>Ga0310916_10002022_pt1 | contig 12277 bp, 11 predicted proteins | sample GREbulkMGLF176_FD_203444 | JGI IMG/M metagenome (GOLD analysis project Ga0310916, IMG submission 203444) | Lab enrichment of tropical soil microbial communities from Luquillo Experimental Forest, Puerto Rico - GRE.bulkMG.LF176 | ecosystem: Environmental > Terrestrial > Soil > Tropical forest >...
GGAACTCGAGCACGATCCGCGGCAGGGCGAAGCTCGCGGCGAGCTCCTCGAGCACATCCTCGGCGGTCGAGGGTTGACCGGTGGGGGTGCGCCGTCTCACCGGCAGCTGCAGGCGCTCGAACAGGATCTGCTGCAGCTGGCGCGGCGACTCGATGTTGAATTCGTGCCCGGCTTCGCGGTGCGCCTGCACCATCAGCTCCTGCAGCTGGCGCGAGAACTCACGGCTCTGCAGCCGCAGCTGCTCGCGATCGACCAGCACGCCGTGCTGCTCCATGGCGAGCAGTACGGGTTCCAGCGGTTGTTCGATCTCGCGGTAGAGCCTGGCGAGCTGCGGGATGCCTGCGAGCTGCGACCACAGCGCACCGTGCAGCCGCAGCGCCACGTCGGCGCGCGCCGCGGCGTACTCGCTGGCACGTTCCACCGGCACCTGGTCGAACGGGATCTGCTTCGCGCCCTTGCCGGCCACCTCGGTGTAGGTGAGCGTGCGCAGGCCGAGATAGCGCTGCGCGTCCGCATCCAGCTCGTGGCTCGTCGCGACGCTGTTTAACACGTACGACTCGAGCATGGTGTCGAAGCGCATTCCCTCGAGCCTGATGCCCGTGTGCGCGAGCACGTGCGCGAGGTACTTGAGGTTGTGGCCCACCTTGCCGCACGCCGGATCCTCCAGGATCGGCTTGAGCTTCGCGAGCACCTCGGCCTGCGGCAGCTGCTCGGGGACGCCGGCATAGGCGTGTGCGAGCGGCACGTAAGCCGCCGTGCCGGGGTCGAGCCCGAAGGAGACGCCGACGATCTCGGCGCGCATGTAGTCGGGGCTCGTGGTCTGGACAGCGATGGCGATGAGCTCGGCGTGCCGCAGCCGCGTGAGCCAGCGGTCGAACGCCGGCCAGCTGGTGATGGTCTCGTACTCGTGCCCGGGGGGTGAGGCTTCCGCGAGCGCCGGCGCAGCCGGCTCGGTCACGGGTGGCGCCGCGGCCGCTGCCGCAGTTGCCGGCATGCCTGGCAGCTCGCCCGCATCGAGCTGGCGCAGGAGTCCGCGCAGCTCGAGCCGGCCGTACAGCTCGCGCAGCCTCGCGGTGTCAGGGGCCGCCGGCGTCAGCCCGGCGAGCGACACCGACAGCTCGAGATCGGTGCGGATGGTTGCGAGCCGGCGCGAGAGCTCGAGGGTGTCGAGTCCCGCGCGCAGGTTCTCACCCACCCTGCCGGGTACCTCGGCGAGGTGCGCGATGAGACCATCGAGGCTGCCGTATTGCGACAGCAGCTTCGCGGCGGTCTTCGGCCCGACCTTGTCGATGCCGGGGATGTTGTCGATGTTGTCGCCGATCAGCGCGAGGTAGTCGACGATCTGCTCGGGGTAGACGTCGAATTTCAGCTTGACTGCCGCGCGGTCGAGCCGTGTGTCGGTCATGGTGTTGATGAGCGTGATGGACTCGCTCACCAGCTGCGCCATGTCCTTGTCACCGGTCGAGATGAGTACCTGCTGCCCCTCGCCTGCCGCACGGCAGGCGAGGGTGCCGATGACATCGTCCGCCTCGACGCCGGGCTCGCGCAGCAGGGGCAACCCCTGGGCCGCGATCATCTCGAGCAGCGGTGGAATCTGCGCGCGCAGCTCATCCGGCATACCCGGGCGATGCGCCTTGTACTCGGCAAACAGCTGGTCGCGGAAGGTTCTGCCCGGCGCGTCGAACACCACCGCGATGCGCTGCGGCTGAAAGTCCTTGATCAGCTTGTTGAGCATGTTGATGACGACCAGCACGGCGCCGGTCGGCTCGCCACGCGAAGTCGACAGGCGCGCCACCGCGGGCGCGGCGTGAAACGCCCGGTAGACATAAGACGAAGCGTCGACGAGAACCAGGTCGGGATTGGGCGCCATGGAAAGTGAAATCGAAAGCGGGCCGCGAGTATAACGGACCGCGCCCGAACCCCGCCGCGGTCAACCCGCGGGTGCTGTGGCGCGCTATGGGGTGAGGAGAGCCGGGATCCTGCCAAATGCCGCAGACCATTGCCGCCATCATCGCTGCCAACCGTTTCGGGCTCGGTGCCCGTCCGGGCGAGCTCGCGCTGATCGGCGGCGATGCGCGCGAGTGGCTGCGGGCGCAATTGCAGGCGCCGGCCCCCGTGCTCACGGCGCCGGAGCTGCGTCCCTCGTGGCAGATTCTCGCGCAGGCGCTCGATCTGCGCCGTGAGATCCAGGCGCAGCGCAGGGCGGGGGCGGCGGGCGGCGCCGCCAACGGTGTCGGAGACCCGGCGCAGAAACGGCTGCCGCAATTGCTGCGGCCGGTCTACGCCGCCGAAGTGACCGCGCGCGTGCAGCACGCGGTGGCGACCGAGCGCCCCTTCCTCGAAAGGCTGACGCAGTTCTGGACGAACCACTTCGCCCTCTCCATCGACAAGCAGTTTCTCGCCGGGCTCGCCGGCAGCTTCGAGCGCGAGGCGATCCGCCCACACGTGCTCGGCAGCTTCACGGACATGCTGCTCGCGGTCGAGACGCACCCGGCGATGCAGCTGTATCTCGACAACTATCTCTCGGTCGGGCCGAATTCGCAGGCGGCGCAGCGCCGCGCGCGGCGGCAGGCAGCGCGCATCGGCATCAACGAGAATCTCGCGCGCGAGATTCTCGAGCTGCACACCCTCGGCGTCGCCGGCGGCTATTCACAGCAGGACGTCACGACCTTCGCCGAAGTGATCTCCGGCTGGTCGATCGGCGGCGCGGGCGCGCGCTTCGGCGGGGGCGAGCCGGGGCGCTTCGTGTTTCGACCCGAGTTGCACGAGCCCGGCGCCAAGGTGGTGCTCGGCCGTCGTTACCCCGACGAGGGCTTCGGGCAGGGAGTGGCCGTGCTGCGCGACCTGGCGCGCGAGCGCGCCACGGCACACTTCATCGCCACGAAGCTCGCGCGGCACTTCATCGAGGATGAGCCGCCGCCCGAGGCGGTGGCGCGCCTGACAGACGCCTGGCTGCGCAGCGGCGGCGATCTGCCGGGTGTGTACGCCGCGCTGATCGAAGCGCGCGAAGCCTGGCGGCAGCCGCTCGCGAAGTACAAGACGCCTGCGGACTACGTGGTCTCGAGCTTCCGCGGACTCGCGCTGCCGGTCGAAGCGGACCACGCGCCGCCGGCCGCCTTCGAACTGCTCGGGCAAAGAACGTGGTCACCCGGCGCCCCTGCGGGTTGGCCCGACCGCAGCGCCGACTGGGACGGCGCGTCGGCGTTGATGAAGCGCATTCAATGGGCCGACGCCGTCGGTGCGCGGCTCGGCAACCGGCGCGACGCCCTGCAGCTCGCCCCGCAGCTGCTCGGCGCCAACCTCACCGGGGCGACGCGCCAGGCGATCACGCACGCCGCGAGCGCCGCGCAGGCACTCACGCTGCTGCTCGCCGCACCGGAGTTCATGCGGCGCTGACAGGCGCGGAGGCAGCATGGCGGTCCAACGACGTGAATTCCTCGGACTCGGCGCACTCGCCGCCGGCGGCGCACTGCTCCGCGCGCGCGTGGCCTTCGCGCTTCCCGATACCGGCAAGTCGCGCTTCGTGCTGGTGATCATGCGCGGTGCACTCGATGGACTCGCCGCGGTGCCGCCGCTCGGTGACCGCGATTACCCCGCGCTGCGGCGCGAGTTCGCGCTGCGCCCGCCCGGTGAGAGCGGCGGGGCGCTGCCGCTCGGCGGCTTCTTCGGGCTGCATCCCGCGTTCGCCTTCCTGCAGCAGTGCTACGCGGCGCGCGAGCTCATCGTGCTCCACGCGCTCGCGAGCCCCTACCGCGAGCGCTCGCACTTCGACGGCCAGGACGTGCTCGAGAACGGCTCGCCGCGGCCGCACGCCCTGCAGACGGGCTGGCTCAACCGGGCCCTCGGCAACGCGCCGCGACCGGCAGCGCGCGAGGCCGGCGTGGCACTCGGGCAGAGCGTACCCCTCGTGATGCGCGGACCCGCGGCGGTCACCTCCTGGTCACGGTCGAAGCTCACGGGGCTCGACGACGACACGCTCGCGCGCATCACCGACCTCTACGCCGGGGATGCGCTGCTCGCGACACGGCTGGCGGATGCGCTCGCCGCCGACGCCATGGCCGTGGATGAGGGCGGCGAGGCGGCGGCGATGATGGGCGAGGCGCCGGCGTCCCGCCCCGCACGCGGCAACGCGCGCTACGCGGAGGTGGTGCGTGCGGCTGCCGGATTCCTGCGCCGCGAGGACGGCCCGAAGGTGGCGGTGTTCGATACCAGCGGCTGGGATACTCATGCCAACGAGGGCGGAGCGCAGGGCCAACTCGCCGGCCGTCTCGGCGAGCTCGATGCCGGACTCGCGGCCTTGCATCAGGAGCTCGGCGCTGCGTGGCAGCACACCGCGGTGCTGCTCGTCACTGAGTTCGGACGCACGGCCGCCATCAACGGCACGCGCGGCACGGACCATGGCACGGCGACGGCAGCGTTTCTCGTCGGCGGCGCTGTGGCCGGCGGGCGCGTGATCGCCGACTGGCCCGGCTTGTCGTCACGCGCGCTCTACCAGGGGCGTGACCTCGCTCCCACGCTCGATCTGCGCTCGGTCCTCAAGGGCGTGCTCTCAGAGCACCTGTCGATACCCGCGCGGGCCCTCGAGCAGGATGTGTTTCCCGACAGTGCCGCGGCGCGGCCGCTCCGCGGCCTGGTGCGGACCTGAGATCCCGCCGGGGTCCCCACGAAATTGCTTCAGTGCGGTGTCTGCGGGTCCTCGTCCTTGTCGGATTTCTTCGGCGGCGCCGCCACGTCCGCTGGCGGTGGCTCTGCCGCGCCCTGCGGCCCCGGCGCCGGTGAGGGTTGTGGCGGCTGTCCGGGCGCAGCCGGTGGTGGCGGCGGCGCAGGTGCCGTGGCGGGAGCCGTGACGACCGCGCCGGGCTTCTCCGGGAGGTACAGGGGACCTTTCTGGCCGCAGCCCGCGAGCGCGAGCGTCGTAGCGAGAACCACGCCGACGCCCGCGCGCGAGAACGCCCCGCTCATACGTACATCGGCCGTCCGTCGCGGAGGGCCAGCCAACCGCGGATGACGCGATAGGCGATCCAGATGCCGAGCGCGATGTGCGCGACGATGAAAAGCGGGATGCCGATGAGGACCAGCATCAGCGGCACCGACACCAGCCAGATGAGCACGTCCCACAGCACCGCGTACCAGAAGGTGCGGATCTGCCAGCGGAAGTGCGACTCGAGGTACGTGCCACGGGTCGCCGCGCGGCGCACGTAGTTCATGATGACGGCGATGATCGAGGGCACGCCCCAGATGAAGCTGCCGACGATGGTATGCACCGTGCCGAGGCCGATGATCACCGACAGCGCGTGCAGCGCGTAGATGACGTGCGTGTAGGTGACCAGCGACTCATCGACGTGCGGCGCCTCGGCGCTCATCGGCGGAATGGGGGTCGACATCGCTGCACCTCCGGTTAAGGAACTCTCGGGCGCTCCTCGGGACGGCGCTCGAGGATCGCCATGGTGAGCCGCGACACGCACACCAGCCGCTCGCTCTCGTCGCGGATCTCGATGTGCCACACGTGACTGCGGCTGCCGAGATGAAACGGGCGCGCCGTCGCGGTGACCGTCCCCGAGGCCACGCCGCGCAGGTGATTGGCGTTGATTTCCTGCCCGACGCACAGGTACCGCTCGGGGTCGACGCACTGCATCGACGCGACACTGCCGAGGGTCTCCGCCAGCGTTACCGAGGCGCCGCCATGCAGCAGCCCGAAGGGCTGATGAGTGCGCTCGTTCACCGGCATGGACGCGCGCAGAAAGTCCGGCCCGGCCTCGGTGAAACGGATGCCGAGTAAGCCCGGCATGCTGCGGCTGCCGCGGGCGGTGAGGTCCTCGGGTGTTGGGGTCACGCGCCAGATACTCATCGCAACTAGTCTAGCGGTTTGCACAGTGGCAATCTGCCTCCCAAAAGGTACATGGAGCCGCCGCGATGACCGACTTCACCTTCCTGCCGTCCGCCGTGCCGAGCGTTGCCGTGGCCGGCACAGAGCGTCGCTTCCCGGTCCATCGGATCTATTGCGTCGGCCTCAACTACACCGACCACATCCGCGAATTCGGGCGGGACCCCGAGCGCTCACCGCCGATATTCTTCATGAAGCCCGCCGATGCGGTGGTCGCCAACGAAGAGGAGGTTCCCTATCCGCCGTGTACGACGAACTTCCACTACGAGATCGAGCTGGTGGTGGCGCTCGACCGCGGGCGCCGTGATGTCTCGCCGGAGCAGGCCCTGGACCTGGTGTTTGGTTACGCCGCCGGCAACGACCTGACGCGCCGCGACCTGCAGAAGGCAGCCAAGGACCGCGGCGACCCGTGGGATACTTCCAAGGGTTTCGACTACTCAGCGCCGATAGCGGCCATCCGTCCGGTGAGCGCCGGGCACGTGACAAGCGGACGTATCTGGCTGAGCGTGAACGGCACCCTGCGCCAGGAGTCGGACATCAGCCGCATGATCTGGGATGTGCCGCACATCATCGCCGCGCTCTCGAAGCTCTACGAGCTCCGGCCCGGTGATCTCATATTCACCGGCACACCCGCCGGCGTCGGTCCGGTGAAGCCCGGCGACCGCCTCGAGGGCGGCGTCGAAGGACTCGAGGTGCTGCGCAACACCATCGTGCCGCCGGCGGAAGACTAGCTCGTGAAGCTCCATGGCTATTTCCGCAGCTCCGCGACCTACCGGGTGCGCATCGCGCTCAACCTGAAGGGCATCCCCTGGCAGAGCGTGGTGGTGGATCTGCGCGCGCCGCAGAGCGCGCAGCACACGCGCGAGTTCCGCGCGCTCAACCCGCACGGTCTCATTCCGGTGCTGGTCGACGGCGAGCGCACGCTCACCCAGTCGCTCGCCATCCTCGAGTACCTGGACGAGACCCACCCGCAGCCGCCGCTCCTGCCGCGCGAGCCGGCCGCGCGGGCCGCGGTACGCGCGCTCGCGCTGGCAGTAGCCTGCGACATCCATCCGCTCAACAATCTGCGGGTGCTCAACTATCTGCGCAGCCCGCTCGGCCACGACGAGAGCGCGGTGAACGCGTGGTACGCTCACTGGATCGCGCAGGGCTTCGCGGCGCTCGAGCGCGACGCCGCCCGCCTGAGCGGTGACGGGCGGCACATGTACGGCACGGCGGTCACACTCGCGGACGTTTGCATGGTGCCGCAGATGTTCAACGCGCGGCGTTTCAACTGCGACGTGACGCCGTATCCGACGCTGCGCGCCATCTGCGCGCACCTGGAGAGCCTGCCGGCCTTCGCGCAGGCCGCACCGCAAGTGCAGCCGGACGCCGCACCCGCCTAGGAGCGCGCCACAGCATGTCGCGAAGAGGTTTTTTGCGCTCGAGTGCTGCGCTCCTCACGGTAGCCGGAGCCGAGTGGCTGCTCACGGGCGCGGCGCCGGGGGCAGCAGCGGGACCGCGCGAGGACGCGCCGGCGCCCTTCGACTACGCGCGTCTCAAGGGACTCGCCCGCGCACGCGCTGCGCAGGGCTACGTCGCTCCCGCCAGGCACCTGCCGCCCGTGATCGCGGCGCTCGATTGGGATCACTGGCAGGCGATCCGCTACCGCGAGGAGCGCGCGCTGTGGGCCGGTGAGGGATTGCGCTTCCAGGTGCAGTTTGCTCACCCCGGCTACACGCTCAACAAGCCGGTGCGGATGTACGAAGTCAACAATGGCGCGGCGCGCGAGATCACCTTCGATCCGTCGCTGTACGATTACACGCACGCGGGAGTCCGGCCGGCGGCGGTGCCGGCCAACCTCGGCTTCGGCGGGTTTCGTCTCCTCCACCACACCGACTGGACGCGCGATGTCGCGGCGTTCCAGGGCGCCTCCTACTTCCGAGCCGTCACCGGCGACATGCAGTACGGCATGTCGCAGCGCGGGCTCGCCATCAACACCGGCATGGCCGAGCCCGAGGAGTTCCCGGACTTCATCGCCTACTACCTCGAGCGGCCGGTGAAGGAATCCAGCCGGCTCACGGTGTATGGCCTGCTCGACTCACCGAGCGTGACGGGCGCCTACCGTTTCGTCATCGAGGCGGGCGACACCATGATCATGGATGTGGATTGCGCGCTCTATCCGCGCCGCCAGATCGAGCGGCTCGGCATCGCACCCGGGACCAGCATGTTCCTGGTCGGCAAAAACGATCGGCGCATTGCCGATGACTGGCGGCCGGAGATCCACGACTCGGACGGTCTGCAGATCTGCACCGGTGCCGGGGAATGGATCTGGCGGCCGGTCGTCAATCCGGCAGCGGTGCGCGTCAACAGCTACATGGATGAGGCGCCGCGCGGCTTCGGGCTCATGCAACGCGAGCGGCAGTTCTCGCAGTACCAGGACGACGGGGTCTTCTACGAGAAGCGCCCGAGCGTGTGGACCGAGCCGAAATCGAGCTGGCGCAAAGGCGCGGTGATGCTGGTCGAGATCCCGACGCCCGATGAGACGAACGACAACATCGTGGCGTTCTGGACGCCGGAGGAAAAGCCGCAGCCGGGCACCGAATACCTGTACGGCTATCGGCTCTACTGGTGCCGCGAGCACCCCCACGGCCCGAGGCTCGCGGAGGTAGTGGCGACCCGCGCCGGCATCGGTGGCCAGGTCGGAGCGAAGCGCAGCCACTTCGCCTGGCGCTTCGTCGTCGACTTCGCGGGCGGCGACCTGCTCTCCCTGGGTGAGCACGCGCACGTGGTGCCGGTCATCACCGCCTCACGCGGGCGCATCGAGCTCGCCTCCGCACGCCGCATCGTCCCGCATCCCACCGAATGGCGCGCCGCGTTCGACCTGGCACTCACCAACGACATCGTGGAGCCGGTCAACCTGCGGCTGTTCCTGTCGCTGAACGGCCAGGCACTCACCGAGACCTGGCTGTATCAATACACGCCGCCACCGCCCGCGCAGCGCAAGGTCTGAAGGCTGGCGCCACCTATCCTGCGGGCGTCTCCGCGGCATGGCGCCGCACGAAACTGACATAGCCGGCGAGGAACTGCCGCAGCTGCTCCTCGATGGCGGCATCCTTGAGCGTTCCGGTCTCATCGAACACGCTGGCCGCACGCGGCACCATCAGCCGGCCGCCAAACCACGCGTGCGTGCCGAGGGTGCGCAGCACCGGCAGCCAGGCCGTCTGGCTGAGGGTCGTGCCGAAGGCTCCCGGTGAGGCGCCGATGAGCGCGAAGGGGCGGCCGCCGAACACCCGTCTGATGTCGGAGGAAGGCCGCGACAGCCAGTCGATGGCGTTCTTGAAGACGCCCGGGATGCTGTTGTTGTATTCGGGGGTCACGAGCAGCACACCGTCGGCGGCGACGATCGCATCCTTGAGCTGCGTGACGGTGGCGGGCAGCCCCTGCACCTCGATGTCGTAGTCATAGAGCGGGATGCCGCGGATGCCGGCGACCTCGAGCGTCGCCTCGGGCGGCATCAGGCGCGTGGCCGCGCGCAGCAGGGCGCTGTTGTAGGCCCCGCGGCGCAGGCTCCCGGAGATGCCCAGCAGCTTGGTCATTTCCACTCCCTCGATCGCATATTCGAGCCTGCACTGGCCGTGGCGGTGTTGCAACCGCGCCGCCGCGCCCGCAACGCTGCGGTTCTGCCGTCTATTTGCGCAGCTTCGCCGCCACGCGCCGGTAGGCCTCGCGAAACGGGATGCCTTCGGCCACGACCAGGCGGTTGGCTTCCTCCGCCGCGTGAATGCCGGGATCGAGCCGGATCGCGGCGCTGCGGAACTCGAGCGCCGTGATGGCGGATGGCAGGATGTCGAGTGTCGCGAGCGCCAGGTCGATGCCGCGAAACAGCGGAAACTTCAACAGCTGCAGGTCGCGCTGATAACCCGAAGGAAGCTTGGCGCACACGGCGAGCGCCTCGAGCAGGCAGGCCTGCGCGGTGGCCGAGCGGCCGCGAATGAGCTCGAACACGTCCGGGTTCTTCTTCTGGGGCATGATCGAGGAGCCGGTGGTGAAGGCCTCCGGCAGCACGATGAAGCCGAATTCCCAGGTGGCGTACAACAGCACGTCCGCGGCGAAGCGGCCGAGGTCCTGCAGCAGCAGCGTGATCTCGAAGAGCAGTTGCGCCTCCGCTTTGCCGCGCGAAAGCTGCACCGCGGTCACCGGTTCCTGCACGCTCGCGAAGCCGAGCCGCACGCGCGTGTCTTCGCGGTCGAGCGGCAGTCCCGGCGTGCCGTAACCGGCCGCCGAGCCAAGTGGGCTGCGGTCGATGCGGCGTAGCACCGCCTCGAGACCCGCGGCGTCATCGCGGATCTCGGCGGCGAAGCCCTGCGCCCACAGTGGCACCGAGCTCGGCATCGCCTGCTGCATGTGCGTGTAGCCGGGCAGCGCCGTGTGCGGCTCGCGCGCGGCGAGGGTCTCGAGTGCGACGGCCACCTCGAGCGCACCGGCGCGCAACAGCGCGACCGCATCGCGCAGGTACAGCCGCAGGGCGGCGAGCACCTGGTCATTGCGCGAACGCCCGAGGTGGATGCGCGCCCCGGCAGCGCCGCAGCGCGCGGTCAGGTGCCGCTCGAGCGCGGTCTGACCGTCCTCGTCGGCGAGCTCGATGTGCCACTCGCCGCGCGCGTGCTCGGCGGCGAGTACGCCGAGCGCCTCGCGCAGCGCGGCGAGGTCGCTCGCCGTTAGCAGCTGCCGGGCGTTGAGCATCTCGGCGTGCGCGATGGACGCGCGCACGTCGTAGGGCACGAGCCGCTCATCGAGCGCATGGTCCTCGCCGGCGGTGTAGTCGAGCACCCGGGCATCGAGCGATGCGCCCTTGTCCCACAACCGCGTCATGGGGCGCTCTGCTGCTCGGCCGGGCTGAGCGCGTTGACGTCGGCGACGATCAGCGTGCCCGTCCCCTCGTTGGTGAACACTTCGCCGAGTATCCCCTCGGGCGAGCGGTAGGACACCACGTGCACGCGGCGCACACCGCCGCGCAGCGCTTCCTCGATGGCCGTGGCCTTCGGCAACATGCCGTCCGCGATCCGCCCCTGATCGCGCAGGCGTTTCAGGCCGCGCAGGTCGGTGTAGGAAATGAGTGAGCCGGGATCGTCCAGGCTGGCGAGGATGCCGGGTGCGCCCGTGCACAGGATCAGCTTCTCGGCGCCGAGCGCCGCGCCGATCGCCGCGGCGACGGTGTCGGCGTTGATGTTGAGGAGCGTCCCCGAGTCGTCCGCCGACAGCGGGCTCACCACCGGCATGAGCCCGTTGTCGAGCAGTTTGGTCAGCACCGTCGCGTCGACGGCATCGATGTCGCCGACGAAGCCGTAGTCGACCACCTCACCGTTGCCGCCGAGCGCCACCGGTTTGCGCTTGTGGGCGCGCACCAGCCCCGCGTCCACGCCGCTGACCCCGACCGCATCGATGTTGAGGTCGCGGCAGATACCGAGCACGCGCGTGTTGATCAGCCCGTTGAGCACCATGGCAGTGACGTCGATCGACTTCTCGTCGGTGACCCGCCGGCCTTCGACCATGCGCGTCGGCACCCCGAGCGCGGCCGACAGCTCGGTGAGCTGCGGGCCGCCGCCGTGGACCAGCACCACGCGTACGCCGAAGTAGTGCAGGATGCCGATCTGCTCCATCAACGCGCGCGTCGTGGCCTGCTCGCCGAACACGCCGCCACCGGCTTTCACCACGAAGGTCTTGCCCTTGTACATGCGGATGTAGGGGGCGGCGCTGCGGAGCGCGCGGATGGCGAGCGCCGGGTCGCTGCGATGCAGGATCATGCTGGCATCCTCCGTGGTATCTCAGGGCCTCAGCAGCCGGTGCAGCACCGCCATCTGTACCGGCAGGCGGTTGTGAGCCTCGCGCTGCACCACGCTGCGCGCGCTGTCGAGTACTTCGTCGGCGATGGCGCAGTTGCGCCGCACCGGCAGGCAGTGCATCACGCGGCAATCGGGCGCCGCGGCGAACCAGTCATTGCGCACGCACCACGCGGTGAGCGAGCGACGCAACTGCGCATCGCGCGCGGCGTCGCCGTAGGGCTCGGTCGCGCCCCACTCCTTTACATAGAGCACGTCGGCCCTGGCGAGCGCCGCGGCGCGGTCGCTCGTCTCGCGCACCGAGCCGCCCGAGAGCCCGGCGGCCCGCCGCGCACGCTCCATGAGGGCGGACGGAAGTGCGAAGCCTTCCGGGCGCAGCACGATCACTTCCATCCCGCGCAGCGCCGCCATGTGCAGCGCCGCCGCGGGCACCGCGAGCGGCAGCGCGCGCGGATGGTACGCCCACGACAGCACGAAGCGCCCGCCGCGCGGCACCGCCAGGTCATCGAGCGTCTTCCAGTCGGCGAGCGCCTGGCAGGGATGATTGACCGCGGACTCGAGGTTCACGAGC
>Ga0310916_10002036_pt1 | contig 12240 bp, 9 predicted proteins | sample GREbulkMGLF176_FD_203444 | JGI IMG/M metagenome (GOLD analysis project Ga0310916, IMG submission 203444) | Lab enrichment of tropical soil microbial communities from Luquillo Experimental Forest, Puerto Rico - GRE.bulkMG.LF176 | ecosystem: Environmental > Terrestrial > Soil > Tropical forest >...
TTTACATTGCCTCTTGCTGTCGGGCGCGCTCCCGCTTTGCCGGTATTCGGGGGAGAATCTCTTCCCCGCTCCCAAGGAGGCCTCCCACAATGCCAGATCTGCCGGGATACCGGCGGCCCTATCCGGGTACGCAACCGAATTATCTGCATCCACCCTACGTCTCAAGCATCAAACGCGCGCCTTCGAGACCCCTGGTCTATCTCCCGCATACGCTCTCCGAAGTAACGGGACCGTTGTTTGACTCCTCGGTACTCGATCGAAAAGCGTGTGACCTCACACGCCAACATCATGGCGAACCGCTCGGGGAGCGCATCATCGTTAGTGGTCGCGTGCTTGACGAAAATGGTCGCCCTGTGCCCGACACATTGATCGAACTCTGGCAAGCCAACGCGGCGGGCCGGTACCTTCACAAAGTGGACCAGCACGATGCCCCGTTGGACCCGAATTTCACCGGATGCGGCCACACGCTGACGGATTCGAATGGCCACTATCGATTCGTGACCATTCGTCCCGGCGAGTACCCCTGGAAGAACCATTACAACGCCTGGCGCCCCGCGCACATTCACTTTTCTCTCTTCGGTCCCGCGTTTGCCACCCGACTGGTCACCCAGATGTATTTTCCCGGCGACCCTCTTTTGCCGTTCGACCCCATCTTCAACTGCACGGCGGACGAAAAAGCACGCAAACGGCTCATCTCCGTGTTCGACTGGGAAACCACCATGCCGGAGCATGCCCTTGGGTACCGGTTCGACATTGTCCTGAGCGGGCGTCACGCCACGCCTTGGGAGAAATGACATGAGCCTGCAAGCGACAACTTCACAGACTGTCGGCCCTTTTTTTCTCATCGGCCTCGAACGGCTTTTTGTGGACAATCTCGCAGGCCCCGGCGTCTCCGGCGAACGGGTTGAAATCGAAGGACGCGTACTCGACGCCGATGGACAAGGTGTTCCCGACGCGATGCTCGAACTTTGGCAGGCAAATGCCCAAGGCAAATACGCGCATCCGGAAGACACGCAGGCGAAAAACGTGGAGCCGGGCTTCCGCGGCTACGGCCGCGTTCCTACCGCACGGGACGGCACTTTTCGTTTCACAACCATCAAGCCTGGCCGCGTGCCAGGTCCGGAGGGGAAGCTGCAAGCGCCGCACATTGTGGTCTCCGTATTCATGCGCGGATTGTTGCGACGGCTCATAACTCGAATTTATTTTCCAGACGACCCCGCGAATTCCGAGGACTTTGCGCTTAATCTGGTGGAGTTCGGCCGTCGGGGCACGCTCGTGGCCCGCAAATCAACCAAGCGCGACGACCTTCTCGAATGGAACGTGGTGCTGCAGGGCCCAGACGAAACCGTTTTCTTCGATTGCTGATCTCCCGTTGCCAGGGGGGGGCGCGGCTGAATCAACGTTTCAGTTCCACACCCGCCTGGCAGTGTCAACAACGAGCTTTAGCTTGTCCCACTGCTGGTCTTCGGTCAGCAGATTCCCTTCTGCGGTCGAAGCAAACCCGCACTGTGGGCTAAGCGCCAGGTTTTCCATCGGCACGTACCTCGAAGCTTCATCAATCCGATTCATCAACTGCTCCGGATCTTCCATGCGCGGCACCTTGGAACTGACAAGCCCGAGCACCACCGTCTTACCCTTCGGAATGAAGCGCAGGGGCTCAAAGGTGCCGGAGCGCTGGTCGTCATACTCCAGCAGGAACCGGTCCACTTGGAGCGTCCCGAACAATTTTTCCGCAATAGCGTCGTAGCCGCCTTCCGCGTACCAGTGGCTGCGGTTGTTGCCCCGGCACAGGTGGATTCCGAGCGTTACGCCGTCACGTTTTGCAGCTTGTAAACAGGCATTATCCGCGCGGACCGCCTCGTCGAGTGCTGCCTCGTGATCGACTCTCAGCTCCGTCTTGATCCAATCCCGCCACTTCGGATCCATGTAGTAGCTGTAGCGCGGCGCGTCAATCTGGATGTACTTCACGCCGTCGGAGGAGAGCTTGCCGAGGTCGCTCTTCATGATTTCGACGATGTCCCACAAAAGGGCCGCATGGTCCTTGTAGACCTTATCGGTAACGCCCCGCTTGAACGAAATTGCGGGGAATTGCGTCGCGCTCGGGAGCGTCATCTTGATGGCTACAGGGCTGTGGGCTTTCAGAAACGGCAACTCATGGCCGGTCAGCGGACGCACCTGGCGCAGTCTTGAGGTTACAATGCCGGTGATGCTGCTGACGGAAGCGCTGGCCTGCTGACCCGATTGCCAACTGCGTGCCACCGCATCGGCCAGGTCAAAGCCTTCTACCGCATCGGTAAAATCACTCATGAAATGGCGCCGCCGGAACTCGCCGTCCGTTGCCGCTTCAAATCCTATTTCCTTCTGTTTCGCGAGCACTCGCCGTATTTGCTCGTCCTCGAGCTTCCGCAACTCCTCGGGACTGGCGTTCTGTCTGGCTTCGAGTAGTTTGGCCGGCCTCAAAAAACTTCCGATATGATCGGCCTTGTAGAGTGCGCCCATGATTACTCCTGTCGCGAGCCAGTTCGGGCTTCCCCATTTGACTTCTGTCGCAATGGATCCGTGTGGCTCGCCTCCAGCCGGCCCAATCCCATCGCCAGCCGCGCTCCGATTTCCGTAACCAAAGCGACCTTCTCCGCCAGTTCTTTGCCTCGGAATCGCAATGTAGGCCCGGCAATTCCGACGGCCGCGATCACGCGTTCATGCGCGCTGAGCACCGGCGCCGCAACGCCGCTCAAGCCCCGCTCCAGTTCCTGGTGATCCACGGCATAGCCCCGCTGGCGGATCAGTCGCAGGTTCTCCTTCAAGTTCGCCATCTGCGTGATCGTGAACGGTGTGTATTGGCGGAGTCCGTTCCGTTTCACAAGTGTCTCGATCTCGTCGTCCGCCATGTAGGCGAGAATCGCTTTTCCCGCGGCCGTGCAATGCGACGGAAACATCGAGCCGATCGGCGTACACACGGTGATAATCGTGTGCGGCGAATCGAGGCGGTCGAGACAAATGACTCCTCCCGGCGCCGGCGTCGCCAGGCTTACCGTTTCGCGTGACCGGCGCGACATCTCCACGAGCAAGCGGTGGGCTTCTGTCCGGAGCGTGCGCGATTCCACCGCCCGGCTGCCCAACTGATGCAGCTTCAAGCCCAAGCGGTATCTTTCGCTCTCGGCGTTTCTTTCGATCAGGTCGAACCGTTCCATCGTGTTCAGCAGACGGTGCACCGTCGCCTTGGTCAAACCCAGCTCAGAGGCAAGCTCGGTCACGCCCGCCTCCGGCGACTGTTCCCCCATGTAAACTAGAATCCGCAAGGCCTTTTGCAAGGACTTGCTCGGTCCCTCTTGTCTTGCATACCTGCGAATCGCCCGCTGACGGAGTAGTCTCGCTGGTGCCGGCATGCTCGCCTCCCACGCCCAAATGTTCTCGTGCGGCCGAACGCCCCACTCCCACCTTGGCCACACGCGGATTCTAGTTAAAATTTTGCTCGAGTCAATATGAAAACATGTTTCACAGACTGGAACACCCCGGGGAAGCCCTCAGTCACGACCGGCGGGGTTCGGCGCGATTCGCGTTGTTCTGAAAGTGTCCGCCCGATTCTGAGCCTATTTGTGGTTACCGGGTAGCGGGATCCGACAATGGCTCTTCCTTCGCCTGCCCAAAGCGGCTTCGCTTGGCGATTGCTGCCGGACGGATGATTTTGCGGTCAGAAACTCTCGCTGATCTGGCGAGGAGTTACGGACTGGTTTTAGGCTGCGGTGCAGGCGCGGGCGTTGAGACGGTCATGTTCTGCCAATCAGCATCCTTCAGACTCCAGCCGCCGCCGAGCGCTCTGTAGAGTTGGACAAACACGACGCGGCGATTTAGTTCCGTCTGAGCGAGCGAAGTCTCCTCGGGATACAACTGGATTTGCGCGTCGAGCACTTCGAAGTAACTGGCTTTGCCCGCCTGGTAGCGCTCCAAGGCAACCTTAACAGCTTCCTGGTAGGCTCCAACAGAACGCAACTGCTCGACGCGGATCGCTTCATACTTTTGGCGTGAGATGAGCGTGTCGGCAACATCGGTAAAGGCATTCAGCGCCACTTGTTCATACTGCAGTTTCGTTTGTTGCCAGAAGGCAACGGCCTGGCGTTTTTGCGCGCGAAGCAACCCGCCCTCATAGATTGGCCCGGTGAAATTACCGGCGATGCTCCAGACATTCGCGTGGCCCGAAGTAATCTCGGAGAGCGGCGTACTTGCCTGACCGACCAGCGCGGTGAGGCCGAGTTGGGGAAAAAAGTTGGCCGTAGCCACGCCGATTTGAGCGTTCGCAGCGCGTACTTGCTGCTCAGCTGCAAGCACGTCGGGCCGGCGCTCGAGTAGAGCCGAAGGCAAGCCCACGGGAATCTCGGGCGGCACCACTTCGTCGAGCAATTTGGCGGTGTGAATGACGGAGTCCGGATTACGCCCCAAAAGCACGCTGATCTGATCCTCTTTCAGTGCAATCTGGCGCTCGTACTCCGGTACGGTCGCAGCAGCCGCCGCCTGCGCGGCTTCGGCCCGGGAAGTCTGGAGCTTCGATGCCACACCACCCTCGTAGCGCTGTGTAAACAGCTTGAGGGTATCGGTGAACGAAGCGGTCGTGTCTTTAGCGATCTGAAGCTGCAGTTCGAGGCCGAGCAGTTCTAAGTAGGCTTGCGCGACGTCGCTCACCAGCGTGAGCATGACCCCTCGGCGAGCTTCCTCGGTCCCCAGGTATTGCGCGCGAGCGGATTCATTGAGCCGCCGCAAGCGGCCCCAAATATCCGGCTCCCAGGCCACACTGCCAGCAGCAATGAAAGTGCCTCTGGTCGTTCCTCCGCCCGAAGGAACAATCGATCCCAAAAATTCGTTCTTCCCGTCGCTAGCGCCAACCGAATAGGTCACGAAGGGGAAATACTGAGAGCGCGCTTGCGCCGCAATCTGGCGCGATTGCTCCACGCGAGAGACCGCGATCGCCAGGTCGTAGTTGTTCGCGAGAGCGGTCTTTATCAGAATTCTCAATTGCTCATCTTTGAAGGCTTCCCACCAGGGCAGATCGGCGTAAGACTCCTGCTGCGTGGCGCCCTCTGCTCCTCGAAAGAAGGTGGGGGAGTTCACCTTTACGCGTTGATAGTTTGGTCCCATCGCGCAACCGGCGAGAATTAGCGAGCAAGGGAGAACTGTTCGAGCGAACCAGTGGCCCGCCGCGCCGAACGGCCCATGATTTTCCGACCCAGCGCCCGGCACCTCGCGGCGCACCACTCCGAACAATTGTGCAGTTAAATTGGAGTTTTTCATTTCGCCGTTCTCGCCCTTGAACCAGCTAGTCCGCATGCTCCGTGGCACCCGGAGAGAGTCCCGAGGCGCCACCGACTTTGGCCTTCATGCCTTCCACGCTCGCACCGCCAAGACGTTCAACCCAGTAAAACAACGCCGGTATGATGAAGATGGCGATCGCACTGGCAGCCATCATGCCTCCGATCACGGCCGTTCCCATGACCTGGCGCGATATGGCGCCGGACCCGGAGGCACGCCAAAGAGGCACACAACCCAGAATGAATGCGAAGGAAGTCATCAGGATGGGGCGCAGGCGTAACCTGGCACCTTCGAGCGCGGCGTCAGAAAGGGTCTCGCCTTTTTCGTAGCCGGCCTTCGCAAACTCGACGATAAGGATGGCGTTCTTGGCCGCAAGTCCGATCAGCATGACCAGCCCGATCTGAGCGTACACGTTGTTTTCAAGGCCAAGTCCGGAATAGTCCTTGAAGACAAGCAGGTCGACGATCCGCCGGACCAGTATCGTCGCGAAGGCGCCAAACACCGCGATCGGCACGCTGAGCAGTACGCTAAAGGGAAGCGTCCAACTTTCATAGAGCGCAGCCAGGATCAGGAAGGCAAAAAGGATCGACAGGCCAAAAATAGCGAATGGCGAAACACCTTGCTGCGCCTTTTGCTCCTGAAACGACATGCCCATGTAGTCAAAGCCCATCCCGGGGGGCATCGTCTGGGCATAAACCTCCTCCATGGCGTGCATGGCTTGCTCGGAGCTGAATCCTCGCGCCGCGGTGGCATTGATCTGCGTGGCGCGGTGGAGGTTATAGCGCATGGTGAATTCGGGTCCGTTGGTGGTCTTGATTGTGGTCACAGCGGACAGGGGTACCATATCCCCCTTCATATTTCGAACGTAAAATTGGCCCACATTTTGCGCCCGTGTCCGGTAGGCGCCTTCGGCTTGTGTATAAACCTGCCACTGGCGTCCGAAGCGGTTAAAGTAGTTGATAAACGCACCACCCATAAAGGTCTGCAAGGTTGCGTAAACGTCCTTCAAATCCACACCCTGGGTCAGCACCTGGTCGCGGTTGACGTTTGCAAATACCTGCGGCACCGACGGGAGGGCGGTGGTGAAAATGCGCGATATTTCCGGTCGTTTCTTCGCCGCCTCGATAAAGGTTTTCGTCTGCGTCGCGAGGAACTCCACGTCGCGGCCGCCGCGGTCCTCGAGTATGAACGTCACTCCGCCTGATGCACCCACGCCTGGGATGGCCGGAGGTGGAAATGCGACGATAACTGCTTCGGGCTGCTTCGCGAGAACTTCATTCAAGTGAATGAGCAAATCCATGTATTGCTCTTCCTTGGCCGTGCGCTCGTGCCAAGGCTTCAAGGTCACCCAAAAGAATGTGCTGTAGGTATTCTGAACGCCGCTCAGCAAGCTGGTGCCAACCACGGTCGTCACATGTGCGATGCCTGGTGTCTTCAGCAGTATCTCTTCCACTCTTTGTGCGGCCGCCTCAGATCGTTGCAGCGACGAGGCGTCGGGCAGCTGTTGGTTGATGAAAAGATAGCCCTGGTCTTCGTCGGGCAAAAACGCGACCGGTAATTTGCTGCCGGCAAGGCCAGCCAGAACCGTGAAAACCAAAAGCAAGAGCACCATGAACGAGAGCTTGTGGATGAAAAAACGGCACCAATTTACGTAATGATTTGTGGCGGAAGTGAATACCCGGTTGAACCAGGCGAAGAATTTCCCGAGCGGTCCGCGCGCTTCTTTCTTGGGGCGCAGCAGAAGGGCAGAAAGCGCGGGGCTCAAGGTAAGCGCGTTGAAGGCAGAGAAGATAACCGAAACGGCGATGGTCACCGCAAATTGCTGGTACAAACGCCCGGTGATTCCCGGAATAAACGCAGTAGGAATAAAAACGGCTGACAAAATCACGGCAATTCCAATGACCGGCGCGGCTACTTCGTCCATGGCCTTGATGGCAGCTTCCTTTGGCGCAAGGCCATGCTCGATGTGGTGCTCAACCGCCTCGACAACGACGATGGCGTCGTCCACCACAAGGCCGATGGCCAATACAAGGCCGAACAGCGATAGGGTGTTCACCGAGAAACCCAGCAGCGGAAAGATCATGAACGTACCAATCAGCGAGACCGGTACGGCTAGGAGGGGAATGAGCGTTGCGCGCCAGCCCTGGAGAAAGATATACACAACAAGAATAACGAGCAGGATGGCCTCAAACAGGGTGTGCTCGATCTCCTTGATCCCTTCTGTCACGGGAAGCGTCGTATCGAGGGCCGTTATGTAATCGAGTCCCGGAGGAAATCTCTTTTTCTGTTCCTCCATATACGCAATGGTGCCTTTGCCTGCCGCCACGGCGTTCGAACCCGGCAGCTGGTACACGGCGATGACGGCGGACGGCTTTCCGTCGAGGCGGCCCACCAAGTTATAAACCTGAGCCCCCAGCTCAATTCTAGCCACATCTTTCAACCGCACCACCGAACCATCAGATTGAGCCCGCACCACGATTTCGCCGAACTCTTCTGCGGAGATCAACCGACCCTGGGCACGCACCGCATAGGTAAATTCCTGGCCCTTCGGGACAGGTTCGCCGCCGATCTGCCCAGCAGGATTCACATTGTTCTGTTGTTTGACGGCACTGATAATGTCCGGCACCGTGATCTGGAGCTTCGCCAGTTGGTCCGGCTTCACCCAGATCCGCATGGCGTACTGCCCCGCGCCAAATACGGAGACGCTTGCGATCCCCGGCACCTGCGTCAATCCGTCTTTCAAATTGATGTAGACGTAGTTGGCCAGGAACTTCGAGTCATAGCTCCCATTCGGGGAGTACAGGTCGAAAAGCATCATCGGTGTCTGGGTGGACTTTTGCACCGTAACGCCATAGTTGTTGACATCGGGAGGCAACTGCGAAGCGGCCTGGCTCTGTCGCATCTGCGTAAGAATCTGATCGGTGCTCGAGTCGGTCGCGACGTTGAAATCCACTGTGAGCGTTGTCTGGCCGTTGTTGGCGTTGAGCGAATACATGTATTCCATGTTGTCCACTCCGCTCATTTGCTGCTCTATGGGAGTGGCGACGGCTTGCTCAACGGTCAGCGCATCAGCGCCTACGTAGGTAGCGAGAACCTGGATTTGCGGGTCAGCGATGCTGGGAAATTGCGCCGTCGGGAGTCCGAGCACGGCTACTGCTCCGACGATTACCATGATCGCTGCGATTACGATTGATACGATGGGACGTTCAATAAAGAATCTGTACATGGGTGTCCGGCTACTGTAGGCCGCCTTTCGTAGAGTTCGCTACTGCCGGCTCTTGAAAAGGCTTGGGGTTCACGAGCAAACCCTCCTGCACTTTCTGTGTTCCTTCGGCCACAACGCGATCTCCCGGGTGCAAACCTCCCGTAATGACCCACATCGTGCCTACTTTATCGCCTGCGGTCACGGGACGAATACTGACCTTGTTGTCCTCGCCAACAACGGCGATGAGGTATTTCCCTTGGATGTCAGTGACTGCTCTTTGGGGAACCAGCAGGGCGTTTTTCTCGAGGCGGGCGACCGTCCGAACGTTGCCGAAGCCGCCCGGGCGAAGTATCCTGCCCGGATTCGGAAACTTGATCTGCAGCAGGATGGTACCGGTCTGGATGTTCACCTGACGGTCCATGGCGTAAAAGCGCCCCTTCTCTCCGTAAATGGCACCGTTCGTCAATTCCAGTTCCCACACCAGTGGGCTTAGAATCTGTATATCCGTCATACCCGACTTTTGCGCCGCTTTCATCGCGTTGAGATAATCTTCTTCGCTGGGCGTTATGTTGGCCAGGATGGGATCCACGGTTGAAACAGTTGTGAGCGCATTTGCACTTTGTGGCCCTACGAAATCGCCGACTTGTGCGTTTGAAATTCCGGCAACCCCGTCGATGGGCGCGACCACCGTTGCGAATCCCAGATTTAATTTGGCGCTTTCCAAGGCAGCCGTCCCCGCATCAATCGAGGCTTTAGCCGCGGCCACTTGACCCTTCGCCGCAAGGTTCGCCTGCACGGCATCATCGAGCTCCTGTTGGCTGATCGCGCCCGTCTTGGCCAAGGGCGTATACCGATCAACATCCAGTTGCGTCTTCCCCAGTTGAGCTTGCGCTTTCTGCAGGTCCGCTTTCGCTTGCGCGAGATTTCCACTCGCCTGGTCCACCGCAGCCCTGAACGTGCGATCGTCTAACTGAAACAGGGGCGTGCCCTTCTTCACGTACGCGCCGTTTATATAAAGCTGCTTTACCAGGTAGCCCGACACTTGGGCACGGATTTGGGCGTTGACGAGTCCAGTCAGAGTCGACACAAACTCCCTGACAATGGGCACGTCCTTTTGCACAACCGTGGCGATCTCCACATTGGGAGGACCAGCAGCGGCTTTTTGTTCCCCTCCGCAACCACCCATAAAACTGGCGGCTGTTGCTAAGGCAACGATGGCAGTGGCCAAAGACACAATTCGCCGGTGTGTCATCGCTGCCCATGCGTCCATAACCGACTCGAAAAAACGCGAAGACTCAGGCATAGATCATCCCCGTTCGCTACTCTGGACAGCACGAAGACCCGACACTAATTGTGTCGGGCGTGCTCCAGAAGCTAGCCAGTTAGAAATCCGACTTGCAGACAGCATACATACACGCAAGCGGCACGAAGGTGGGCGGAAGCTAACCTTAATGCTGCGAAGGAGCCTCTCACTGGAGACCTCTTGGGCCCTTCCGGTTCCGGGTGTGACGTAGCGCGAGCGTCCCCGTAAACTTCGAAGAAGCATACATCAAACACCCTAACCAGAAAAGCCTAGAGTCAAGTAAGCCGCCGCTCACCGGGAGGCACAGAAAAATAACTTAACGAAGAGGCTCGGATGGAGTATTGTGTCCCCCTGCCGCCATGGTTCGGGAACACCGGGCCAACCTTTCGAAATACCTGAGGAGACAGAGTGTCTCTCAAAGCTCACCATCCCAGGCGCTCGCGGCGGGCAATCGTTCTACTCCTGCCTGCGGCACGGGTTATTCACTCGGTGCATACAGAAGCCCAGCCGCCCAACGCCGTGAGCGCGGGACGCCACATCTTCGAATCCACTTCCTGCAGCAATTGCCACACCATCTCCGGAACGGTCGCGCATAGGCGCTTCGGCCCGGATCTCACCCAAATCATGAGCCGCGAAACCCGTCGAGCGGGCGCGGCCACAAACACACATGAAAATTTGCGTGCCTGGATTCAGGACTCGGATTCCATCAAGCCCGGTTCGCTGATGCCAGCAATCAAAGTGAACGTATGAATTTCCAGGCTGATGTTCAACATTGAACAGACTTGTGAATCGGTTCCTGTCACAAGGATTGGATCACGCAGCGACCAGTGAAGAGATGGAGCATTTTCTATGCGCTACTCCGGCATGTCAACAATGCTAGCTGCGCAAATAAGCCCAACAAATATTTTTGCGCCTGCCTCCACTCCTGCCCATTCCATCCACGAGCTTTATCTATTTGTGCTGGCTGTGACCGGAGCGATTTTCTTGGTTGTCTTCGGCATGCTCGTGTACGCAGCGGTGAAATACCGGAGCAGGCCCGGGGATGACCGCGAGCCGGTGCAAATTTATGGAAGCGACCAACTGGAGTTAGCCTGGACGGTAATTCCCGTGCTGATCGTGATGGTGCTGTTTCTGAGCTCCGCGCGCGTGATCCATGCGCTGCAGGACGCGCCGAAGCCGCCGGGGGCGATCGAGGTAACGGCCGTCGGACACCAATTCTGGTGGGAGTACCGCTATCCGCAGTACGGATTCGTCACGGCGAATGAGTTGCACGTGCCCGTGAGCGACGACGCCCAGCCAACGCCAACGTTTATTGCGTTGCTCTCCGCGGACACCGATCACAGCTTCTGGATTCCGCGGTTGGCGGGTAAAACGGACCTGATCGCGAATCATCCGAATGGCACCTGGATTGAGCCGCATGAGACGGGCCTTTTTCTTGGGCAATGTGCGCAATACTGCGGGACGCAGCACGCGAAGATGTTGCTGCGGGTGTACGTGGAACCGCGTGCGGATTTTGACCAATGGGTACAAGCGCAAAAACGAACGGTCCAGTCAAACGCAGCTATGAGTCCGGAAGTGAGCGAGGGGCGGAAGGTGTTTGAGACTACCGCGTGCATTAATTGCCATGCCGTGGCAGGCACGGTGGCGGATGGGCGGTTCGGGCCGAACCTGACCCACCTGATGAGCCGGGAAACCCTCGCCGCCGGCGCGGCGAGCAACACGCGGGAAAATCTTCGCCTGTGGATTCAGAATCCAGATGCGATCAAGCCGGGTGCATTGATGCCGGCGATGAACCTGACGGACAAAGAACTGGATGAAGTCACGGCTTACTTGCTGACGCTGCACTGAAGGGCTACGAACGGAAATCAGGCCGGGGGAATCATGTCGTCGAATTCGATAACAATTCCGAACTCACTCAGCGGAACAAGAGAGGGAAGAACCTGGCTCGAGACGCTGCACGAGTGGGTGATCACGGTTGATCACAAAAAACTGGGTTTGATGTACATCGGCACGGCGCTATTTTTCCTGGTGCTTGGCGGAATCGAAGCCGTGATTATACGGATTCAATTGGCGGTGCCGCACAATCATTTTGTTCCCCCACAGGTCTTCAACCGCATGTTTACGATGCATGGCACCACCATGATTTTCTTCGTGGCCATGACCATCTTGTTCGGATTCGGAATGTACCTGATACCGCTGATGATCGGAGCGCGGGATATGGCTTTTCCGCGCTTGAACGCGTGGGGTTATTGGATGACGGCGTTCGGGGGCCTGCTTCTCTACTTCAGCTTCGTCGGAGGAGACGGATTGTACGGGGCCGGGACGGCGCCCGACGTGGGATGGTGGGCGTATGCGCCGCTGACCTCCACGGCTTTCTCGAGAGGCCACAGCACCGATTATTGGACCATTTCGTTGCTGCTTTCGGGATTTG
>Ga0310916_10002037_pt1 | contig 12232 bp, 17 predicted proteins | sample GREbulkMGLF176_FD_203444 | JGI IMG/M metagenome (GOLD analysis project Ga0310916, IMG submission 203444) | Lab enrichment of tropical soil microbial communities from Luquillo Experimental Forest, Puerto Rico - GRE.bulkMG.LF176 | ecosystem: Environmental > Terrestrial > Soil > Tropical forest >...
GCCGCCGCCCTCCGGCTTGATGAAACCATAACCCTTCGTGGGGTTGAACCACTTCACGGTCCCCATTGCCACGTCGATATCTCCATCGGCAAAGATTGATCAAAACGACTCGGACGAACATGCAGCAACTCTACAGCAAAAGCCGTCGCGGCGGACCTTTAAGAGACCTCGAGCGTTGTATGTTCCCCTATGAAGGGGCGGCAAGCCCGGAGTTTTGACATGGCCAGTATCCCCCTCGACCTTCAGAAAAGGTGCGAACAGCGGTGGGCCGCCAGATTCTTCCGACCGGATCCAATCACGCCTAAAAAGCCTGGGCCTGAAAGGCAGCAACAGCAGACCGAGCCTGGCAAGGGCAAAAGAAAAACTCACCGGCTTAAGCCAGCGGGCATCAGGCCTGCGCCAACACTGTGAGCTCGAACCGAAGCACGGGGAATATTTTACGTCGCCGCTGATATCTTTTCTGCCGAGCCAATTGCTGCTTTGTGGGATTGGACTTTGGCAATCGGGCCGCTGGGGAAAGCCTGGCGGCCCACCGCGTTCCCGAAGAAAACCCAGCCCTGGACTGATGTGCTGGGGCTTCTTGTTGTGGTTGTTTCAGGGCAAATGGTCCGTTGGTAGCCTAAGCTGGTCGTCGCTCCTGCCAATGGCAGATCGTTCTCGTGCTGCAATTTTGCACTGTGCGCATCCCGTGCCGTGAGCGGATGGTTCCTACAACGCCGCCGATGTGGCGCCGTTTAGATAAAAAAAGCCAGGGGATGCTGGAGCCGGAGCCAAGTCGGACTCCCCTCCTTCAGGGGTGTGGCGATAATTCACGTGGGAGTTCCTCTTAAGCGCCGCCCCACTTAGGAACGACACGGACGCTTCAGGCATCGACTCTTCACTCCCTGGAATGCCCCAACCTCCAATCCGGGGAGCAACCTCAGTGCGAGGTTGGCGGCCCCGGCGCGTCTCCGCGAGCGTTCGGGGCCGTTTTGCGTTCCGTCATAGGAACCGTCCCCCATTTCCCACAGTTGAATGATGGGTCACAAACTCCTGCCCCCATCAGTGAGTGATCCGGGCACGGCCTCGCCTTTGCGCCCATCGGCGGGGCTGTGCTTATGAACCTATCTTTGGCGCATGTTTAGAGAGTTCTGCCTGCCGACAAATGCAGCCAAGGTCCCGCAGGTCGGCGTGCGACTCGGCCCGTTGACTTAAATCAAGCTGATCCCGATCGATGGGAGACAGCCGTTGTCGCATGAAGCGCGACGAGCGGTTTCTTGTCCTTTGGTACGTATGGCTAGTCGTTCTGGTGCTGATCGCGGCTTACTTGATTATTTACGGATAGGGCCGCCAAATCAGATCAGTCGGATTCCATCACGCGTTATTTCACAGCGCGCTATTGTCTTCACCCATTCAAGGTTTAAGAACCGCTAGCCGACTTCAATCGCGCTCAACTGACCATCAGCCAGGCGATGGTCGCAATCAGCCCCATAAATCCGGTGAGCGCCATCGCGATGAAAACACGCTCGATGAGAGCCATGAGGATATCTTCCCGACCAAACTCGCGGGTGCGGCGGAAACGAAACGCGCGGCGATCGCAATCGGGGCTTTTTTGCTGAAAGTCGTTCTCGTAACCCGAAGAAGGCCGCTGCCCACCCTCAGCGGCCCTCTCTCGGAAAATGCAATGTGCTCCAGCCCCCGGCACCTTGCTTTCGCAGTGTGGCTCGCTTCCTTATCGTTGTGGAGTCAAAATCGCCGATCCGCAAAACGGAACATCATTGGTGTTGCTAGTGCACCACAATCAGCCCAAGCCGCGATCGCCGATTGCGCCGCATGGCGTACAGGTTGACGTGTCCTGGCTTGATAGCCGTCACATAAAAAGACCCGCCATTTGCGACGGGTCCAAGTCACGGGAGGAAAGTATCCGCATCCTCAAGTTAAGCCGATACTCGCAACGGTGTCTGTAGCACTGTGGTCACAGCTCACAAAATCATCGAAACCCTGACGCAGTATCACGGTACAGCAAGAAAGGAATTGCTACCTCTCGCTGCCGACCTCCTCACGTGCATCCGATTGGCCGGCACGATCGCGGCGAAGATGCTCGGGTTCAGTGTCAAGAATGCCTTGAAAGTTTGCTACTCACCGAACACGCCTTGGGTCCGCTTTCCGCTGAGCTTTAAGAGCACGCCCGTTGGCTCGACCGTCGCGACAACCCAAGACTTCAGGTAATACTAGCGACTTGGGAGGGTTACTGTGCGGCTGTCTACGGCACCATTGAAGCGACGCGCCGTTGGTCTTCTTCTGACGACGCTGGGAGTACTCGCTTTAACAGCGCCGTTGGCCGTCGGCCAATGGTCACTTGCGCTGTTGGGTATCCCACTGGTGGCATTGAGCGTTGCGGAGGCCTATACGGCTTTCACGTCGCCGCGGCGAACCGAGATAGTTGCCTATCTGCCAAGCGTGCTGGCCATGCTTGCAGGAAATCTGCTGCTGCTCAGCTCTACGCTCGTGCTCAATGGATTGGTGTTCTTGCTGTCTGCAATTCTGTTGTTTGACGGTCTCAGCAAGATTTTCGCGGTCAGGCGTCGATCATCGTCAGCGCGGTTTCCAACCTTTGTGAACGGGCTGATCGATTTCGCATCTGCGGCGCTGCTTTGGTACCTGAATAGGATCATAGGGGCCGAGCGTGCGGTCGGCATCATCATCGGTATCTTCATTCTTGCCGCGGGCTGGCGATTGCTCGTGGCGCCGGTCGAGACCGCTATCTCCCAGACTTCCAGCAGCGATCCAACGGTTCACCCCGACCCTGGGCTCGGCCTTTCCCCGAACGAAGCCTTTGCGCGCCTGCACGCTGAAAACGACGGCGCTGCATCGGCGGTACGCGCAACCGACCTCCTGTGGATCTTGACCTTGGGCGGCGTGTTTCTCGCAATCCACATTGGACGCATGCCAACGTCGGATTCCGTGCTTGGTATCGCCTCACCTTTCGTCGCCACCGCTGGCGACATCCTCATGACACTGGTATTTGCGACGGCGGTTGTCCTCCCCTGTCGTCTGCTGTGGAGACGCTTCACCAGACCGATCGAGAGGCTGGCGTGGTCGTTGAACCTGAGCAGAAAATCCGACGGCGCACGAGTAAACCGCGCGGCCGCCTGGCTGATCGACAATTGGCTCGCAAGCCGCTTTGGCTTTACGATGCGGCTGCGCCAAGCGCGCAACTCGCTGTCGTCCGCGCTCATTCTTCTTCTGCACCTTGGACTGCCGGTGACTGCCTTTTTCGTGGCCTTTAATCCGATCTGGGGCTTTAGCTGGTACTTCAACACGGAAAGCTGGGCGAGTGGCGCTTATCAGAAGTTGACAGAGCTACGCGTTGATCCTTGGCGCGTCAGCATGATCGACGCAGTGACCAGGGTTTATGGCGGCGGCGACGAGCTCTTTCGCATCCGCCCCAACGGCGTCGATGGGGACGAAGATTTCAGTTTTCTGGTCATTGGAGACCCCGGCGAGGGCGATGCCTCACAATATTCCCTGGTGTCGAGCTATCTGAAGCTTGGACTTCATGATGACGTGAAGTTTCTGGTCGTCTCTTCCGACGTCATCTATCCGGCAGGATCCATGCATGACTACGAGACGAATTTCTATCTTCCCTTTCAAGGGTTCGCGAAGCCGATCTATGCGATTCCTGGTAACCACGACTGGTTCGACGCGCTTGAAGGGTTCAATGCGAACTTCCTCGAACCCAAGGCTGCGCGCGCAACAATGGAAGCCCGCGTTAATACCGATCTTGGATTGACTAGCACCAATGAACATCGCATTGAGCGACTCATTACCGAAGCGGCCCGTTTGCGTCGTCTCTACGGAGTGAGTGTGGGCAGCCAGCGAAGCGCGTTCTTTGAGCTGCAAACCGAAGGATTTGCTCTGCTGGCGATTGATACAGGAATCCTGCGCACGGTCGACGAACGGCAATGGGCATGGATTGAACGGGCGCTTGAGAGAAGCCGCGGTAAATTCATCATGGCGATCGTGGGGCACCCACGCATCGCCGGCGGCCATGATATTCCGCACATCGCCGAAGGCCACGACGTTTCCGAATCTTCAGAGAAATTTGCTGCGCTCTATCAGCTCCTGGCAAAGCACAATGTCAGGATTGCCATGGCCGGCGATACGCATGATTTCGAGTACTACAAGGAGATCGGCGGCGACGACGGCAAAAATGTCATGCACCACTTCGTCAACGGCGGAGGCGGCGCCTACCTCAGCATTGGTACAGCCCTTGATTTTCCAGAGCCACCTGCTGTGACCGACTGGGCATTCTATCCCAGGACCGACCGACTGCGAGCCAAGCTCGACGCCGAGATGCCACTATGGAAACAACCGTTCTGGCAATGGATCAAGTGGTTCAAGGGCTGGCCGGCCAGCGTCGAGGCACTGTCGGGCCTGTTCGATTTTAATCACGCCCCGTTCTTCCAGAGTTTCATGCAGGTTCGGGTCGAACGGTCGAAAAGACGTGTCGTTCTCACCCTCTACGGCGTCGATGGCCCGCTGCACTGGCGCGATCTGCAGACGGGCGGCGTCGTGCTTCCCCCAGAAGCGAACCAGGACGGTCCTGTCGAATTCACGGTGCCAATGGAATAGAGCACCGAACAAGTGACCGCATGGCAATGTGCTTCAAACCGACATTCTCCCTCAAGCATTGAGGAAGCGACGCCGCGAGTCAGTTTCTTCACTGCGTTCGTCCTCTCTTGGAGGACAAGGTTTCGCATCAAAAACACCTCGGAACCTGCGCTTCACGTTTTGTTGTAGGGAAGAACCTTTCGGCTGCCCCATCGATTGGAAAGCCAAGAGCCGCACACGGCACCAACGGGTCTCATGGAGGGCGCCGACATGCGAGAGCAGCGAACTGTGCTGGGGCTTGCGTTGTTGATCGGCGGCTGGATCATTCACAGCCCGGCATCCGCTCAAGAATATCGCGGCACCGCCCAACAGCAAATGGCCTGTACGCCGGACGTCTGGCGCCTCTGCAGCGACCAGATCCCGAATGTGAACCGGATTGTTGCCTGCCTGCGACAGAATACACCCCAGCTCTCTCCGGGCTGTCGAGCCGTATTCGAGACCGGCGCTGCTCCGCCGCCTGCCGGTCCAAACGGTCGGATCGTACGGTCGCAGCCGTACGCTGGGCCTCCGCCACCGTATGCCATGCGCCCAGGCGCCCCGCCGCCTCCATACTACGAAGACGACAATTACTAGTCGCTTTCGCGGTCAGCGACTGGTCGGCCGCTACCCTACCCTAGCGCTCCAATTGACCAACGGCGAACTCTGAGTCACGCAGGCTATGACCTGCGCTCCCGTGTCACATGGTCCGGTGCGTTGGGCGATGTGGAGCGCTCAGATAGCGGGATTCGAAAAATCTTGAAGCCAGCGATTTCAGGAAACCCTTCTGCAGCTTCCGGAGATGCCAACATCAGAACTGCGGCCCGCACCTCTTCGTCGATCACCCGGTCGATCGCCTTCGTTTGATTTGCAGTCAGTTGGACTTCCGCTGCTCCCGCGGCCGCCATTGCCACACGGACATTGCCGCTAGCGGCGGAATGCTTGTCGTCAATTGCAATGTTCCTACCGGCTAGATCGGACAATGATTTGATTTCCGAGCGAGCCATGAGAATGACAACTGCTGTAGCGGCCGTTACGCGCTCGGCGACGGCAGTGGCGGCGGCCACCTGCGCCTGCGTCGCTCTCACTCGGGCGTTGATAGCAGCCAGTTTTTCCGGGGGCGGCGACGAGGCCGAAATGAGCTGCGGCGCCCAGCGGGCAACAGCATCACGATAGGACGACTGCGAAACGAAGGCGGCGGCAGCGATGCACGCAGCAATGAACAAACCGATCAGGCCGCGTAGCCACGGTCTGTCTCGCGACCGCCGGGCAGGATGACGCGCGGCATCGCGCTTCAGCCTGGAAAGCTGTTGCTGTATTCGCGCGAGCTCTTCATCCGCGTGCGAACTCAAGACGTGGTGTGGATTAGTTTGTTTCGCGTCCGTCGTGGGATGCATGGATCGCTCTCCCAGTCAGATGATCTCTGATTTCCGCTGAGTAGATTCCCTTCCCGCGTTGTGACCAAAGCAAGGCTGTAAGATAAATGTGTATGGAGTGGCCCTTACTGGCGGGAACTCGCGCGTAGCTGTGGGCAAAGGTCGAGCGGGTGCTAACCCGATTTTCATTCTTGCGCGCAGCCGCTCCACGTCGCATCGACCAACCAAACCTGCGTAGCGTCACTTGACGCTGCGCGCATGCCCGCCATGAGTGGATTGCAGCACTCAATGGGAACTTTCCTTGGCCTTTCGCGATTGGGAGCGCGTGTTCCGTGCGGGAACCGTGATGCTGCTTTATCGTGCATACCTGATGGAGAATGGGCACGTCTGGACGGCCCTCGATCTGACTTGCGTGGATGATGACGATGCGAAGCGGCAAACGGCAAATCTCCCGAGCGGCCATGATGTCGAACTTTGGCAAGGCGACCGCAGAGTGGCGATTTTTAGATTGCGAAAGAGGGATTCGACTAAGGCTAGTTGGGCGATCCGGCCCGAGCATTCGCAGTCCTAGCTTTCTCATCGTGCCGCCACCGTTTTGTTGGTGCCTTACATCCTTGTGCCTAAGTTGAATTTGGAAGTGTCCTAAATTCCAAGGACGCTGAAATAGGAACAAGGGAGCACTTTGTAACTTAAGCCCCGGGTTGGCGCGGCTCGGGGACACACAATGCAGTACGATGATCTATGGTTCGCGATTTCAATCGCGTGGGTTCTCGTTTTGCTCGGGGCAACAATCCTGGCCATGTTTGCGTAAGGCCGGCGTCAGGGCTGTCCCTGCCCTCATCCAAACAGGCCGTCAGGCGGCACACTCCAAGTTCCATCTGTCTATCGAGCCGAAACCTTAAACACAGCAGCATGTGGTTTCTGCCCCAGCAAACGGCTTTGCATCAGCTCCCCTTCGTCTCACTGATGAAGCGTCTGACGGTAAGCTCTTCCAAAGCGCGTATCGTCGCCCTGACGGCAAACTCGTCGCAATCCTCGGCGATCCGCAGCATCGTCTGCTTGGCCGTTTCGCCGTTCATCAACTCGGCCAAGGCGCGGGCTTCTTCCGCTCGCTGGTGCCAATATTCGGGGTCGTTGAACCGCGGCGCAGTGGGCATGGAACGATGGTTCCTCGTACCGTAATCCCCTTTAACTCAGAAGACGGCATGTGGTTTCTGTTCCAGCCTGATCTCGGCCGCCCCAGCAAACGGCAAACAAGAGGCCGCCGCGGGGGCTAAGCAGCCTCAAGTACGTCGAATGACCAATGATTGACGCCTCTTATGTCACAGGCACGGCCTGCTGCTCGGGAAAGGAGAGGCTTCAGCTCCCTTTTATCTCGTCGATGAGGCGGACAAATGCTCTGGTGGCAAGCTTGTCGTAATCGTCCGCGATCCTGAGCATCGTCTTCTTGGTCCGTTCGTTACTCATCTCCTCGGCCAAGACGCGACATTCTTCGGCTCGCTGATGCCAGTGGTCTGGGTCGTTGAAATGCGTGACACCGGGCATGGAACGCTTGCGTCCTTCGTAAACCCTTTTAACTCAGGGAACAGCATGTGGTTTCTGTTCCAAGGCGTGATCCTCTTCGCCGTCATCGTCTCGAACATTGGTGGCAGCGACTACCAACCCACGCCCCGACACCCCCGTGCGAGCCGTGGCGACCTGCTTTGCCTTCAGCGTCGGCGAGATCTACGAGGCGATGCACATCAACGAGCGCGACGACTATTACGCGCTATCCGGCCTCGGTCAGTTCACCATGGCTCGCTTCCAACGCTGCAGAGGCCGGCTACTGTTGATGCCATCGAGGCGTAGGCGCGTTCGCCGCATGCGATTCCGCAAACAAGGCTGCGCCCGCAACGAGTATGGCGATGACCGCGGCGAGCGCAAAAACCTTCTTCATGGGATTGCCCCGGGGAGTTTGAAGCCGGTTCAGTATTGCGCGCGTCTCCGCTCTGCGCCAGCTACACCGCGCTCCAACTTTCGTCGACTTGCGGTCCTTTCGCGCGGCGTGGCTGCTGACAAAGGTGATCGTGACCGTTCGGGACTGCTCTCTAAAAGCCGCCGAAAACCAGCAGAGCGACCAACGCTATCGACATTGTGCCAAGCGCGATTGCAATAAACGCGAATGCCATGTCACTCATGCCCTCTAAGGTAGAGCGCTTGTTTGACTGTTGTTCGGCCTAACCGGGGTAACCCCATGTTTCAAACCAAGCGACGGCAGGGCACAGCACTACTGCGCCTTTGAGTCCGACTTGCAGACCATTACCGACTTCATGCCGCTCTCCGCTTCCGAGCGTGTCCTGTAAACGGTTCCGGCAGCATTCACGAATGCCTTCGACGAGTCGGTCGGCTTCTTATCGATTACCGTGCACTTTTTGGTCTTGATGTCCTGGACTACGTAGTACTCGCCCGCTGCAAAAGCGGGCGCGATGATCGTTGCGATCATTGCGGCCACCATAATTGCCTTCTTCATCTCATGCTCCTCCAGACGCACACTGCTTTTTGTTTCCAACTGGAGAATGAGGCCCTTGTTCCGGGCGGGAACCAGCTCGCTCGAACAGATCAAATCAACGCTTGCTCGCTGGGCCCGCCCCTAAGGGAACAGCTTATGGATATCGGAACTACTCAGTTAAAAAATTGGTAAGAGCAGCAGTTCCCCCGAAACTCGCCCTGGCTCCTAACGTTGGTCCGAACCCCTGAACGCGAAAGGATCAAGACATGGCCGAACAAAGTTTCGACACACGCCGCATGGTTCGCGATCAAGAGCGTCGTGTCAGCGCCGCTACAGCCATCGGGCTCAACGCAGTTAGGCCGCTACTGCAGTTCCAGGTCGCCCTGTTGAGGCTCTGGGCCGATAGCATTGAGGCGTTCGCGCATAAGTACGAAAAAGGATCTGGCGCCGAGGTCGAACAGCAAGAGCAGCAGCAACGTGCGGCTTGATTGGCGGAGCCGCAGGAGTGTGCGCGCACGGAGATGCGGGCGGAAATCAGGAGTAACCGATGAAACTGAACTCGACCCAGGTAGAACAAACGTTGAGCAAATTGAACGCTGAGGTCCTTGCTGATGACCATCCGGCGGTCGCACAACTCACCAAAATGTTTGGGGATCACACATTCTTTCTCGACGGCAGCGGCCTCAAAATTCTGGAGCCTGGTGAAGTGCCTGAAATGGAACTCCGATCCGGCGAGGTTGTAAGTCTCGCGGACTGGAGCGATGCGACGCTCACCAGTTTGAGACCGCATGAACCTGAACCAACGGGCATGACTGTCGTCTTTAGCGAAACCAAACACTGATCGACGCGTACTCGTGGCTTGTTAGATCGCGACCACACCTGACCGCGGTACGGCGTTGTGTTGGGAACGCCGCACGAACTCACAAAAAGCCCGCCCCGTTGTGAAACGGAGCGGGTTATCTCCAGGGAAGGGAAAAGCCCGCTTTCTGATCCCGTTCGTGGTGAATGGCGGTCTTCTACACAATTACCGGGTTCGTCTTCTTTCTTGATGACGGTCTCGCTGTCAGCGGACACCCTTATAGACGTGGATGCGGTCGATTCCTTCTGCGATTGCTCTTTGGCCTGTTGTGCCCGAGGCCGGCCTCCCGCTTTGGCTTCTGAGATGCTCGCGGAGGTATTTGACGACACAATATCGGTTGCGGGAACACGGGTGCAGCGTGCGACCAGGAAAGACCATTGTTTGGCAGTGTTGCCTGCCAGTTCCGGAACCTGCGAAGCGCGACCTCTAAGGCCATCACGCAACTGCCAAGACGCAAGCAAATGCGCCTTGCCAGACGGCAAACCGCTGACGGCAGTTAACGCAGGTCAAGCATCGTAGCCGGAATCATCCCAGACAAGTTTGCCGCATCGGCACTCAAACAGGCGGACTGTTCTGCCCGTGTGGACGTCCAGGAGCTTATGCCGGAGACGTGGGGTGGCGCCACAATTCGGGCAGCGTTGTTCCCGATCCAGCGTCTTAGGCTGCGGCAATTGCTTCTCGTTCCCGTTAGCGATCATCGCTCGACTCGTTGACAAAATGCAGACTGGGCCCAATGACCTTATGCAAAGACCGCCGCGAGCAGGACAAATACTTCCTCCGTGCCAAAGGTCGAGAAGGAACACGAGAGGAGCAGACCAGCGCCGAGAACAACAACGCCAACGATTTTGAGCAGTATCATTTGGGATCGGCCACCAGTGTTGACCTTGGTTGAGGCGACGATCCCATAATGATCGCGAGTCGTTTCCGCGCATCTTCACTGGAGCGGGGAAATGGTTTCGTGTTGGTTTCGTCAGAGTACGAGGAACGCAGTCGCTTCACATATCTGCGAGCCGGGAGCGGCGCTCCGGGAGCCGCCAATTCGTCGGTATCCGTTCGCCTGGAGCTTTTTCCGCTCGGGGCTAGCCGAAACGCTGAATCCGACCATGATCGATCGCCGTGATGTGCCCGTCACCGGCCTGACTGACGCGGAGTTGTTCGCTGTTGCCGCGGGTGGATTGCCCGAGCCCAGGGAGGACAGCAAAATGTTGCTTCTTCCTCCCGCGCAGTCCACACGCCAGCCATCAATTTGTTTTCAAAAACCGCGCTCAAGAACGCCAGTTGCACGAACCGGATTACGGCGGATTAAGATTCGAAACAGTCAGTTCGACTGTGCTTCCTACCGCGACCATGGTGTTAGGTTGCGGAGTCTGGTTCGAAATCCAGGATTTTTTGGTGGTTGTTTGGTGGAACGCGGGCGTAAGGTCGGCCGCGACTATCTCACCCGTCGCCAGACTAGCGGGCTCTCCGTAAACGTCTGGGACCCAGGTTATGAGGTGTTTTCCATCACCCGACACCTCGCCCGGCCCTCCGGGAACGTCGTTGCCTGCGCCATCGGTTACGACCACCGTACCGTCGAGGTGCCATATGTTCGTGCCGTTGGGAGCGAGCGTGCCCGACAAAGTGTTCATGCCACCCATGCCATTGGGCCCCCACCGGAATGTGATCCAGATGGGAGTGGGCGGGACGATAATTCTATTCCCATGCCGTGCCGCCTGAAATGCCGGGATTGGGTCGATGACAAGTTGCGTGGTGATGTCGCCTGTGATGTCTTTCGAACTTGGGCCATCTCCCTGCCATGTGCCTTGAATAGATGCAAATTCGGCGCTGGCAAAATTCTGAGACAGGATCGTCAGCGTATGATCCGGTTTGTTGCTGCTGGATTTCAGCACGAAGACAAAGCCTTTAAGATTTGGAACATCTGTCATGGAAACATCCTTTCATTCCGTGTGGAAGCGGCATCAGGTTCAAAGCGAACCACCATGCCCTCATCCCTCACGATATCGAATCGAGGTCTTTCACTCTGTGGGATAGATCACGCGGAATACAGACGGGGAAAACCTTGTCGGAATGCTTCAGCCCGGCTTTGTCGGAAGTAGGGATCCTTCGCAGGCTAAGTCGTCGAAAAAAATGGAGCGGGTGAAGGGAATCGAACCCTCGTATTCAGCTTGGAAGGCATTTGGCGGCTGAAGTCCCTCAGCGCTCGTTTGGACAAAATCATCGCCAAAACGCTCTTCGAGCGCAAAATGTTTTTCCCACCTGTCAAAATACCCAAAAGCCTGAAGCAAAGCCCCCCTCGGAAATCTCCGACAAGTGCCGCGTTCCAAACCTTTGGCTCAAAACCCCAACTGAATGGCGCGTGATCACAAGACTTCGTCGTGATCATCCGGTACACGACACGGTTGCCCGCACCGACCCCCGCCGGTCGCGTGCCCTTCCGCCGGGTGTCGGCTGAGCCGTTGGCTGCAATACAGTGGATGACGATTTGAAACTGATCGTGGACCTGGCCCTCCTCGCAGCTAGCGGAGTGGGGCTAAGTCTGCTGCTCTACCTCATGATCAAGGATCTGTTCCGGTGACGACCTCCGCGCGCCCCACCCAATACACAAATCGGACGCCCGGCGTCGCGATCTGAAAGCATGCCTGTGTTCTATTTTCCGATCAGAATTTCACTGGCTATATTGCCGCGTACCCAAGTAGTCGCCCCCAGCTTCAATCGCTTGATCTGCCACGCCTGAAAATCAGGATCGGCATTCAGCGTGTCGAACGTTGCGCCATACGTCGTCGAACAGACGAAAACGTTGTCGGAAATGCTTCAGCCCGGTTTGTCGGAAGTGGGGATCGTTCGCAGGCTAAGTCGTCGAAAAAAATGGAGCGGGTGAAG
>Ga0310916_10002039_pt1 | contig 12224 bp, 13 predicted proteins | sample GREbulkMGLF176_FD_203444 | JGI IMG/M metagenome (GOLD analysis project Ga0310916, IMG submission 203444) | Lab enrichment of tropical soil microbial communities from Luquillo Experimental Forest, Puerto Rico - GRE.bulkMG.LF176 | ecosystem: Environmental > Terrestrial > Soil > Tropical forest >...
GGAGAAGATCGGCACCGCCGATGATTTCGCCGACGCCGATGGCGCGGTGGTGTTGGACTATCGGCAGGCGCAAACAAAAGTCCGCGCCCGACTGATCCAGCGGAAGCATTCGGCGGCTGGGATCGTCGGACCGCTCACGGTGCGCGCGGCGTGCGGGAGCTATCTCGATTTTCTCGAAGCTCACCGTAAGACGGCCGCCGACACGCGCCACCGCTTCAACGCCTTCGTCTACCCGGAGCTGGGCGACTGGGAGGTCGCGGCACTCAAGCCCGATCGCCTGCGCGCTTGGTTGATGGCGCTGGCCAAGGCACCGGCGCGTCTTCGCACCGCACGGGGTAAGCCCCAGCAACATCGGCATGGCAAGGATGCTGAATTTCTACGGCGTCGGCGGGTAAGCGCCAATCGTATCCGCACGATACTCTTTGCTGCGCTCAATCTGGCCTATCGCGATGGCAAGGTCGCTTCGGACGCGGCCTGGCGGCAAGTGAAGCCGTTCAAAGGGGTCGATGCCGCCCGTGTTCGTTACCTCACCGTGGCGGAAGCGCAGCGCCTGATGAATGTCGCGCCGCTGGACTTCCGCCAGCTCCTCCAGGCCGCGCTGGCGACCGGGGCCCGTTACGGCGAGCTCGGACGCCTGCAGGTCCACGACTTCAACTCCGACGCCGGGACGCTGCACGTGCGTGCCAGCAAGAGCGGCAAGCCGCGCCACATCGTGCTCACCGAGGAAGGGGTCGCATTCTTCGCCCGACTGACGGCCGGCCGATCGGGCAGTGAGCTTATGCTGCGCAAGGCCGACGGCATGGCGTGGGGCAAGAGCCACCAGGACATGCGCATGCGCGCCGCTTGCCGGCGCGCCGGCATCGCCCCGCCGGCAGGCGTCCACGTGTTGCGCCATACCTGGGCTAGCCTTGCGGTCATGCGCGGCGTGCCGTTGATGGTGGTGGCGCGGAATTTGGGCCACCGCGACACGCGGATGGTGGAGCTGCACTACGGGCACCTGGCGCCTAGCTACATCGCCGATGCAATCCGCGCTGGCGCGCCGCGGTTTGGCATCACGATCGACGATACGGTCACCGCGATCGGCGGATGGCGGAGGTGAAGTCTTCCGACACATTCCTCGGCTACTCCGACGTTGAATGGGCGAAGATTCAGCGAGCACGGGAGGACTGGCCGCCAGAGGTCGATTGGGTGGTAATCCGTGCCGAGCTAGAGCAGGCCGGGCGTGACTTTTGGCTGATGCGCCGCCGCCGCCTACGTAGACCGGACAAAGCCGAGCATGAGCGCCTGCGACAGTTGATCAAGCAACTGCCGAATTTGGACATCGCATTCCCGATCCTCGGCCAACAACTCAAGGCGCGATTGACAGCGTGGGACGAGCTTTTGCAGGTCTGGGCCAGCAAGCATTTTTCCCGCCGCAGCGACGCTCACCGAGAATTGCTACATCAACGTGTGCGCCAATTGTGGACGGGCCCGCTTAGAGGCAAGCTGGCAGCCGGGACTGACGCTACCGGAGAGCAACGTACCGGGCCATTCGTACGCTTTTTCACTGCTGCTACCGAACCGATTTTAGGACCGGAAGCTCTGGGCCCCGGAGGCATTCGTAAAATGGTCAGGCGCGAACACGACCGTCTTCGATACCATGCTGAATTCTGGGCTGGGAGACGATACAGCGATCCTGCTCCTACCGAATCTCACGTCATTTACGACCACTGGTCTAACTATCTCTGACGGTCACGCACGGTCCTTTGGAGCGCTATTTCCTCATCCAAAGGGCCCTGACACTCGGTTAGTGCGCGCGTGTACACCCTGAGAGCAATCCTTAGGGAGTAACGCCGCCGCATGAACGAACAGCCTGCGTCATTGTGGGCTAGGCTTGCTGCACTCGGCTCGAAAACGGTCACGGAATTTTGCCGGGCCGAAAAAATTTCTAGGTCTCAGTACTACGCGATGAAGCGCGACGGCTGGGGCCCTGACGAGGCCTGGATCGGCCGCCTGGTTCGGATCACCGACGAATCGCACTGGCGCTGGCAACGGCAGCGCGAACGAGCGGCCGAGCTCGGCATTCGTGGTCCCCTTCCCGCGCACGAAGTGGAGGCACTGCGCCACGTACTGCCGGCGTATCTGGTAGCAGCGCTCCGCGGCGCGCCTTCAGCATGTGAGCAACCCCCTTAAACGAAACCCCAGGCAGCGAGATCGCTGCGCTGGGGGATTTCGTCGCGAAATCTCTTCACCGTCCAAAGTTCGGAGACTACGCAAATGGCATCTAAGCATACACAGCCGAAAAATCCAACCGCCATCCCGGGCACTAAGGCAGGCCTTACCACGGTCAACGGCTTCGGCGTGCTGCGCTCCGTGCTGGAGAAGGCGTGCGCCAAGACCGGCAACCGGCTGGGCGATCTGACGGTCCTGTCCCCGCAGGTCGATCCTTACCGGCTTGACACCGAGGCCGGTCATCGCGACAGCCAGTGGCTCGCCAAACAGCTCGACCGTGCCATCGGCAAGAAGCGCCGCATTCATTGGCGTGGGTTGCACTACGTGTTGGTATCCACCAGCAACCTCGTCAAGCCGAACGGCGATATCTACGTCAACGACGACAATAACTGGACGTGGCTCGTCAATGTGGCGGGGAAGGCCGCGCGCTGGTTGGGTTATATCGACTTCGAGCGGATCACCGACAATCGCAACGCTGAGCCGTTCATCCACCATAAGGCTTGCATTAAGCCGAGGGCGCTCATCACCGTGGGCGTCGACATCGCGATCCCTGACATCTCCGACATGGAACCGGCGCCGGTCGCCGAGGGGTTTGAGCCACGGCAGGTCTTTCACTTCGTGATTTTCGGTGAAAAGGCAAGCCTTGAGGATGCCGTCCTCCCGATCGCACGGGCGAAGCAGGCCGACCTCTACCTGCCCACCGGCGAGATCAGCGACACGCTGCTCTATCGCATTGCTAAGGATGCCGCCGCCGACGGCCGGCCCATGGTGATGTTCACCTTGGCGGATTGCGATCCGGCCGGCCACCAGATGCCGGTATCGATCGGTCGCAAGCTCCAAGCGTTCCGCGATTTTCGCTTCCCCAAGCTAAAGTTCGAAATCGTCCCGATCGCCTTGACGGTCGAGCAAGTCGGCGAGCTAGGGCTTCCCTCTACGCCGCTGAAGGAGACTGAGAAGCGCGCGAGCCGCTGGCGCGAGGCTTTCGGCGTCGAGCAGACGGAGATCGACGCGCTGGCAACCCTCCAGCCTAATGTTCTGCGTGGAATCATTGAGCGGGCGTTTGACCCTTATTACGACCGTACTCTCACAGATCGCGTGCGCGCGGCCGAGGATGAATGGTTGGAGCGGGCACAGGAGGCGATTACCGAACAAGTCGACCCCGAAGTTCTCGCCGCGCTGCGCGCGGAAGCAACCGAGCGGCTGTCGGAACTCTCATCCGTAATCACCGACTTAAATGAGCGCTTCCGACTTGCCGGCGATCGTTTCCGTCTGCCGGCGATCAAAGTTCCCCAGCCCGAAATCGACGAGGACGCTGCAAGGCAAGCCTTGGTCGCGTTCGACGGCGACTTCGTTACAGCGACACGCGCACTGAAGGCCCGCAAAGCCTATGGCACCGGCAACGGCGAGTAATGGGGGCCGATCGCTTCGGCGCGAGCGAGCCGTTCGACGCGAGTTGATGGAGAAGTCGTCATGACGACCAAACGCGAAGCGATCGAAGAGCATGTGAGTCGGTTTTGCAAGCCCGATGGCGACTGTCTTCACTGCGGACATCCCGCAAACCAACATCACCCGGTCGGCCCGATCACGATCATGGTCTCGGCATTCGACGACGGCGACAACATCTGGGTGCACGAATTTTGCAATTGGGAGTGTGTCGCCGCTTGGTTTGCGGAGCAAGCCGGCGGTGATTTCGTAAAGGTGCCGCAATGACCAACAAGCAACAAATTGTGTGGTCGGGTTCCGATGATAACGGTTATGTCGGCAACGTTAGCGGCATCGCACTCTACAACATACGCACTGTGCCTACCCCACCCGTGTATCCAGGACAAAAAAGCCCGAAATACCTTTTTCTCACACAGCGCCTTAATACTCGCGGGTATGAGCCTTTCGACGGTGCGTCGCGCGCCAATACTGTCAACGAAGTTAAAACCCAATGCGCGGTCGATTTTACTCGCAACGGTGGTCGTGCCGCTCTTCACAAAACTCTTGGTCACGCGCTGCTTATCGTCGAAGCGCTTGGCTTTCACGTCTCGAAGCTGAAAACCCCTAGGCCGGGAGAAACTCTCGACAACGCACTCGCCATCGTTAGAGCGGCTGGCTATCGCATCCGCAAGCCAAAAGTCCCGAAGCCCAAGGGACGCCTCGGTCCGGTCTTCGCGTGCGAATTCAGCGATGGCTCGCGCGTGCGTTTGTCGGTCGCCTGCTCGACCGAAACGCTCGACTGGGATCGTGGAGAGAACCTGGCCCGACAGGCTTGGGCCTCGCGCCAAAAAATGCCCCTCGATTTGGACAGCGCCGAGCTCGCCAAGCTGGTGCCGCCGATTATCACCGGCCGTTTTGAGCAAAACGGCGTGGTGCTGGCTCAGCGCAATAGGAGTATGCCGTGAAAATCCTCGGCATTGATCCCGGTGCTGTCAGCGGCGGATGCGCCATTGTGATGATCGACGACGGTGCTGTCCCGCAACTCGTCGATGCCATCGACCTTCCTACCGTCGGCGTCAAGGCGAAGCAGCGCATCGATGTCTTGGCGCTGCGCACCTGGATTCAGCAGCACAGGCCCGACCGCGCCGATGCGCGTCTTCTGCGCGCCTGGCGGGCTTGGCACGCCGAGCAGCTGCAGGAAGCGCTCGTCGGGCTGCATCGCGACGTCATGGAGCGGCTCATGGCGCAGCTCAAGGACTTGCGCACGGCGCGCGAATTGGTCAACGCCATCGAAACGATGGATTGGAGCACGGTTGACGCCAACACCCGCCTGATCGCGCTGCATGAAATCAACGTCGCGATTTGCAAATTGCGCGAGCGCCTGGGCCAAGAGCCCATAGACGATGGGCTGTGGCACGAACCGCCGCGCGCGTACCAGCTGATCAAGCAGATCATCAGTCAGAACGGGAGATGAAAATGGCGACCGGTCTCCGCGTGACGTTCATGCCCTCAGGCACGAGGCACAGCGCCGTCGGGGTATTCAAGTGCGCCGTATGCAGCACCGTCTATGAAACCAGCACGCCTACCGCGACGGTGCTCACCGATTACCCGGCCGCCGGCGCCTACCCAATCTGTAACGGCTGCATCGAGAACAGCGACGACGTTTGGCTCACCATCATCAACATGCTCAAGCGCGTGATCGGCGATCGTCGTCTAGGAGTCCACTAGTTTGCCGCTCCCGCGAGAAAAGCCGACGTCCGGCAACGGCTAATCCGGACAGTCAGTAAAACAGGAGGCCAGTCATGGCTAACGAACTAAAAGAGAAGATCAGGTCGGACGGCTTTGCCGGTTACGTCCGCACGGTCGCAGGCAAGGAGGATCGCAGCGGCGTCAACGACATCGTTAAGTACAATGAGCCGAAGTGGTTGCACAACGGCGTCGAGCTTCCGCCCGGCGACGAGTATATCGTGAGGGGGATCGGCCGCTATCTGCTCAAATGGCCACCCGCTTCCGACAAGGGACAAGCGCCTTACCGCGAAACAATCCCGGACGGTGAGCCGTTTCCCGACGTCGACAAGCTCAATGCAGAAGAGCCGCACGAGAATTGGACCACGGACCCAAACGGAAACCCGAAGGGGCCGTGGGCAACAGAGCGTCAGGTCGACTTACTCAATCGAACGCTCGACAAGCTCACCTACGTTACCTCAACCACCGGCGGCGGTATTTGCGTCGATCAGCTGGTCGACAAAGTAAACTCGCTGCGCGAGTTCTACGGCAACAATAACATCTGTGCCGTAGTCAAGCTCTCCAACATCTTCATGCCTACCCGGTATGGTGGGCAGCAGCGGCCGCATTTCGAGTACCAGCGTGCGGTCACCTACGGCGATGGCGGAGAAGTGAAAACTATCGAGCCGCCAAGCGCCAAGGGCGTCACGAACGACGAGATCAAGTACTAGCCTCCTAAGCAGCGGGTTGCTGCTCGATGCCGCTTCTTCCGAGAGGCTGAGAAGCGGCATCAGGAAGCAACCGCTTCAAGATCACCGGTGCCGCCATGTCGAGCATCCCTTGGGACGTCGAAACCTATTCAGACGTCGACTTGAAGACGTACGGAGCCTTCAACTACGCGCGCCATCCAAGCACCGACCTGATCTTTTTATGTTTCGCCATCGATGACGGCCCGATCGAGGTGTGGAGGCGCGGCGACCCGGTGCCGGCGCCGTTCGCTAACCCTACTGAGCACCTATTCATCAGCGATAACTGGACCTTCGAGGGTCTGATCCTCGAGCACGTGCTCATTCCGCGGTACGGGTTCAAACCAATCCCGATTGAGAACCAAGACTGCGCCCAGCGAAAAGCGCTCGCGAGCGCATTCCCGGCCGAGCTCGGACTCCGGTGCGAAGCACTGGGCTTGCCCCGTCGCAAAGACAAAGCAGCGCGCCAAGCGATGCTGCGAGTGACGTGCCCGCAGAAGCGCAAGCGCAAGAAACCCGAGGACCCCGCCGTTCGCGAGCGCGATCTCGCATTGCTGCTGGAGCGCTGCAAGAGCGACGCCGCGATGACGCGCGCTTGCTACAATCACCCGCGCTTACGCCCGCTGCCTCCAGAAGAGCGGCGCGTGCTCTTGGCCGATGCGATGATCAACGCGCGCGGCATCTGCGTTAATACGCCGTTCCTCGAAGCCGCTGACGCGCTCGCGAAGGAGGAGCTCGTCAAGATCAACGCTCATGTCAACGTGCTGACCGGCGGCACCGTCAACACGATCAACCAAACTGAGCTCATCCGAAAGCTGGTCAACGAGCACGGGCACCAGATGACCACGCTCGGCAAGCGCTCCGTCGCCGCCGTCTTAGCACGCCAGCCTGATCCCTTCACGCGTGAAATACTGACGCTGCGCCAGCGCGGCGCCTTCGCCAGCACGCTGAAGTTTCCGAAACTGCTGAAACATGCCAGCCACGATGACCACCGCATCCGCCACGCCTTGCGCTATCACGGCGCAGGGCCAGGACGGTGGACCAGCCCCGGTGCACAGCTACAAAATCTTCCGCGTAATGACCTCGAGCTCCCCGCCTCCCTACTCAATGCTATCACCGCCGGTAATCGCGCCGAGTTGGAGCGCTACGGGGACTTGCTCAAGGTTCTCAGCCAACTGTCACGCGCGTCACTGTGCGCGGCGCCGGGCTGTGAACTTATATGCGTGGACCTGTCGACGATCGAGAGCCGGGGCACCGCGTGGTTCGCCGGCGAAGATTGGAAGCTGTCCAACTTCAGGCGGTACGACGAGACCGGCAACAAGAACCTCGATCTGTACCGCATCCTCGCCCACCTTATCTTGCGCAAGAATTGTCCGGTCGAAGACATCCGCGCAAGTGAACGCCAGCTCGGGAAGTATTCCGAACTCGCATTTAATTTCGGCGGAGCAACTGGCGCGTGGAAAAAGATCGTCGGCAATGATGGTCGCGCCGACTCCGAGATTTTGGCAATCGTACAGGCGTGGCGCAGCAAGCACCCGGCGACGCGCATGTTCTGGCGCAGGCTGCTGACCGCCGCACGCACTGCGATCCACTACGGGCGTCCCGTCGAGGTCAACCCGCCTCCGTTGCCGCCGGTCACCGCCAGCTTCGACGGCTACGCTCTGATGCTCGAACTGCCGAACCATCGCGTCATCAACTACCCCGGCGCACACCTGGTCCCCAACGAGAAATTCGAGGACGCGCCCCTCGACATCGAGTTCTTTGATAACGAAAAAGGAAAGTGGGCAGCGAAGCGCGCATGGCACGGGCTCCTCGTGGAAAATGTCGTGCAGGGCATGGCGCGCGACCTGCTCGCCGCTGCCATCACGCGCGCCGAGGCGCGTGGCTGGAAAGTCGTGCACCATAACCACGACGAGCTGATCATCGAAGCACCAATCGGCGCGATCTCTGCGCAAGACGCACTCGCCTTGTTGCTCGACCCACCGGCATGGGCCGTGGGTCTACCGCTCGGCGGCAAGGTACGCGTCGGCCCGCTCTTTCTCGAAGCGCCTGCAACGGGAGAGCCATCGAGCGCGCAAGCAACCGTCGACTATGTTGAAAGCGACGTCGGAGATACCGAGGACGCCGATGAGGATATTCCGAGCGACGACATCGTTCTCACGTGCTTGGATGAGATGCGCACCGAGACAAGCCCTCAAGTCGAGGTGGCTGTCTCCGCAGAAAGCCCCGTCACCGACGCAAATTCGCTGCCGTGGGAAGGCGTCACGTCATTTACTGCGCCACTGAAAAATGAGAGCAAGCGCAGCGACGGCTTCGCCGGTTACACCAGTGACGTGCAAGGCTTCGATCGCGAAAAAATTCATTGTCCGTTTCACGAAGACAAGACGCCGAGTTGCCAACTCTATGCTGATGGACACTATCACTGTTTCGGTTGCGGAGCGCACGGCTGGATCAACGAGGACATGGACCTCCCTGATGCTGTGCTCGCGCGCATGGCGGAAACGAAAGATACCACGCACACGCTCGAGCGCGGGCTCGAGTTGTGGGCTGAGGCGAAGCCGATCGCCTTCACGCTGGCTGCGCGCTACCTCGTTAATACCCGCGGGCTCGACCTCGCCGTGCTCCCCGCTAATGTCGACGAGGTGCTGCGGTTTCACCCGCATTGTCCATTCGGTGACAATGGTGCCCGCCACCCGTGCCTGCTCGCGTTGTTCCGCGACGCTGAGAGCGACGCGCCCGCCGGTATCCACCGCATCGGCCTGACGCCGGAAGCGGAAAAGATCAGGCGCCTCACCATGGGCCGCTGGCCTGGCGTGCGCGCAATTAAGCTGTGGCCGCCCACGGGCGAGCTCGCCGTCGGTGAGGGCATCGAGACCGTGCTTGGCGCCATTCGCCGCGGGGTGATCGGGCCGCCGGCGTGGCCGCTGGGATCCAAGACCAACATCGCGAAATTCCCGGTGCTGCCTAGCATCGAGAAGCTCACCATCCTGGTGGACAACGATGTCAAGAAGCGCGCCGAGGAGGAAGATGCCGCGGCATGTGCCAAAGCGTGCGCTGAGCGCTACGTCGCCGCGAGTCGCTCCGTGCGCATGTTACGCACTACGAAGGTAAAAGACTTCAACGACCTGGTGCGGATATGAGAACCACGCACACTGATCACGGCGATTATACCGAGGAGCTGTGGGAGCCGGACGACAAGCCGGGCGGCAAGGCCAATGGCGGCGCTACGCCTGGTGCTGCACCCAAGATCGAGACAAAGACTGGACCTGAGACCGAGGCGAAGGTCGACGTCGGTGCGTGGCCGGTGCTGGATGAGGCCGCCTACCACGGCCTCGCCGGCGATGTGGTGAAGACGATTTTGCCGCACACTGAGAGCGATCCGGTCGCGATGCTACTGCAATTCCTCGTATGCTTTGGCAACGCGGTCGGACGCCAGCCGTACTGTATCGCCGACGGCGCCGAGCACTATCCGGTGCTCTATGTCTTGCTTGCCGGCCCAACAGCCAAAGCGCGCAAAGGCACATCGGCGCAGCGCGTGCGCCCCATTTTCAAAATCGCTGCCTCCGATTGGGTAAGCAACAACATCGCTAGCGGCATCAGCTCGGGCGAGGGCATCCTGCACGCGATCCGCGACCCCGTTTTCGGCACTGACAAGAAAACGGGTCTCGAGGTGCTGGTCGACGCCGGTGTCACTGACAAGCGGGTGCTATTCGACGAACGCGAATTCTCCTCGGTACTCGACCGTATGCGGCGCGAAGGCAATTCCGTCGAGACCATCATCCGCGAAGCGTGGGATTGCCCAATACAATTGCGGACGACGACCAAACAATCACCGACCAAAGTGACCGGCCCACACGTCTCCATCACCGCGCACGTCACAATCGAGGAGCTGCGGCAGAAGCTCAATCAGACATCGATGGCGAACGGTTTCGCCAACCGCTTTCTGTTCGCGTGCGTCCGTCGCAGCAAGGAGCTGCCGTTCGGCGGAATACCGGACAAAGACGCGCTCAATCGGCTCAGCGGCGCGACACTCGACGCGCTCGCTGCTGCGCGTATGACCGCGGAAGTCACCATGACAGAACTAGCCGCCGAGATGTGGGTTGAGAACTACCCCAAGCTCACGGCGGAAGTGCCGGGGCTCATCGGTGCTATCACCGCTCGCAGCGAGGCGCAGACATTGCGGCTGGCGCTGCTATACGCGCTGCTCGATCGAGCGCAAAAGATCGACGTGGCCCACCTCAAGGCGGCGCTGGCGGTGTGGAACTACTGCGAAGCGTCCGCGCGCTTCATCTTCGGCGACACCACCGGCGACCCGCTCGCCGACACGATCCTGCGGCTGCTGCGCAGCGTGGGCGTCAACGGGGCAAGCCGGATGGACATCACCAACCACCTCGGGCGCAACACGTCCGCCGACAGGATCGACGCCGCGCTCAGCAAGCTGCTCGATGCTGGCAAGGCGCGCTTCGACAAACAGAAGCTCAACGGTCCTGGGCGCCCGCGCGAAATGTGGTTCGCGATCTCAGTTTAAAACAGAGGAGTCGTCTACATGCTACGTCCGATCGAACGCTTTCACTTGACCGCTGAAGACAGAGCGCAACAATTCATCCAGCGCCACCAACGGCGGTCGCTTGAAGCAATGGCAGCTAATGGACAAGCTCAATAAACAGGGAGCACTCACCGCGAAAGACGTGACGAGGCACTGCGCTTGCTAGGACGCGGACTCATAAAGACGCAGCGAGAGCCTGATTGACGCGAGTTGAACGAAAGCAAGGTAGTTGGCAGCAAGCCTGTCATAGCGCGTCGCCACCCGACGACATTGTTTGATCCTGTTGAAGAACCGCTCGACCTGGTTGCGAGCACGGTAGAGATAGGGGCTGAAGCAGATCGGATCGCTGCGGTTGCTTTTCGGCGGAATGTTGGCCCATGCGCCTTTCTTCATGGCAAGCTCTCTGATCCAGTCCGCATCATAGCCACGGTCGGCAAGCAGCATTGACCCGGATTTCAGACGAGACAGCAGCTTTCCGGCAAGTCGAACGTCATGAGCCTCACCGGGGCTTAGCGCCAGCCGTACCGGCAGACCATTGCTATCGACCACTGCATGGATTTTGCTCGTCAAGCCGCCGCGCGACCTTCCCATCGATTGGCGCTGATTCCTTGTGATGCAGGATCCATGCTGATGGACGCGGACAATGGAGGTGTCGATCATCTGGACAGCGGCATCATGGGTAGCGGCAAGTGCGTCTATGATGCGGCCCCAGACACCAGCCCGCCGCCAGCGGACGAACCGGTTGTAGCAAGTGGTGTATGGGCCAAACGCCACCGGCAGATCACGCCAAGGTGCTCCAGATCGCAAGACCCAGAAGATGCCATTGAGGACACGTCGGTCGTTCACCCGAGGAACGCCACGTGGCTTGTTCGGCAGCATCGGCCTTATGGCAGTCCATTCATAGTCGGCGAGTTCGTAGCGCATGATTCGAGCCCCCAGTCTGGGAGCTTGAATCACAGGGGTCTGACCCATCGCAAGGAACTTTTGGCTCGGCCCTGGTTCGGCGTTTTCGGGGCAGGAGCGGACATCAACCTGCCGACAATCCTCAATGAGACCGTCGAAAATGACCCAAAGCAGCGGTAAAGCGCGCTACGTCACGTTGTTCCGCGATACAGCGGTGAAGCTCCCTGTCAAGCGGATCATTGTTGGGCCGGCCGACGGCGCGGACGAACGTAGCCGCGCATTGAGCCGTCGCTTGCAATAACGCGATGACACGGGATCGATGGGTCGTAATTCGTGCGCATTATGGCACCAACCGCGCGTGCAGCTTTCGGATTGCCGGCTTTAGCAGCGACAGCTTTGTACGTCATGGTCTTCCCCTTTGGGATCTTGCGCACGATGTCGCGGACCTTATCTGAAAACGTTTTCATAGGCCGAGTGTAGCAGGTTTCTCAGAAGGTTTTCGCCTTTTTTACTTTCGATTGGAACGAGCGCGTCGCGTTGGCACGGAAGATTCGACCGGACGTGCCGGTGTTAGTTTGTCGCCCGTGAAGAATTTCTAACCCACTGAGCGAGAGTCGTTTTTTGGCGGCTTTGTTGACTTGAGATTGCAAGGTTTCCGTGTCTGAGGCCCT
>Ga0310916_10002040_pt1 | contig 12220 bp, 6 predicted proteins | sample GREbulkMGLF176_FD_203444 | JGI IMG/M metagenome (GOLD analysis project Ga0310916, IMG submission 203444) | Lab enrichment of tropical soil microbial communities from Luquillo Experimental Forest, Puerto Rico - GRE.bulkMG.LF176 | ecosystem: Environmental > Terrestrial > Soil > Tropical forest >...
AGAAGAAATGGGGCCCGGATTCTCACGGTTTCTTCTTTATCTGCCTACATTGTGGAAAGACGGAGTGCGCGGCCATGGCATCGCGTCCACGGGCCTCGCGAAGATTAACAACCATGGCGATCTCCGGCTCGTCTGCGGGAGCATGGCCAACGAAGATACCATGCGTTCGCGGCCGACGCTGTTCCGGTCTTTCCGGACGTAAGCTGCATCCGCCGTGGCCTGCACAAAGCAACAAAACGAGGGCGAAAACAGGAACAAGAACGCCTTCGCTTGAGGATCACGCCTCCATCTTAAGATAAATGTAGGGAAGCGTAGCTAAGGAGTGTCCAGAAAGAAAGGGCGGAGTTTGCTCCCCGCCCTTTGGCTACGTTGAACTTTTCCGCCCGGAGCCCCGGCATTTTGTCGGGGCAAGCCGCCGGGCGCGGGAACCTTGCTAGAACGCTAGGCGCAAGCCGAGCGACATGATGCGCGACGTCGGTGCACCGAGCCCGAACGGGAGATCGCACTGCGCTGTACCAAACGTGCTGTCGGCCAGGAAAGAGTCGATGCAGTCGAAATTGGGGTGATTAGCAAGATTCTGGGCTTGCGCACGGAAGTCAAGTTTCACAGTTTCCGTGAGCTTGAAGCTCTTGCTCAGACTCAAATCTAACTGCTGGAAGCGCGGCCCGTGAAAAACATCGCGGCCGAGGGTTCCATATCGGTTGTATAGTGGCCCTGAGGTTGGATACGGCGGATTTCCAAACAGAGTGCTAACCGGACCACCAACCAGCGCCGCGTTGCAAGCGGCTGTGGAGGCGGCAGAAGAAGCCTGGCCCGGAAAGCCACAGCCAATCGGGTTATTGTCCGTGAAAATCCCGTTAGCCGGGTTACCTCCACTGTAAACTGAATTTAGGCTGGAACCGAGGAAAACCGGATGGTCATTCAGCACACCATCCAGATTGTAATCACCTCCGAGATTCTCGGGAATACCGTTCGCGTCGAGGGCGTTCCCTGGAAACGCGGAGTTACCGTTGACAACGTCAATGGGGTGGCCGGAATAGAGTTGATACAAACTCCCGATTGACCAGCCGCCTAAGGCGTGTCCGGCGAAACCCTTTTGATTCTTCAGGAATGGCAGCTCGTAGGTTACGCTGAACTTATACGCATGCTTGTGGTCAAACGCGGCCTTACCGTAAGACAGCTTAGGGAGCGTATTGGAAATGTAATAGTACGGTGCGGTATTGCCACCGATGGTGGAGCATCCTGCAAACAGTTCGGAGTTTACGTCCAGCAACTTCGAGAAAGTGTACCCCGTCTGAAACTGCAGGCCGTGCCCCATGCGCTTCTGCGCTTCCAATACAAGGGAGTTGTAATTGGAACTGACGCTGTTCGAGCGGTAGTTGAAGCCCGTATAAAGGCCGTTAGGCCGAACAGCGCTTAGAGAGCTGTTGTACGCAATACCGTTAAAGCGGTTATAGTTCTCGAGCATGGGCAAATGCCGCCCCATTGATCCCTGATAATTGGCGCGCAGCAGCAAACTACCGAGGAATTGACGCTCCACCCCCAAGTAATAGTTCTGGCCGGAGGAGTCATGCATGTTCACGTCCATGGTGCGGATGGAAACGCGCTTTCGAGTCGTGCATGCAGGAGGGTTCGGGGCGTACGGTATGGGCCCACAGGGACCAGCGGGATCGTACGCTTTGCCGATGGAGTTCGGATTCGAGTAAAAGATGGCATCTCTGGCTGAGGCATCAAAGTCGATGAGCGCATAGAACGGCGGATTCCAAGCACCGTTAGACCAGATGTTGTCGAAGATGCGGTCGTAGTAAATCCCGAATCCGCCACGAACCGCCATCTTGCCGTTACCGGTGGGATCCCAGGCAAAACCAATGCGTGGCGCGAAATCATGGTTTTGCGTATTCCACATGCGGCCGACTGGACCTACTCGCGCAGCGTTAATGCAGGCAGGATCAAGGATATTGCAATTCAGGTTCGTGAATTGTGCCATGATGCCGTGATCCTCGGCTGGGGCTCCGTAGCGGTCCCACCGAACGCCCAGGTTTAACGTCAAATGCGCACTAAGTTTGAAGTCGTCCTGAGCAAACAAGTAGTAGTCATGATACGTATAATGCCGGTATGCGTTCGCTTTGTTGGGAGCCGGAATCCTCGGATCAATCGAGGTCTCCTGAAAGTAAGGATAATCGTTCTGAAAGTTGGTGTGGGCTTTTTCAACGGGCGTCAGGCCCGAGATCGTTCCGTCACTGTTAAGGACACCATCCGAAGCGGGAGTCGCGGTTCCGAGGAGTTCCCTAAAATCGTAGTATCCCGGACCACCCAAATCCCAGTTGCGATAAAGGATGCCGTACTGCAGGCCGCCGCCGAACTTGAGTGAGTGGCGTCCGACAGTCCACGTCAAGTTATCGGTCGCCCCCCAGCGATCTTGGACGAATCCCTGAACCAAGCCACCCTCGAAGGCTGCGCCCATGCGATATCCAAGGCTGCCCTCTGCCTTATTATCAATTATGATTTCGGGAATCGTAGTTGTTCCGTCGCCTTCGAGAAATTTGTTGAAGTGTCGGTTATGAGCGACGGTCACCTCGTTGACCACTCGCGGGCTAAAAACGTGGGTTTCGCCGAGCGTTAAGTTATGAAAATGATTGACCGTCGTAGCATTGACGGGCCCTTTCGACGAGAGCGGTCCCCCGCCAAACTTATCAACAAAGTCTTCCCGAAAGATGTTTGCGGCAAAATTCAGGCGGTCCTTCGAGCTGAAATTGTGGTCGACACGGCCATAATAAATGTCCTGCGTGTCTGTGGCTGGGTCAAAGAAGGAGATGCACCCTACCTGAAAGCCCGCGCCCGTTGTACTCGGATGGTTTGGGCAAGGCTGATCGGACGTAAGAGGGGGAGTCGCCGCGAGAATCTGTTGAGCGACCGGCCCCGGGTTTGCCTTCAAAGTCGCAAGCGCGGCTGTCGTTGGAACATACCAGTTTGGAAGGGTGCTCGCATTCAGAGCCGCGCCAGACAGAAGCTTGATCCGATCATAGGCAAAAGAGAAAAACGTCTTGTCCTTGAGAACGGGTCCGGAGAGGATACCCCCAAACTGATTGCGAATGTATTTCGGTTTCGGCAGGCCAGCGGCGTTGTTAAAGAATTCCCCGGCATTCAGCGAGGCATTCCGATTGAACTCGTAGGCCGCACCGTGAAACTTGTTGGTGCCTGAAACCTGATTCGCGCTCACCACCGCGCCAATGCCCCGGCCATACTCCGCGGTCATCTGGTTCGTCTTAATGGAAAAGTCCTCCACAGACTCTAGCGGAGGGTGAATGTTGATGGCACCTTCGCTGAAGTTGTCGTTGTCATCCGCGCCGTTTAACAAGTAGGCGGTACCAGATTCTCTAGCCCCCCCAGCAGTTGGATTCATATCGAGACCTGGGCTCACCTGAGGAGCGAGAAAGGGGAGTGTGGAAAAAACGTCGCGATCAGCCAGTGGAGCGTTCTCAATCGTTGTGCGATCTATTTGAGTTGAGAGGTCGGACGTGGCCGTCTGGACCAGTGGGGCCTGCCCGGTCACTTCAATGACTTGGCTCGCCTTGGCCAATTCGAGCTGCTGGTTGAGCGGAATCACTTGGCTGGCTTCTACGACGATCCCTGTTACACGGACGGTGGTAAAGTTCGCGGCCTTGATCTCAACTGTATAGGTTCCAGGAGGAACGAGCGGAAAACGATACGAGCCGTCCGCCCCTGTTGTCGTGGAGTGAGAAATACTCGTCCCGACGTTTGTGATGGTCACCGTAGCGTTGGGCACCACGGCTCCGGTAGGATCCATGATCGTGCCGGTGATGACGCCCTGCACGGTCTGTGACCAAACCAGGTCGCCACTCGCGAGAATGAGCAGAGCAACAAACACCATTGCAAAAGTGCGCAGTCTCATACCTTCTCCCCGTCCAAAGCCTTCTCGGCCAAAGCCTCAGAGACGAATTTAGATTTTTAGTTTTCGCAAGAACCCCAAAAACACCTGCGCCACCGTGACCCCATAAAGACCGGGCAAAACCATCGTTTCGGCCATTCAAGTACTAATCCGCGGTAATGTCAAGAGCAAACTTAAGTTCGCAGTTAGAAGACATTTACATAAATTGGAGAGCCGGGATCAATACGGCGAGCAACCTGGTTCTAAAACCTCCATCACTTGCCTCAGGTATTTATCCCCGCACCATATGTGATGTCCGCAAGGCTCGGCTGTGATGAGCAGCTCCCAGAAATCCAGAAGTAATAGCAAATTGCCGTATCACCGACGTGTACAATGGTTCTTCACAAAAAATCAGTTGTCTTGATAAGGATCTCGAGATGGGACTAAGGTCCATGTCCGCAATATAGAAAACCGATGCTGAGTCGCCGCTCTTTGCTGAAGGGGTCTCTGCTTTTCGGAAGTGCTTTTTTCTTGGACTTTGCGGGAATCGCTTGGCCGAGCTCGCTCCGAACGCGGCAAAACGATCGGAAAGGCAAGCTGCTTGGCATACTGGACTTTATCGACGAAAGCCCGGTGCCACTAGACACCCCGCAAGGCTCGGAACTCGATGGTCGGTTGTATTCGAACCTGGCAAAACTCGAGCCCGCAAATCCGATTACCCTCACGGAAAATTTCTACATTCGCACGCGTGCTTCGGAGCTGCTTCCCGACCCGGCCACCTGGCAAGTGAAACTCGGCGGGCTTGTCGAGAGGCCGATGAATCTGGGAATCGCGGGCCTGAGGAAAGCCGCGGAGCCCATGGGAACGCACTTGATGGAATGCGCGGGCAACGTCCGCCAAGCCAGGTTCGGACTTCTCAGCGTCGGAGAGTGGGCAGGCGTCCCCGTTTCAGAAATCCTGGACCAGGCCAAAGCAAAATCTCGAACCGCGCGCGTTCTCGTCTCCGGTTTCGATCGCTACGCCAGCGAATCCAGAACTTCCATCCCCGGCGCAAGTTGGGTATTTTCCCCCGAGCAACTCGAAAAGGCCTTTCTCGCGACCGAATTGAACGGCAAACCGTTGCCGAAAGACCATGGCGCTCCGGTCCGTCTGGTAGTTCCCGGTTGGTACGGCTGCACGTGTGTCAAATGGGTGAACGAAATCACACTTGTTGAAGAAGGCGTGGAGGCAACTTCCCAAATGCGCGAGTACGCCTCGAGAACGCTGCAAAAGGGTGTCCCACGACTGGCAAAAGATTTCGACCCCGCGTCGATCGATCAAGCGGCAATGCCTATTCGAATCGAGAAATGGGGCGTGGCGGACAAGGTCCAATACCGCGTGGTGGGAATCGCCTGGGGCGGCTCCCGGCCGGTGAAGGTGCTTCAGATTCGTTTCAACCCAGATGAGGATTACGTAACGGTTGACAACTTCCATCAAGTCTCGAACGATCCCTGGACTTTCTGGACCCACAACTGGTCGCCCAAGGCTCCTGCGAGCTATTTGATTCGTTTGTCGGTGAAGGAGCCAGTGGTTGAGGCCCGTCGTCTGGATTCGGGGTACTATGTTCGCAGCGTCGAGATCACGGAAGTCTAAACGAATCATGTCGCAAAGCGGATTTGCAAGAAACGCCGTTCGGGAGAAAGAGTGCCGAGATTGACCCAATTCGCAGTTGCCGCAGTGTTCTTATCCGCAGTTGTCCTACGCGCGTCGTTCATGCCTCAAGCAGGCCATGCGGGACATCAAGCGTCTGGCCCCGTGCCGCGCGAGATTCTGGAGCGCCCGCTAGCGCTGCGAACCGGTATCGGGACTCTACACAAGAAAGTGAGTACGTCCTCCCAGGAAGCGCAGACCTTTTACGATCAAGGGCTGGCTTACATTCATTCCTATGTATGGATTGAAGCGATTCGGTCCTTTCACCAAGCCCTGCGCTTGGATCCCAACATGGCTATGGCATTTCTAGGACTGACGGATGCGTATATCGGTTTACATGACCCGGCCACGGCGCGCGCCGCTTTCGAGCGGGCGAAGGCGTTGGCGCCCAAGCTGAGCAAGCGCGAACAAATGTGGATTACGATTCGGGACCGCGAACTGGATTATCTGGAAAGCAACGAAGATCCGGACAAGTATGTCGCATACCGAAAATCCATCAGCGATGCGCTGAGGGTCAATCCGAATGACCCGTGGTTGTGGATTCAGCGGGGTTTGGCCGATGAAGGTTCCCCGGTGACCCACGGCCAGGTCGGTGGAGTGGACACCATCGCGTTCTACCGGACCGCTCTCGCGCTGGCACCGGACAATTTCGCCGCTCATCACTATTACGCTCATACTCTGGAAAACCTCGGCCGTACCAAAGAGGCCCTTGACGAAGCGGCGATTTATGTACGCATGGCTCCCGCAATTCCCCACGCGCACCACATGCATGGCCATGAACTGATGCGTCTGGGGCGCACCGAGGAGGCCATCGCGGAGTTTCTCAAAACGAAGTCACTCGAACAGGAATACTACCGCTCCGAAAACATCCCGTCGCGCTACGACTGGCACCACGCCCACAATTTGCAATTGCTGGCCATGTGTTACCAATCCTTGGGACAAATGAAAGCAGCGGAGGCCGCGTTTCGCGAGGCTTTCGCCGTTCCTGCTTACACGGACTTTCTCGCGTTTAATCGCAAGGCCTGGCCGGAATTCCTGCTGGCGCGGGGCCGCTACGAAGAAGCTCTCAAGGCCGCGCAAGAGCTGACGAAAAGCGAGTGGCCCTTGCCGCGGCTTGCTGCCCATACGCTCGCCGGGCAGGCCCTCCTTGCCATGGACCGGCCCACAGGGGCCGAGGAAGAATTGAGCCTCGCCGAGCAAGAGACCGAGCATCTACCGGTGAACCTGGTGGCAAGCTCGCCGTTCCCGAGCATTCTCCGCGCCGGGCTCTTGCTCCGCGACAAGAAAATCGAAGAGGCAGAGCCTCTGTTACAAGACATTGTGAAAATGATCCTGGCACGGCCGGGCCCGGATGCCTGGAGCGCCGCGCGCTTTGAATTGGAAGCCATCGCCAAAACCGCGAGGGACAGCGGCGACTGGAATTTGGCGGAATCCGTGGCGCGAGACATGATCGAGCACGATCCGACATATGCCGGCGGCTATTTTGCCCTCGGCCTCGTCGCCGAGCACGCCGGCCACGCCGCTCAAGCGCACGAACAGTTTGCCGTCGCCGAAAAGTTCTGGAGCAAGGCCGACAAGGACTTGCCCGAGCTTCGGCGCATTCAAGAAGGACTTTCGGCGCGTTTCCCAAATGCGCCGTAGTGCTCCGGCTCCGCTCATGAGAGTGATTGGATATAAGGCGCAGGTTTTTTGTGTATAATTCTTTTGTCGCAAGACCTAGGGCCGGGCAGGCCCGATGTGAAGCCTGCGGAGATGCGGCGCAGTAAGGCCGATCGATGAAACAGGAACCCGCCGAAAGTGCTTTGGCTAAAACCAAACCAGGGCCTCGTAGGAATCCTCGCCCCTTCTAGGGCGGGGAGGATGTCAACCTTCCCCCTTGGCCTTTCGTGAGCTAGGATGCGGGGAATGACGGAAGCCCTCCGCAAAGTGTCTCGTTCTTGCGTGCGCTCTTATGTCTGGCGCACAGCATGGACGGCATCCCTTGGTTTTTTCTCTCTCGCGGCGCTCGCCGGAGAGAACCCTGTCCGCTATCTTCGTTTCGACGAAGTCCGGGAGACACTCCTTCTCCACGCGGATTCTGGGCTTCCCGGAAGCGAGATCAAGGGAAGCGAAGCGTGGGACGCTTGGATCCGGGCCCGCGACGCGGAGGTTCGCGGCCGAATCGAGGGCGGCATCGAAGATTCCATCAGCAATTTGATCCTCTACGGCACGTCGTTCACGTCGCTTCCTCGCGTGGAGAGTGTAGAGTTCGCAGCCACGGAGACAGGCGAGCTTCGGCCGGCCACCGTGGCCCGCATCCATGCCTTGGCGCTCGCACTTGCTTCCGGCGCCAAGGACGAGCGGGTCCGCTTCGTCCGCGATTTTCTCGCGCGCAAGGGTATTGGGAAAAATTCCGAGGAGTCCTACTTCACGGAGAACCTTCGCCGCTTCATTGCTGAGCAGGCGGCCTATCAACAGAAACTCCAGGATGCCGCAAAAAAAGAGGGAGAGCCGTCGGCAGTTTACCTGGCGCGCGGAACGCTCTTCGAGACTCGCGGGCTTTCCGTCGACACTTCGCTCCTGCCGAACTTTGCCCTCGAAGAAACACTCGGCGCGATGATTCGCAAGAGCGCCCTCACGGCGGGGAGCATGCGCCGAATTGCCGTGATCGGGCCGGGGCTGGATTTCACCGACAAACGGGACGGCTACGATTTCTATCCGTTGCAGACGCTGCAACCCTTTGCCGTGCTCGAGGCGGTCGCGCGGCTGCACCTCGGAAAGGCAGAAGACCTCGACGTGGTTTGCTTGGATCTGAATCCGGCGGTCATCACCCACATCCAGAAACTTGCCGAAAGGGGGCGAGCGGGGCAAGCTTACACCGTCGAGCTTCCGCGCGACCCTCGAGCGGAGTGGAGCCCGGAGGCGATCTCTTATTGGAAGAACTTTGGCGAGATTCTCGGATCGCCCACGCGGCCTCTGCCTGTCCCCGCTCCTTTGGGTGACGTCGCGGTTCGCGCCGTGGCCATCCGTGCGCAATTCGCATCGCACATACAGGTCTACAATGCGAACATCGTGGCGGAAACCGTGGACTTCCCGGCCGGACAAGGCTTCGACCTCATGGTCGCTACCAACGTGCTCGTCTATTACAACCGACTGGAGCAAGCTCTCGCCATGGCCAATATCGCCCGGTTGCTGAATCCCGGGGGCATTTTCTTGGCAAACAACGTTCTTCCGGCGCAGCACACGGGCGACCTCGATTACCTTGGCCGAAGAACCACGACCTTTACGCCGAGTGGCGCTTACGGTGACGACGTGGTCGTCTACCGTCGTCGTTGACTACGGGGACTCCGGAAGCCTAGAGACAAAAGCAGATAGGCGAGCGAACCCTGACCGTGTATCGAACCTCCGCGAGAGGAAGTCTCCCTGCCAGGTATCGGTGGTAGGATTACTGCCTATTTTCGCATCCCTGCGATTCCGGGCATCCTTCATCTCGAAGGAAGCTTTCAAGGACGAGCGCGCCAATGGGCAGGAGTCAAAAGCCGCGTCTTATCGTGGCCCTTTCCGGGTCAAGCGGGCTGCCCTATGGAATCCGCCTGCTCGAGGTGTTACGCAAGCTCGGCACCGAGGAAGTTCATCTCATTCTGACCGATGCGGCGAAACTGAATATCTCCGTGGAAACGGATTGGCGAGTGAAGGACGTCGAAGCGCTCGCCGACGTGGTTCACAACGTGATGAACATCTCGGCAAGCATTGCCAGCGGCTCGTTTCGCACCGAAGGGATGATTGTGGCGCCGTGCTCGATTCGGACGCTCTCGGCCATTACTCACTCGTTTGCCGACAACCTGCTGGTGCGCGCCGCCGATGTGACGCTCAAAGAGCGCCGGCGGCTCGTGGTCATGCCCCGCGAAGCGCCCCTGCATACCGGGCACTGCAAACTGCTCTACGAAGCCTCGCAGCTGGGTGTCATTGTATTTCCGCCCATGCCCACCTTCTACGGCCGGCCGCGCTCGATCGATGACATGGTGAACACTACGATCGGCCGCGTCCTCGATCTCTTCGGAATCGATTCCGGCCTGGTCAAGCGTTGGACCGGGGTCGAAGGCAAATCCAGGAAATAGGCGCGGGAAAGCGGCCAAAGCTTTCCGGCTCGTTTTCCCGACAAAGTTAACGATGCTTTCCTTTTGATTGTGACCCGCACCAGTATTGCACGCATCCTTCGTTTTCTGTTTAATCAGGCCAATTTTTTTCACACGCGATCCCCATCGGGGAGATGGCGTTTAACGGTGCCGAGCGTCGGGGTAGACACGGCAAACGCGGGCACAGTGCTCGCCGAAAACCCGATCCGCCCGAATCTTACCGGCCAGCCCCTCTTTGGACCTGGCACGCACCCCGCGGCGGAATGGTTCAATCCGAAAGCCTTTTCGACTCCGCCGGCTTTCACCTTCGGCGACCTCGGCCGCAACACGGTCATCGGCCCGGGCCTCGCAACGCTCGACTTCGCGCTTGCGCGCGAGTGCAGGCTCCTGGAGGGGACGAGGTTCCAGTTCCGTGCAGAATTCTTCAACGCCTTGAACCAGGTCAATCTCGGCACCCCGGACCGCTTTGTGAACACGCCGTAATTCGGCACCATTACGGAAGCAGCCACCCCGGGCCGTCAAATCCAGCTCGGCGCCCGCTTATCGTTTTGAGATTTGTGATTTTAGGGAGAAGCTAGGAAAGCGTTCCCTGCAGGACTTCGCGGAGCAGTTCCTGTTTTTGCGCGGTGAGCTTCCTGCCCTGCGCGGTGAGATAGAACACGTCGATCGCCTTGTGGCCTTCGGTATCGATCAGCGCGACTTCAATGTTGCATCCCAGCCGCGCCAGCACAGAACCTATCTCGTACAGCAATCCCGGATGGTCCTGGGTGACGATTTCGAGCAGCGTGCAGTGTGCGGAAGACGAATCGTCGAAGTTGATGTGCGTCGGAACGGTCACCTTGGGCGTTCGCGCCCGCCTGGCACTCTCACGGCCCTTCAGCAGCGGCTCGAGCCGAGCCTTTCCGCCGAGCACATCCTCGAGGCTTTTCCGGAAGCGCGCAATTTCACTGGGATTCAGTTCGAGCGTGCGGTGCAGATCCGTGAAATAAAAGGTGTCCAGAATGATGCCCGCGGCATTCGAAAAGGCATCGGCTTTGTGGATGTTCATTCCCCAGCCCGCGAGTACCCCCGAAATCGTAGCGAACAGCGCGGGGCGGTCCGCGGTGAGCAGCGTCAGCACAAAGCCGTGCCGCGTCGCGGCCACCTCGCTCTCGACCGGTTCCTCGCTGAGTTTGCGGTACAGGGCGAAGTGGGTGGCCATTTGCTCCGCCGAGTGCATCGCGAGATAGCGCCGCGGGAATCCTTCGAGGAACCGCTCGATTTCCTCGCTCGAAGCCCGGTCGCCGGCGCTCGACTGGATGCGTCCAAGCAGCGAGACTTCCTCGTGTGCGTGCAGCCGGTCGCGGTCGAGCGTCCGGCTGAAGTAATTCGACGTCGCGACAAACAATTGCCACAGCATCTCCGCTTTCCAAGGCGTCAAAGCTTCCGGATTTACCGCATGGATGTCCGCGTAGGTGAGCAGGCACAATCTTTGCAGCCGCTCCTGGTTGGTTACCGACTCCGCAAATCCGGCAACCGTGGCGGGGTCGAAGATGTCGCGGCGTTGCACGGTAGCGGACATGTCCAGATGGTGTTCAATGAGCGCCTGAATTTCCGCTCTTTCCTCGGAAGAAAGTCTCAAGCGCTTGGCCGCGCTGTCGAGAGCCGCGAGGCTCCCGGTGACATGATTCTCGACCGGCATGCCTTTGCCGACGTCGTGCAGCAGCAGCGCGAGAATCAGCAGGTCGCGCCGCTCTACGGTCTTCCAGAGTTGCGTGAAATGCGCTCCTCGCTCGTCGGGCGGGTCGGCAAGCTCCTGGAGGTGCTCGATGGTGCGCAGGGTGTGCTCGTCCACGGTGTAGCGATGATAAAAATCGCGCACCACCAGCGAATCGATCAGCCCAAACTCCGGCAGGACTTCCGCGAGCAGCCCGAGCCTCTGCATGGGGCGCAAAGCCAGGCCCGGGTAATCCGAGCCTAGGATTTCGCGCAGCATTTCCCACCCCATCTCCGTGTTTTTGGGGGGAAGCTCCGGATGGATCAAGACGTAGCCGAGGCTGCGCTCGGCCTCGCGGCTCAACGGCGTCCCCGTGCGCGCGCACTCGGCGAAAAACGAATACGTAATCGCGCGATCGGAAAGGGCGGAAAGGTCGGTTACTTCGAGCAATCCATCCCTCAGGTGAAAAAATTTGCTCTGGCGCACGTCATACTTCGTTGCCCGGGCTGCATTCCTAAGCCGTTGCCGCAGCGTCAAAGGAACCGGCGCGCGCTGCTCGAGGTAACGCAGAAGATGCCGGTTCAGGGTTCGCGCGTGGCGAAAGTACTGCCGCATCCATTCCGCTGGCGTTCTCTTGACGCCGTCGCCGATTCCCAAGGCGCGTTCCGCGGCCGCTTCCTGCAGTTCGTACGTCAGGGTGTTATCGTTGCGCCCGTTGCTGTAATGCAAAAAACATCGTGTCGCGCTTAGAAAATCGACCGCCGAAGCGCAAAGCTCTTCTTCGGCGGCGGTGATGTTGCGAATTCCTCTTTTCTCTTCCGCCAATCGACG
>Ga0310916_10002044_pt1 | contig 12211 bp, 10 predicted proteins | sample GREbulkMGLF176_FD_203444 | JGI IMG/M metagenome (GOLD analysis project Ga0310916, IMG submission 203444) | Lab enrichment of tropical soil microbial communities from Luquillo Experimental Forest, Puerto Rico - GRE.bulkMG.LF176 | ecosystem: Environmental > Terrestrial > Soil > Tropical forest >...
ACGTGCAGTCGGGCTTCACCACGCTCGCGACGGCGAGTTCGGCCCTCGATCGCATTCGCGCGCTCGCGACCGCAAGCGAAATGCGGCTGGCGACGCCGGCGAATATTCCGACCTTCAGGGAAAGCGGCATCGATCTCGTCGTCGAGCATTGGTGGGGCGTGCTCGCTCCCGCCGGCCTGCCGCCGGAGATCGCCGCTCGCCTGACGGGGGACCTCAAAGCCATTCTCGCATCGCACGAGTTCGCGACGCGCCTCGCGCCGCTGGGCGTCACGGTATCCCATGCTTCACCCGCGCAATTCCGAGCCCTGATCGAGAACGACACGGCGCGCTGGGCCGAGATCGTCAAGTCGGTCGGAATCAGCGTCCCGTGACGCGTATTCATAAGGGAGGCGGCGGCCAGGACGCAGGCACAGCTCATTCGTGACCGATGTGGGCGCCTTTCTCAGCCACCGAACGTTTCATCAGCAGCACCACGGGCACCAGCACCAGCGTCACCATGGCCAACATCAGAAAGACATCGAAATAAGCTAATGCCGATGCTTGCTGCTGGCGCAAATTCTCGAGTGCCTGCAACGCTAGCTGCTGCGCAGCAACCGGATCGCTTGTCTGCTGCAGGAACACTCCTCGAGCCTGCTCGAGGAAGGAAACCACAGCCTGGTTGAGAGAATCGAGGGACTCGCCAAGCCGCAGGGTGTGAAACTGGTCACGGCGTTCCTGCAGCGTCTGCGCCATGGACGTCCCGACGCTGCCTCCCTCGTTGCGCAGTAGACTCAACAAGCCAACAGCCGCTCCACGTAGCAACGGTGGCGTATAGAGGTAGGCCGCTACATTTGCGGGGGCAAAGCATATCGAAAGTCCAAGGACCAGCACCACCCGAGGCCAGACGACTTGGCCCGGACTGATCTCCAGGTTCAGCTGGGACATCCAATAGTTCCCGGCGGCCATGATCAACAGGCCGGTGGCGATCATCCATCGGGCATCAGTCCCCCGGCCAAGTAGGAAACCCACGACAGGCATTGCGGCGACGGCAAAGAACCCGGCCGGCGACATGACCAGCCCCGCGTTCAGCGCGTCATAGCCAAACAGGGACTGAAGCAAGCCAGGGAGCGACGTGCTGGCAGCATAAAGCACCATGAAGGCGCAAAAGATGATGAGGCAGCATGCGCTGAAGTTTCGCTCCCGCAATGGCCGGAAATTGACCACGGGGCTGGGGTGACGTAACTCCCACCAGATCAGCGCGATCAGACCCACGGCGAAAAAAGTCGCCAGCGTCTGCACACGCCAGAATGGATCGCTCAGCCAGTCCCACTCCTGTCCCTTGCTGAGCATAACTTCCCAAGAGACCATGACGATCACTAGGAGTGACAGGCCGATTGAGTCAAAACTGAACGGTCGCCTCTTCAACTCCGCACGCTGCTTCGTGAGATAGTCCGGATCCCGCAGCAGCGCATAGCACCCAGCAAGTGCCAGAAGACCGACCGGGACGTTAATGTAGAACACCCAGCGCCACGAATAGCTGTCGGTTATCCAGCCGCCGAGAGTCGGACCGACGACTGGTGCTAACAGGGCAGCCAAGCCGAACAGCGTCATCGCTACGCCTTGCTTCTCCGGCGGGAAGGCGTCCAGCAGCACGCCCTGGCTGGAAGGCTGAAGACCGCCCCCCGCCAAGCCCTGCACCACGCGGAACACAATCAGCTGACCGAGACTCGTGGCCATTCCGCACAGTCCGGAGGCGAGGGTGAAGACGCCTATCGACAGCAGAAAGTAATTGCGGCGGCCGAGGTGCGCCGACAACCAGCCGGTGATCGGCAGGATGATGGCGTTGGCGGCGAGATAGCTGGTGATGACCCATTCGCCGTCGTCGACGGTAGCCGACAGGCCGCCGGCGATGTATCGCAGCGCGACCACCGTGATCGTCGTATCAAGCACCTCCATGAAGGTCGGTAGCACGACGACAGCGGCAATCACCCAGGGGTTTGCTCCCGCGCGGGATCCTGAGGGTGCGAGAACCGCGTCCGTCATTTTTCGGGGCCCGGGCGGCTCGGCGCCGAACTCGATGCCGGCGATCGCGGCACATAGGCTTGCAAAAACTTCCCGGCATCGGGCCCGGTCGGCGGCTTGTTGATATAGACGTATGGAACGACTGACGTGCCGATGAACAGCGGGTTCTTCTCCGGGTCGTATGCTTCAAGCTCGATCCGGACCGGCAGCCGCTGGACGATCTTGACGAAGTTGCCCGTGGCATTCTGCGGCGGCAGCAACGCGAGCGTCGATCCGGTCCCGATGGTAAAGCCAGAGATCCGGCCGTTGAATACCTGTCTGTGGCCGTACATGTCGACATAGAGATCGACCGCTTGGCCGATGCGCAAGTCGCGCAGCTGCGTCTCCTTGAAATTGGCATCGACCCAGATCTCGCTGAGCGAGCGGATCGCCATCAAGCTCTGCCCGACCTGAACATCATTGCCCGGATTGACGTTTCGGCGCGTGACGACGCCGTCGATCTCCGCGACGACGTCACAATAACGAAGGTCCAGTTCGGCCACGGCCAGATCGCGGTTGGTGGCCGCGAGTTTAGCTTCGGCTTGCTTGACGGCCGGCGCCTGCGCGGCCAGCCGAGCGAACGTGCGATCGATGTTGCCTTCGGGATCGAGCTTTTCGAACTCTTCGATCATGTGCTTCGGAGTCTGGTTGTACGAATGGACGACGCCGAGCTCAGCCGCACTCTGAATCAGCTCTGCCTTTGCCTGCAGGACCGAAGAAAAGGTCTGATCGAGATCAGGCGGCACTTGACCGAGAACCCCGCCCCCCTCGGGTTGCGCCGGCAACCCCAAAGAGACCCGGATTTGGTACACATCGGCCAGTGACTGGCTGACCTGTGCGCGAGCAGTCGTCAGGGCCGCTTCGCGTCGGTCGTACTCCTGCTGGCTGATGGTCGTTGATCCGATCAACTGCTTTGCCCGCTCGAAATCGAGCTCGGCGAGCTTCAGCGCGGCTCTGCTCTTTTCGAGGCCGGCAACCCGGGCATGTAGCAGGGATACTTGATTCTGGACGTCCTCCATGGCGTGTTGCAAATTCCAGCGCCGGCTCCTGGCCTGCGCTTCGATGCCGCGCACGGTGGCCCTGGCCGCCTGCAGATCCGCCTGTGCGGTATCGACCGCCGCCTTCTTCACGGCGACTGCGTCCTGAAATGGCTCCTTGTCCAGTTGAACAAGAAGATCTCCCTTGTGCACACGGTTGTTGTCATCCACCAGAACTCGGGAAACCTGACCGTGGACGCGGGCAGTGACGAACGTTACGTGACCGTTCACGAAAGCATCATCCGTCGAAACCGTGCTGAGAGTCAGCAGGATGTAGGGAATGCCGAACCAAAGGGCGGCTGCCAGGACCAAAACGCCTAAGACTCCCAGCAGCAACCTTCGCCGCCGCGTAGACCGCTGACCCCCTGGTGGGGCTGGTTTTGCAGCAGAGTCCGTCTGCGGTGATTTGGCGTCGCGATCAGCCGCAGCACCCGCTTTACCTATTGCGGGCGCGTCGATCGAACTTGATTCACTCCTATGCTCGGTCATCTCGATGACTCCCGAACTGGCGTGAATATTCGCGCTTCCTCGGGCTTGTCGCAACACTGACGCGAGGTGTGGACGGAGATTGATCAGCCCGCCCTCGCCTATCGCGATTTTATGCGTACACGCCCTAAACTAGATCGATGGAGCATCTGCTCTCGCCACCGGTAAGTCCCCGCGATCCGCTGATGTGGGCGGACTTTCAGGCGCTGTGCGATCTGGGCGGCCGGCTCGCCGGTTCGGCGAGCGAAGCCGCGGCGCTGGCCTTCGCCCGCAAGCGGCTCGCGGCCGTGCCGGGTGCAAAGGTTCGCGACGATCCCGTGGACTATCCGGGTTGGCGGTGCCGCGCGGCGCAACTAACCAGTGCGATGACGGGCGTTGCGCTCCCATGCACGCCGCTTCTGGGCACGGCATCGGCGGCGGGCATCGTCGCGGAAGTCCTCGACCTCGGCTTGGGCCGACATGAGGATTTCGAGCGGCACGCGGACCGCATCCGCGGCCGCATCGTCATGGTTCGCCACGAATATCCGTTCACGAGCGCCCACGTGCACCGCCGCGTCAAGCTCTCGTTGGCGCAGCAGATGGGCGCGGTCGGGTTTCTGATCGCGCATCCGGACAGGGGCGTCGGCGCCGTATCGGGGTCGAGCGGACGCAACGGCGGCGCCGGCATCCCGGCGCTCGGCATCGGCGTCGAAGCGGCGGACGCGCTCCGCCGTTTGCCGGACGGCACGCTCCCAGCCGCCCGCATGGTCATCGACGGCGATGATCATCCCGCGCACACACACGTGTTGGTTGCCGACCTGCCGGGGCGCGGTCCGGATTGGGTCGTAGTCAGCGCGCATATCGACGGCCACCCGCATGGCGAAAGCGCCATGGATAACGCCAGCGGCGTGGCGGTCGCGCTCGGGCTTGCACGCTTGCTCGCGCCGCACGTAGCCGAATGTCCGCGCGGCTTGCGTCTATGCCTGTTCAGCGCCGAGGAATGGGGCCTCATCGGATCGCGCATCTGGCTCGAACGAATGGACGAGGTCGCGCGGCGGTCGATGGTCATCAACCTCAATCTCGACTCCGTCGGCGGCGCATATGCCTTGACGGCGCTGACCTCCGGCTTCGAACGTCTAGATGCCTGGGTCAAGGCGATCGCCGCGCGCGCCGATCTGCCGGTCGCGACACACTTGCCGCTCATGGCCAATTCCGACCACGCCAATTTTGCGGCACACGGCATTCCCGCCCTTCGGCTGATCGCCGGATTCAACGCACCCGACAGCAATCTTCGCCTCGTGCTGACGGCCGCTGACACCCGCGACAAGGTGCAGCCGCAGGAACTCGATCAGGCGTTGCGGATCGCGACGACGCTGACGTGGCAGGCGTTGGGCGCCACCGATGCAACGCTGTCGAGCCTAGCGGCAGCGGTGGGACGCAGTTAGCCCTCCCGGAAGATCACTGGCTCAGGGCCTGGCCTGCAACTTACGCTGCGCCTTTCTGGTTCGCCGGCCGCGTCTTCTTCTTGTTGTTGTTGGCAGCGTCGCGCGCCAACCGCAGCGCCCGCAGGCGCGCAGTCTTTTCGCGCATCATATGCAGCTCGGCCTGGTACTCGGCCATTGCTTGCTGGGCCTCGCGTGATTGCTGTTCCTTTTTGAACAGCGCTTCGGCGCGACGGCGCGACTCATCGGTATTCACGCTCAATATTGGAACTCCCTGTAAAGCCTAGAGAATCATGGCCTCTCGATTTGCCCGCCTGGCATTGGGGCTGATCAAAGCAAGATTGTGGCCAGCAAGGTCCCTCTGGCGGGAAAATTCGGACATGAATCGTCTGAGTAGATGCGCTCTATGTAGTTACAGTTGCACAAATAACAAGGCGTTTCGGATCGATCGCGGTATCCGCTTCACCTCCAATTGCGGCGAAATTGATGCACGCCGCGAGCTGATGCGACGTGTTGACAGCGCGCAAATGCAGCGCAGCAAACAGAGAGAGCTCTGACCGCGATCACGCTTACTCTTCACTAGGGCTTTGAACCGGAGTTTTCTTCGCTTCTTGTGGTTCTGCCGCAGGCGCGCCGCGTGGTTCTGCCGCAGGTGTGGCGCGTGGTTCCGCTGCGGGTGTGGCGCGTGGTTCCGCGGCGAGAGTCGTGCGGCCTTGCGACTGGTTCTTGGGGGCGGCGTACTGCGTGGCTGGATGCCGCGGCGGCGTGTTCGCCCAGTCGGGGACAATCTCTTCAAGCCTGCTGCTGCCCGAACAACTGGCGAGCAGCACGCTCAAAATCCCTACCACAAGAATGCGCAGCATGACGGCGGTTTCCTCGAGGATGCCGCTCTAGTGCCGCTCAAGCGTGAGCGGTCGCATGAAATCGAGCAAAGCCAGGTCACTCAGGCGCGCGACCTCATCCTCTCCCCGATCCATGTGTCGAAGGATGAGCAACGCCAGTCTCCGCCTCGCCCCTTCATGCCCTTTCAGATCTGGAGGGAATGCCTGGCACACAGTATCGAATGCAGCGCCCATTATTTTCAGGGCTTGGGGATCGTACACGTACTTGACGTCGCTGAATGAGGGCATCTCGTCCTCCCTATTCGCGCCGAAGCGAGGCCGGCTTTGCCATTGCGGGCGGGACGAAAAAAGCGCCGCTCCCTTTCCCCTACAGTTCAGGAAGTTTGTGAAGATTGTAAGTCCGGCCGCACGCGAAAATCCCAACCTCGGAACCGAGTTCCCGAGATGAAACCGCCGGGCGGCGGTAGTGGAGTGCCGCGCTCACGCACTTTCTGCGGCGGGCAAGCCCGAGCTCGGCGGGGAAGTTACGACCAAGGCATCTGGCCATTTTTGTGCGAGGCGTGCGAAGGCCAGCGCGGTTGACGAGGGCGGTGCGGTCAGCTTCCGCGATATCCGCTCTACGTCCGATAGCGACCAAACTGGTGCGCCCGCGGTGAACTGACGCGACGTGCCGATCGCCTCCTCGCTATTGGACCACGTGGTCGGCACCCGCTTGCGGCATGAGTGCAACGGTGAAGCCGACCGCATGCGCCATCCGGTCCATCAGTACGCGCCAGCTCGATTCTCAGCCCGATCGCACTTCAACGTGCTACGGTCACGCGTTGACTGCCTCACACAAGCCACACATACCACTGCCCGTGACCACCATCGTCCTCATCGCCGCCGCGTTCTTCGGCGGAGCGCTGAACTCGCTCGCCGGCGGTGGCACCTTGGTGACATTTCCGGCGCTGCTATTTGCCGGGCTCAATCCCATCGATGCGAATGCATCGAGCGTGGTCGCGCTGTTTTCTGGAACGTTTGCGGGCGCATGGGCGTATCGCCGCAATATCCTGGCGGTCGCCGAATTCAGCGTCCTCGGCTTGTTCGTTTTGAGCCTCGTCGGCGGGCTGATCGGGGCACTCCTGCTGTTGTGGACTCCGACCGCTATCTTCGCGAGTCTCGTACCATGGCTGATTCTGTTCGCCACGATCGTATTTGCCGTCGGCAATTTCGCTCCGGTGGATGCGATCAAACGTATCCAGCTTGGCCCGCGCAGCGCCTTGGCAGCGCTTTTCATCATCGCGATCTATGGCGGCTACTTCGGCGGGGGCATCGGTTTTTTAATTCTGGCTGCTTTTACCCTATTCGGCATGCGGGACATCAACGCGATGAACGGCCTCAAGATGGGGCTGGTGGGTGTCATGACGATCGCCGCGATCGCCACGTTTATTGTGGCAGACGTGGTGCGCTGGCCAGAGACCCTACCGATGCTCGCAGGCTCGGCGGTCGGCTCCTACATGGCCGCGCACTGGGCGCAGCGGCTCGATCAACGGTTGATCAAGGGCTTCGTTGTCGTGCTCGGAGCCGGGCTGACCGTCTATTTTGCCTGGCGTGGCGTCTAAGCAAAGTGCAGCAAAGTGCATCGTCACGCCGCCGCCGTGACGGAAAATCTCTTTGCGAGCGCGGTCGTGCGCAGCAGCGCAGCCAATGCGGCGATTTCGTCGGCGTTGAGCGAGGCATAGGGCGGATAGGGATCGCCGACGGGAACGCCGATCAAGTTCATCGCCGCCTTCATGACGGGGGCGAGCCCGCGATGCATCCATTTCGACGGGAACAGGGCGAACTGAAGCTGCAGCGTCGCGGCGCGTTCATGCTCCTTGGCCACGAAAGCATCGATGATGTGCCGCGCGATCTCGCACGCCGGCGGCGGCATGGTCGCGCCGGAGCCGCCCAGCTCGAGCGTGGCGAGCAGCATTTGCATGGTCGTGAAATAGCGGGCATGGCCGGCGCGGTCGACCTCGACGATCAGGCGGGACACGCGCGCGAGATCGCGCGAGCTCTCCTTGATGAGCTCGACGCGCGGCAGTTTCGCCAGCGCGATCGTGTCCGCAATGGAGACGTCAGCGCCCGGCCCGGGATTGAGATAGAGCGCGATCGGTAGCTTGCTCTCGCGCCCAATCGCCTCGAAATACGCGATCAGGTCGGCGTGCGTGGGCGGACCGGCAAATGGACGCGCCGGCGCCAGCAATTGCACCGCCGCTGCGCCCAGACTTTCCGCAAAGTGCGCCAGCTCGATCGCGGTCCTGAAGGAGGGATGCGAAATTCCGACCATCACCGGCACGCGTCCATCGACGCAGGCGATGGTGTGGCGGATGAGCGCCTTGCGCTGTTCGAGGCTGAGATAAGTGTATTCCTGGGTCTCGACCCCGGCCGCGACGACCATGGTGGCGCGGCAATCCCTCACCACATAGTCGATCTCGCGCCGCAGCGCGCCCTCGTCGACATCGAGGTCGGCGGTAAAGGGCGTGAGCGGCGCAACGATCAGTCCCGGCTTTTCCACGTGCATCCTCCCGCTACAGCGGTTTCATTTGTGGTTGAAGCATAATCACGCCGCACACTCGGCGCGCTCCCCTCCCCCTTGTGGGGAGGGGTTTGGGGGTGGGGGTCCTTCAGCTGATGCACCGCACGACCCCCACCCCGGCGCTTCGCGCCGACCCTCCCCACAGGGCGGAGGGTAAAGACCGAGTTCGCTGCTCGGGCTCATTCCACTCCGCACCAGGACGCTTCAGAGTGCTCACGTGGCGCTGCGCTCACGCGACGAATTTGTAGCCGTCGCCCCAGCGCCGCACGCGGCCGGTCGAAGGCGAAGGAAAATGCGTCACGCACATGAGCGTTGCCGCGTCGCAGAATCGGTCGAACACCTGGCGGCGCGTTTGTCCGGCCGCACGCGAGTCGTAATCCGCCCGCATGCCGAGCTCGGGATATTTTCCCTGGATCGGCGAGTGGATCATGTCGCCGGTGATCAACGCGTCCTGTCCCGGCCGGCCGACCAGCACGGAGTAATGGTCGATGGTGTGGCCGGGCGTCGGGATGAACTGGATCGACTCGTTGAAGGCAAAATCGCTCTTCACGATCTGCGCGCGTTTGGCATCGACGATCGGCAGCACCGAGTCGGTGATCCAAGGAACGCCTGACGGATCGTCCTTCTCTTTCTGCGTCCAGTACGCGAGCTCGCGGTCCGCCATGACGTATTTCGCCTTGGGAAAGGTCGGTACCCAGCGCCCGTTCTCGAGCCGCGTGTTCCAGCCCACATGGTCGACGTGCAGATGCGTGCACATCACGTAGTCGATGTCGTTCACCGTCAGCCCGGCGGCCGCCAGGCCCTGCTCGAAACGGTTGCTCTTCATCATGTTCCAGAGCGGCCGCGCCGGCCGCGGTTTGTCGTTGCCGACGCAGGAATCGATCAGGATGTTGTGGTGCGCGCTCTTGATGACGAAGCCCTGCACGCACAGCACCAGTTTGCCGCTCGCCGGATCGATGAAGGTCGGCTGCAACCACGAGCGGTTCTCCTCGAGCAGCTCCTTGGTGAGCGTCGGGAAGAATTCGAAGACGTCGAAGAACGGCGCCTGCTGCTCGACGACCGGATGAATGGTGATGTCCTTGAGTGCGATTGCCTTGGTCACGGGGCGCTTTCCTCAGCCTGATCGAGATACGGCGGATGTTAGTGCTGTTTCACAATGGCTGTCGACAGCGGCGCAACGAGTTCGATGCGCTCCCCCTCTCCCCGTTTGGGGAGAGGGTTGGGGTGAGGGGGTTTCAGGAACTATCGGAGCGACCTTAACCCCTCACCTCACCCCACCCCTCTCCCAGCCGAAGTCGGGTTTATCCGACTTCGCCGCTTCAAAATGCCGAACCGGGTAAACCCGAGTTCGGTGGGAGAGGGAGCAGAGCGAGCCTGCCGCTGGTTGGAACAACGTTAACCGTTGGGTAACCACGTCACGGCGGTGAGCAATTATCCCGCCCGCCGGCTCAGTCCGAACGATTCTTGCCGCAATCTCGGAACGATTGTTGCCGCAATCGGCATGTTTGCTTGCGGGCGCGTCGGGGGACGTGCGTTGCCGTCGGGCACTGCGCCACAGGCAACGTGGGGTGCACGTGGGGGACGTTTTGGTTCACTGGGGGGTCCGCGCGATTCCGGCCGGAATCGCCGCGATAGTTCTGGGGTTCGTCCTTAAATCGGCAGGAACGCAGGCAGGGCCGGCAGACCCGGCATTGCCGGCTGCGCGCATCTCGGTTTTCGGGACGATCCACCCTGAGCTTTTCCGGCTCGACGCGCCGCTAGGATCAGGGGCTCCGGGCGAGCGCATACGGCTGGCGAGCATCGAACCGCAGGTCGGATTGTTCGATGCCCCCTATCGGTCTCCCGTACTCAGCGACGCGGCCGCGTCGGCATGCGCAACCGCGCCCTTCGAGGAGCGCTTCGCCGCCGTCAATGATTATCCCGCTTCGTTCGACAAACGATTCGCCTCGACCGACGATTGTCCGGCGTCGTTCGACAAGAGTCTCGCCTCGGCCATGCAGGTGCTTGCGAGCAGTCTGCGCTTGCCGCCGGATCAGGGCATCGCGAAGCTGGATCAGGGCATCGAGAAGAAGCAAGCCGCCGCGACGGCGAAACCGACCGTTGCCAAAGCGTCGGTCAGCGTGAGCCTACCGCGCAAGGAGGGCCCTGCGCTCGAGGACGACGGCCGCACCGCGATCTACGACATCACGGCGCGTGTGGTCTACCTGCCGAGCGGCCGGCGGCTCGAGGCCCATTCCGGCCTCGGCGGCTACATGGATAGTGCGCGCTACGTGCACCTGCGCATGCGCGGGGCAACGCCGCCGAACGTGTACAATCTCACTCTGCGCGAGCGATTGTTTCACGGCGTTCGCGCCATCCGCCTCAATCCCGTTGACGGCGGCAGGATGTACGGCCGCGACGGCATCCTCGCCCACTCCTACATGCTGGGCGCGAACGGCCAGTCGAACGGATGCGTGTCGTTTAGCAACTATCCCGAGTTCCTGAACGCGTATCTCCGAGGCGAAGTCACGCGCCTCGCCGTGGTCGAGAGTCTTCCAAGCGCGCCCTACAGGCTCGCCGCGGGACAGCTGCCGCAGCCGGTCAAAGACATGATGAAGACGGCGGACCGCACGAGCCAATACGCCGCCGCCGGCGATCGCTGACGCTCGCGGGCGTTCCCGTTAGCCTCCCTGCCCACGTTACTCGTAGACGATGCACTCTTGCCGCCGACCAGGCGGAGTGTCAGCGTCCATCGATGCGGATTGTTCGATCCGATCGTGCGAGCCCGCGATGATTACGGCGCATACCGATGTTGTCGGCAGTCTTCTGCGGCCGGCTGCGTTGCGCAAAGCCCGGGACGAGTTCGCAGCCGGGCGCCTTGGCCACGCGCAATTTAAATCCATAGAGGATCGCGCCGTCGATGCCGCCGTGTCCCTCCAGGAGGAAGCAGGGCTCGACATCGTGACCGACGGCGAAATGCGCCGGCTTTCGTTCCAGAGCCCGATGACCGAGGCGGTCGACGGCTTCGGCCCCTGGGACATCGATGCATTCTTGTGGGGCCATTGGCATGGCGACGGCGCCCTCGGGGAGCAACGCCGCGACCGGCCGGTCAATCTCGGCGTGGTCAGCCGGCTCGTGCGCAAACGGCATCTTGCCGCCGAGGAGTTCGTCTATCTGCGCGGCCGCACGCGCCGCATCGCAAAGGTCACCCTGCCCAGTCCCAGCCTGTTCGTGAATTTCTGGTCGCCGGAACGTTCCCAACCCGCGTATGCAAGCCTCGAGCACTTCCTCGCCGACGTCGTCGCGATCCTGCGTGACGAGGTCGCGGAGCTCATTCGCCTCGGCGCCACCTATATTCAGATCGACGCGCCGCACTATCCCCTGCTGCTGGCGCCTGAGACCCGCAGCTTTTATGAATCGCGCGGCTGGACGCTCGATCAGTGGTTGAGCCGCGGGATCGAGCTCGATAACGCCGTCATGGCCGGATTTGCCGACGCGACCTTCGCCATCCATCTCTGTCGTGGCAACCAAGAAAGCCGTTGGCTCGTCGCGGGCGACTATGAGCCGATTGCCCGGCCGATTTTCCAGCGCATCCGTGCAACGCGGCTTCTGCTCGAATACGACGATGATCGGTCGGGCTCGTTTGCACCGCTCCGGCACGCCGGCGATGACAAGACGGTGGTCCTCGGATTGATCAGCACCAAGCGGCCGCAAATGGAGGCGCCGGAAGACCTCGTTCGTCGCATCATGGAAGCAAGCCGTTTTGTGCCGCTGGAACGCTTGGCGCTCAGCCCTCAGTGCGGCTTTGCCTCTTCGATCGTCGGAAACAACCTGTCCATCGAGGAC
>Ga0310916_10002045_pt1 | contig 12210 bp, 18 predicted proteins | sample GREbulkMGLF176_FD_203444 | JGI IMG/M metagenome (GOLD analysis project Ga0310916, IMG submission 203444) | Lab enrichment of tropical soil microbial communities from Luquillo Experimental Forest, Puerto Rico - GRE.bulkMG.LF176 | ecosystem: Environmental > Terrestrial > Soil > Tropical forest >...
AAGTGATTTTCGCCATGTCGACCACCATCTGCGCTTGCGCTAGCTCAGCGCCCGATATGCCGACGACGCCGACTATCGTCGCGGCGGCGACAAGCCACGTTTTGAACGATCTGTGCGATTCTGATCTAGCGGACATTTGCTCGCTCCGAATCTGTCCTCAAAACAATCACGATTGTAACGGAATACTTGCCGCAATCGGTTTCGCCGTCAGATTTTAGATCACTTCACCTGGAACAGGGCGAAGTGCGGAACCAATATCCATCCCAGGAGCGTTGCCAGGTGCTTGTCCGTTTGCGATCAGGATGCAGGCGACCGCACATCCGCCCGCCAAAAACTGCGCTAGTGCTTTGCAGTCAAATCTCATCGTGACCATTGCAGTATCCTTTGAGAACCGGTGTTTCCTAAATGTCGTTAATTTGAGCACATCGGCTCAAGCTTGTCCTTCAGTTCCTCGACGGCCATCAGGGTCAATGCTCGCGGCCGCGCCTCGGAACCGATGGCCGATATGACCCGTTTTCTTCCAGAACATGTTTGTTAAAACTGGAGCCGCCAATGCCCTGGACTGAAAATGATGCTGAACGGCACACCCGCAAGGCGACAACGTCGGAACTGAAAGAGCTCTGGGCGAAAGTTGCCAATGAAAGTCTGAAACGAACCGGCGACGAGGGTCGCGCCATCCGGGAGGCGAACGCCGTGGTCGCTCGGCAGGCGCAATCCGGCTAGCTCCTTCGCGCTACAGCAAGCGGCCCGAACCATGAGTTCGGAGTCTTCGATGGCGCGTCGGTTGTGGCCGATCAGGCGTGTTTATTGGATGAATGACCGCACGCCATAGACGACCAGATTGGAAAACAGCCAAACGAGAGGCGCGGCGCAGCAAAAGGCGAGAATTACAGTTGCGGCGATCCGCAACATCGGCCGGTCGTTGGCCAGGTTCGGTACGGAACTCATTTGACGCTCCCGGTAATCGCTTACGGCAATTTTTGCTTTTTTGACACGCTGGCCGGCGTCGGTCTGTGACGTGCATCACAGGGTTGCGGCGGCAGTGCAACGAGCTTATCCCCCTGTTTTTACGGCTCATTTTTGTGCGGCGTTTTTGCGCGAACGGTTTTTGATCGCGCTCAATTACAGGCCGTCCCGCGAGCCGCTAAGTCGTGGTGATTTTCGCGTTCAGAGGATCAGACCTTTATTTCTTGCTGCGGGTTACACAGCCGATTCCTCCCTAATTCAACAGGAGCATGCCATGAGCATTTTCGGAAATATCATGTCGGCGATCTTTAAACACAGTAGCGCTCAGGCGCAGCCGACGGCACCTGGCAGCGGCACGACTGCCGGCGCCAAAGTGCCAGGAGGGCCAGCCAAACCGGCGGGCTCCGCCGATGCGTCAGGAGCGAAGCCGGCGGCTTCGCCGATGTCGCCGCAAAGTCAGGTCGACGTTGAAGCGGTGTTGAGCAAACTCGCCAGCCAGAACAAGGAAAAACTAGATTGGCGTAAGTCGATCGTCGATCTTATGAAGCTGCTCAAACTCGATAGTAGCCTCCGTGCGCGACAAGAACTAGCAAAAGAACTGCACTATTCCGGCAACACCAAAGACAGTGCGGCCATGAACGTCTGGTTGCACAAACAGGTCATGATTAAGCTCGCGGAGAATGGCGGCAAAGTCCCGGCCGATTTGAGGCACTAGTCTTTTACTTTCTCGAAGCGGTTGCCCGGCGCGTGCACGGAATAACCTGGCCAGGGTGTTAAATGACCTGATCAATGTCGCAAACGGACTTTGCGAAGCAGATTTAACAAATGAAATCGGCCATGACATTACGCGCCGGCGCAGTCTTATTCTCTATGTTTTTCTCTATGTTTGTTCTGGGCGTCGTGCACGCGCCGAGCGCTTTTGCGGCCGGCAAGATTAAACGGCCGCAATCGCATCCGCCGACCGTAGTTGCCGATGCATCGCTGCGCTGCCGCGGCGCCAATCTTTTTCATTGCGGTCCGCTTTACAACGGCAATGACTATCTTGGGAATGATCCCGATCCATTCATTCGCTTGATGATCCAACGCGATCTCGGCGCTAAATACGGCGGCGAGATGTAAATAACGCGCGCGCCGCGATCGCGCCGATTCTCATCGATGCGAATTTTTGATCCGTCGCTGGCGGAATAAAGCATCCTGGCCGTCCTTAGTCGCGGTGCATCATCCGCGCGGCGCGAGCCCCAGCGCGATATACTTCAATGTCCGCTCGACGCGCTTGATTGAGCCGTGGCGTGCTAACGGGGAAACCAGATGGAAATCGCCGACATGGTGCTTCCCGTGTTCGCGATCATTGTCACCGGCTGGCTGGCCGGGGGGCTCGGCTACATATCGCGGTCGCTGGCCGACGGTCTGGTGCATTTCGCTTACAACGTCGCGATGCCGGCTCTGCTGTTCATCACCATCGCGCAGGAAACCGCCCGCAATCTTCTGGAGTGGCGCTTCCTGCTGGCATTCGGAGGCGGCTCCATATTGTGCTTCGCGCTGGTTTTCCTGCTGGTTCGCATAGATGGACAGCGCGACCTCGCCAGCAGCGCAATCTATGGAATGACGGCGGCGATGACCAACACTGGTTTCATAGCGCTCCCGATCCTGCACTCCATCTATGGCCAGCCTGCCGTCCTGCCCGCCGCCGTCGCAACCGTGTTCGTGGCAGTGGTGATGTTCCCCTTGACTGTCATCCTCTTGGAAAGCAAGGGACACGCCGCGGCGCGCACCTCCTTGCTGATAAAGCAGATCGTCCTCAATCCGTTGGTACTATCAACCGCGCTCGGTCTAGCCTGGGCGATCGCAGGCTTGCCGATTCCGACGCCGATCGCGACCTATATGAATTTACTCGCGGCTGCGCTCACGCCATGTGCGCTCTTCGCGATAGGGCTTGGCCTGTCGGTCGAGGATGTGCGCTCGAGCCTGAGAGCGTCCATCGTGCTCGCCGCCGTGAAGCTCGTAATCATGCCTCTGATCGTCTACGGCCTGTGTGTGGCATTGGGGCTCGGTCCGCTCTACACGATCGCTGCCGTCGTCTGTGCCGCCGTGCCGACTGCGAAGACGGTGTATATCTTGGCAGGTGAGTATAAGGTCGAGGAAGCGCTGGTCGCGGCTACGGTCTCGATCACGACGTTGCTCTCGGTCGTGACGCTGTTGGGTTGGCTGTACGCTCTTTCAGCGCTCGGCGTACAGGCAAACTAGCACGTCAGCATTTGCTGTTCATGGTTTATCCGCGCGGCGTTTTGGTTAGGATCGGCGGCGGCGAAGATTGCGCGGCGGGCGGCGCCGGCGACAGCACAAAGGTCAGCCATACGTTCCAGCCGTCGGGTCGGTTGGCGGCGTCGAACTCGCCATAGCCCTTAAGATTGACGTAGCCCTGCATGCCTGCCACCGGAAAAATGTATCCAATCTGCGGGCCGATGCCGATGACGCGGGACTTGAAAGGGCAGAGGACAGGCGCGCACCCGTCGTCACCGGTCAGCTGCTCGTAGACATAGCCGACAAGGCCGACTTGCAATTGCGGTCAAAAACTGTGACGCGCTCCAATCAAGATGGGAATCGATGCCGCTGGTATATCCGGTCGAGTTATTTTCGAAATTGCCGGTGAATCCAAGAACCGCCGAGAATTCGTGACCGGTTTTTTCGTCAAAATAAGTGTAGCCCACGCCGTCGTCGAAGGCACCATGGCCGAGGCCGATATTCGCCAACCGATTAACAGGGAAATCTACAGGGAAATTGCGAGTTATGATCGTGGAAAACTCGACTGTACAGAGAACTAGTCCAATATTGACCGACATTTCTTGAACTTTTGGCGAGCGAAGAATAACAGGGAACGATTTTTGCCATAACAGGCAAGTACGGTCGAATAACAGGGAAAAAGCCTAAAAAAACAGGGAAAGCAACTGAAGCTTTCTCGAACTCTCTCCACCGCGCGGGCTTTGCTCGCGATATCCCAACTGCCAACAAAAAGCGGCCGTGCTTCTGTCGGTGCGCGACATTTAGACAGGGAAAACGATGACCAAAACCAAGAAAAAAAAGACCACCGAGGTCGAGCCAAAAATAAGGGACGCTACCGCGGTCGATCCAGAGCCAAAGGTAAAGGCGATAACGGGGCTCGAGCCAAAGATTGGCCGCGGCAATCCGCCAAAGCACACCCAATTTCCCAAAGGTACCTCGGGCAATCTCAGGGGCAGACCCAGGGGCAGTAAAAATCTTAGGACCCTGGTGTTGGAAGCGGCCAAGCAGCCGACCATGATTGAGATCGACGGGAAACAACGAAGGATTTCGAACCTTCAAGCCACTACGTTGCAACTCGCCAATAAGGCGGCGAAAGGCGATCCAAAGTCGATGGCGGCGTTCCTCGACTGGGTTGATGAGATTCAAACCCAGGCCGCAAGGGAAAAGCCCGCCGAATTTCCTCTGGGCGAACACGATATCGAAGTTCTTCGTGCAGTCTATGAGCGGCTGAAACAATGCGATGCGGACAAGATCAGGGAATCCGAGGCATGACCTCCTCGCCCGCTGACATGTATGCCTATGTGCTGAGGCACGATCTCGGCGCGTTCATCCATCGCTCATTTCTAGAACTCAATCCGCAAACGCGGTTTCAGTCGAATTGGCACATTGAACTCATCGCATCAAAACTGGAGGATGTCCGGTACGGCCGCTGCAAGCGGCTCATTGTCAACGTGCCGCCGCGGCACCTCAAGTCGCACGCCATCTCGGTTGCGTTTCCGGCCTGGCTGCTAGGACACGAGCCCAGCAAGCAGATCCTGTCGGTGACTTATGCGCAGGATCTCTCTGAAACGCTGGCGCGAAACTGTCGCAGCGTGATCACCAGCCCGTTTTATCAGGCGCTTTTTGAGACCCGGTTGTCCCGGGAGGCCGTTGCGGACTTTGCGACGACAGAGGGCGGCTTTCGGTTTTCGACCTCAGTTGAAGGCGTGCTCACCGGTCGTGGCGCGGATCTCATCATAATCGACGATCCGCTGAAGGCCGATGATGCTCTATCGGAGACGCGGCGCCGCGCGGTGAACAACTGGTTTGCCAATACGCTGCTCAGCCGACTCAACAATCGCGAAGCAGGCGCAATCATTATTGTCATGCAGCGGCTGCACGCCGATGATCTGGTGGCCTTCGTTCAGGAAAAAGGCCAATGGGATGTGTTGGCATTTCCGGCCTTTGCGGAACAAGATGAGAGCTACAGCTTTGTGACGCCCTATGGACGGCGGCATGCGCAAAGAAAAGCCGGCGAGGTTCTGCAACCGGCCCTGGTCTCACGCGAGTCGTTGGACGAACAGCGGCGCGGGATGAATGATTACAATTTCTTTGCGCAATACCAACAAAATCCTCAGCCGCCCTCTGGTATCATCGTCAAACGAGAGTGGCTAAAATACTACCGTCCGGACGAAAAGCCGGAGCGGTTCGATCAAATCCTGCAAAGTTGGGATACCGCGAACAAAGATACCGAGCTCGCCAATTTTAGCGTGTGCACGACCTGGGGCATCAAAGATCGTTCGCTCTATCTTCTCGATGTGTTCCGCAAAAAGCTGGAGTTTCCCGATCTTAAGCGTGCCATCGTAGACCGTGCAAAATTGTACCGCGCCAATGTTGTGCTCATCGAAGACATGGCCTCTGGGACATCTTTGTTGCAGGAACTGAGAGCGGATAATTATTCGTTCGCTCAACCGGCACCGAAGATCGACGGCGACAAGACAATGCGGCTAATCGCCCAAACCGCAAAAATTGAAAATGGTACTGTTCTGTTTCCGAATGACGCACCTTGGCTCGATGCCTATCTGCGCGAGCTGCTCGGCTTTCCCAACGCAAAGAATGACGATCAAGTCGATTCAACGGTATTCGCACTCGCCTGGATCACGGAGCATCCGGAACCGGGAATTCTAAGAGCTTACAGACAACAGGCTGCGCAGATCTCAACGAGCCAATCCGGAACGATTTCTCTGCGATTTCCAGGCGAGACTACGCACTATTCCTCGATCACCGGTAAAGTCTATCTCATTCCGCCGAACCGCATAATAGAAGTGACTCAGGAAGAATTAGGAGGAGCTCTTCAAAGCGGGGCCGAGAGGGTCTGACTTGTCCGGAGAAATGTCCGCCGCGACTGGGTTGCCGTTTTGTTTTGGGCGCTTAGAGCAATCTCGATCAGACGGCAAATTGCCTCGGAGCGGGAGGGCCTGTTCCTTTTGCTGTCGGCCGCGCCTAGTCCTGTTCTGGTGCCGCTTTCGTAACAGGACACGCCCCCCGTTGAAGTGGTCGTCCGGCGTTCCGAGTCCGCTAAATGCGATGACGCGCGAAATCAGTGCGCGGATCTGTGCAAGATCAAATTCCGCGTGCGCAAATGCCGGTCGCATCCTCTAGCTCTTTATTCTTCTGCTGCCGTTTTCGCAGCCGCACTCCTGCCCCTGGTGCCGTTCTCGTCGCGAGCACCGTCGATATTATCGCTGCCTCTTCCTCTTCTTAGTCAGCCGAAGGCCGATACCAGCCGTCTCATCGTCATCGATGAACAAAACTCCCGCATCTTCAAGGGCTTCTTGAATTCGCACAATTGTCGAAGCATAACCGGTTACAGGCTGATTGCTCTTCTCGATGCGGTGAATCGTGGCGGTGCCAACACCAGAAGCCTTCGAAAGGTCTTCCTGACGCCAGCCCAAAATAGCCCGCGCTGCTCGAATTTGTGCTGGTGCGAGCATCCGCCTTCCTGGTTCATTCCTAGCCGATCCTACCTACGACTTGACAATTCATCTAACTTGATAGATTATCGATCATCTGTGATAACTGAATTAAATAATGTGAGTAATTATTGCCAGCGAGGTCCAACATGCTCAGCGAATCAGTGCCGTTCCAGAAAAAACGGGAGGTCAGCCTCCAACGCCGCGATTTCGTGGGTGGCTCCGATGCCCGGATCATCATGGGCCAAGATGAGGCTGCCCTCCTCCGCCTTTGGCAGGAAAAACGAGGCGAGATCGAGCCCGAAGACCTGTCGGGAAATCTCGTCGTCCAGCTTGGCCTGGCGACCGAGGACCTGAACCGGCGCTGGTATGAGACTAATGCCGGTCAGGTACTCACAGATATCCAGCGGCATATTCGGCACCCGGTACTGAAGTGGATGGCGGCCACACTCGACGGTCGCATTGAAGCGACCGGGGCGGTGTTCGAAGCTAAATTCATGCTGCCCTGGTCGTTCTCAGAAGAGGCGGCGGCCGAAAAGTATATGCCTCAGCTGCAGCACAACATGTGGGTGGTTGCGAACAGAAGCGCTGTCCTCAGTGTAATTACGGGCGGCGGCAAATGGGTTGAGATCACCACCCACGCCGATCCGCTTTATCAACATCTCATTGTCACGGCTGAGCGGAAGTTCTGGCGCTGTGTCGAGAGCGGCGAGCCTCCTCGCCTGTTTGGTGTTGAGCCACCAAAGCCTCGGATCGAAGCGGTCCGTATTGTTGATATGAGCGCCTCAAATTCCTGGGCAGAACTTGCCGGAATCTTCCGTACCACCCGACAAGCCTTTTTGGAGCATGAGCGCGCGAGGGTCGAGCTGAAAGCACTGATGCCGGAGGACGCTAAAGAGGCGATTGGTCATGGTATCCGGGCCAAGCGGTCAAAATCAGGCGCAATCAGCTTCGACCTTATCAGAGTGGAGGGTAGCCGTGCAGCGCTCTAGTGAGACGATTGGCACGATCGCTGCGGCACTGGCCAAAGCCCAAGCCCAGCTCGTTAACCCGGAGAAGTCACTCGTCGGCATCATTCCTTCAGAGGGACGGCGCGGGACTGAACAGACCTTTCGCTATGCGCCGCTGTCGAGTGGGCTTGACATCGTGCGCAAGACCTTAAGCCAGCATGAGATCGCGACGGTGCAAACCACTTCTATCGACGACAATGCCGGCATCGTCCGGCTCAGCACCGTTCTCGCGCATGCCTCCGGCGAATGGATTGCCTCGGATTGGCCGGTGTGCACCGTCAGCGAAACGGCAACACCCCATCGCATGGGCGCGGCATTGACCTATGCCCGGCGTTACGCGCTGTTCACGCTAGTCGGCATTGCTGGTGAGGACGATCTCGATGCACCCGATCTGGTCGCACCAACGACGCCCGCGCCGAAAACCGAGACCGGAAGAACGAAAGGCCGCCTGAACGGCGGCCCGAATTACCCAAGCCAGGGGCCGTCAGGTAGCGGCCAGCACACAGCAGCAAGTCCCGCGCGAACGCTTGAGGCCGAAGCTTCGGCGGTACTTCGTGACCAGTTAATTGCCCAACTGAAGGCTCTGAATTCGTCCGAAGAAGCTGCCGATTGGGCCCATCGGGTTCTTGCTTCAAAAGATAATCTCGGCTCTGCCGATGCCAGGCAGGTCGAGCTAGCCTTTCAGTTAAAGCTCTCGACCCTTGTGACAGACCAGCCGAGCGTCGCGGCGCAACCCGAAATACCTAGAAGGCGCCGCAGAAGGCGAGATCGGGCAACAGGTGTCAACAAAACGGTCTTGGCGTTGCCTGTGCCCCGTCGAATTCGCGACCGGGAGCATGTCAAATCTGTCGCCAAGCAGCCATGCCTGGTCTGCGGCCGGCGTCCCGCCGATGCGCATCATCTCCGTTTTGCACAGCCACCGACTCTGGGTCGAAAAGCTAGCGATGAGTTCACGGTACCGCTCTGCCGTGGTCATCATCGCGAGGTGCATCGGTGCGGTGATGAGGCCGCGTGGTGGAACAAGACCGGCATTGATGCGATCGCCGCTGCTCGCATGCTTTGGTTGAAGACACATCCGTTACCAGTCGGAGCCGACGCAAAATTACCAAACGAATCCAATTTGGTGTGTCCCCAATGACCTCGTATCGGCAGCTCGAGGCCAATCGCCGAAATGCCCTTAAGAGCACCGGGCCGAAAACTGAAGCTGGGAAGCATTCATCGCGCTGCAACGCTGTACGCCATGGCCTTACAGCCGAGACAGTGATCGACGCACTCGAGGATGCCGAAGATTACAAGGCATTCGAGGCAGCCAAATCGCCGATTATGATGCACAGTCCGCAGTCGAACGCGAGCTCGTACTGCGGCTAGCCAGCATTCTGTGGCGCCTGCGTCGTGCTACGACCATGGAAACGGGATTGTTCGAATTCAAGCTCAACATTTGCGTGATTATAGACAAAACTGCCGAGTGGCTCCGAAATCCCATGACATTATTCAGGCATTGTTTGGGCGAGACGATTCTACGAATTTGTATGAAGTCTCGAACAGTGCCGTGAGTAAAATAGAAACAGTGTCCGTCTCTAGCGCTGTCGAGTTCGCCCGCTGCTTTTTGCGGCTCGCCAATTTACCCAATTTCGCGCTCGATCGCCTCAGTCGTTATGAAGCGACCCTTTGGCGCCAGGCCGGCCGGCTGCTGTACGCTCTCGAAACACTGGATCGTCGCAAACCGCAGGAGCGAGCAGGTCGTGTCCGACGAGAAAGTTAGGCCGTTTCAAGGAAAAATCAGCAAAATGACACGCAAACAGAACAATCGATATAGTGAATGTTACCGTCGGGCCGACGCTGCGTTCGAACCTCGAAATCCAACATAACTTCAACTACGAGGCGTCTTGGTAATGATCGGCGGCGGCGAAGATTGCGCGGCGGTCGGCGCCGGCGACAGCACAAAGGTCAGCCATACGTTCCAGCCGTCGGGTCGGTTGGCGGCATCGAACTCGCCATAGCCCTTAAGATTGACGTAGCCCTGCATGCCTGCCACCGGAAAAATATATCCAATCTGCGGGCCGACGCCGATGACGCGGGACTTGAAAGGGCAGAGGACAGGCGCGCACCCGTCGTCACCGGTCAGCTGTTCGTAGACATAGCCGACAAGGCCGACTTGCAATTGTTTGGTCAAAAACTGTGATGCGCCCCAATCCAGATGGAAATCAATGCCGTTGGTATAGTTCGTTGAGTGGTTCTCGAAATTCCCTGTCAAGCCGGCAACGGCTGAGAATTCGTGGCCGGTTTTTTCGTCAAAATAAGTGTAGCCGACGCCGCCGTCGATCGCGCCATGGCCGATGCCGATATTCGCCAGATTGCTGGAGTTGTACAGGCCAACTGGAATGTCGCCGGTGATATAGACCATGTAATTGTTGACGCCGGCGTTCCAGCGATCGGTGAACATTGGAATGAGATCGGTAAAGCCCGTCGTGTCTTGCGAGAGCGCCACCGATCTTGTGATGGAAAATGGAAGAAGGTCGGTGCTCGCTGTCGCAGACGCGTTCAGCGATGTGTCGTTGTTGCCGTAGCCGAAAAGGAGGATGGCAGACGCTTGGCCGCCTAAGAACGGGGTCGCGAACGTGTAGCTTGGAGCGACAAACCCGATGGTCGCGTCTGCGTGGACGTGGGCATCGACGCTGATGTTGATCTTGGGATTGAATCGTCCGATCGTGATTTCGCGGGCCACGGCGGCATTGCCGCTCGCCGAAACGTTAGTGTTATAGAGCATCGACGTCAGCGACCATCCTGGCTGCTGCGGAGCGGCAGCCAGGCTGCCGAAGAAACCGGGGATCCAGAAGCTGACCCCGTCTTCGTCGGCGTGCGCGCTGTTTCGGATCGCATCTCGGATCGCAATCAGTCCAACGATTAACAACGCCGCGCACGCTGTCCGCATCGCCAGGTGCTTGTGCATCGTCCGTCTCCCTCAACCCCCACAGGGCCGGCACGAGCAGAGTCTAGGACGGATGTTGGCGATTTGAGATCGAAATGCGGCTCGGGAGCAGATTCTTGCGCGGCGTGACTATTTTGGCACGCCCGCAAATAACAGATTTGCAATGCGAGGACGCTGACTTTTATTTGCCCTGGTTCAACTGCCGCGCGTCCCGCGCCATTTCGAGGCAACTGATAAGGTCGCGCCGATGCAATTGGCCTTTTCGCTCGGCGAGAACGTCGACCATTCACCGGCAAGTTTCTGCCGCATCGCCTGTTCGCTCTGGATGCATTGCGAGAATGCGAGATCCGGGCTGCCTTTTTCCGCGACGGTTGACCCCTGTTGGGCGATGCCGCGGCACACCGGATCGACGTTGAGATTGGGAATCTCCTGCGAGCGCGCCGGCACGGCCGCCGTGGCCAGAACAGCGGCCGTTGCGATCGTTGTCAGGATGAGCATCAGGCTCATCGCCAAAATATTATCGCCAAAGTCTCATCGCCAGTTCTCAGCGCGAAGTCGCCGGGCGCAGCTGGAGTGACGACACGCCGAGCACGACATTGAGCGCGATCGAGCCTTGCAGCGACAGCGGCTGTAACGCGATGGTGCGGCCCGAGCCTCCCATCAGGACGTTGGCGCCGGCGCCGAGCCCGATGCCGAGATCGCCGGAAGCGCCGACGTATTCGCCGGCAAGCGCACCCGCAGGCAGACCTTTCGTCGGCGCAAACACGCCCCAGCCCAGGATGCTGCCGGCGCTCACGCCGATATCGATGCCCACGGTATTGATCGCGCCGTCGTAATATTCCGGCGGCGCCGGGGTGAGGCTCGGCGTATAGGTGCACTCCATCGGTTGATGGCCGACAATGATGAAACCAATATTCGGATTGACCTTGCACGTCAGCCCGCCGACCTGCGTCCAGGACTGGGACGACTGCGGCGCTTGAGCCGTGGCGGAAACGGAAATCAGCGCCGCGAGTGCAAGCGCTGCGATTGGCGTAAGCGCAAACGTCGCGATGAATAAACGATGACGAATCATGAGGAGCCCCTTTGCGCAAGACCGAATGCGGCGGGCGCAGATCATACGCCCGCCGCGTTCGTGTGGCTATTGCCCTTCGTGGGCCTTGATTAATTCGTCGACCTGTCTTTTCACGGCCTCGAGGTTGAACGAAGCCGGCGCCTGCATCGGCGGATAGTCGATCGCTGTCTGGGCGAGCTTGGCCACTTCCTGCTGGACCGTGACGAAGCGCCAGAACTCGCGGGCGTAAAAGTCGTTCATGTATCCGCCGCCCAGGGCGTTCAAGTTTTCGCCGCGAATGGACGGTGTCCGTTCGAACGGATCCTGGCGTATGTTGTACATCGTTGGCATGTCCGTCGTCGTTTTTTCTCCCGGCCAACCGTAAGGCTGCTGGTAGAACTGGAACTTGAAATCGTCGATGCGAATGGCCCCAAGTGTCGGGCCGCCGAAGTAAAAGAGCTCGCGGCGTGCCGACGGTCCCTTGCCAGTGAGCAAGTCGGTCTGGTTGTAGCCGTCGAGATG
>Ga0310916_10002048_pt1 | contig 12206 bp, 7 predicted proteins | sample GREbulkMGLF176_FD_203444 | JGI IMG/M metagenome (GOLD analysis project Ga0310916, IMG submission 203444) | Lab enrichment of tropical soil microbial communities from Luquillo Experimental Forest, Puerto Rico - GRE.bulkMG.LF176 | ecosystem: Environmental > Terrestrial > Soil > Tropical forest >...
CCGCTCAGGCCACGGCTGGCGGTGGTTAATTAGCCAATGTGGGAACAGGGTAAGGGCATCCTCTATTTACACGACCGGCACAGCGTGCCGTCGGCCGCTAGTCGGGGATCCGCCCGGTCTGTACCTTCAGGGCACACCTACCCCTTACCCCTGTCACGTTTTCACGTTTGGGCCGTTAGGCTGCGGGCTGTAAAACGACCATGATTCAGGCGCGCCTGGCAGCCTGAAGGGCGGATTTCGGCGTCTGCTGCAAACCAAAAAAACAGAGAAAAAGTTTGACGAACAGGTTGAATCGGTGTCGTGGATCGTAGCCCATAAGTTCCGAGTTGCCGTCATACGGCAGTTATCCCAGCTTCTCCCAAAAGTGGCGATGCGCTCAATTCAGCCGGTGGGCGTTCTCAAGGGAACGTAACAACTGCCTTGTCAAAGGGAAACTCCCGCCGATGAACAACCGGCGCCGCTTGCGTTTTCGGTTGCCACGGCTGTCCCGCGTCGAGCTCCGCATCCTGTCCGTTGACATCCCCAAGCTGCGTGAAGGACGCAAATTCACAGGGAATCCCCTCAGAACCTAGCGGTGAATTAGAATCCATCAATTGAAAGTGCAGATGCGGTTCGTCGGAGTTGCCGGAGTTGCCGAGCCGCGCCAGCACTTGTCCGGCGCTGACCTTATCGCCTACTTTCACCCTGAGGCTGCCCGGTTGTAAGTGCGCGTAGAGGGCGAATCTTCCATGCCCGAGATCGACGATCACGTAATTGCCAACGGCGTTATCAATCGTGATGGTTCGGCTGCTCCGCTCGCTGCTGCCGGTGTTTTCGGGCAGACCGTCTTTCAAATCGGAAACGCGCCCGTCCGCCACCGCAAGCACCTCCGCGCCGTAATCATAATAGTCTGCGTTAGATTTCCTGTCGCCATGAAACAGCCGTCCGTCTGGGCCTAGTTGCATCCAATCGATCGCGAAGCGTTGAGGGATGCGTTCTCTGCCATCAATCGCGTTCAACGACCGTCGATGGTCGGCACTCGAAAGCGCGTTGAAGGCAATCCAGCGCGATCCTCGGAGCGGTGCAGCCAGCACGGCCACCGGCTGCTGGACTACAGGCACCCCTGCACCATCTACAGTTCCTTGGATAATCTCGCCGTTCTTGCGCGTAACGGCAAACGAGAACCGGTGATGCAGCTCAGTAGGCTGACGCGCGCCGGGCTCGAGGGCAAAATTAATGAACATTATTGCGGCGTGGCCCTCACCAAGCGTTCGCGTACCGGCGAAGCCGGACGGGGAATCTGCGGACGATAGCTCTTCGACGGCAATGAGCGCCTTCTCAAGTCCCTGCCCGCGATAGCTGGCCAATGTTGTTCCGCCATCCCCGAACACTTCGACTCCGGTCAGCTCAATTGGGAGCGGCGCGTAGTTTGTGAGGTGCAGCTCGTAAACGAGCCAAGTGCGACCCTCTGACGCAACGGGTTGGGGTGGCGGGCCGGCGACGATGTCCACTGGAAAGCCAGAGTGCGTCTGAGCTATGCCGCAAACCGGGACGAGTGAGATGATGAAGGCGAAAACGACCACTCGGATCAGTGGTACGCCCATCACACTAAACCGGTGCACCATCACGATTTTCCTTTCTCAACAGCAAGATCGACTTCAGTTCACGGAGCTAAGGTCTGCCGCCACCTAATGCCCCAAAAGCGACAGGGGAAAGGGGTAGGTGTGCCCACGTCATCTTCCGATTCGGCTGTCTCGGCGCGCCAGGAACGCCTCGAAGAGTCTGGGCTGGCTCACAGCATACTGCGTGCCTATCTAGTGCGGTGACTGCCACGGATTCCCGAATTGGGAATCAACCCTGCACACTGTCGCCAACGGTACATTGCGGACGACGGATGGCTGGCGATAATCCTCCTTACGCTCATCTTCCCGCGACGAGGGTTTTGAACGAAATCGCCTTCTTTTGCCCATAACGACCCGAGGCTAAAATGAGATGCTCTGGAAGAAGAGCTAATCATGTTTGAGCGATACACTGAAAAAGCGCGTCGGGTTATCTTTTTTGCGCGCTACGAAGCCAGCCAATTCGGCTCTCCATACATCGAGACCGAACACCTGCTTCTCGGACTGCTGCGCGAAGACAAAGCCCTGACCAATCGCTTCCTGCGCTCCCATGCCTCAGTCGAGTCCATCCGCAAACAAATCGAGAGCCATACCAGCGCACTAGAGAAGACCTCCACCTCAATCGATCTTCCTGTGAGCAGCGAGTCCAAACGGGTGCTGGCCTATGCCGCGGAAGAAGCGGAGCGCCTAGCCAACAGGCAGATTGGTACGGAGCACCTGCTGCTAGGACTGTTGCGCGAGGAAAAATGCCGTGCGGCGCAGATTTTGGTGGAACGGGGCTTGCGGCTGAGCCAGGTTCGAGAGGAACTCGGACGACAGCCGCACGATGTGGCGCTAGGGCAAAAACGGCCTTCCGTGTTCGATGAACTCCGCCCTTATGTCAGCGATCTGATGGACCAAACTCAGCCGCTGATTGGGCGCGAAAAAGAACTTGATCGTCTCATGGAGCTTCTGTGCCAGTTCGGTGGGAAAAATCCTGTTCTGGTTGGAGAGGTGGGGGTTGGCAAGAGAACGATCGTCGGCGGATTGGCTAAGCGCATCGCGGGCGGCCATATTCCTCAATCGCTCGTGGAAAAAGGCATTCTGGCCCTCGATCTACCTCCGCTTCGAGTAGTAGAAAAGGATGGTTCGTGGCACGAAAGACTGGATCGTGCCCTGGTAGCGGCGGCTGAGGACGGAAAAATCTTTTTTGTGAACCGGATGCGTGACAGGCCTGGAGGAATTTCCCAGGTCGCTTCGTTTCACGTAACCGATCTGCTGCTGCGGCCGATCATGGCGGGCAAGATTCGTTGTATTGGCACATCCACGCCGGACACATTCGCCAAGTTGCAGGCAGACAAGCACTGGCTCGCGGAATACTTTGAACCCATAGAAGTCACTCCGGCCGCTGAAGAGACCGCCATCAAAGTGCTGCACGGCATCAAAGAGGCTTACGAGAAATTCCACAATGTCTCTTATACGGACGAAGCCATTGCACATGCCGTTCTGTGCGCCAAAAAGTACATCAAGAATAAGGGTTTGCCGGGAACAGCCGTCGATATCATCGACGAGGTTCCTGCCGCTAAGGTAGATGAGGCAGCAAATGGACCGTGCTCCGGGTATCGATCATGACGCTTCATCTGCCAAGCTGCTGGTTGGAAAACAGTACGACGGGTGGTGCGAAGGTGTGACCCTTACAGGTGAGTCGTTCCGGCGGCTGATGAAAATCCTTTGACAGCGCCGCTTTGGAGCTCGACAAGGAAATTCCGGTAGAGTTAGTCCCATGATCTCAGAGGCCCGACCACCGCAACCGGTTTCACCAGACGAGGCAGTCCAACTCGCCCGAGGCCTCTACGGGTTGGAAGTCAGCGCCAGTTCTCTGCCGGGGGAATATGACAACAATTTCCATCTCCTAACCGCCGATGGCCGCGCTTTTGTCCTAAAAGTGATGAACTCAAGTCGAGACCGGGCATTCATTGACATGCAATGCGCGGCGCTGACACACCTTTTACAACGTGCTCCCGAGCTGGCGCTGCCGCGGCTTCAGTTGACACGATTAGGTGAGACATTTGCGAAGGCGTCTTTGCGCAATAGGGACGAACGCTTTGTGTGGCTCCTTAGCTTTCTTCCCGGACGGGTTCTGGCCGAGGTGCGCCCGCACCCACCCGAGTTGCTTCGCAGTTTAGGCCGCCTGCTCGGCCATATTGACCTTGCTCTTCAGGATTTCTCCCACCCCGCGGCCACACGCGCGCTGAAATGGGATTTGGCGCAGGCCGAGTGGATTCGCCAATACCTCTTCCATATCGAAGATCCGTCGCGCCGGGCGATGGTTCAACAAGTCCTGGAGCGGTACGAGTCGCAAGTCGTCCCCCAGCTTCCAACACTACGGAAGAGCGCGATCTACGGCGACGCAAATGATTACAACGTTCTGGTTAGCAACCCAGGCGCGCCATCACCCGAAGGAGTCGGCGTCATTGATTTCGGCGACATGCACCACGGGCTTGTCGTTGCCGAAACGGCGGTCGCAGCTGCGTATGCCATCCTCGGCAAGAGCGAGCCACTCGCGGCGGCAGCCTCGCTGGTGGGGGGATTTCACGGCGTGTTTCCTCTCGAGGAAAATGAGCTGTCGGTGTTGTTTCCGTTGATCTGCATCCGCCTTGCAGTAAGCGTCGTAAACTCGGCTCAGCGCAAGACGCTTGTGCCGGATGATCCCTATGTCATCGTTTCTGAAGCTCCTGCATGGGAAGCGCTCGCTCGCCTTGCCGAGATTCACCCGCGCTTTGCGCATTACGCGTTTCGCCAGGCTTGCGGGTTGCCGCCGTTGCCGAAAGGACAACATTGGCAGCAATCGTTGGCGACTTATGGAAAAAGCGAAGCATCTGTTGTGGACTTGGATCTGCGCACCGCGCCGTGTCTTGTATTCGATCTGAGCGTCGCCAGCACATTCCTAGGGGCTGATCCGAAAACCGCGGAAACGCCTGCACTGACAGCGGCCATCGAGCGCGAGTTGCGGATCGCCCACTCTTCCCTGGGTATTGGCCGGTATGATGAGCCTCGCCTCCTGTATACATCACCTCTGTTCGGGGAAAGCCAGAGCCCCGTGGACGAGCGCCGCACTGTGCATCTGGGAATGGACCTCTTCCTGGAAGCTGGCTCCAACGTCCGTGCGCCGCTGGATGGCACCGTGCACACAATTGCCGACAACGCCGCGCCGCTCGACTACGGGCCAGTCGTCATTTTGAGACACCTGACTTGCGATGCCGTAGAGTTCTTCACTCTCTACGGCCACCTTTCTAAGGAAAGCATCGCAAAGCTCTCCATCGGCCAGCCCGTACCCAAGGGCCAAGCGTTCGCCAGGATTGGTACGGTCGCTGAAAACGGAGGGTGGCCGCCTCATTTGCATTTCCAGATTATTGCGGACTTGCTGGACCTGAATGAGAAGTTTCCTGGCGTAGCTCGTGCGTCCGAGCGCGCGATTTGGACCGACCTATGCCCAGATCCCAATCTGATGCTTGGCATTCCTGTTAAGCGCTTCCCTTCGCAAGAGCCCAGCTTGACCGACACCCTACTCGAAAGACGTTCGCTGATGGGGCGTAATCTCAGCATTTCCTACCAGCGTCCGTTGAAAATCGTGCGCGGGTGGCGGCAGTACCTGTATGACGATACAGGCCGGGCTTACTTGGACGTCTACAACAATGTGCCGCTGGTAGGTCACAGTCACCCCAAGGTTGTGGACGCCGTGCGCAAGCAGTTGGGCCTTCTCAACACAAATACCCGTTACCTGCATGACAATGTCGTTCGTTACGCAAAACGGCTCACGCAGAGATTGCCCAAGCCACTCCAGGTTTGTTATTTCGTGAATTCTGGGAGCGAGGCGAACGAGCTTGCCCTCCGCCTCGCACGGACGCACACCAAGTTCGATGACATAATCGTTCTAGAGCGTGCATACCACGGCCACACCAATACGCTGATCAACGTCAGCCCCTATAAGTTCGATGGGCCCGGTGGTAGCGGTCGCAAACCGTGGGTTCACGTGGCGCCGATTGCCGACGATTACCGCGGCATTTACCGAAGGGGAGAACTCGACCTCGGCGCCAAGTATGCCAGCCACATCGCGGAGATTCTGCATCGCCTCCAGGTCGAAGGCCGTGGAGCGGCCGCATTCATCGCGGAAACGATGCCTAGTGTGGGTGGGCAGATCGTCTTTCCACCCGCTTATCTCGCAGAAGTCTATCGTCATGTTCGGGCTGCGGGCGGGGTTTGTATTGCGGACGAAGTACAAGTCGGTTTCGGGCGACTCGGCACTCATTCCTGGGGATTTGAAACCCAAGGCGTCGTTCCCGACATCGTGGTGCTCGGCAAGCCCATCGGAAATGCTTTCCCACTGGCCGCGGTGATCACCACGCCAGAGGTTGCCGCCTCCTTCGATAACGGCATGGAGTTCTTTAGCACATTTGGTGGCAATCCCGTGTCATGCGCCGCCGGCCTGGCGGTATTGGACGTACTCGAAGAAGAGCAGTTACAACAGAATGCTCTTCGCGTTGGCAACGGCTTGCTCTGCAGGCTGGAACAGCTGCAAGAGCGGCACCCGCTGATTGGCGATGTCCGTGGCTCCGGGCTCTTTCTCGGTTTGGATCTGGTGCGGGACCGCGCAACGCGTGAGGCAGCAACCGAGCAAGCTTCGTATATCTGCAACCGTCTCCGGGAGCGCGGTATCCTTACGGGGACGGATGGTCCGTTTCACAACGTAATTAAGCTCCGCCCCCCATTGATATTCTCTGACGCGGACGCTGACTTGTTCGTCACTACTCTCGAGGCGATCCTCGACGAGGACCCTTCTCAACCAGGCATAACTTAGCCAACGGTAACGAAGACGCGATCCACCACCGTCGGCTGGGCGATTTCCTGTTTAATTTCTGGGCGAACTGCAGGGGTGCCAAAGAGGGCGGGTGGCACTGAAGCCGTGGGACAATGAATCCCCAACCAGATGAATGCCAAAGGTCCTGACAAGGCGAGCACCGAGGAAGTCTCCGGCCTGATCGAGCGCGTCACCTTCCACAACGAAGAAAACGGCTTCTGTGTGCTTCGGGTAAAAGTCAGAGGGCAGCGTGACGAGGTAACGGTGCTTGGATCCCTGCCTTCCGTGTCCGCTGGGGAGTGGCTGGAGGCCGAGGGCTGGTGGGTTAGAGACAAAGAGCACGGGCTCCAATTCAAGGCGAGGCTGATGAAAACCGTGCCGCCGACGACGGTCGAAGGCATCGAGCGTTACCTCAGCAGCGGCCTTGTCAAAGGCATCGGGCCGGTTCTCGCCAAGAAGCTGGTCGGGCGGTTCGGAGCCGAAGTCTTGGGCCTGATCGAAAACCGGATCGCGGAACTGCAATCCGTCGATGGGATCGGGCCAAAGCGCCAAGAGCGTATCGCGCGTGCCTGGCAAGAGGCAAAACAAGTCCGTGAAATCATGTTGTTCCTCCACAGCCATGGTGTGAGCACCAGCCGAGCAGTGCGAATCTTCAAGACCTATGGGGAGCAGGCGATCGAAAAAGTGCGGAGTAATCCGTACATACTGGCGAAAGACATCTATGGTATCGGCTTCGCAACCGCCGATCAGATCGCGCAGAAGATTGGAATCCCTCGGGATTCGCTTGATCGGGCGCGGGCGGGCATCGACCATGTCCTTCTCAAAGCAACCTCAGACGGACACTGTGCCCTGCCGCTGGAAAAGCTCAAACTGACGGCGGCCAAGCTGCTGGAAATGCCGGAAGCGACGATTGAGCAGGCCCTGTCCCAGATGCTAACCAGCGGATCCCTGCTGCTGGACGAGATCGACGGCGATGCCCTGATCTTTCTACCCCATCTGAGGAAGGCGGAAGAAGGCATCGCGGCCAAGATCAAGGCGCTGGCACAAGCGCCGATGATCTATCCGCCAATCGATTTCGAGAAGGCCGTGACTTGGTGCCAGCAGCGGACAGGCAAGACGCTGGCTTCAAGCCAGCGGGAAGCGCTGAAGACCGTTCTGCACAATCGGGTGGTGGTAATCACCGGAGGGCCGGGTGTTGGCAAGACGACCTTGGTCAACTCGATCTTGACCATTCTGAGGGCGAAGAACGTGAAGAGCCTGCTGTGTGCGCCGACCGGTCGGGCGGCGAAGCGGCTCACGGAGACCACCGGCATGGAAGCCAAGACGATCCATGGCCTGCTCGAAATCGATCCCGGAACGGGCAGATTCACCCGCAATGAGTCCAATCTGTTGGCCTGCGGTTTGTTGGTGGTCGATGAGACCTCAATGGTGGATGTGTTGCTGATGCATTCGCTGCTCCGTGCTATTCCGCACCGCTCCGGACTGGTTCTGGTGGGGGATGTGGACCAGCTTCCTTCGGTAGGACCGGGGACGGTGTTGCATGATCTGATCGAGAGCGGGATTGTGCCGGTGGTTCGCCTCACCGAAGTCTTCCGCCAGGCGGCCAACAGCCGCATCATCACCAACGCCCACCGGATTCGCCGTGGTCAGATGCCGGACATGAGTGGAGCCGACCCCAGTTCCGACTTCCATTTTGTGGAGCGGGAAGATCCGGAGAAGATCGCCGCAACGCTGGTCAAGCTGGTGCAGGAGAGGATTCCGGAGCGGTTTCGTCTAGATCCGATCCGCGACGTTCAGGTTCTTTGCCCGATGAACCGCGGCTCGCTCGGCGTGCGCGAACTGAACACGGCTTTACAGCAGGCGCTGAACCCGGCCAAACCCGGCCAGGCCAGCGTCGAGCGGTTTGGATGGCGGTTCCAGATCAGCGACAAGGTCATCCAGACCGAGAACGACTACGACAAGGACGTGTTCAATGGCGATATCGGAATCGTCGATCGAATTGATGCCGTTGAGCAGCAGGTCGCAGTGCGCTTCGATGAAAGGCTCGTTAAATATGACTTCGGGGAACTAGACGAGGTCGCCTTGGCCTATGCGATCACGATCCACAAGTCGCAGGGATCGGAGTTCCCGGCTGTGGTAATTCCACTGGCAACGCAGCACTACATGCTGCTGCAACGCAACCTGGTTTACACGGGGATCACGCGAGGCAAGCGGCTGCTCGTGCTGATTGGGCAGCGAAAGGCGCTCGGTATCGCCGTCCATAATGACCGTCCGCAAAGGCGGTATTCAGGGCTACTCACGAGTCTGAAAGGCAGGAGGGGCATAGACGGGAGTGCCATCGAATCGAAAACCGACAGCCAATTGAGGGTGATATCGTAATCGCCTGACAAGAAACCCCCGAGATACTAATGAAGACCTTCGCACAAAACGAGCCGCTGACCGACGCCGAACTCGATCATCTCGCGGAATTCCTCAAGAGTTGCAAGAGCGGCAAAGGAATGAACCTCGAGCAACTCGATGGGTTCTTCGCCGCCCTCATCGCGGGACCGGAGAGCGTGATGCCGAGCGAATACTACCGAGAGGTTTTCGGAGGCGAGATTGCGGATGCCTGCGAGTTTGGCAGCCTCGACGAAGCCAATGAAATTCTCGGACTGATGATGCGGCACTGGAACACCATTGCCTCCACCCTGCACAAGGGCGAGGTCTACCTGCCGCTCCTGCTGGAGGACGCGGACGGCGTGACGCACGCCAACGACTGGGCTCGGGGCTTCATGCAGGGCATGGACATGCGCCACGACGGATGGGCAGAGTTGGTCAACGACGAGGAGCAAGGCGGGTGCCTGATCCCAATGATGATGCTCTACCACGAGCACGATGAAGACCCGGAGATGCGCCCCAAGCCAATCAGCCTAAAGAAGCGCGAAGAAGTCATCGTGCACATGGCGGCTGGACTCGTGTCGGCTTATCGGTATTTCAGGGAGCATTCTCAAGCCCAGATGGGTACCGCTTTTGCACCCCAGCCTCGGCGCAAGGCTGCCAAGGTCGGGCGGAACGAGCTGTGCCCGTGCGGCTCGGGCAAGAAGTACAAGCGTTGTTGCGGCGGGGCGACCATAAACTGACCTGTGCTCTTGATTCACCGAATGGGCGCGTCCTGTCCTGCTCCGTTGCCTCAGTTAGACTGGTCGCTGCCGCAGGAAGGGAAATCCCCCCTTTTTCAGAGGAATAAGCACCAGTGTTATGTTTCACGGGGCAAGACGGATGCAGCGCCGTCAAGACAGGTACACCGCGGACATTGTTTCGGCAATCGGGCCTTCGCTTGCCGCTAGTAGTCGATCCGCTTCGAGCCTGGTCGGCTTCTCACCGAAAGCGGAAGCAAGAAGTATCGAGACCGCACGTTTGAGTATCGGGGGATCGCCGTAATCGTCGCCACCTTCCGTCGGTCCGCGCTCTGCACCTGAATCATGTTGTACGGAGGCAGAATCGAGACCGTGTAGCTGCCCGCCGGCAGGTTGATGTTCGCGACGCCGAATGCAAAGGGTACGGTTGCCGTCAGCAGTGGCCGCTCTTGCGCCTGAAGGTAGAAAGAGAGGGCTGTCAGCAGCAGGACAATGGTGGTCAGGGTGTGTATGCGCTTCATGGGAGTTTCTCCTTTTCTCAGTGCCGGTGGATCCGGCTGACAGCTCGCACTTTGCTCCCATCGAGCCGAGCGCACAATGTTCTCCGTCCGGCTTGCGTCTGGGATTTATATGTCCTACTAAGTGACAGAAACTAGGAGGCGAACTCGATTTGCTGTACAGCCGGATTGCGATAGAGCGTTGCGTTTCGTGACGTTCGGATACGTCCAATTCCGACAGAGGCAGCCCGGTACTATTCTTGGGGGCCCAGCGGTTTAGAGGCGATCAGATTTCGGGCACACCTCACCCTACCCTGTGCTGAATGGCGAATTAACCCCCCGGCATTCGCGAGCCGTTTACAAGTGTGAAGGCGATTTATCAACAGCAATGGCTATCTGCAGGTCTGCCCATCTACGCTCTGAATCGCTGCCATGAGCTCGACATGCCGGGAAGCACCGACAAGGACGTTCAAATCATGCAGTGGCATCTGCAAGGAAATGACAGTCAACACTGTGCGACATACGAATCGAGACTAGCTAACGCAAACAGCGGAAGAAAGAGATTACCCGAAGGCTGCGACATAACACAAACTTCGGCACATTGAGCGGCGAAAGCGCTCCTTTCCGAATGGGACTTTTTTTCAGATAAGGAATTTATTCGTACCGCAGCACCACTATGGGATCCACCCGCCTTGCGCGCCGCGCAGGGATATAGCTGGCCGCAAACGCTACCGCCACCAACAGCAGCCCAACGGTGCCATACGTTCGAGGATCGAGTGGGCTGATGCCGTAGATCTGGTCAGCCACGACCCGCGTGGAGAGGGTGGCGAGAATCATCCCAAGGACCAGGCCGGTGAGAGTCAGCTTGCCACTTTGGTGCATGATCAAACCAAAAATGTCGCGCGGTTGAGCGCCCAAGGCCTGGCGTATGCCAAACTCGCGGGTGCGCTCCGCAACCGAGTACGTCATAGTGCCGTAAAGTCCCATTGCCACCAAAAGAAGGCCGACGCCGCTGAGCACTCCGAGCAGGTTTGCCGCAATCTTTCTACCGAAGAGAGAGGCAGCGATGTACTCGGTCATCGGCTCGGCATCGAAAATTGTGAGCGCCGGATCGATAACGGCTGTCTCGCGCCGCAAGGCCGCAATCGCTTCACTCACTGAGCCAGAAGTGCGCACGTGAAACGTTAGACCATATTCCGGCTGGAAAATCTGTCGGATGGGAATGTAGATGTAAGGCTGCGGATTCTCTGTGACGTGATGATATTTGCTGTCCTTAACGACCCCGACAATGGTGAACCACTCGCCCCACCCATGCACTCTGCGGCCAATAACGGTGCGATTCGCCAAGAAGCGGCGGACGAACTCCTGATTGACGATCATCACCCTCGACGATGTGAAGTCGTCGTGCCAATCGAAGTCGCGGCCTTCTACCAGGGGAATCTTCATTGAGTCGAAGTAACCTGGCGAGACAAGATCGCGATAGATCTTCATGTTCTCGTTCGAGCGTGGTACATATCCCTCCACGTTTAGGCTTTCCCAGTTTCCTCCATGGAATCCTAGGGGGACGGAGTCGTCGTAACTGACGGCAGCCACTCCGGGCAGTTGCACAAGGCGTTCTTGCAAACGGCGGCAGAAACTGTCTACCTGCTGGGCATTGTAGCCAGCAGCGGAAAAATCGAATTGAGCCAGTGCCACACCGTCGGGTGAGAAGCCTGGATCGATCGCTCGCGCAGTCTGAAAACTCCTTAGGAACAGAGCTGCACCGACCAAGGCGACAACTGCTAGAGCCGTCTCAAAAATTACCAGCAATCCGCGCAAGCGGTGTGTATGAACATCCGAGGTGCCACTGCGCCCACCCTGCTTCAGGGCATCGTTGACACTGGCCCGCGAAGCCTGTATTGCGGGAGCTAAACCTGCGAGAACTGTGACGAAGGCAGCCAACCCGGCGGTGAAGGCAAAAACCTGGCCATCGAGAGGCGGAGCAAGCATAGTGGGGCTGGCCACCGCGGGAAGGAGCCATCGCAATGCGCTGCCCAGCCACCGGGCCAGTATCAGGCCGCAGAGAACCCCCGCCATAACCATGAATAAAGTCTCAGTCAGCAGTTGCGCCACCAGCCGCCCGGGCGTAGCGCCCATGGCCAAACGGATGCTGAGTTCC
>Ga0310916_10002049_pt1 | contig 12204 bp, 7 predicted proteins | sample GREbulkMGLF176_FD_203444 | JGI IMG/M metagenome (GOLD analysis project Ga0310916, IMG submission 203444) | Lab enrichment of tropical soil microbial communities from Luquillo Experimental Forest, Puerto Rico - GRE.bulkMG.LF176 | ecosystem: Environmental > Terrestrial > Soil > Tropical forest >...
GGACTGTCTCCTGCTGAACATGCCAGCCTTACCTGGACACACCTCCAAACAAGGAACCGGCAACAAACCAAAAAACCACTTGACAGAAAAACCCCCATAGAAGTCCGCCTCTCGCGGGATTTCTCCTTTGCGCCGAAACCACAGCCGTAAGCTGTCCGCTCAAGGGGAAGCCGTGTTGCCAAGACCACCAGGAGAGCGCCAAGATCGCGCCGTAGCTTGCGAAATCTTCTTCGCTGTCTGTCGTTGAGGAGGACGGAACGATGCAGACCCGCAACCGCGGTGATTATACGATCTCCGGCTGTGAGCTGGTCGCCGAGGGTGCCGATCTGCGCGTGCAGGTGCTGACCCTTTTCGCCGGCCAGTGCGTGCCATGGCATTACCACACTGAGATCAGCGACAGCTTCGTTTGTCTTCAGGGGCCGATGGTGGTCGAGACACGGGCGCCACGTCACGTCTATCGTCTTCTGCCGGGTGAGCGCTGCGCGGTGCCACCGAAGACCGCGCATTATGTGCACGGGGAGTCTGATGGCGCGTGCAAGTTTCTCATCGTGCAGGGCGTCGGCGTGTACGACTTCGTTGCGGTCGGCGGATGAGCTAGGCTCTCCGCGCTTCCGGCATGCGGGTGGTCGCCCACCCCGTTGCCGGGGGCGGCCGGGAAGCGCCGCGGAACCGCCCGTCGTTTGCAGACCCGCCACGTCGTAATTGTCTTTCACCAAGACCGGAATCCCGTGCAGCGGACCTATGAGCTTGCCGGTCGCCTCCACCGCCGCATCCAGCGCGGCCGCGTCTGCGAGCGCGTCGGGGTTGTTGACGATGATAGCGCCCAGAGCCGGGCCTGTTCGGTCATAAGTTGCGATCCGGTCGAGGTGCGCTTGGCACACCGATACTGCCGTCGGGCGACCGCTTACATAGGCGGCGTGCAGCATGGCGATGGTCGCTTCCTCGACTGGAAACCGCGCGGCGCTCACGGCCATGGCAGTCCTCCCTGTCGCAATGGCGGGTGGAACGTACCTTCGCAGATTAATTCCAAAAGGCCTGCCAAGGGTTGAAGCTTGCTGTTAGGTCGGCGGCGCCAGGGTGCCATAGAGCACGAAGAGGCAATGGTCCGCCCCCCACCGTACGAATAGTTCTCCTGCATAGGTGAACCACTCGCGCGTGCGCGGGCCATCGACCGCGAGCTCCAGCAGGGCTAAGCTTGCGCCACAACCAGGGAGACGCGGATGAAGCACAGCACGCATCGCATATTGACCACGCATGTTGGCAGCCTGCCGCGGCCGCCCGATCTGCTGGCGATGATCCAGGCGAAGGAGCATGGCGCGCCATTTGATCCCGAGCTCTATGCGAGCCGGGTCGAGACGGCAGTTGCCGCGGTCGTCAAGAAGCAAGCCGAAGCCGGCATCGATGTTGTCGCCGATGGCGAGATGGGTCGGTTCGGGTTCATCCCCTATGTCAATGACCGCCTCGCCGGCATCGAGGCGCGCCCAAACCCGGGCGGCGAGGGCACCTGGGCTCGGTCGCGCGAGCATCTCGCGTTTCCCGAATACTACGCTTGGGTCGCGCAGATGCCGGGCGCCGCCGGCGGGGCGCAACCGACCCGCTGGGTGTGCACCGGTCCGATCTCCTACAAGGGACGCGAAGCTTTGGCGCGCGACATCGCCAACCTGAAGGCGGCGCTCGCCGAGGTCAATTGCGAGGAGGCCTTCATGCCGGCCGTATCGCCGGCCCAGCTCGCCGGCTGGAACAAGAACGAATTCTACCGGACCGATGAGGAATTTCGCATCGCCGTCGCCGACGCGCTGCACGACGAATATCAGGCGATCGTCAATGCCGGCCTGCTGCTGCAGATCGACGACCCGCAGCTGGCGAGCCATTACACGACGCACCCGGAACTCGATGTTACGCAGTGCCGCAACTGGGCGAGTGCGACGGTCGAAGTGCTGAACCACGCGCTCGCCGGCATCCCTCCCGAGCGGGTGCGCTACCACACCTGCTACGGTATCAATATGGGCCCGAGGGTGCACGACCTCGAGCTGAAGCACATCGTCGACATCATGCTTCGGATCAATGCCGGCGCCTATTCGTTCGAGGCCGGCAATCCGCGGCACGAGCACGAGTGGCGCGTATGGGAGGAGGTCAAACTGCCGGCGGGCAAGGCGCTGATCCCGGGCGTCATCACGCACGGCTCGAACTTCGTCGAGCATCCCGAGGCGATCGCCCAGCGCATCGGCCGCTTCGCCAACGTTGTCGGCCGCGAGAATGTGATCGCGAGCGCCGATTGCGGCTTTGCCAGCTTCTCGACCACCTGCGAGGTGCATCCGACAGTCGTGTGGGCCAAATTGGCGGCACTGGCCGAAGGCGCGCGCCTCGCAACCAAGGAATTGTGGGGCAGAGCCTGACGACTGCGGCCCTGCCGACTATGCCAACGATGACTGGCGTCGAGTAGCCGCAATATGAGGTGCTCTCGCTGCGGGACGGACAGCGCCGCCGGCATGAAATTCTGCGGCCAGTGCGGCGCGCCGTTGGTTGCCGCTTGCCCGTCATGCGGCGCCAGCAACTCTCCCGAGCACAAATTCTGCGGGCAATGCGGATCGCCCCTAGATCCTGCAGGTCTGTAGGCGTCCGCTTCGGTAGCGCCCGATGCGCCGAGGTCTCGCGCCGGGGTCGTCAGCACTGTGCCTGGCGAAATAAAGCGGATTGGTTGCGGAAATTCAACACAGAACGAGTTGACGGCGTCCTGCTAGTGACTGGCGCCGACTTGTTGTCGGTAACTTTTCAGTCCAATGAGCTACTTGGGATATTGGCCGGCTCCATCAAGGTCGTCTATTCGGAAGTCGGGCAGACGCGGCCGGGGGCACAGCGCGGACACGAGCATTTCGGCTTTCTCGACGGTGTTTCGCAACCGGGTATACGCGGTCTAACGACAGCGGAGGCGTGGCGCAACCACGATCAGCGGGCGACATCGTGGTCGCTCCGGTCGATCCGAAGAAACAGAAGCACATAAGTGTGCACGCGTCGACCCTTTGCGTATCGATCGGCAATCCTGTCGCGCATGCTTCCGGCCGGCAAGCAGCACCCGAAGTCGCAAGTTGGCAGGAGCGACCGCTTAGGGTCGACGGCGGTCCATCCTTTATCGTGCGGAAATCGGCAGCAATGGTGAAGGGTTTCGGATGCCGCCCGTGGTAAGCTATCCGCGCACTGAGGGCCGGCGTCCGAAAGTATGCCTCTCAATGCGACCAAAGGAGTCACGACGATTACCAAAGACACGCCAAACGACACCCGTCGCCGATCGAAAAACCGTAAGCGACGCGGGCGTAGCACTACTCGTGGCAGGTCGTATCATCTCGACGTTCTCGGCGGACTTGTGAGAGACCTGACCGACGAGGTGATCACCGTCACCACCGCGCGTGCCGAGGAACTCTTCGACGATCTCGTTGACACTCTCGGCCTTGGCACCAGCCCGGCATGAGAAGCTGGACCGGTTGGGGTCAGAAATATCCGGCTGACGAGACATATCCTAACTGTGTCAACGGCTTGCTGTATCTCAGAGACAAAGATAGTCTGCCAACAGATTCGGTACAGTTTGCGCTCACCGAAACGCGCAGCTCGATCCTCGATACGACCGAGACCTATCCCGGAATCAGTTCACCACCGAATTAACGCTCGGTCCCGCTGCGGTCGACATTGCGTCCGGGACCCGTTTCCATCCTTGCCTACCCAACTATTACCCAGTTCTCAAGGCGGTATCTCGGGGACTTATCCGTCGCTCGTCTTCGTGCTGCTGTTGCCATTGCCTCTCCCGTTCTGCAATGACGGACAAGCAGCTACCGTCAAACTCGTCCACCTGCTTAAGCATTCTGTCTATTTCGGCCTTGGTGATCAGCCCCCGTTCATAGGCGAGATAGATCTTAGCCTCTTGGTGCCGCCGTTTGACGCACCGGGCCCAGAACCTAACAAGGTTCAGCCGTCGCGTGCGTGGATACGCCAAAGCCCATGGCATTCCGGTGATCGACTGTCCAGTCGGGCAGCGCCGGCCAGCCGCATCAGGTAAGCGTTTTCGAGCGTCTCATCCGATCCGTCAGCGCCCGCCACCACACCCGGAACCCGCCCGGATCATGGCCCATGCGGAAATAGGCGTTCAGAACGATCCGGTCGACGCAATCGTAGCTGCCGCCCAGCAAATCGCGATAGAGAGTGCTCAGCCCGTCCGTCATGCGAGGCACGTTATAGGACGCTTCAAACTGTTGACCAGGTTGTCGGCGATCACGCCGAGGCCAACCCAGCGCTTCATGCCAGCGTCGCCTCTGTATCGACTGCGGTTCAATCCGTGTCGTCGTTTGACTCCGCTGATGCGCCCCTCGGAGCCGGTCCGCCACTTCTGCCCGTTACGGAACCAGCGCTTCTTCTGCTCGCGCTTGCGCTCCGGGCTTTTGGTGGAGCGATTGGGGATGCAAACGCGCTTGACGCCCTTGGTCTTGGCGGCAGTCTCGTTTTTGGCTGAGTAGAAGCTGGCATCAGCGGCCACCAGGTACGGCGTCCGCCCCAGCCTTGCCTGATGGGTTTCGATCGCCGCCATCAGGATGTCCTGGTCGCTGGGCCGCTGATCGTAGACCTCGTAGGCAATAACGATCTGGTTCTCCGCCTCCTGCAGTTTGACCATTTTGCCGAATTCGGTCGGCTTGCCGGCCTTGCCCTTGCGAATGACTTCGGTGGTGGGCTCGAACAAGCTGACGATCTTGCCTTGGGCATGGGTGTCGCCGGCGAAGACGCGAGCCTTGGTTTGGCGCATGACCTGCTGCACCAGCGGCAATCAGCCGCTTCATGGCCAAGACGCCCGGATCGTAGGCCGGCCTTCTGCCCACCCGAAACTTTGTCGGATGATCGCGCGCGCCCAAATTCGGGCACCGCCTTTTTAAAAACGTGCCTTTTGCGCCGGAAAGTAGGCTACGCTTTTTCGCAGACGGAGCTGCGAAAAAGTGGCCCCGCTTTGCCAGGCATGGAGCGCCGCTTACATTGTCAAACGCTCTCGAAAAGCTCGATTTTGGACCTGAGATCACTGAGACCCCGAGGAATGTCGACTGAGGGAAGAGCGCTTGCGAGCTACATCAGAGCGCCGTGAGCCTTGAGTCCGTTCATCTGACTGCCGTCAGGCGAGAGGCTCATGCCAAACGAGTTCCTCAGGCGCTTTGGTATTGAGCAGTGCCGTCTCGGTGTATTCGTCCTTTTGCGTTTCGACAACATCGCTGACGTCGAGACAGTGGCGCAGGGCTCGCGGGTCGCGCCAGCGTCGCGCGACAGCTTGTCGGCGAGGTCCGACGGTCTGCAAACGTAATTTAACAGGAATGTTACATTTTATTAACCATATTATTTGACTCATTAACCATATTTACCTTTTGACTTAGTAACCATATTTACTTTTTGACGCGGATTATGCGTTTTGTCATAAATTGTTCACAAAATCCTAGCTCCAAGCCGGACTCCGAATTCCAAAACGCGGAACTCAGTCATTCGTAATAGACGGCATCAGTAATAAATGTGGTCGACCGGGAGGGGATGGTAAATAGATGTCGCTAGCTGACCCGGACCTCAAACCCAAACTTACTCAAGGAAATGACTCGATCACCTGTTTCGTTCCGACCCTCACAAGTCGGACATTTATCGACGGCAAGTTTCTGGCCGCGAACGGCGAAATCTTTTTTGTGCGCGGCGTCACTTATGGCGCTTTCCGCCCGGATGAGAGCGGTCGTGAATATGCCGACGACCGGCTGATCGAGCAGGACTTCGCGCAAATGGCAGCGCTCGGCATCAATACCGTGCGCATCCCGCATACCGTACCTTCCCGCTCGCTTCTCGACATCGCGGCGCGGCACGGGCTGCGGGTCATGGTTGGGTTGTCGGCCGAACAAGCCGCCGGTTATCTGATCGACGGCAATCTTCCCCGCGACTTTGTCGACCGCTATCGCGTCAAGGTGCGCATCTGCGCCGGTCACCCGGCGCTGCTGTGTTTCTCGTTGGGAAACGAGATCATGGCCTCGCAGGCGCGCTGGCTCGGGTGTCGCCGTGTCACCCGCTATCTTCACCGGCTTTACATGATCGCCAAAGAGGAGGATCCGCAGGCGATCATCACTTACGTCAACTACCCGACGACCGAGTATCTCGACCTGCCGTTCCTCGACATGGTTTCGTTCAACGTCTACCTGGAGAGGAAGAGCGAGTTACAAGCGTATCTGGCGCGGCTGCAGAACATCGCCGGCGACCGCCCGCTGCTGTTGACCGAATTGGGTCTGGACAGCCTGCGTCACGGTGAGTTAGCGCAGGCGCAGGCGCTCGACTGGCAGATCCGCGCGACCTTCGAGGCCGGGGCTGCAGGAGCCATTGTCTTTTCGTGGACCGACGAGTGGTTTCGCGCCGGCAGCCAGGTCGAAGACTGGGCCTTCGGCATCACCGACATCAACCGCAATCCCAAGCCGGCCGCGCACTCGCTACGCAAGGCCTTCAACGACATTCCGTTCGCACCGGCGTTGGAGTGGCCGAGAATCTCCGTGATCGTGTGCAGCTACAACGGTGCGCGCACGTTGCGCCAATGTCTGGATGGGCTCACCACCCTCGATTATCCAAATTACGAAGTGATCGTCGTCAATGACGGCTCGACCGACGGGACCGGCGATATTGCGCGCGATTATCCGGTTCGCCTGATCAACCAGCCCAACCAGGGGCTCTCGGCGGCGCGCAACACAGGTTTGGCGGCGCGCGAAGGTGAAATCGTCGCCTATACCGACGACGACGCGTATCCGCACCGCTATTGGCTGCGCTATCTTGCCGCAGCCTTCGGCCGCACCGCCCATGTCGGGATCGGCGGCCCCAATCTGCCGCCCCCCGGTGACGGGTTCGTCGCCGAATGCATCGCCAACACGCCGGGCAATCCGATACATGTTTTGTTGTCTGACGAGGTCGCCGAGCACATTCCCGGCTGCAACATGGCCTACCGCAAAGAGGCGCTCGTCGCGATCAGCGGCTTCGACCCGCGCTTTCGCGCTGCCGGCGACGATGTCGACATCTGCTGGCGGTTGCAGGACCGCGGCTGGACGATCGGCTTCTGCCCGACCGCGATGGTGTGGCACCACCGGCGCAACTCGATCCGGGCCTTCTGGAAGCAGCAATACGGCTACGGCAAGGCCGAGGCGCAGCTCGAGGACAAATGGCCGCAGCGCTGCAACGCGCTCGGCCATATCGGCTGGGCCGGGCGAATCTATGCGTGTGGGCCAGGGCTCGGCAACTTGTTACGGCAGCGCATTTACCACGGTGTGTGGGGCACTGCGCCGTACCAGTTGGTACACTCACCGGCGGCCAATTCCGTGCTGTCGCTGCTTGCGATGCCCGAATGGTATCTCGTGATCGCGGTCTTGGCGCTGCTCTCGGCAGGTGGCTTACTGTGGAAGCCGTCGCTGCTGGCGCTGCCATTGTTGGCGCTGGCAGTCGCTGCGCGTCTGGCCGAGGCCGGCATTACCGCCGCCCGCGCCACGGTAATGTGGCGGACCCGGGGTCGTGACCGGTTCGCCCGATGGCTGGTGACGACTTTTCTCCACCTGTTCCAGCCACTCGCGCGGCTCTACGGCCGCATCCGTCACGGGCTGACGCCGTGGCGATGCCTAGCGCCGGCGCGGTCGCGGTTGCCGCGGCGATGGTCGATGGCGATCTGGTCCGAGTGCTGGCATGAACCGGTCGCCTGGGTTCAACAAGTTCGGGATGCAGTCCGCAGTAACGGCGCCCGGGTCAATGATGGCGGTCCTTACGACCGTTGGGACCTGGAGATCGCAGGTGGCGCGCTGGCCCGGGCGCGGCTGTTGATCGCGGTCGAGGACCAGGGCGCCGGCACGCAATACGTCCGGTATGGGATCTGGCCCAAATGCTCGGGCGTCGGTCTGGCAATAATCGCCTTTCTTGCCGCGCTGGCTGGCGCCGCCGCGACAGGCGCGGCGTGGACGGCCGCCGCTGTCTTCGCCGGAGCAGTGATCCTGGTCATCGCCCGCGCCGTGCAAGAAGCCGGCCGAGCGCTCACCCTTTTCGACAACGCAGTGGCAGGCATAAAGAAAGCCGCCGGAGCACACACGACGTGAGCAGGGCGCCCGGAACCGGCGATCTGGCGCTCTATCGCCGGCTCTTCGCCGAACTGCTCCCCTATTGGCGGTGCATGGCCGGCATTCTGTTGCTGAGCTTAGCTGCGACGCCGCTGAGCCAACTAACGCCTCTGCCCCTCAAGATCGCGGTCGACTCAGTGATCGGGCCACATCCCTTGCCCGATTTCCTCGCCCCGCTGCTGCCAGGGCCCGCGTCCAAGACGGCATTGTTGATCGCGACCGCTGCCTTTCTCGCGTTGGTCACGGCACTGACCTATGGGTTCGCTCTCGGCGTTTCGCTATTGCGGACTTATACGGGCGAGAAATTGACCTTGGCGTTTCGGGCAAAGTTGTTTCAACGGGCGCAGCAACTGTCCTTCGACTATCACGACCGCAGGGGCACGCTCGATTCGGTTTACCGCATCCAGAACGATGCCACGGCATTGCAAGGCTTCGCGATCAGCGGCCTGCTGCCGCTGTGCGGGAGCGCCGTCGCACTCTTCGCGATGATCCTCGTGACCGCGCGCATCGACCCGTGGCTGGCTGTGATTGCATTGACGATCTGTCCGGTTCTTTACCTGCTGATGGCGTTGAGCCGCCGCTGGGTCCGACCTCGATGGGCCGAGCTGAAAGCGGCCGAAAGTGCCGCGTTGGGCGTTGTCCACGAGGTTTTGGGCGCGCTGCGCACGGTCAAATCGTTCAATCGGGAGGAGCAGGAGACCAAACGGTTCGCCAGCCGCGCCGGCAAGCTCGTCACCAGCAATGTCCGCGTCGTGCTGGTAGAGGGCGGTTTCGACCTGCTCATCGGATTGACCATTGCCCTCGGCACTGCAGCAGTTCTGGTGATTGGCGTCCTGCATGTCCAGGCGGGAGTATTGAGCCTCGGCAGCCTGTTGCTTGTGATGGGCTATCTCGCGCAGCTTTACAGGCCGCTCGAGACGATCAGCCGGCAGGTCACAAAGCTGCAATCTTATATCGCCAGCGCCGAGCGCGCCTGCCCTTTGCTCGACAGCTTGATGGATGTACCGGAGCGACCGTCTGCTCGTCCGTTGCGGCGCGCTTCCGGGCGGGTCGCCTTCGAGCACGTCTCGTTCGCCTACGGCGCCGAATGCGTTCTCGACGAAATCTCGTTCGACATTGCGTCCGGGACGGCGGTCGGCATCGTCGGCCGGACCGGCGCCGGCAAGACGACAATGATGAACCTGCTCGTGCGGTTTTATGACCCGACGCGCGGGCGCATTCTGCTCGACGGCGTCGATCTTCGCGAATACCGGGTCGCCGATCTGCGCCGGCAATTCGCTCTCGTGCTCCAGGAGCCAGTGCTGTTTTCGACGACGATCGGCGAAAACATCGCCTATGCACGTTCTGACGCGACCCAGGACGAGATCATCGCAGCGGCGCAGGCGGCCAACGTGGATGATTTCATTGCTGGCCTGCCCGAGGGCTACGACACGCCGGTCGGCGAACGCGGCCTCACTCTCTCGGGCGGCGAGCGCCAGCGCATATCGCTCGCCCGCGCGTTTCTGAAGGACGCGCCAATCCTGATCTTGGATGAGCCGACGAGCGCTGTCGATACCGGGACCGAAGCGGCCATCATCGACTCGCTCGACCGGCTGATCGCCGGTCGCACGAGCTTCATCATCGCGCATCGCCCGAGCACGATCGCGCATTGCGATCTGATCATCCACATCGAAGGCGGCCGGCTCCTCGGCATCGGCCCAGCGGCCTTGGCTGGGTTCCCCGCATCGGGCTTGATCGCGGCGGGCGGCTGATCGAAGCAGGTTAACCCAGTGAAGACGGCAGTCTGCTTTACAGCGAAGAACATCTACTACCTGAAAGGTGGAGGCCATTTCTGGGTGCCGCTGAACTGGTCGCTGGGGCTACGAGCACTCGGCTGCGAGGTAATTTGGCTCGAACCGATCGACCCGAAGACGCCCGTCGAGGAGGTGTGGATGCTTACGGAGTCGTTGAAGAAGCGGTTGGAGCCCTATGGCCTGCGTGACTTTGTAGCGTTGTCTTCGATCACCGGGGGACCGCTTGACCCCGCAGCTCTTGAAGGCTGTCTCGATATCGTCGCTGCTTCGGAGCTGGCGGCCCTTCTGATAAACCTGCGCTACGATCTCCCTCCCGACCAAGTCCGCGGGTTCCGTCGTTCGGCGCTCCTGGATATCGACCCCGGCCTATTGCAGATGTGGATCGCCCTCGGGCGGTATTCCCCAGCACTGCACGACCTCTATTTCACGATTGGCGAGACCGTTGGAACCCCTGGTGCTCGCTTCCCGTCATTCGGTCTCGAGTGGCACTACACGCCACCGCCGGTTTTTCTGCCGGCGTGGCCAGTTACTTCGGCACCGACATCGGCTGCGTATACGACCGTTGCTCACTGGTGGGGCGAAGAGATCGACTTCGACGGTACGCTGATAAACACCGAAAAGCGCGAGTCCTTTTTGCATTACACGGATCTCCCGTCGCGCGTCGCGCCACCGCTCGAACTGGCTCTGACGATGGGCGACGTTGAAGAAGAGGAGCGAAGGTTCTGGGGTGGGTATGGGTGGCGCGTCGAGGACTCGCACCAGTTCACTGCCACCTCGGAGGAATACCGGACCTATGTTCAGCAATCGCGCGCCGAGTTCAGCTGTGCGAAGCCGTCCTGCATGCAGCTGCAAAATGCCTGGGTCAGCGATAGAACCATCTGTTATCTCGCGAGTGGCAAACCCGCGATCGTCCAGCATACTGGGCCAAGCCGGTTTTTGCCGGATGCGGAGGGATTGTTCCGCTTCCGTGATATTGACGAAGCAGCTCGCATGATCTCGATCGTCGAGGCCGACTACGAAAGGCAATGCCAGGCCGCGCGCCGTCTCGCCGAAACCTGTTTCGACGCCGAAAAAGTTGTCGCCCGGGTGCTCGAAAGGGCGCTCTAATGCGCATTTCCCGAGGCCACGCAGGGCAACGCGGGAGCCCCCCGATGATCCGGGGTTATGCTAATCATCCCAGTGTCCTGCAAGGCGAGGCGTTGCGGCTCCATGTAGCAAGCGACCAAGGGCTGCTCCCGTTTCAAATCTGGTTTTACCGGCAAGGAGAACGGCTCGAATTCAAAGCGCAGACCAAGCCGATGCTCGCCCACGCGCGTCCGCTCGGGGCCCCGGATCGGGACTGGAATTGGCCGATCTACGAATATCCGATCCCGTGTGATTGGGAATCGGGGGCCTATGTGGCCCTGTTTGTCCCGATTGGGAATGAGGCCGGCTCGGATCCGGTGATCTCGCCGCTTTCTGAGGCGGCTGCGCTGTTCGTGGTCAAGAGCCGTACGCCGAATGGAAAAATACTCTATAAATTGCCGCTATTCACCTATCACGCCTACAACGAAATCGGGGATCCCTGCGGCAGCTTCTACACCGGCGGGTATAGCAAATTAACCCTACATCGCCCGGGGGCGGGCGTCGGCGGTCGGCCATGGGACCATTATTTTCCCGATTTTTACGATGCCTCGTCGCCAAGGCAGACCTTCTGGCATTGGGACGCGCGGTTCATCGGCTGGCTCGAGCGCACCGGCATCGCGGTAGATTATTGTACTGATCTCGATATACACAAGAACCTCGGCAACTTCCTACCGTCGTATCGCCTACTCCTGAGCGCTGGTCATGACGAATATTGGAGCGAGGCGATGCGACGCAACGTCGAGGCGTTTGTCGAAACCGGCGGAAACGTCGCCTTCTTCAGTGGCAACATCTGCTGGTGGCGGGTTCATTTGGCAGATGGCAACTCGACGCTTGTTTGCGACAAAACCTCCGGCGCCGATGACAACCGGAAGCGGGACCAATGGTTCGATTTCGATCCCGAAAACCGGCTCACCGGCGTCAGCCATCGCAATGGCGGCGGGCATTGGTGGGGCAGGCGGGATCCGCTGGGCTATACGGTGCAGCACGCCACGCATTGGATCTTCGAGGGGACCGGGCTACGCGACGGCGATGTGTTTGGGGCGGACCACGCGCTCGTTGGCTATGAATGCGACGGCGCAGCGGTTTCCGACCGCCCGGACGAAAACGGTTTCGTTGTCCCGCGCCACGATGACGGTACTCCCGAGACTTTC
>Ga0310916_10002051_pt1 | contig 12203 bp, 8 predicted proteins | sample GREbulkMGLF176_FD_203444 | JGI IMG/M metagenome (GOLD analysis project Ga0310916, IMG submission 203444) | Lab enrichment of tropical soil microbial communities from Luquillo Experimental Forest, Puerto Rico - GRE.bulkMG.LF176 | ecosystem: Environmental > Terrestrial > Soil > Tropical forest >...
CGAACCGAACGGGTATCTCTCGACGGAGAAGGTAAGCCGCGAGCTCGGCTTCAATCCAGGCTTTCGAATGAACGCCCACGTTTGACCATCGACTGATGCAGGGCATGAGACGGCGCGAGTTGATTGCACTGATCAGCGGAGCGGCGACAGCTTGCGCTCTGCCCGGATATGCGCAGCAGCCCGGCGCACTGCGACGCGTGGGCGTGCTACGGGCCGGATCGGCTGGAACCGTATCGTCGTGCGGCCGTCTACGTCGATCGCATCCTCAAGGGCGAGAAGCCCGCCGAGCTGCCGGTGCAACAGCCGACAAAATATGAGCTTGTCATCAACCTCAAGACCGCCGGTGCGCTTGGCATCACCCTGCCGCCGACGCTGCTTGCACCGGCCGACGAGGTCATTGAGTGAGTGGGTTTTTGCTCAGAGGCGACTGTTGGCACACAACGTAAGTGTCAGGGTGTCCGCGTTGCCGCCCGTTCTCGGAGTTGCCGTCGCCCCCAGCCTTCGCGGGACTATCACGGCAACTGAGGTAAGTCCGCATCTGATCAACGCCGCACGTCGGTATGCTCAGATGGAAGGTGTAGCAGGCCGGATCGCATTCGAATTCAGCAGCGCCGCTGGACCCGCGCGGGGGCAGACTGGTGCATAGCCCCCGCGCTTCACGGTGAGAAGTCACTACTGCTGGTTGTTATTGCCTTGCTGGTTGTCTCCCTGATCGCCACGGTCGGGGAGAACCGCGTCAGCCGCTTGAGTTGTGCCGTTCACGACCCCATTCACGCACGACCAGTTTGCAGCGTCGGCAGAATTGCCATGCCCGTTGTACTGGGCCAGCTGCGGAAACACGCATAGCGGGCGCGTAAAAGCGGTGCTGCCGTCCGGATTGAAATTCGTTCCGATGATTTGATCCGGCGCAATTCCCTGCTCTACCCACCTTACCAATGCCAGGAAAACGTCGTGCTGCGGGTCGGAGGGCACCGGCGGTCCGCCGAAGGCATTGTTGCCGAAGGCATTAGGGCCGCCACCGCCAGCGCAGTGGCTCATTCCCGGTGCCATGAACAACCGGGCAAACTTGTTGACGTGGTCCGCGCCGTACTTTTTGTGGAGACGCTCGAAGTAATTGATTGAGCCACGCGAGAATATCAACAGATCGGCGGTGCCGTGATAGGTGATGTCCTTCGCTCCCTTCTGGATGAAACCGTCAAGATCGGTACTGTCGGTCCCAATCACATCCTCGAACTTGGTCTCGGAATTGAAGAAGTCCGTGACGAAAGACGACTCCGTGACCGTATGCCAGTCAAACTTCGGGTCCTGGTGCAGCCAGTAGGCGAAATGATCCGTGGCTATTGTAAATGGGGTCGGTGCGTCGAGCCCAAAGCTGAAGGGCAGGGGGGTGGCCAAAACCGCACCGCGGTCGAGCCCGAACCATAACCGTTGGCCATTGCTGTCGCGCGGTCCGTCCCAGATTTTTCTGACCGCGCTCACTTCCTGTGATGTGAGACAATTGGCATTGCTGGGCTGGGCTGAACAGCTCATCTGCGCGGGATCATAGGTGCACAGACGGGGATCTGCGAGAAATTGGTCTGTTGTCAGCGTGCCGTCACCAGTTTTCCCGACGCACGCGGCCACCGCCGCGTTGGTGACTGCGCCCAATTTCGAAGGCGAGACCGGCGCGCCCACTTCCTGGTTCATGGCCACCTCGCCCCACAATTCCGCAGGAATGAAGCGGTCCCAGTTGAAGGCTGGGGCACCGGTAAGGAGCCCGTCATACTGCTCGGGGTGACGCTGGGCCATGATCCAGCCCTGCCGCCCGCCGGTCGAGCATCCGGTCCAGTAGCTAAAGCGCGGATCCATTCCGTAGAACGCTCTTGTGACCGCCTTTCCTTTCAGAGCAAGCTCCAATTCGGAGCGTTCGGCAAAGTCTTTGATCAAGCCGAAATTTAGCGTGTCAGCAGGCTGATTGAGCGCAAATCCGCCGCCGCCAAGGCCATTGTTCGACGCGAAAGCGGAGTGCCCAGTATCGGTCGAGGCGGTGGCGTTTCCTCGGTTCACCGCCGTCGCGAGTGCGGACCAGGAAATTGTGCCCGCATACCCACCCCCGCCTACACCCTCAAACCGGTGGGTCCAGCTAGGGGAAGTGCTAGAGGTGCCGGAGGTACTGGAGGGAAGCCAAATCTCGATGTTGATCGCAGGCGCTACCACAATGGAAACTTCGCAGAACGGGGGCAGGCCAGTTATTGGCGGGGATGCATGAGGCTGTTTTGGCGTGGGGACAAAGCCCGCCGGGTCAGGCGGCTGGAACGTTCCTCCCGCAAAGGACTTTGCGGTGATCGACGTAACGTCTTTTAGTGTCAGGGTCGCCAAGTTCTCGCAAGTTCCCGCTGATGCCGTTGATACGGCAGCAACGGCGCCTAACAGAACTGCTGCGCATGACAGCAGCTTCGATGGACACATCATGATTTCCCTCCCTCTCACTCACTTTACAGCTCTTGCGCCATGCTGCACCTGTACCGGCATCATTGGCCAGTCGTGCCGCCCCCCAATGGAGCATCTCTTGTGATAATGCAGGGGCCGGTATGCGCTGCGAACCGCGCATAGTGAGACTGCAACACGCTATGAGCATGCGAGCTTGTCCCCGCCCTGCCTCGATATTGCGGTTCACAACTGTGGCACCATCGAGGCTATCCATCTGCAACTGACCGAATTGGACATTCATCCGATGATCCGCCTCTAAGGCAGGAGGTGTGCGGTTACCAAACGGGGCGCAGATGAGCTACAAGACGGCCCGCCGGCCGCTTGCTCTCGAAAGGGGAGGCCACGTTATGTCGGGGGACGCGACCAGTGATGTCTGGGGCCGAACAGCGGACATCGACGAGAGCGCGCTCTCCGTCATGGCCGAGCGGCTCGAAAGCCGGGCGAAACATCCCTTCTTCCGTGGAGTGATTGCGGATTACCTTGGCGCTCTCGAGCTTAAGCGAATCTCAAGTGCGCTGGAGATTGGCTGCGGTACGGGCGTGGTATCGCGGGCGCTGGCCGTCGCCGCCGGGTTTCGCGGGACCATCACGGCCACCGACGTCAGCCGGCATCTGATCGACGCCGCGCGTCGGTATGCGCAGATGGAAGGTGTAGAAGGCCGGATCGCATTCGAGATCAGCAGCGCCGCCGACCTGCACGCCGAGAACGGCACCTACGACCTCATCATCGCCCACACGCTTTTGAGCCACGCGGCAAATCCGGTTGCGATCCTGGCAGAGTGCGCCCGGGTATTGCATTCGCGCGGACAGCTTCTGATCTTCGACCGTGATTTTGCGTCATCGGCGCTCTCGCTTAAAAGCGACATCGCCGCAAAGATCAGAATCGAGGATATCGCGCGTGCATTTGCTGCGCAGCCCTGCATCATCCGCCAATTGCCCAGGCTTCTTGCCGATGCGGGCTTCGCGATCCAATCCCATCGCTCTTATGTCATGGCCGATGTCGGTCGCGCCGAGTTTTTTGCCGAGAACCTGACAACGTGGCGCCGGCTGCTGCCGTTCTCAGGCGTGATGGGCAAGGGCGATGCCGATCTCCTCATGAACGATCTCGAAGCCGCGTCCGCCGCGGGGACGTTGTTCTGGGCAAACAACTTCTACACGTTTGTCGCTCGCAAGACTCGCTGAATGCTCGGGTTCGGGTGCCCCGGTACGACGGCGGTCCTGGTAGGTTGGGTCGAGCGCTTTGCGAGACCCAACATCTGGGCCTCGCGTCGCGATGTTGGGTCTCGTGAAGAACTCGACCCAACCTACGCATTTGGGGGAAGGTTATTACGCGGTGCTGATTGTCGTTGTGTCCCGGCAAATCTAAGGCTTGGTGACGGGCGTCCCGGCGTTCGCGATCGCCTGCCACACCCGGTACGGCGTGCACGGCGTGTCGATGTGCATGATGCCGAGCACGGAGAGCGCGTCGACGATGGCGTTGACGCCCGCCGACAGCGAGCCGACGGTGCCGGCTTCGCCGGCGCCTTTTACACCGAGCGGGTTGGTCGGCGTCGGCACCGGATTGTCCTCGATCACCACGGTGCAGAAGTTATCCGCCCGCGGCATGGAGTAATCCATGAACGAGCCGGCGAGCACCTGGCCGGCCTCGTCATAGGTTTTGTCCTCCATCAGCACCTGGCCCATGCCCTGGGCGATGCCGCCCATGATCTGGCCCTTGACCAGCATCGGGTTGATGACGGTGCCGACGTCGTCCACCACCCAATAGCCGACCATCTGCGTGCGGCCGGTCTCGGGATCGATCTCGACCTCGCAGACGTGGCAGCCGTTGGGAAAATTGCCGCTGCGGGCGCGGTAGGTGGCGGTCTCATAAAGGCCGGGTTCCATGCCGGCGGGCAGCTTCTCGAGCTGGAAGGCGGCCCGCGCCAGCTCGTGGATGCCCATGGCGCGGTCCGTGCCGGCGATGGTGAAGCGACCGTCCTTGAGCTCGATGTCGTCCTCGGAGGCTTCCAGGATGTGCGCGGCAAGTTTTCGTCCCTTGGCGATGATCTTGTCGCTGACCAGCGCGATGGCGCCGCCGCTCATGGTGGTGGAGCGTGAGCCGCCGGTGCCCATGCCGAAGGCGACCGCGTCGGTGTCGCCCTGGATGATCTTCAGGCGCTGCGGATCGACGCCCAGGCGGTCCGCCAGGATCTGGGTCTGCACGGTGGCATGGCCCTGGCCGTGCGAGATCGAGCCGGTCACCAGGGTGACCCCGCCGAGCGGATCGAAGCGGATTTCAGCAGTCTCGTAGGTCGGATCGGCGGCCTGCTCGATGGTGTTGGAGATACCGATGCCGCGCAGCATGCCGCGGCTCGCCGCCTCCCGGCGCCGCGGCGCAAAGCCCGTCCAGTCCGCGAGCTTCATGGTGCGGTCGAGGTTCTGCTCGAACCGCCCGCTGTCGTAGGTGAAGGTGAGCGGCGTCTTGTAGGGCATCGCCTGCGGCGGGATGGTGTTGCGGCGGCGCAGCTCGGCCGGATCGATCTCCATCCGGTCGGCGGCGATGTCGATCAGCCGCTCGATCATATAGGAGGCTTCCGGCCTGCCCGCGCCGCGATAAGGCGATGTGCAATGGGTGTTGGTCAGCATGCCGGAAACTTCAACATGCAGCGCGGGCGTCGTGTAGGTGCCGACCACCGTGCCGATATTGACCACCGGCGGCATGGCGCCGCGGAACGACACGAAAGCGCCAAGATTGCCGAAGCTGCGGATTTTCACGGCGAGGAACTTGCCGGCACGGTCGAGCGCAAGCGCGGCGTCGACGATATTGTCGCGCGCGTCATCATCGCTGATGTGCGCTTCGCTGCGGGTCTGCGTCCATTTCACCGGCCGGCCGATGCGGCGCGCCGCCCACAGCATCAAGATGATCTCCGGATAGACCGAGCCGCGCAGGCCATAGGAGCCGCCGATGTCGCCGGTGATCAGCCGCAGATCAGCCTCGGGGATGTTGAGCGTGGTGCGGGCGATGTCGTTGCGGAACAGCCAGGGCCGCTGGAAGCCGCAATGCAGCGTGTAGCGGCCGGTGCCGGCATCAAAGACCCCGGTCACGCCGCGAAGCTCAATCGGATTGGCGGTCACCCGGTTGATGACGAGACGCTGCTCGACGACGTGCACCGCGGCGGCGAAGGCGGCATCCACCCTGGCCTTGTCGCCGGCCTGATAGAAATAGGCCTCGTTGCTCGGGCATTCGTCATAGAGCTGCGGCGCACCCGGCGCGAAGGCATCGCGCGCCGATACGACGGCGGGCAGCGGCTCATAGCCGACAACGACACGTTCGGCGGCGTCACGCGCCTGGTCGAGCGAATCGGCGACCACCACCGCGACCGGATAGCCCACATGCATCACGCGGTTGAGCGCAATCGCCGGCCGTGGCGGCAGAAACATCGGGCCGCCGCCGCGTCTCTTGTAGGGCGCCATCGACGGCAGCGAGCCCAGGCCATCACCGCGATAGTCCTCCCCGGTGAGCACGGCATGGACGCCCGGCATCTGGCGCGCCGCGCGCGCGTCGATGCCGGTGATCTCGGCATGGGCATGCGGCGAGCGCAGGATAGCCGCATGAAGCTGATCGGCGAGCTTGAGGTCGTCGAAAAAGCGGCCGTGCCCCCGCAGCAGGCGCGGATCCTCGCGCCGCAACACCGATTGTCCGATGGCAAATTCGCCCATGGTCTTTCCGCGCCCGCCGTAGTCGAGAATCTGAGAGTCTCGGGGTGAAATTCCCCGGGCCTGCTCCGCCTTTTCGCACATAACTCTGCGCGACGGAACTTCGAGCCACTGCGCGCGCCTGTGCGCCGATGGGCTATCCGGAGGCAGCTTTGACTGCGTGGACCATCATCTTACGAAGCTGCCCAAAGTCGGTGATCGGCTTCGTGAACGCGATACGCGTCCGCTCATCTGGCCGGCGCGGCTCACGGGGCTTGGGTATACCGGGGCGCCGCAGTACTTTAGAGCTAGTGGCCAACACACAAGCCAACCGGCGCTGGAGCAGCAACGTGGCTTCCTCGCAGCAAGATCGAACCAGCAAGGCGGCAGTGTTCAAGGTCATTTATCTGCTCGCCGTGACTGCGGTCACGTTCATGCTACCGGCGCTGTCTGCGACGCGTCCGCTCCGCTGGTTTATTGTTTCGGCCCTGCTCGCCTTCCAGGTCCTCGCGTTGCTCTTCTATCGCGTCCCCATCGGCCAGATCGTGCGTCCGGCATGGCGGGTCAAATGGTTGTTCCTGTTCCTGATGGGCTGCTACACGTTGCTGCCGCCAGAGAATCCCGCGGCGGACCTGGTATTGCACTGGCGAGTTCCAGGCCTCGAATGGTCGTTGCCCTTCAACGTGACGGGTCTCGAGCGTGCCGCGGTGATGTGCCTGCAGATTCTGATTGTCTTGCTTGCCTCGGCGATCGTTCGGCTGACGGGGAAGGGAGACGATCTGGCTGACGGGCTGCGAGCGTTACGGCTGCCGGGGTTGTTTGTCTACTCGCTCGACCGCACGCTCTCGCTGCTCAGCGGCGCTGAGATGCGAAGTGAGCGCCGCCAGAGCGATGCCGGACCACAGCGCGGGACCTTCACGACGCTGAAACGATTGCTACGCGGTGATGTTGGCGCATTCGTGCAGTCGATAGAGGCAAATATCAAACTTGCCGGCGGGCAATTCGGGCGGGAGGGCGAGCGCGAATTTGAAACCAAACTCGCACACGATGTTGCGATCGTGAGTGGCATTGCTCTGTGCATGGCATCTTTCAAGATGCTCAAAATCCTGCCGGGCGTGCCATTTGCTTCGGGGTACAAAGCTCTCTTCCTGTTCCCCCTTTACGTCCTTGCCGCGCGCCTGACCCATTCGCGCTGGGGCGCCACTGCCGCGGGCACGATTATGGGTGTGATCGGCTTCCTGCAGGGGGATGGGCGGTTTGGTGTGCTAGAGGTCCTGAAGCACATCACGCCGGGCCTCATGATCGACCTCGCGGAGCCGCTTGTGCGCCGGCTGCCTGTCTGGGCATTCGGCTACTGCCTGATGGGGCTTGCCGCCGCCGTCGCTAAAACCAGTACGGAGCTGGTTCTGGTATTTCTTCTGGGTGCGCGCGCCGAGATCTATGTCTTTCCCGCTGCCAAGCTGGTGCCGAACCTATTGGCTGGATTTCTCAGCGGTTTTGTGACCATGTTCGTGCTGCGCGCGTTCGCTCGCCCGCCACCTGTCCAGAATCGTGCGGCGAAGGTCGCGGAGGGGAAGGCACCCGCAAAAGTGGCACAGTGAGGTGTTCTGATCAAATCGCGGGCCCGCGTTGGGATAAATCAGCGCACGATACCAAGACTGCATCGTGAGGGTCCGCTTCGTTGCCTTCGCACCAAAGGTGACGCGCGGCTGAACTGAAAGAGTTAAGGAATGTGCCCAAGAGCCATCTGCGCGGGTCTCCAAGCAGAGCTCCAAGGGCAGGGAAGAGCCGGGGGAAGCAGCTGACCAGGGCGTGGGGATGCGCTCCGCCTGCCAGACTGAAATCGCAACCCTGTGCCCGGGAGTCGAGCGCGTCGGCCGCTGCCTACGCAAACGCCCGGAGGAGCTTTCGGTCGCACGCCGATCCGCAATGGGACAAGGACAATAATCTCAATGGTCTCCTGATGGCTCAACTGTGCTGAGCGGAGGAAAACGAGATGGACAACAAGGTCTTGGATCAAATGATGATGGCGCTGATGGGTGCGAGTCCCACCGACGACCAAAGGATGGCGAACCTCGATGACCAGCCGGTCGTGCAAATCCTCCCCGACGCCAATGTCGTCAAAATCGGCGGCCAGAGCTTCATCGATCGCGGACGCGCCGCGGTATTCTCTCTCATCGATGAGATAGTTGAGAATCTGCTCCGCCACAAGATGATCATCGGCACCGGGGCTGGGACACGGGCGCGTCACGCCTATAGCGTCGGCCTGGACCTCGGCATGCCGACCGGCTTGTTGAGCGTGCTCGGATTCTTCGTGAGCATACAAAATGCCAAGATAATTCATTACCTGTTGGCCAAGCACGGCATTCCGTCAATCGAGCCAGCGCAATTCGCGCAATTGCCGCTCTATCTGGCGGAGCGTCGGGCCTGCGTTTGCGCAGGAATGCCGCCTTATGCGTATTGGCAACCCAATCCGGCGATCGGCTGCATCCCCCCTCATCGCACCGATACCGGCTGCTATCTGATTAGCGAAGTGTTCGGCGCACGCTCCATGATATTCGTCAAGGATGAGGAAGGCCTTTATACCGCTGATCCCAAGAAGGATCGCAACGCGCGCTTCATCCCGAAGATAACTGTCGATGAGCTGGAACAGCTCGATCTTGTCGATGTCGTGCTGGAACGGACCGTCCTGGAACTCATGAAGACCGCAAAACACCGTCGCGCGGTGCAGGTCATCAACGGACTTAAGAAAGGCAATCTTACCCGCGCGCTCGATGGCGAGCCGGTCGGGACCATCATCACCGCATGATCAGGAGGCGCGTCATGTCATCATTGGATTCGCCTCTCAACGAGATTCCCACCGACGGACGTCATCATATTGAATCAATGCTAATGCGCGAGAGCCTGCTCGATAAGCAGGTCATGTCCTCAACCGAAACGCCGGTCGTTCGCATGCTGCCATTCGCTCACGTGCTCAAGGTCGGCGGGCGATCCATCATGGATAAAGGCCGTGGGGTGACTTATCCGCTGGTAGACGCGCTCGCGGCAGCGCTGGCGAAATTCAAGCTGGTGATTGGACTTGGCGGGGGTATCCGCAGTCGACACGTTACCTCGATCGGTATGGACCTCGGCTTGCCTACCGGGGTGATCGCGCAGTTGCGGATCATCGACGCGCTAGGCAACGCCCACATGCTCGGCACACTTCTCGCTCCATATGGTGTCGTGGCAATCCCGCCGGAAATCCTGGGACACATGCTGCCGTTTTTTCTCAGGTCGGCTCCAGGCGTGATCTGTAACGGGGATCCACCATTCTCGATCTGGGAGCATCCGCCGCGTTTGGGTCGTATTCCGCCACATCGCACGGACGCCGGCACGTTCCTGCTGGCCGAGTGTTACGGATGTGCTACCCATACGCTGATCAAGGACGTTGACGGACTTTACGACGCTGATCCGAGCACCAACCCGAACGCCAATCTCATTAAGGAGATCACCGTCGGCGAGCTAAAGCAGCGTAATTTTTCCACGCTTCCCTTCGACCGTGTGCTGATCGATTTACTCGCCTGCGCGAGGCAGGTGACACGCTTCCAAATTATCAACGGATTGAAGCCGCACCTGCTTGAGCCGGCGCTGCGGGGTGAACACGTCGGGACGATCGTGCGATGCGCGGCAGGTGACCGGTGCTCCGGTACTCATGCGATCGATCACCATTTCGCGCTTGGCTGCCTGGGCGGCGGCTTGTAATTGGAGAGGTCGTCGGCCCTGACCCAGCCCGGAGATCCGATCGGGAAGCGTGTCTTGGCGCGCGCCGCAATTTCGCTTGCGGTCTTCAGGTCGTCGCGCGCCCAGGCCGCCTCCGCCGATGCCAGGTCGGCGTGCGCGAGGTCGTTCTTCTGTCCATAGGCCATTGCCAGCTGAGTAAAGGCGTCGGCGGATTCCGGGTCACGCGTCAATGCCGACTGCAGGACCTTCACGGCCTCATCGAGGTGCGCATGGTCGTGAGAGGCAACAAGCGCCTGGCCGAGCATGATTTGAATGAGAGCCGGGTTTGGCGCAAGCGCGACGGCCTCTCGCAGCGGCGCGATGGCTTCGGCCGGGTGGCCGCTCTCGAGCAGCATCTGGCCCTTGAGCTCGTGAAAATAGGGATTCTGCGGTTGCGCATGGATCAGGGCTTCGACCCGCGCCTGAGCGGCTTGCGGTTGGCCGAAGCGGACGACCGAAATGGCGCGCGCGTACTGCGCCTGCAGGCTGTTGTTGCTCGGGGGAAAGCGACGTGCCACGGCCGCCGGCGACGCCAGGAAGCCGAACAACTTGGCGCCCATGAGATCGTGCCGTGCCTGGAGCTCGGGCGGATCCTTCGCATTCCAGTAAGGGCTTGCCTTCGCCATTCCCTCCAGTGCCGCTACGCGCTCGCCTGGCATTGGATGCGTTTGCAGGTACGGGTTGATGTTGCGCGCTTGATAGAGGCCCTGGTTTGCCATCCGCTTGAAGGTCACATACATGCCCTTTGCGGATTGGCCGCTAGCTGTAAGGAACCTGACGCCGGCGCGGTCTGCCTGCTCTTCCTGGGCCCGCATATAGGCGAACACGGAATTCTGGACCGCTGCATTGGGTCCTGCCAGTGCGGCCATGCCTCCTTGACCCAGAGCCGAGTAGTTGCCGCCCCCGCTGCGGCTGGCAGCCACCAGCGCACCTAGACCGATAACCATGGCGACCGCCGACTGGGTCGAGGCCGAGGCCAGTCGCTCGTGCAGCCGCGCCAGGTGTCCGCCGGCGATGTGCCCGGCCTCGTGCGCGAGCACCCCGATGACCTGGTTGGGAGTATCCGCGTCCAGCAGCGCGCCGGCATTGATGAATATGCGGCGACCGTCCGCAACGAAAGCATTGAACGAGCTGTCATTGACAATGACGACCTGGATATTCTGCCGCGTGAGCCCGGCGACCCGCAGGATCGGCTGGGCATATTCTTTGAGCAGCTGCTCGATTTCCGCGTCGCGAATGATCGGCGGACCCTTTCGCGCCTGGGCCGGCAGGCTTGCACCCGCAAGCGCTCCCGCGGCCAAGAGGGCGGCCACGCGCGCTGCTACGCGAGCAGCTGGTGATGTCCTTCGGCGCATCCCTCTACGTCGCTCAGATGGCGTCATTTCCGCCGGCCGCGGTGGCATTCTCCGCGCACCCCCGGTCGTGTGACCCCGAAAGGTTCCATTGGAGCCCCATTGCGATGCTCCGGCGTTCATAAAGGATGATCATGGAGAAATGCGCGTTTTCCGGGGTAAACGCATCATTTTTGCCGCCGGGTTAACACACGGATTTACGGGGGAGGGGAGCCCCCGCTCCCTGCATAGCGCCCATAACGCCGTGGCAGCGATTTTCGCGGTCGAAATGGGCGGAAGTGCGCCCGGCGCACCGGAAGCATCCTGAGCCATCCCACGAGGTAGGGGCTCAGCCCACCCCACCCCGATTGCCGCACTCGTCATCGACTTAATCAGCCGGTGGACGCGGACATAGGCTCGCAAAAGGCGAATGCTCCTTTTGACCCCAAGCGGACGATCGGTGGTCAATTTTGCTGTGCTGCACAACAACCGCCACGATGTGGTAGGCTAAGGCCGTCTGTCCACTGGGAGGGCAATGTGAGGCGGCGTGGCACAGTAAGCCGGAAACCCGCGAAATCGCAGCACGGCGGCACAACGAAGCCCAAGCGCAATAACGCGCCAACAGCCGCGCGCCGACCCATTTCGCCCATTGCCAATCTGCAAGAACAACTTAAGCGCCAGGATCGCGAGCTTGAGGAAGCGCGTGAGGAGCGGGCGGCGATCGCAGAAGTATTGCGTGTCATTTCAAGCTCATCCGGCGAACTGAACCCGGTGTTCGAGGCCATGCTAGCGAACGCCGTGCGCCTCTGCGAGGCAAAATTCGGCGACCTCTACCTTTATGAGGGCGGCCGACTTCGCATGGTTGCGGGACATAATGTGCCACCGGAATATGCCGAAGCACGCCGACGCAGTCCGTTCCATCCGCCGCCCGGTGGTACCTTTGCTGAGGCGATCAGAACCAAGCGGCCGG
>Ga0310916_10002054_pt1 | contig 12189 bp, 13 predicted proteins | sample GREbulkMGLF176_FD_203444 | JGI IMG/M metagenome (GOLD analysis project Ga0310916, IMG submission 203444) | Lab enrichment of tropical soil microbial communities from Luquillo Experimental Forest, Puerto Rico - GRE.bulkMG.LF176 | ecosystem: Environmental > Terrestrial > Soil > Tropical forest >...
GTGCGGGACCCGGTCAAAAGTCTCGTCGAATGTGGGCTCGGCGACGATGTCGACACTGTCATAGTCCACGGCATTGTACGGGTTGAAGGCGGTAGTATCATGGGGGTTGATTTCGGGGAATTACGCGCCCGGACGCAGGCTGCCGGCGAACGCATCTGGGCAGGCTGGGCCGATTGGGATCCGCTCGGACGAAGTGCCGATGAGATGTGCCCCTTTGCGTTCCCACGCGCCAATTGAAAGACAACATGAACCGTCATGCCTGAGCACGACGCGGTCATCCATCCCGGGACCCGGCCATTATTTCGGGCTCGTATATAGGCCGACAAAAGTGTTGGGACCGCAGGTTTAGAGCGAGAAGGTGGTTGCCGGAAATCTTGAGGCCGGCGAGGGTCGCGTAGCCGACGCTGACAGTCAGGTCGCCGTTGCGAGCCAGCCGAGCCGCGGCGGCATCAATGCCAGTCAAGCCGCTGTTGAACGCGAGAATGAAACATTTCGGTCGCTAACCTGGCAGCAACGCAATCCGCGACGGGGTAACCAACCGGCGTTCGCCCTCACCCTGGCCCTTCCCCCGTCTGCGGGTAGGGAATGAACGGAGATTGATTTCCGGGTCATGCGGCTTCCGCCCGTTTTCCGTGCCCCACCGCGGAGCGGCGGCTACTTGTCGAGCCAGAGGTCTTCGAAGCGCCAGCCGTTGTAGACGCTGTTGATCATCGAATCGAAGCCTTTGACATAGGGCTGGCGACAGGTCGCCTGCCGGCTGTGATGAATGATAGGACGGGCGCCGTCTTCCGCCAGCCGGCGCTCGATCTCCCAGACCAGTCCTCTGCGCCGCTGCTCGTCGAGCTGGGCGGACTGGCTGTCGATCAGCTGGTCGATCTCGGGATTGCAGTAGCCGTCGGGGTTGTTGTCGGCGCCGCAGGCGAAGGTCTCGTAGAATGTTTGGTCGGGATCGTCGACGGCATTGAACGTCAGGCCGAGGGCGACCGCATAATCGTGGCGCATGATCTTGGTAAACCACAGCGCGTTGTCGACCGGCTCCAGCTCGCCGTCGATGTAGATCTCCTTCAGCTGGTCAATCAGCACGACGGCCGCGTTGATTAGCGGGGTGGTATTGCGGGTCGAGACCTTCACCGCAAGACGCCGGTCCGGCCCCCAGCCAAGCCCTTGCATAATATGGCGGGCCTCGGCACGGTTTTTTGGCACGTCGAGGCCGTAACCGGGCAAGGCCGCGACCATTTCCAATGGCATTCCCCACTGCCCCTCGGGCGGCGGCAGCATTGCCGCGCCGATGTCGCCTTTGCCATCCTCCAGGATGTCGATGAAAGATTTGCGGTCGAGGCTCAGCGCCATCGCCAGCCGCAGGTCGCGATTGTCGAAAGGCGGGCGGCTGCGGTTGATCAGCAGATCGCGGCTGATGTTCTGCGGCACCAGATCACAGATCGCCTGCGGTACCTGCGACATGACCTCCTTCAGTAGTGGCGGCGTTACGGTGTATGGCTGGATCATATCGATACCGCCGCCGGCCAATGCTAGCAGCCTGGTTGAAGGATTCTTGATGATGTGATACTCGATGCCGTCAAGGTAAGGGCGGCCCGGCTTCCAGTATTCCGGGTTGCGGTTCACCCGGATGACCTCGTTCGGCTTGAATTCGACGAATTTGAAAGGCCCCGTGCCGGTCGGGTGCTGGCGCATGTCGCGTGGACCGACATGGCACGGATAGACGGGCGCCCAGCCAGACGCCAGCAGTGCCAGCAAGGCCGGTTGCGGCCGCTGCAGATGGAAGATGACCTCGTCATCGCCGATGGCGGTGACCTCCTGCACATTCCGATACCAGGGCTTGCGCGGGTTGAGGCGCAGCTTCTCGTTAGCGCGGCCTTGCAGAAGGTCCCAGGTGCATTTGACATCGGCGGCGGTGAACGGCTTGCCATCGTGCCATTTGACGCCGTGACGCAAGTGAAAGGTCAGCCGCGTCCGGTCTTCGTCCCACAACCACCCGGTGGCGAGGTCCGGCCGGATCGATTGCAGGCTGTTCTGCGGCTCGTGCTGGTCGTAGAGCACGAGATTGTTGAACACCCCCATCATGGGGCCCTCAGCGGTGTTTGAGGATTCCTCGAGGATCGACATGCCGGCCGGGCTGTCGAACTGACCGATCTTGAGGATTCCCCCCGATTTTTCCGCGAATGCCGTCTCGCCGTCCGAGACGGCCAGCATCAGTGCGGCCGCCGCCGCAAGCGCCCGTAGCCTCGGTACCATCTCCCGTTCTCCCGGCTCTAGGTCTAGCGAGATGTCGTCCATGCGCTACCGTTGTAGATGCTGTTGAGTATGGGCGTCACGCCTCTCACATGGGGCTGCCAGCATTTGCGAGATCCGGGTTAGGCGCCGCGAGCTTATGGCTGTCTTCTGTTCCGGTCCTAGGGAGCGAGGCCCGAAGGTATAGTATGGGGGGCAAATCTGACCCTTCGAGCCTGGCGACGGCGCTTTTGGCACCTGGAGTAATCCCATGTGGTTTTCCTCCTAACATGAAAAAGCAACACTTTCTCGCCATAATTCGTCGCGGATATCCGCCCTTTCTCGTACAGGGCGGGTCGGCCGCCGGCCGGTGGGGAACTCGCAAGATACGCCATCGCGGGCGACGGCAAACCAGAGGCGACGCGCTTCAAGTTGGTCCTGAGCCTGCGGGGTTTGCGCGCCGCCACGGCGCCGACACCAGCGTCCTGGAGCTTGGCAGGGGTGCGAATCCAAGCCCGCGCCGGCTCTCTGGCTGAGGCCCGCCGCTGTTTCGAGGACATAGCGCACGCCCAGCTCCCGCCCGATCCGCTTCACGTCGACCTTCTGGTCTTTGTAAGTAAAACTCGAATTGCGGGCGATGACAAAGAGCCATCGGATGCGGCTGAGCGCGGTGATGATCTCCTCGACCATGCCGTCGACAAAATATTCCTGTTCGGCGTCTCCAGTCATATTCTGGAACGGCAGCACCGCGATCGACGGCTTGTCCGGCAGCGCTGGGGCCGGCGTCTCCCGGGCTGTAGCAGATACGGCATCGGTCGCAATCTTGTAGGCCCTTACTGGTCGCGCGATGTTTTTGAGCGCCTGCTCGCCCAGATCCTCGAAGGCGAGGTCGAGCCGTCCAATGGCATCCTCCTTCACCCGAGCCGAGACGCAAATGCCCCCTGGTTCGGTCAGTGCCTCAAGCCGGGCCGCGACATTGACCCCGTCGCCAAAGATGTCGCCGTCCTCGACCACGATGTCGCCCATGTTGATGCCAATGCGGAACTCGATCCGCTTGTCTGCCCCCACCGGTGCATTGCGCTCTGCCATTCCAGTCTGCATCTCGGTCGCGCACCGCAGTGCATCGACCACACTGCCGAACTCTACGAGGAGGCCGTCGCCTGTCGTCTTGACGAGTCGGCCGTTGTGCGCAGCGATCATCGGATCAATCAGCTCGGCCCGGATGGCCTTCAGGGCTTGGAGGGTGCCGCCCTCGTCCGCCCGATCAGTCGTGAATAACCGGCGACATCAGCCGCCAAGATCGCGGCAAGGCGGCGGGTTGCAGTCATTCCTCCGGCAGCCCGGCCTTGCGCAGGCCTTCGAGCATGTGAGCTTGGTCTTCGGGCCGCACCCAGGGTACGCGCTCGCGCACATACATCTCGAAAAAGGCCGGGGCAATCGCGATGGCCTTCTCCAGCGCCTCCTTTGCCTCCTCGGTCCGGCCGAGCTGGCCGAGCGCGGCGGCGAGACAACGGTATGAGTGTGGACGATCGGGATATGATCGGATTGCGCGGGTCGCAGCCTCGATTGCTGCCTCGTATTCTCGCAAGAAGTAAAGTCCCAACGCTATCTGGTTCAAGCGGACCGCCGACTGGCGAGGGTCCAGCCTAATGGATCTCTCCAGAGCCGCTAGACCGTCCTTCGGTCGCCCCGAGAAGATCAAAATTGCGCCCCTTACCCCATGCGCGCCGGCCAGGTTCGGGCTTATTGTCAGCGCGCGTTCGACCTCGGCAATTGCCCCTTCGTAGTCGCCGCGCATACGAAGTACCATAGCAAGGCGTGACCGGGCCTCCGCATCGGCTCCGTCGAGCGCGACCGCCTGGCGAGCGAGTGCCTCTGCCTGACTTAGTGCTTTGGCGAGACCGCTCCCCTGAAAGTCAGCCACGGTGATTTGAGCCACGGCGAGACCCTTGTAGCCTCCGGCAAAGTTCGGAATCCTCGGCTCGCGTTTGATTTCGCCGATTGTCGCGAGATGCGCGGCAAAGGTCCGTCTGAGCCCGATCTCGCAGTGCCTTATCGCACCTCTAGCGATACTTGAGATGAAACTACCGGATATGGCGGGTCGGTGTCGCCTGGACCCTCTTCGCGGGTTGGCAGCGGAAATCTGATACAGGTTGAAGAGAGCCACGAAAAAGCAGCCCGATCAGTGTCGGGGTCGATTTCGAGACCTTCGCGGCCTGCTGGAAAGCGCCCGCGCAGCTCGTCGGGCATTGCACTCTCTACCGGGAAGCGGCGTGGATCGGACGACGCGAGAATGGTCCCATTCGGCAGCGCGAGGATCGCAAAGCGCGGCTCGAAGCCGGCATAGCGGTTGTCTTGCGCGCGGTCGAGGGCTTCGAAGGGCTTTGTCACGGCAACGAAGGAGATATGCATCGAGAGCCAAAACTGGCCAAGCATCATGGGGCTGTGACAGCGCTTTTCCATTGCGCGGCAGCATCGGTTCGGAATTTTCGCAGCGTGGATCGGGAGACGAGATGGCGTTGAAGATTGAAGGTATTGTAGACGGCGGCATGCATACTCAGGAAGCGCTGCGCGGAACGAGGCGACTTGAAACGCTGCACCTTGCGCTCTCGCCGTCGCACCGGCTGATGAGAGTTCTCGGCTCGATTGTTGCGCCTGATCCTCTGTTCGTGAGGGCAGCTCAGCCCTAACTGCCGGAACGCCGACGCGTAGGAGCGCAGCTTACGGCCTGCTGCACGCGGACGCGGTCGCTTCAGGTTCGTCGCTTGATTTGTCGGGAAGGTTGTTTAGCGTGAACTGGAGGAAAACTGGGATCTGGCAGGAATCTTGGTCCGGGCGCTTACCAAATGAGGTGGGTCGGACGACCGCTGCCGCGCTATGAAGACCGGTCTCTGCTGCTGGGGCGCGGCCGCTACACCGTTGATCTGGCGCGGGGCGCCCGCAAATTGCGCTTTGTGCGCAGCCCGGTAGCGTGTGGCCGTATCCTGACGGTGAACGCGCCCCCGGAAGTGCCGATCATAACTGCGCCTGTCCTCGGCGACATCAACCCGATCTGTCCGCGGCTTGATCGTCCGGATTATGTCCCGGTGGCACAGCCGATCCTCGCCGACGAGCGCGTCAACTATGTTGGCGAGCCGATCGCTGCGGTGATTGCCGACACCGCGGCTGAGGCCGAGGATCTCGCCGAACAGGTCGCGGTCGAGATTGCCGCCGAGACACCGGTCGTCACGCTCGACGAGGCGTTGGCACACGGTGCGCCGTTGGTCCATGACGCGGCAGCGAAGAACACGCTGATCGACGCGCGTTTCGAAACCCCTGGCGTCGCCTCTGCCCTAGCAGCTGCGCAGCAAGTGGTCGAATTTACGTTCACCTCCGGGCGGCAGGCGGCGGTGCCGATGGAGACGCGCGGTGCTTTCGCCGCTTTCGATGCGGCAACCGGCCGCGTCACCCTCTCGGCGTCGACGCAAATGCCGCACCTGTTACGCACTGGCATTGCCGACATCCTCGGGATTCCGGAATCCGAACTGCGCGTCATCGCACCGGAGGTTGGTGGCGGGTTTGGCCAGAAGATGCCGTTGATCCCTGAATATGTGATCGTAGTCTGGGCAGCGCGGCGTTTTGCTTGCTCCGTGGCCTGGATCGAGGACCGGCTTGAAAATCTGACTGCCTCATTTCATGCGCGCGACCAGCGTCTCCATCTGCGCGGCGCATTCAATGCGGACGGTAGGTTGGTGGCGCTCGATGCCGATGTTCTCTGTAATATCGGTGCCTATTCGAGTTTCCCGGTCACCGCTGGGGTCGAGCCGCTGATGGCGCTGGCCGATCTGCCCGGGCCCTACCGGGTGCCCGAATATCGCGCGCGCGCCCGTGGCATCGCCAGCAACACGTGCCCAGCGGCTCTTGCAGAGATGAGCGCGCGGTTGTGCTGGGTCACGGCCACTCCGACACCGCTCCGATTCCGACGTTCCCGAATCTTCCACCCGGCGACCTCGCAGGGGGTCCGCCTGCTGCAAGTCGCAGCTCGACCGCACCGGCAAGCGGGCTCCAATTGCGGTCCTCGGGTGGCGATTTGCCAATTTCAACACTTCCGGCAAATTCCTTCGCCCCTGTCCGATCAAGGGATTACGTTTGGCGTAAGTTATCACCGAAACTTACCCTGAAAAGCGCCTCCTCGGCTATGCCCGCTTTCCACCCGACTGAGCCGTTCCCTTAGCGCGTCATCCTTGGTAAAGCAGGTCGTTGTACCAGGAAAGATACCTCGGATGGTTGCGTTCGTTATCGACCCGCAGTTTCGGTCGCAAAGCTTTCGGAGCAGATCCTGCGAGCTACCATTCTGCGCGGCCGCCGTATCCGGACTGGGTCTTTGCGACATTGGTCGAAAGATGCGGTCTGGCCGATGGCAAGTCTGTATTCGAGATTGGGCCCGGCACAGGAACAGCCACCCGCCCTTTGCTTGACCTTGGTGCGAGGCCTTTGATCGCCGTCGAACCGGACCCGGGCTTGGCTGCATATCTTCGCAAGAATAACCCGGATGAAGCACTCAAGGTCATGGTCTCGACCTTTGAGGATGCGGCATTTGGCGAAGCAGGATTTGATCTTGGTGTCTGCGCCACGGCCCTTCATTGGCTCGAAGAAGGTTTTGCGCTCGCCAAGGTTGCCGGTGTGCTTCGGCCCGGGGGCTGGTGGACGATGGTTTGGAACGTGTTTGGTGATGACAGTCGTCCCGACCCTTTTCACGAGAGGACGAAGATGCTGCTTGCCGCTCGCCGTAGTCCCTCAGCCGGGACTTGTGGCATCCCCTTCGCTTTGGACAGCACGGCGCGCGTCGAGGCGCTGAGGCGAACCGGCGCCTTTGATCTCATCGAGCATCGTAGCAGCGCCTGGTTACTGGAACTCGATCCTGAGCAGACGGTGGCCCTCTACGCGACTTACTCAGATATTACCGTGCGGCAAGATCGGGAGGCGGTGCTCACGAAATTGGAGCGTATAGTCCGCGACGAGTTCCACGGCCGCGTTACTCGCAACATGACGACCATCCTGTATAGAGCATGCCAAGGCGATTATCCTCCGAACGATCAATCCGAGCGCGGCCTTTGTCGTTGCGTTGCTGAGCACCACCGGCGGGCCCGCTCGGTCCCGCGCCTTATCGCGGCAATACCGATCCGATAGTCATCACTGCGCTGTCGCGTCATCCCGAGACATCGGCGTAGGTGTACACTTTTGCCTCCCATGCGAAAATCGGCTCGCGTCCGACTGACCCCAGCCTACATCGCGCCGCTGGGTGACTTCTATCCACTTCTTGCCCGCTGGAGCCGGCCCTGGCCACGTCGGGATGACGTAGTCCGTGCCGGGCCCAGACGCAAAGTCTGAGAAGCTCGCCAGTACGATTACCGGCACCGCCGCAGTCGGCCCGCTCCGACGCCACACAATTACCCGCTTGCCCGCCCCAAGGTCGGTCCAGATGAAGTCTGTATCATTGACCGCCAGAGCCGGTGCGGTGGTTCGCAGCTGTATGAGGGTCTTTACGTAGGCGTGGATCCGCCGCCGCATCAACGCATAATAACCGTCGGGGTTGCCTTGCTTGTCTGTACTGGGTGCTGCAGTCAGCCGGCCGAAGTTCACCGGATCCACCTGCTTACCCCCATGCTGGGTGACTTTCCCATTCTGATCGAAGAAGTCATGTCGGTCAGCAAACTCCTCCCCGGCCAGAAACATTGGAATCCCAACTGCCGTCATTAGGCGCACGAATGTGAACGGGCTCACACTAAAAGCGGCCGAGAAGCAATTTGCGCTCGGTGGTTCGAATCCAAGGGCGCAAATCTCCCCGTCGATGTCGTTGCCGTGGAACGCGGGCGTAGATTAGCCCCAACCTAGTTGGAAATTCGCCTGACTCACCGCTGGAGCGAAGGCGATTCGAACCCCCGGCCCCACTTATTAGGACCCGGGTTCGCTCCGCCGCCGGCTGCGCCGCGCCACCCTGGTCATCGCCAAGCTCGACCGGCTGTCGCGCAACGTCTTCTTCATCAGCTCGCTGCAGGAGTCGGGTGTCGACTTTGTCGCTTGCGACAACCCGCACGCCACCAAGCTGACGATCCAGGTCCTCGCCGCCGTCGCCGAGCACGAGCGCGAGGCGATCGCGGAGCGAACCAAGGCGGCACTCGCCGCGGTGAAGCGGGGCGACTGAGCGGCCGTTGTTGGGTTTCGGAAGCGGCCCTTTGCCCCTGATAATCAGAAGACCCCCTCGGGCTGGGCTGCAGCCCTCCCCCTATACCGGGTTGGGCCCCTTGTGCGCCGGAGCAACTTAATCGGGTTGCGATGAGGCTCCGGCGCCAAATTCTTGTCGACCGGTTTCGTCTTCCTGTTCGCGTGAAGTATCGGTGTCGATCGTCCGCGCAGCCTCGGTTCGCTCCTGCGCCTCAAGCAGCGGTAAGTTTTGCCGCCTGAGTTCGATCAACTCCTCAGCCCCGCGCAAGGCGTTGTTCTCGCGTCGTCGTCATGATCCGGTGATCGATTGAGCCCTCGATCACATACCGATCCGTGAACATTCCAAGGTGCTTACCGAGAGACACCGCGCGTCGCGCTTTACGGCTACCTTGATCGGGCTTGCACCAGGCGCAACGCTAGCACCTGCCCCGGCTGTTTTTTCCTTTGAACCGAAGGCGGACTCGGATGACCCCCTGCGGGCTCGTCTGTGTCAGCCAGGTTGCAGGCCCTTGGCCTTGTACACTGCCGCGGCCTTGGGATCCGCGAGAAAGTCGATCAGCGCCTTTGCCGCGATTGGCTGCTCTGACAAGTACGGAGCGCCAGCAACGTAGACGAGGTCAGGGCTTTGTAACTCGGCAGGCAGGGCCCCGACCACGTCGATGCCCTGCACCTCCATCAGCTCGGTAATCGGCTGTATACCGAGCTCCGCCTCGCCACGGGCTACCGTTTCTCCAACCAACGGGCCCTGGGTGGCACTTGCCGCAACGAGCTGCGTCTTCGGTTTGAGCTCGGTGGAGATGCCCAGCCTCTCGAAGGCCTTCGCCAGGTACTGCCCACTCGTGGCGCCGCTCGCCGGATCGGCATACGCGATCGATTTGGCATTGAGCAGCGCTTTTTTCAGCGCTTCAACAGAGCTGATGTCGGGCTTTGCGGCACCCTTCTGTACCGCCAGACCGATCTGGGCGCGCGCTAGCGTCTGCGTGCTGCCGCCGACGATCCTGGCCTCACTAACCAGCTTGTCGACGCGCGGGCTGGTAAGGATCGCGACATCGATCGCCCGCGGTCGATTATTCGATCTTTAGCTTACTTCCGGAGGCGGCCTCGAAAGCCGGAGCTAGCTCTTGCAAGGCCGCGCGCATCGCACCAGCACTCAGCACTTTCAGCTCGGCGCCGCTCGCCTCGGCGACGAATACGCTGGTTGCTAGAGCGAAGGTCGCGAACAGCAATCGAAATGCGTGTATCATCATCGCTCACCTGCAAGTGTCTTAACCAGCCGGCCGCGTCATCGTCTTAGCTATGGCGCGGCGCGCATTACTCTCCAGCACGGCGCGCAGGCTAAATACAGCATATCCTCCTGGAGCGTCTTCGCAACCGCGCCAGTTTGCGCTCACAAGCGCACTCCGCGTCGAGTGTTTAACCGAAGGCCCAAGGGAAGAACTCATTGAATAGTCTGTAATAATTTGGAATAATCCTGCGCTCGATCCGGTTGCAGCCACGCTTTGACACCGCGCCGCAAATTTGCGGTCTCAAAACCGCTCCGCCTGAGCGCGTCAGGGGCTGACCGGCGGTGTTGGCTCGTCTTGCAAGTGGTCCGCCGCGGTCGAGGTCACTGGAACGTCTGACTCACGGTGGCAATCGGAACGGTTCAAGGCTCCCGTTCTCATAAAATTTCAAACCGCAAAATTGCGGCCCGGTTGCCCAGACTTTGCTCGCGACAGATCGAGCGCCGGGTGATCCCAGATTATTGCGATTTTACAACGGGTTCTGCCTTCAGCGGCAACCGGTCAGCTACCGACGCGAGGCGCGCTATACAGGAAGAACATCTCAGGGAGGGGTCGGGAGAGATGACCTACACGCTCGACCGCTGTCGTCGCCCATTTGATCGAATGAGGCGGTGCGAACTACTTCAAGTTTGCGGATTTGCGATCGCTTTATTTCCACTCGCCACCCGCGCGCAACTGCAGACAGGACGAATACCGGTCGTCGGCTTCCTTCAGGCGTCGACTCCAGTCGATCGGTATTCGAACGCGTTTCGGCAGGGGATGCGGGAATATGGCTATGTCGACGGCCAAAGCGTCAGAATCGAGGATCGTTGGGCGGGAGGTCGGGCGGATCGTCTGCCGGAGCTGATCTCCGATCTTCTAACGCACGGCGTGGACGTGTTCGTGGCTGGCGGAGCAAACGCAGCGTCCGCGATCCGACGAGCAGTGGACAAGCCGGTCGTGGTGGTGGGGTTCGGTGATCCGATGACTTCCGGGCTTGTCGCGTCGCCGCTTGGACCGATCGCAACCAAGCTGCGCCTTCCGTACCTTCCGGGTTCCAGATAAAGCCCATCCGCCGCGGGTCGGCTATATCCGCGGCGAGAATTGCAGCGAGGCGGCGGGTCTGGCTCATCCAGTCTCGCCGGCGGCAAGCCGCAAGCCCGATAGGAATAGCTCGCGCTGCTCTGCGTTTCGGTAAGGGGTGGCACTGGGCACCACGACGGGGGTAATGGCGCGCAGCCGCCCGACGATCTCTCGCGCGTCGTCGAGCCGCCCCATATGGGCGTAGCAAGACGCGAGAAATCTATATGGTGTTGCGTGGGCCGGCAGCTCTTCAAGCGATACGAGTAGCGTCGCTACCGCATCATCAAAACGCCGATTGAAAAAATGGGCGATGCCGATTCCGGTTAGCCGTCCCGCGGTTCGATCGCGCGGGCTGAGACGCAACGACGTCTGGAAATGCTCAATTGCAAGATCTGCTTGCCCGGCGTAGAGCCTGATCCAGCCGCTCCACCGCCAACCGTGAGCAAAACTCGGGTTGAGCTCCAGGGAGCGGTCCATCAGCCCGATCGCTGCTTTGATGTCCTCGCCAAAGTAACCCAGCACGTGGCCAGCATGGGTAAGTACGCCCGGATCGTCGCCCGCGACGTGAAGGGCCTGCCGAGCGAGGTCGACGGCTCGATGCCGGTTTGTATCCCTAGAGTCTGTCGAGCCGCCTACATCAAGCTGAAGGTGGCACCACGCGGCAAAGGCGAGCGCGGGGCCATAGCGTGGATCGCGCTCGATCGCCCGCCCGAGCAGGTCGATGGCCTGGACGACGCGGTCCTTTTCGTACGAGAGGCCGTGTGGGAGCGCGCGCAGATAGAGATCATAGGCGGCGAGATCGTGCGTCCGGCGATCGGCCGATCGGCTGATCTCGGCGGCTTGCAATGTCGGCTCAATGACACCAGCGACGCTGAGCGCGACATTGTCCTGAAGCTCCAAGACGTCTTGCACATCGCCGTCGAAGCGATCGGCCCAGAGATGCGCCCCGTTCGTGGCGTCGATGAGCTGTGCGGTGATGCGCACCCGGCCGCCGCCTTGGCGCACCGAACCTTCGAGCACATAACGGACCCCGAGCTCGCGCCCGACCTGCTTCACGTCGACGGTTTGGTTCTTGTACGTAAAGCTCGAATTGCGGGCGATGACGAAGAGCCAGCGGATGCGGGAGAGCGCGGTAATGATCTCCTCAACCATCCCGTCAGCGAAATACTCCTGTTCTGGATCGCCGCTCATGTTCTGGAACGGCAATACCGCGATCGAGGGCTTGTCTGGCAGCAGCTTTGGTAGAGGCGAGAGTTCCTTTGGTCCCATCATGGGAATGGTCCGGTCCCGAACCCGATACGCACGCACTGGGCGGGGGATATTCTTTACCTCCTGTTCGCCGAGATCCTCGAACGTGCAATCGAGCCTATCGCGTACTTGGTCCCGAACGACCCGACTGATACAGATCCCA
>Ga0310916_10002066_pt1 | contig 12160 bp, 13 predicted proteins | sample GREbulkMGLF176_FD_203444 | JGI IMG/M metagenome (GOLD analysis project Ga0310916, IMG submission 203444) | Lab enrichment of tropical soil microbial communities from Luquillo Experimental Forest, Puerto Rico - GRE.bulkMG.LF176 | ecosystem: Environmental > Terrestrial > Soil > Tropical forest >...
CAACCAGGGAAAGCTTACAGGCATTCTCTACCTGGAGAACAATCTGACACCCGGAGTCTTTACGCCTGATCGCGTCGCTGTATTGAGGGTGCTTGCGTCGCAGGCGGCAATCTCGCTCGAAAATTCGCGGCTCTATCACGACGTCGCAGATCGCGAAGAGAAGATTCGGCGTTTGGTCGACGCCAACATCATCGGGATCTTCATCTCTGACCGCGAAGGTCGGATTATTGAAGCCAATGACGCGTTTCTACGTATCTTAGGATATGACCGTGAGGATTTGGTTTCGGGCCGCGTGCGCTGGACCGAGCTGTCCCCGCCCGAATGGCGCGAGCGCGACGTACTGACTCAGGCAGAACTGAACTCAACCGGCGTGGTTCAGTCCTTCGAGAAGGAGTATTTTCGGAAAGACGGCAGCCGCGTTCCGGTGCTTGTGGGCGCCGCGCTATTCGAGGAAGGAGGCGACCGCCTTGCGTTCGTCCTCGATCTGACCGAGCGCAAGCGCGCCGAGGACCGGCTGCGCCGCAGCGAAGCTTGGCTAAGCCAAGCACAGAGGCTAAGCCGTAGCGGAAATTGGGTCTATAGCTCGACAACGAAGCAGTTTATTTATTGGTCCGACGAGAGCTACAGAATCTGGGGGTTTGATCCGCTGCAGGGCCTTCCAAGCCGTGAGGATATGCGGCAACGCATCCACCCAGACGACCGAGACCGAGTGAGGGAAACGGTTCAAGAAGCAGTGCGTCAGAAAACGGATTTCACAACCGAGTTCCGAATCTTACTTCCTGATGGAACAGTCAAATACCTTGAAGGAACCAGCCATCACCTGTTTTCTTCCGAGGGCGCGTTGTTGGAGGCCATGAATTCGACCGTCGATGTGACGGAACGCAAGCGTACCGAGCAAGCCTTGCGGGAGAGCGAGCGAAGTTTGCGTTCGGCGATTGACGGGATACCGGGCCTTGTTGCGGTCTTGGCCCCGAATGGTGACCTCGAAGCTGTAAATCGTCAAATCTTTGAATATTGCGGCCAGTCGCTGGAAGAGCTGAGAAACTGGGGTACAAACGGAACGATACATCCCGATGATCTTCCCCATCTCGCTGAAGTCTTTACAAAATCGATCGCGGCCGGCGTTCCCTATGGGACCGAAGCACGCGTGAGGCGCTTCGACGGCGAATTTCGTTGGTTTGAGATCCGCGGCATTCCGGTCCGGGATGCCTCCGATCGCATTGTTCGCTGGTATTCTCTGCTGACTGACACTGAAGATCGCACACAAGCGTTGGCGCGGTTGCAACAGATGCAATCGGATTTCGCCCACATGAACCGCGTGAGCATGATGGGAGAATTGGCAGCCTCGCTCTCTCACGAAATTCTGCATCCGATCGCGACCGCACGCAACAATGCTCGTGCGGGGATGCGCTTTTTGGAAATGAATCCGCCGAACCTGGGTGAGGTCAGGGAAGCGCTCGGATGTGTTGTCAGGGACGCGGACCGGGCCAGGGACATCGTCGGACGGATGCGTGATCACATCAAGAAAGCGCCACCGCGAAAGGATCGCTTTGATCTCAATGCGGCGCTGAGCGAAGTGCTCGTATTGGCGCAAAGCGTGATCCACAAGAATGGCGTTTCGGTCCAGACTCGGCTTGCGGATGGATTGCTTCCGGTTCTGGGGGATCGCATCCAGCTGCAACAAGTCTTACTGAATCTGATTCTCAACGCGGCTGAGGCAATGAGCTCGGTTGAAGAGGGAGCAAGGGAGCTGTTGATCAGCACCGAGCATGATCAGGCAGGCGCCCTCGTAGCTGTACGCGATTCAGGGCCCGGCATAGATGCGCCGCATCTCGATCGAGTCTTCGACGCCTTTTACACCACAAAGTCGAGTGGAACAGGGATGGGGTTGTCGATATGCCGCTCTATCATCTACGCTCATGGGGGCAAGTTGTGGGCTGAAGCGAACGAACCTCGCGGCGCCGTATTTCAGTTCACCTTGCCGGCGGACAACGATTCATGAATTGTCTTCAATCGGCGTGCCCGGCTGCAGAGCCGAACGCAGGCATCGCTCGAGACAGTCGTCGTCCACCGGCTTGCTGAGGTAGCAAACGACCCCGTCCTTTAGAGCCTGATCCCGGACGACCTCATCGGGATAGGCGGTAACGAGGATCGTCGGGATCGCGTACCCTGCATCGACCAAATGCCTGTGCAGTTCGATACCGGTCATTCCGGGCATGTGAACGTCGGCGACCAGGCAGGCGGTATCAGACAAGTGACGCGATCTTAGGAAATCGGCCGCCGACGCAAACGCCTCGACAGTGTAGCCGAGCAACATTGTGAGTTTTCGCATTGAATCGCGATAGGGCTCATCATCGTCGACGATAGATATGAGTGTACGGTTCGACATCGCGGCTTCGAGGCACCTTTCTCGCTCCACCCTACTGGCGGAAGACTTTCGCGCCTGCACGCAATTTCTAGTGTCAGGGACATTCCCCAAGAATGCAATGACGGCGCTCCTAAGCGATGGCTTAGTCCTCCGGCTATCCGCTTATGCAACAAATGCTATTCATCTTGACGGATTGTCCGTACAATAATGGAGTTCCGGTGGAGGAATGCGCTTCTTCCCTAACGCTGGATGCCGGGGATGGGTAACGCAGATCCAAGTGTTTTGCTCATCGATGACGATCCCGAGTTTCGCGATTCGGTTGCGCGGTTGTTGCGGACGGTCGGGCTGCATACCCGTGAGTTTTCGTCTGTTCCCGATTTTCTCAAGGCCGATCCGCCGGAGGGGCCTACTTGCCTCGTACTCGACGTCAGAATGCCGGGGCGAAGCGGTCTTGAGCTTCAGCGCGATCTTGCTGCTGCGAACAGGCAAGTACCGATCATCTTCATCACAGCGCACGCAGACGTGCCGATGACTGTGCAAGCAATGAAGGGCGGCGCTATAGAGTTCCTCACAAAGCCGTTCCGCGATCAGGATCTGCTTGACGCCGTTGAGGCCGGCCTCGCTCGCGATCGTGCCCGTCGGGAGAGTGAAAGGGCGTTGGCCGCGCTCAAGGAACGTTACGACACGCTCAGCTCCCGCGAGCGTGACATCATGCTCCATGTCGTGGCCGGTCGCCTGAACAAGCAGATCGCCAACGATATCGGCATCGCCGAATCCACGGTGAAGGTGCATCGTACCAACCTGATGCGGAAGATGAAGGCACGTTCGCTTCCCGAGCTCAGCCGGATGGCGGACACCCTCAATGTGAGGCGACCGCAGCCGTAGAGTTCCTCAGTAAGAGGCATCGCGAGCGCGCCATTTGTCCGCGCAGACTGCTATCGCCGCATTTTGCTGCGCTGCTGATCCCCTCCTCAAAGGCTGCTCCGGCTAACTGACCCAGAGCGTGCTTCGCCCGTTTTGCTTCTAAGCGATCGTTTAGCGCAATCAACCACAAGCCGATCTCACAGCACTTCCCGCGGAATCGACCGCAGCGGCTCAAGCCGCCAAGTTATCGAGCGATGAACGATCGACTCTCAGCACTCAAACTGTTTGCCCGCGCCGCGCGCGTCGGCAACTTCTCCCGCGCTGGCCGCGAGCTCGGCCTGTCGCAGCCGTCTGCATCCCGGCTGATCGCCGCCCTCGAGGAGGAGGTCGGCGCGACGCTCTTCAGCCGCACCACGCGAGCGGTGACGCTGACCGAGGCCGGCGCGACGTACCTGATGCGCGTCGAGGCAATCCTAGCGGCACTCGACGACGCTGAACACGAGGCGCGTGGAACGGGAGAGTTGCGTGGCTCCCTCCGCGTCGGCACGTCGTCAAGTTTCGTTCTAAGGGAAATCATCCCGCGGCTTCCCGCGTTTATGAAGCAGCACCCGGCGCTGAAGATCGAGCTCGTGGCGAACGACCGCTACCAAGACCTCGTGACCGAGGGCATCGACGTGGCGTTCCGGTTTGGCGCCCTGCCCGACTCGAGCGCGACGGCACGCAAAATCATCCACCTGCCGAGAATACTCATGGCCTCCCCAGACTACCTACGGGAGCGGGGCACGCCCACGATGCCGTCGGACCTCGCGCGCCACTCGGTGATCATCGGTCCGGCGCACCCCTCGCCGACTTTCTCTTTCCGCAAGGACGGCCGCGTCGCCTCCGTGCGCGTTGACAGCCAGCTCGCTATCACCATCAACGAAGGAGTCACGGCAAGCGCCGTCGCCGGGCTCGGGATCGCCGCGTCGAGCGAAAGCAGCGCGCAGGCAGAGCTCGAGGCCGGGAAGCTTGTGCGGGTGCTGGCCGACTGGGATTTCGGCTCGATGGAAGTGAACGCGCTCTTCGTCAGCGGAAAGACCATAAAGCCTGCCGCACGGGCATTTGCCGACTTCCTTCTCAAGGAGCTCCGTGCGCGCGAGCGCAAAGTCGTGAAGCCAACGAACGCCGTCAGGACGCTCACCGAGCTGCTGAAGCAGTCGGCGTCGGATGCACGCGAGTCCGAAGCGGAAGGGTCATAACGCGCGGCTATCGACTTCATGGCGTGACGTCATTTCCCATTCGCCGCGCGGAATTCCATGCTTCGACGGTACCGTACTTATCCGGCGCATAAGACGGCTTGAAGGTTTTCTGCCGTGAAAGCGGCACGCCTGGCCGGGGAACTTCGAGACCGAGGTCGACCACGTCGCAGCACTCTAGGAACGGGTACGAACATGTTTTCAGTGATTTTCGAGGTCCTCCCCAATAAAGAGAACTGGGATGACTACTTCGACAACGCCAAGATGCTGCGCCCCGAGCTATAACAGGTCGAGGGCTTCGTCGATAAGATCCGCTACAAGAGCATGATCCGCGAGGGTTGGATCCTTTCGCTTTCAAACTGGCGGGACGAGAAGTCGCTCGTCCGCTGGCGCACCCATAGGCGCCATCACGAGATCCAGCAGAAGGGCCGCGACGAAATCCTCGCAGACTACCACCTGCGCGTCGGCCAGATCACTGCCGACAATCAGGTGCCGACGGGATACTCCCTCACGGAGCAGAGGCTCGACGAGACCAAAGTCGGAGAGGGAACAACGGTCACGCTAATCAACGCGACTCGCCCTGCTGAGTGGAAGCAGACCAACAACCCGTACGATTGCGCCGAGTGGCTCGGCCTGAACCCATGGGCCGCGGACAGCACGTCCTGGGATATCTTCGACGCCGTACTTACGCCCGGTGACCTGATTCTGCTCGTATCCTGGAAGAACGCCGCTGCAGCGCGGGCCTACGAGGACACTTCCGCGCCGAATGATAAGGCAAGGGTCCGGAGAGTACGGATCGTACGCGATTACGGGAAATACGACCGTCGCGAAGCGCCTCAGTACTACGCAGACGCCGAGGGCGGCGAGACCCTCCACGCCTGACACCGCTCGGTCGGTAAGGGCCGGCCGGTCAAATCAGAAAGGAAAGCACGATGACGAATTCGAACGACGATGGCGCTCCCCGCCCACAGGCTGTGGTGGCCGGCGACCTTGACGGCGCTGGCACATTCAACGGCCGTGCCGGCGCATCGGTGTTCTCGATCGGCGGCCCCGACGGCAGAGGCGGCACGGCGGCGGGGGCGAACCCCTACGAGTTGCTGAGCGCTTCGCTCGCCGCGTGCACGGCGATGACGATACGGCTTCAGGCGCGAAGGCGGAAGATACCGCTTTCCCACGTCGAGGTAGCCGTGTCGTACCACCATGGCGGGGATCGCGGCCGCGACTCCTTCGAGCGCTCCATCACGCTCGAAGGAAACCTTGTCGACGACGAGCGCGCCCAACTGATGCAGGCCGCGAACATGTGTCCCGTCGGGCGGACACTCGGCCTCAGCGCCGACATCCGCACGAACGATAACGTCAGCGTCGGGCGGGCGACAAGCTATGACGACGACTTGAGCGAACTTCCAATCCCGAACATCAACCCCGACTAGTTTGCCGCGAGGTAGTCCGCGAGCGTCACGGCGCCGTTGTGCTCGATGTCGTGCGCGCCGAAGAGCAGCGTCACTTTGCCCGCCGATACGTGCCGTGCCGTCCGAGGGCTCGGACGGCTCGCAGACGCGCTGAGCCACCTCACCCGCGCACGATCATTCATGCATGACAAACATAACTCAAACTCGCGCGGCAAGACTACCGGAGCAGCACTGGACACGCGATGATCCCAAGGGCACACCAGGCCGCGCGCGACGGGACGAAAATGTTACTCCAAGACAAACTGGACGCCCTGAAAGCCGACTGTCTCGCCAAGACCCCGCCGAAAGTGACGCTGGTTCGACAACGGGCGGTGGAAGGGCTTGCCGGATTGGCCGATCGGGCCGTGCACGCCGGGGAGCAAGCCCCCGCTTTCCAGCTGCGTGACGGCTACGGCGGGGCGTTCTCGTCGCGCGAAGCGTTGCGTCGCGGCCCGATCGTCCTCGTGTTCTACAGGGGGATATGGTGCCCCTACTGCAACATCGACCTCCGCGCGATCGAGGCCGCCTCGCACGACATACGCAGCCTCGGCGCTTCGCTGGTCGTCGTCTCGCAGCAGACATCTGACAACAGCCTGGAGACGCAGAGACGCAACGGGCTTTCGTTCGCGAGCCTGGTCGACGCGGGAGGCAAGGTCGCGCACGCTTTCGGCTTGCGCTGGAACGTCTCCGACGAACTGCGTGCTGTCGAGGAGAGCTGCGGCACGGATCTCGCGGCCTTCAACGGCGATCCGAGCTGGACGTTGACCATGCCCGCCCGGTATGTCGTGGCGCCCGGCGGGATGATCGAGTACGCCGACATCAGCGTCGACCACACGCGGCGCGGCGACCCGTCCGAACTGATCCCGGTCCTCGCCCACCTCGCCGCGCACTAAGCCGCGGTCGCGCTCGCCACCTCCGGGAGCGTTGCGTTCGGCATGCCCCGGTGGGAGACTTCGACGGACCAGTCGCGAAGCCGCGCGACCTTGACGAAAGCGTCCAGTGCCGGCGAGTAGCGGCGCCCCTGCACAGTCAGCAGCCGCACCGTCCGCGAAACCGGGTCGCCTTCGAGCGGAATGGTCTTGAGCGTCGGGAGGCGCGGCATGTGTTCGGGCGCGAGTATCACGCCGAAGCCAGCCGCGGCCATATGCTGCAGGTGCAAGTCGTGACCGCTGCAGTGGCCAAGCTGGAGCGGCTCCTCGGGAAAACACGACCTTTGTATCTTTTGCGCGACGTCGCATCCGGCGCGCTCTAGCAAGACGGTCTCGCGGAGGTCGTCGACGCCGATCGAGGGACGGTTTGCGAGCTGGTGTGTCGGCGCGAGAACCGCGACGTAGCGTTCCTCGAACAGCGACCAGTCGTCGATGCGGGCGGGCATGTCCTGCAAGTCCTTCCCGACCATTGCGGCGTTGATCTCCCCCTCAAGCAAGAGCTCGACGAGCTCCTCCGCTGCGCCCTCGCGCAGCTCGACGCGAAGTCCAGGGACGAACTTTGCGATCTCCGCGATCGGACCGAGGACGAGCGACGCCGAGATGGAGGGGGCGAGGCCGATCTTCAGTGGCGCGACCTCCTTGCGTCGGAATTCCCGGGCTCTGCGACGCACCGTCTCTGCCGAGGCCAGCGTGCGCTCCAGCATCGGAAGGACCTCCTTGCCAAGGTCGGTGAGCTGCGTCAGCTGGCGCTCACGGTAGATCAACTGGCCACCGAGCTCCTGCTCGAGCTTCTGCACCCCCTTTGTCAGGGCGGGCTGCGTGACATTGCACTGCTCGGCTGCGCGGGTGAAGTTGAGTGTGGACGCGACGGCGAGGAAGTACCGAACTTGATGAAGCTCCATGGGCTGTGCTCCGTTAAGTTGCGCCCGTCCATGCCGTGCTCGTCTCCGGGACGATGCCATCTCACGCAGGCAGCCTACGCAACTGGGTGAAGGGCCCTTCCGCACTTCAACCTGATCTGGGATTTTGACGGGTTCGGTCTTCGTTGCCTTCAACCGAATACGCTGAACAATTACTCAGTTGCGGCTGACCGAGTAGTGGTTGCAGCCGAATTAGATAAATTCAGCTGCAACATGAATAATCCGGCTGAGTGTCTCAGAAACCGCCCGCAAGCGCTCGAGCGAACAGGTTGGTCCGCTTTCCGTCGCGAGACTTCCGCACGGTGACGCCGTGCCGCAGCTCCTCGTACACGCCATCGCCGTAGCCGCTCGGTATCGCGGCGAGCGCCGACTCAAAGTCCCGGTCCAGCAGTGTCAGACCTCTGGCCCAATGAATCGGCCGTGGCAGATTGAAACACCTCTGGTGTCGAGGTGGTCGATCCGCATGGCATCGTTTCGATAGCCGGAGGTGATTGGACGGTCGACCACCCGGTGCCCATCTTCAATGCTGAACAAAGGAGCCTCGCCTCTACGTCGACGTGGTTTCCGGCGAGCCGCTCTTCGCATCCTTCGACAAATTCGAAAGCGGGACGGGATAGCCGAGTTTCACGCGGCCCCTCGAGGCTACGAACAAATCCTGGAGAGAGAACATGACAACGCTTTTGACTTTTGGCGCCGCGGCGATCGCCTCCGCAGCGTTTTTTGGCAGTGCCGCACCGGCGACGGCGGGTCCACACGAGTATTGCCGCCGTGACATCGTGAATTACGGCGCTCTGAGCTGCAGCTTTGACACCTTGGCGCAGTGCCAGGCTACGGCGTCGGGACGCGGCGGTGATTGTCTTCGCGATCCGTCGCTCGATGCCGGCGCCCGCGCCTTCGCTTACGCGCCGAGCGTGCGCGGGACCTACGCCTACGCACCGATTGCGCGCAAGCATCACCAGAAATAACAAGAGAGCACGCCTGTGAGATGGAGTGATGTCTCGACCAAAGCGTCTCATGGAGTGATAATTGCGGCTGCGTGAGCGAGCGCGCCTTAGCGCGGCGCTTACGCGGTGCGCACTCATCCGATTCCGTTGTAAGCCAGGTCCGGATCTGTCGAAACCCGTAGGATTGCGCCAATGGCAACAACCGAAACGCTTCGCGCCGTGCGGCGCAGTTCGCGTGGCCAACCCACCCTCAAGCTGCAATCCGCAGAGCAACGAGCTTCTCTTACCCTCGATCTTCTTTCGCTGGGAAGCCGCGCGGCATTGGGGGTCTCGTTCCTGTTGTCGGTCAGCGACCGGCTCGGGATCTACGGCAATCAAGGCGAGCGCGGAGTTTCCTGGGGAACATTCGAGCGATTCTTGGGCTACGCGGCCAAGGTAAATGCGTTCGCACCAGCATGGATGATACCCTTTCTCGGCACGGCCGCGACGGTGCTGGAGCTCCTATTTGGTGTTACGCTGGTACTCGGACTCGCGCTGCGGTGGGCGGCTTTCGGCAGCGCGGGCCTGCTCTTCCTATTCGGTTCGGCCATGGCGATCTCGTTTGGGATCAAGTCGCCATTCGACTACTCTGTATTCGCTGCGATGTGCTGTGCCTTATTTCTAGGTCTCGCCGGCTCGAATCGATGGACCGTCGACTCTTTACTATGATGCTCCACGAGGTTGAGGAACGTGCAATAAGCTCTACTTATTGCGGAAGACGTCGGGTTTAGGAGCGAGCAAAGCCGCGCCGTCCGGTCGCCGAAGCACATGTTTGTTCCGCGCCGTTGATTTTTGCACGCCGAGTCGGTGGCATCGATTCCATAGCCGAAGGTCATTGGACCATCGATTTTCGCCGTTCTATTTTCGCTCATCTGCAAATGAATTCTGAAAATGACGGCATCCCACACATCGGGAGGTAGATGATGAAAGCAATCGTGGTGACAAACCAGGCGGCAGGAACGGCCGGGATGAAGCTGGTGGAGCGGCCCAAGCCGCAGGCAGCGATAAACGACGTCCTCGTTCAGGTTCATGCGTCGAGATTCGTCCCGACTGAGCTGGAGTGGCCCTCGACCTGGACCGATCGCCGCGACCGTGACCGAACACCGTCGATCCCTGGGCACGAACTGGCCGGAGTGGTCACTGCCCTCGGCTATGGCACGACGGGGCTGTCGGTGGGACAGCGGGTATTTGGGCTCGCCGACTGGTATCGCGACGGCACCCTGGCGGAGTATGTGGCCATGGAGGCACGCAACCTCGCGCCGCTGCCGGGCGACGTCGACTTCACGGTGGGCGCGAGCTTGCCGATCTCGGGCCTGACCGCATGGCAAGGGCTGTTCCAGCACGGCCGCGTTCAGGCGGGGCAGAGCGTCCTCGCGCACGGCGCAGCCGGCGCAGTCGGATCGATAGTGGCGCAACTCGCACGAGAGACCGGCGCCTACGTCATCGGCACCGGGCGCGCCGGCGACCGTCAGAAGGTGCTCGACTTTGGCGCGAAGGAGTTCGTCGATCTCGACAACGACGCCCTGGAAGACGTCGGCGAAGTCGATCTGGTGTTCGATGTGATCGGCGGTGACATCCAGAAGCGGTCAGCAGGCCTGATTCGAGCCGGAGGAACACTGGTGACCGTCGTCGGCCCGGCCGAGGCGCGGCCCGCCGACGGCCTGGCCGTCGACTTCGTTGTCGAGTCCGATCGCGCCCAACTGAGTGAGATCGTCCAGCGGGTGCGGGACGGACGACTGCAGACGAACATCGGCGACGTCTCGACTCTGGACGACGCCGTCGCCGCCTTGAACCCGACCGAGCGGCGCAAGGGGCAGACGATCATCCGCGTTCGTCCGTGAGCGACCGCTCCCATTGATCGGTGCAGCCGGACGATTGCAGTCAAGGTCGTCTGGCTGCGTCCTATATCAGCCTCAGCCACCGAGAGGCATGCCTGGCTTCCACGTTAAAGATCAACGGCACACCCCATGAGGTCGATGTCGATGCCGCTGCTGTGGGTGCTACGCGACGTGCTCGGCATGACCGGGATCAAGTTCGGCTGCTGCACCGTGCTGTCGGCGGCGCGGCGACGCGGTCCTGCACCACCAAGGTCGGCGGGATTGCATCATGCTGCGGGATGGCCGCTCAGCAGCCTCGCGCAGCAGCCACACAAGGTGCCGAGAATTGCCTTTCTCACGACGGCCTCGCCAAGGTCACAACATTGCCATTGACTGCGTGGCCAGCGGAACAGTTCCGCCGGTACGCGGCCGAAGTCGCGGGTTTGAACGTGGATGTCATCGTGGCCGGGAACAGTCCAGCGTGCTTGGCCGCCAAGAACGCGAGCAAGACAATTCCTATTGTCATTGCGACGATGGAGGACCCGGTGCAACAAGGATTCGCCCGAGCCTCGCTCACCCGGGAGGCAGCACACGGGGCTCAACCTCCAAACGCTGGCTTGCCGCGCACAGGCCTGCCTTTCGTATCAAATTGCCTGTAACGTAGTGGCCGCTTGTTCCTTTCCGGGCCCGCGAAGCAAGCAAGGCTTCCGATCTTCGCGGCCAATTGAGATGCGCGTCACCGTCAATGGGACTATAATGTGTTTGGGCGCGAGTGGCGCAAACGTGCGCCCTCACGAGCAAGAGGAGACGATGATGCCAAAGTTCGTGATCGAGCGTGAGTTCGCCGGTGCCGGCAAGTGGCCAAAGCAGGAGCTGCAAGCGATCTCACAGAAGGCCTGTGGTGTCCTGCGGCACATGGGGCCGGAGATCCAGTGGCTTCAGAGTTTCGTCACCGACGACAAAATCTATTGCGTCTATATTGCGCCAGACGAAGCCGCGGTGCGCGCGCATGCACAACTGGGCGGCTTTCCGGTTGACAAAATAACGCGCGTGCGCGTGATGATCGACCCGACGACAGCCGAGGGCGATACGGCGCTCGAGGAAACGGATAATCCGTGAGTGGGCCATGGGATCGAAGAAACCCCGGATATCCGCGTCAAGCACCCAGCCTGGAGGATAAAATCGTCCAACAGTCAGTCGCGGCAGTTCTCACCGCGTGAAACTATCGCGCGTCGAAAGTTTCGGTACGACGATACTTTGGAGAGTGACCTTGCAACGCCGGCAGGGGAAATCGCCGCCCGCCATAGACTCGATAGACGATTGTTATTGCCGCTTGCGCGCGGCGTGATGTCGTAGCGAGGAATGCCACGAGCCACATCGCGCCTCGAAGCCGACGTTATTAATTCTGCAGAGAAGTCTAGGCCGCGTTCAGCCGCTGTATCGTCAATCATTGCCGTCGCCGTTTGCACAACTGGTGCCGCGAGTTTCGGCCGTGAGCCCCAAGAGAAGCTCGTACATGGTGCACGAGAACGGCAAGCAGCGCGCAGGGCACTGTGGGTCGATCATGATCCGCATGAATAACTCAAATACATTTTC
>Ga0310916_10002070_pt1 | contig 12153 bp, 10 predicted proteins | sample GREbulkMGLF176_FD_203444 | JGI IMG/M metagenome (GOLD analysis project Ga0310916, IMG submission 203444) | Lab enrichment of tropical soil microbial communities from Luquillo Experimental Forest, Puerto Rico - GRE.bulkMG.LF176 | ecosystem: Environmental > Terrestrial > Soil > Tropical forest >...
GGGCGATGGCCCTCACCGCCGCGCTCCGCTGACGAGCGCCACGGCATTCGCCAGCGCGGTGGGGTCAAGATCGACGATGTGTTGCAGGCGCGGATTGATGCGGAGCGCGCCGCCGTCGGCTTCGACCTCAATCAGGTCTAACAACAACCCGATAGCCGGCGCGTCGTCCTTTTTAAGGGCCTGAGCTAGGAGATCATCACGCTGTTGCCGTCGCCGCTGAGCCGCAGGCCGCTTGACAACGGCAAGTTCTCGTCGCACTTGTTTTGTGTCCATGGTTTTTCCCGATCCGTGGATTGCACACGCCACGCCCGGCCCACCGGGCTACGATTTGAGCCGCCGGGGTTCCCACTCCCCGGCGGTTTCGTTTTTTAAGCAAAGGGTTGCCCCGCATCAGGCCGCGTCGTCGCCAGCGGCGCGCGGCTCACGATCGCCTTGCAACAGGCGATCGACGCTTTGCGGCCTAATGAGCAAGGTGTGGCCGACACGGAACGCGTCTAACACGCCGCGCTTCACGGCCTGCCGGGTTTGATAGTCAGAAAGCCCCAGCCGGCTCGCGGCTTCGGCCACTCTATAGGGCGGACGATACCCATCGCTCATGGCGGCTCCTAATTTCCAAAACTACAACCTACCACTCGTAAGTTCTCCTTGCAACGCGCTTTCGGGGCGCGTACCTTGCGGAATGACGGAATTTCGCCAAAACCACGTAGAGCAATATATTCCCGGTGGCATGGACACTCGGATTGTCGCGGAGCTTGCCGGCATAGAGCTCAGCACCTTGCATGCGTGGTTTTCTCGCGGGTGGATACCCGGCGCAGGCATTGGCCCGCGGGGCCGGCGCCGAGATATTGACTTCGATCTCGCGCTGAGAGTGCTTTTTGTCGCCGAGCTTGTGAGATTTGGCCTCAGCCCACAGGTGGCAGCTATTGCCGCTATTCCCTTACAGCCGTCCGACAAGCGCCGGATTGTTGTCACCCAACACGCAGCTCCGGGAGCGCCAATCACGACGAAAGAAGAAACTATTAAAACGATTAATGCCGAGCGCAAATTTTACGCACAAGTACTCAGTGGTGATTTTTCATCAGAAGACGAACTAACAGCGCTGCTTGATAAGGATTTCGGTGACCGCCGTCCAAGCGTCTATGCAGTCGTGAACGTCGAGCAGCTGGTCGAGATTGTTCGCCAGGCCGAGCTGGCGTGGGAACAAAGCCGCGGCGGTGCGCGATGAACGCCCATCGGCCGTACACAACCAAGACCGCCGCGTATTCCTTCCGCGCTGTTCAGTTTGTGGCCGGCGATGTTTGATGACATCGAGCCGATGTATACGGAGATCGACGCTGCGCGAAAGCTCGGGCTCAAGCCACGGCAGTTGCGTGAGGAGAGGCGGCTTGGTCGGATCTCGTGGAAGCCGGTGGCCGGCCGCATCATGTACCGCCACTCTGAACTTGTCGCTTGGCAGAGGAGAGGAGAATGCCTCGGGGCCGGCCCAACCAAGGTCCGAAACTCGTCGACCTCCAAAAGCCCGGGTGGCGCACCCCAATCTGGTACATTCGGTGGAGCGAGGGCGGACGTAGCCGCGAGCGTACAACGGGCACGGCAGACCGCGGAGAGGCTGAGCAGATCTACGCCCGTTGGCTCATCGAAAGGGGCCGAAGCCCAGACGAACCAACGCGAACCGGCCCGCGTTATCCCCATGAGATCGGAATAGCCGACGTCCTCGACATTTACGGTACGCAGCACGCGCCGCACGTTGTTTCGAGCAAGCGGATCGGTCAGGCGATAATCCATTTGCTTGACTGGTGGGGCGACCGGCGCGTCGACGCGATCCGGCCGGCGATCTGTCGCCAATATGTTAAACACCGCACGGAGATGCCGCGGTACGCTACGCGCTCGTATCGTCGGCCCAAAGTGACCAGCAACATCAGCATCACCACCGCCGCTAAAGAGCTCGGCATTCTGCGCGCCGCTCTTCGCTACGCCGAAAAGAACGGCCATCTGATTCAGACGCCATTCGTCGAGATGCCGCCGCCGCAACCGGGCCGGGATCGCTGGGTCACCCGTAGCGAAGCCGCGCGCCTGCTGTGGGAGAGCCGGCGCGAGCCAAAGGTCAGGCTACATCTTCCGCTGTTTGTAATGATTGCACTTTACACCGGCGCGCGCTCGGGCGCGATCCTGGGTCTGCGGTGGACCCAGGTCGATTTTATCCGTGGCCGCATCGATTTCAACGAACCCGGCCGAGCCAGAACGAACAAACGCCGCGCGATCATCCCGATACCGCATCCCCTGCAGACAGCGATGGCGCGGGCTCAGCGGCGAGCGGGATCGCCCTTTGTGCTCAGCTACGACGGCAAACGAATCGCGAATATCCGCAAGTCGTTTATGGCCGCAGCCAAGCGCGCCGAGCTTGAAGACGTGACGCCACATGTGCTTCGGCACACTGCGGGAACATGGCTCGCCCAGCGGGGTGTGCCGCTGTGGCAGATCGCCGGTTGGCTCGGGCACTCGCAGCAGCGCACGACTGAGCTGTACGCGCATCACTCTCCGGATCACTTCGGGGAAGCGAAAAGGGCTATGGAGAGGAGATCATAAAACACCATGCCATTTAGCGGACATTTTTACGGATGTAAAAACCGGCATGTCGTTTAACAGTCTGCTGGAATGAGACGATTTGAAGCTCGGCTGTCGCCCCACCGAAGCGCATTTCGAGCTCCTCGATTGAGTTGAGCGGCCCCGCCGTTGCTTTCCGGTTCGTAACGCGTTACATTGGTAACGCGTTACACTCGATGAAAGGAATCAGATGACCGCGGCGGCCGAACGAATGAGGCTGATGCGCGCGCGGCGGCGGCGCCAGGGATTGCGCGAATTGCGCCTCCTCGTGCCGGATGCGTGGTCAGAATCGGTGCGCAACCGGATTGCGGCGCAGGTCGCAAAGCTGAACCCTGACAGCGAGCGCGACGCGCTCCTCTGGATCGAAGCGGTGTCCGAATTCGATGCCGATCAGCCGCGGTGACCTGGTCATCGTCGTTGCGCCCGGCGATTACGGGAAGCCACGGCCCGCTGTCGTCGTGCAATCAAATGTCCTTCCAGAAGGCCATGCCTCGCTCGTGATCTGCCCAATGACCTCCGAATTGGCAGAAGCGGATTTCCGGATCACGATCGAACCCGAGCCTGAGACCGGGTTGCGGGTTCCCTCGCAGGTGATGGCCGACAAACCCGTAACCATCCGCCGAGAGCGGATCGGGCAACAGATCGGCCGCCTCGCGCCCGTGGATATGGCGCGACTCAACGTGGCATTGGCGTTGGTATTGGGTTTGGCGGATTAGAGCACGTCTCATCGCCGCTACTGACGTTTGTAGAACACGCCGTCCTTCATGATATGGGTCAGGTGCTCGCCCTGGCCGTCGAGCAATGAGAGGTCGGCGAGCGGGTCGCCGTCAATGGCGATCAGGTCGGCGCGGGCGCCGGGCGCGACGACGCCGAGATCACCGCTGCGATTCAACAGTTCGGCATTGACGGTCGTCGCCGAGCGGATGATGTCGAAGGGCGCCATCGCCTCGGCGCGGATGACAAATTCGCGCGACTGGTAGCGGTGCATCGGGCCGAGCAGATCGGTGCCGTAACCGATCTTGACGCCGGCCGCTTTGAGGATCTCGAGCGAGCCGAGCCCCGCTTGGCACACCTCGCCGAGCTTGACCATGCTCACTTCGGGAAAGCCGAGTTCCCGGCCATGGCGGTGCAATGCGTCATAGGTAACGAGCGTCGGCACGACGAAGGCATCGGCGCCGGCGACATGCTCGGCGGTGGCGCGGTCGATCAGATTGGCGTGCTCGATCGAGCGCACGCCGAAATCGATCGAGCGGCGGATCGCCTCGGACGAATAGGCATGCGCCATCACATAAGTGCGCCAGGCCTGCGCCTCCTCGACGATCGCGCGCACCTCCTCTTCGCTGTATTGCAGGTTCCAGATCGGGTCGTAGGGTGAGGCGACACCGCCCGAGACCATGATCTTGATCTGCGTCGCGCCCTTGCGGAGCTCGTCGCGCGCAGCGCGCCGGCATTCCACGACGCCGTCGGCAATGCGCGAGCCCGCCAGCCCCCCGGCACAGCAGGCGCAGGTCTCGACCGACTGCGTGCGCGGCCGCACATCGCCGTGCCCGCCGGTCTGGCTCAACGCCATGCCCGAGGGAAAGATCCGGGGGCTGCGGACGAGGCCCTGCTCGACCGCTTCGGCGAGCCCGCCATCGGCGCCCGCGGCGTCGCGAACCGTCGTAAACCCCCGCTGCAGCATTCCCTCGAGTATCCGGGCCGCCTGCAGGGTCATCAACGTCACCGGCCGGTCCGACAGTCGGTCGAGCGGCACATCGACGGCGAGGGCATGGACATGCGCATCGATGAGGCCCGGCATCAGCGTGCAGCCCCTGAGATCGACCGTCTCTGCGGCGGCGCTGTTGATCGGCCGGTCCGAGACCTCGCGAATGCGGTCGCCCTCGACGAGCACGTGGTGGTCTTCGCGCCGCTGCCTGCTGGTGCCGTCGAGTACCGCGCAATTGGCAAAAATGATCGCGCCCATAACCCTTCGCCTCCCGTTTTCGAGACCATTATATGTCATTCTTACACCCACCACCTCGCCCCGCTTGCGGGGACAGGGAGTATCAAACCGCTGCCATGAACTACAATCAATAATTGAATAGCAAATCTCCCATTATGCAATCTGCAGCGAATCAGCAGCGAGATTCATCTAAAGGTCGTAAGATTAATTTCACAATCGATCCTTCATGTCGCGCCAATTTCGGTCGGCACCGACGCCTCCCCTGTTCAAGTGCTGGTCGCGTGTCATGCGCAACTATGCAATGAAAATTAGGCGATTTTATGATGGCGAAACACGCTACAAACATCTCGTGAGCGACTGTGGTCACCGGAAGAGGTAGCCGGCAGGCTTCCGATATCGGCTGGTCGCTTTCAGACGCAATCCTGCTGCTGGTCCGCGTGGGTGGCGGACAAGGTGCCGCCTCTTGTGTCGGCTGGCTGAGTCTGACGTTTAGCATCCACGGCAAGCGGGCTCGGGTTTAGTGGCGACTTATGCCCGACCACGCATCGGATGGCGGCGTCGCGCTGCTTCCGGACCTTCCCGCTATCGCTTCGGAACGGGGAGGTTCAATCCGAAGCGGTCATCGAATTGGCATTCGGACGCCCTGTCTCATTGAGCATTATTGTCACAGTGCGACCGCACAGCTTGGCGCTTCGGCTTTCATACGCAGCTATGGCGACCAATCCCGCGGATTCAGTCCAGTAGCGGCAGACGCTCTCCTGCATGTTCGACCAGCGTGATGCCGAGTTGCTTCAGCCCTTCTTGGGCACGGACCGAAGCGTCTCCAATCAACCAGACCTCAAGATGCTGTGTGGGCAGGGGCTTGGGTAAAGATTGGGCGAGGCTGACGGCAATCCCTGAGCTTCTCTCGGTCCACAGCAGCCGGTCAATCGGCAGCAGGACGACCGCAAATTCCTGGCCGGTATAAGCGACCGGAATGTTCAGGTAGATGTCGAGGCGCCGGATTGGGGCGACCGTCCGATGATATCCGGCGAGGAGTTCCGCCATCTGCTGGAACAGGAGAGCGGCGTCCTCGCTGTCTGCTCCAGCGGCATATTGGATAAAAGCTGTGCGTCCCGATACGCCCCGCAGTGTTTTCATCGCCTCGACAATCACCGTTTCATGCCGAGGCGAAAGCACGTGGTTTTGAAGAAAGCGGTCAGCGACCACATTCGGCACACCCATTTGGTGCAAGGCTTCCCGGTTGCGGCGAGCCAGTTCAGTAGCCGGTAGTGCGTTGACGATGTTTTTGGCCTGGTCGAGCGTGCGCAAACCGCTCGCAGCTTGGAGCACGGCTGCGCCGGTAACCATCGATGCCGCACTTAATGTCAGATTACCGGCAGCCGCGGCCCAGGCGACGCTGTTGAGTTCTTTTTGCAAAACTTCGTTGGTGGAATAAACATCAACATCGAGCTTCTGGGCATATTCCCGTTTGAAGCTGGACACGGCCAGCAGGTTCTGTGCCACGCCATCTTCGTATTGACTTCTGCCGCTACGCTTGGTTGCCTCCGAGACGCGGCCGAACACACTGAACACCGCCTCCGGAAGAGCGTTGATCGTGCTAACCGGGTCATTGATCAAGTTCTGGGCCCCTTGCACCACGCCCTTTCCGGCCTCGACCGTCGCCTTGGCGAAGGCATCACTCTCATGGATATTTTTGAGTGCCGCGATCGCGGCGATTTCGCGAACCAGTCGGCGCAATCGAACATCGCTCGGCGGGCCGAAGGAGCCGTAGTCCGACGTCACTGAGTACTGGTTCATGAACGTGAAGGTTGTGACAGTTGGGCCCAATTGGTAGTGGGGCCCGTGCAGCAGGGCTGGGGGCACGACATCCGAGGTAGGTCGAACCTCGGGAGAATCAAACGCCGCTTGGCTCGGCGCAGCGTCTCCGGCGCGACCGGTGCTTCGATCGACAAATACAAAAAGCGCGGCGACCAGCGCCAGAGACCACACTGCGCGCCACCTAGTGCGAACTGGATGATCCATCGAAATCCCTAGTTTCGCATCCCCGGGCTGAGAGGTCACCCGGCGTCTCCACCCCGCCGCCTACAGATTGCGCGGTGCCAAAGGTCGGGTAGGGCATGTCAGGTCGATGTCCGAGGCGCGCTCCGGATGGCGAGAAAGCGCCGAGCGCGGTCATTTTTGGAGTATCACCGAGGGCCAGGCTGGACGCAACGAGCCATTTCCTGCCGACGTTCCGCGATGAATCTAGATTGAAGGGGCGGGAGCCGGTTCAGGCATTATCACGCGAATTTGCTGCGCGGTTGACAAAAGGTCCCGTTGATCATCGGCGGTCGTTGATATGAGATAGCGGCCGAATAGCTGCTAGGTGGTCCCATTGCGCTCAAACTCCGTTCGCGGATGTTCGGATTCTGCGAAGCCTTCCGAACGAGCGGTTATCCCGCAAGCTCGCACCGACGGGATGATTTGGGTTCCCGGCGACACGTTCCATATGGGATCCGACGACCACTATCCGGAAGAGGCGCCGGCGCACAGGGTGAAGGTCGACGGGTTCTGGATCGACCGCACCCCTGTCACCAATCGCGATTTTCTCCGCTTCGTCAATGCAACCGGCTACGTAACCTTTGCGGAGCTGAAGCCAGATGCGAAGGATTACCCGGGAGCCCTGCCACATATGCTCCGCGCGGGATCGCTCGTGTTCACGCTCCCTAAACATCCAGTTGACCTCGGTGATTGGTCACAATGGTGGCAATTCAGGTTCGGCGCTAATTGGCGGCGGCCCTACGGTCCACGGAGCTCGATCGCTGGGCTTCATGATCATCCGGTCGTGCATATCGCGTATCGCGACGCGGAGGCTTATGCGCAATGGGCCGGGAAGGATCTGCCGACCGAGGCCGAGTGGGAATTCGCCGCGCGCGGCGGCCTCGACGGGGCCGAGTTCGCCTGGGGCGACGAGCTGGCGCCCGGCGGCACGCATATGGCAAACACCTGGCAGGGCGCCTTTCCTCGCCAGAACCTCAGGCAAGACGGCTACGAGCGCACATCGCCGGTAATGGCGTTTCCGCCGAACCGCTACGGGCTTTACGACATGATCGGCAATGTCTGGGAGTGGACCACCGATTGGTACTCGCCCGGTCACGAGGCTGATCCCTCCAAAGCTTGCTGCATCCCGCACAACCCCCGCGGCGGGCGGGAGGATGCGAGCTACGACCCGTGCCAACCCGAGATCTGGATCCCGCGCAAAGTCCTGAAGGGCGGCTCGCATCTGTGCGCGCCGAATTACTGCCGGCGCTACCGTCCGGCGGCCCGCCACGCCGAGCCGGTCGACACCTCGACCAGCCACGTTGGCTTCCGTTGCATTGTCCGCGAAGGGTGAAAGTTATGAGCAGCAAGAATGATCGTGAACCCGGACCCGCCAACACGCGTGAAGGAATGAGGCGCCGTACGCTGCTCCTCAGCACTACTTCCCTCGTCGCGGCGTCGGGGATCTCGGCGACTGCACCCTCGGCGCAAGCGCAGCAGCCACAGGAGATCCTGCCAAAGCCCGCGCCGGCATTCCAGGGCAAGATCGGACGCACGGTCAAGGATTCGACGCCCGATTTTCCGAAGAGTGTCGAGGCGCCCGGCGGTGCGCCCAATGTTCTGTTGATCCTGACCGATGACGTCGGTTTCGGCGCTACCAGCACCTTTGGCGGGCCAATTCAGACGCCGAATTTCCAGCGGCTCGCCGATAGCGGGTTGCGCTACAACATGTACCACACGACGGCGCTCTGCTCGCCAACCCGCGCTGCGCTGATCACCGGACGAAACCACCATTCCGTTGCCAGTGGCGTCATCACCGAGTTCGCGACCGGCTATCCCGGCTATAATTCGTTGGTTCCGAAGAGCGCCGGCTCAGTGGGGTCCGTCCTCAAGGACAACGGCTACAGAACGTCATGGTTCGGCAAGATGCACAATGTGCCGGACTGGATGTCGAGCCAGGCAGGCCCGTTTGATCTGTGGCCGACCGGCCTCGGCTTCGAGTACTTTTACGGGTTCCTCGGCGGCGACAGCGACCAATGGCACCCGGCGTTATACGACGGCACCAATCCGATCGAGCCCTATCTCGGCGACCCGAATTACATTCTCGACCGCGACCTCGCCGACAAGGCGATCGCCTGGATGCGAATGCAGCACGCGCTAGCACCCAACAAGCCCTGGCTGCTCTACTACGCGACCGGCACTGCGCACGCGCCACACCACGCGCCGAAGGATTGGATTGCGAAGTACAAGGGCCAATTCGACCAGGGCTGGGACAAGGTCCGTGAGGAGACGCTCGCGCGGCAGATCAAGCTTAGCGTCGTCCCGACCAATACTCAGTTGACCAAGCGCCCGGAACAGATCCCGGCCTGGGATTCTCTATCGGCGGACCAAAAGCGCCTCTACGCGCGGATGATGGAAGTGTATGCGGGCGCCTTGTCGCACGCCGATTATCATATTGGCCGGTTGCTCGATGCCGTGGAGCAGTCGGGGCAGCTGGACAATACTCTGGTCATTTTCATGATGGGAGGCAACGGCGCGAGTGCAGAAGGAACCTTGCAGGGCACGACAAACGAAGTCGGCACTGCCGCCAATGGCGTCAAAGAGAGCATTCCGTTTCTGCTGTCGATGATCGACGAGCTAGGTGGCCCGCGAACCTACAACCATTACCCTGTCGGTTGGGCGCACGCGATGGACACGCCGATGCAATGGACGAAACAGATTGCATCCCACTTTGGCGGCACCCGCAACGGCTTGGTGATCTCGTGGCCCGCCCGCATCAAGGACAAGGGTGGCCTGCGATCGCAGTTTTGTCATGTGATCGATATTGTGCCAACGATATACGAGGCCGCAAAGGTCACCCCCCCGAAAGTCCTGGACGGAGTGGAGCAGAAGCCGCTGGACGGCGTCAGCCTCGTCTATACCCTTGATAACGCGACGGCACCGACACAGCACGGCACGCAATACTTCGAAATGTTCGGGAACCGGGCTATCTACAAAGATGGCTGGATGGCCAGCACGACGCCGCTTCGCCTCCCATGGGTGACGATCGGGTTCGAGCCCAACCCCGATGACTTCAAATGGGAACTGTACAACATCAACGAAGATTTCAGCCAGGCGAACAATCTGATCGAAAAGAACCCCGGTAAGCTCAAGGAGCTCCAGGACGCGTTTGATGTCGAGGCAAAGAAGTACAATGTCTACCCCCTCGACTCGAGCTTCGCGTCACGAGCCGATCCGGCAATTCGGCCGAGTTTGACCCGAGGCCGCAGCGAGTTCGTCTACTTCCCGGGTATGATCCGCATTCCGGAGGGTTCCGCGCCGGACTTCAAGAACAAATCGTGGACGATCGCCGCCGAGATTACGATCCCGCCGGACGGCGCCAATGGGGTGTTGGCGACAATGGGCGGCCGCTATGGCGGCTGGGCCCCGCTGATGCAGGATGGCAAGCCGGAATTCGCCTACGCCTATTCCAATCAGCCGGAGCACAAGTATCGCGTCGTTTCCGATCAGTCGCTGGCGCCCGGCAATCACATCATCCGCGTTAAGTTCGAGTACACTGGCGGTGGCATTGGCAAGGGTGCCACCGCGACACTGCTGGTGGACGAAAAACAGGTCGCACAAGGACAAATTCCGCAGACGATAGGGGTTCGTTTTTCGCTCGATGAAACCTTTGACGTCGGCGAGGACACCGGAACCCCGGTGCTTGAGACGTACGAGGCCAAAATGCCGTTCAGGTTCACCGGCACACTCAAGAGATTTGTCGCGGTTCTCGAACCCTCAAAGCTGAGCTCCGAAGAACAGCAACGGCTGCGCGAGCAATTGGCCAACGCTATGGCGGCGGTTCACTGATCGGTGAGCAGAAGGAAGCAGCGGTCTAGGCAAAGCAAGGTTGCAATCCAGCAACGTCAGAAGGTCTCCTTTCCATCGGACCTCGCAGTTGCTCCGGTCGCACCCCCCAATTCGGCTCAGGGGCCAGCCTGTGTGAAAACGCCTAATCTGGTATTCTCTCTCGGGGTTCGGGGGGACCGGGATGAAGCGTTTTGTTGAGGGTCAAGACCGGAGCCAGCTCATCTTGCTGCCGGATTGCTTGGACGACTACGTCGGGGAAGATAACCCTGTCCGCATCGTCGATGCCTTCATTGATGAATTGGATTTGGCGGTATTGGGTTTTGCGGGTGTTGTGCCGGAAGTGACCGGCCGTCCCTCGTACCATCCAGTGACACTGCTGAAGATTTACCTCTACGGCTATCTCAACCGCGTGCAGTCGAGCCGGCGGCTCGAACGGGAAGCGCAGCGCAACATCGAGCTGATGTGGCTGACCGGGCGGCTGGCGCCCGACTTCAAGACGATCGCCGACTTTCGCAAGGACAACGGCCCGGCGATCCGGGCGGTGTGTTCCCAGTTTGTGGTGTTGTGCCGCGAGCTGGGCCTGTTCACCCGCGCCGTTGTTGCGATCGATGGCAGTAAATTCAAAGCGGTGAACAATCGCGACAAAAATTACACGGTCGCCAAGGTCATCGGGCGGATGGAGCAAGTCGACGCCAGCATCGCGCGTTACCTGAGAGCGCTGGACCAGGCCGACCGCGAAGAGAGCGATATCGCCGAGGCCAAGTCTGGCCGGCTGAAGGAGAAGATTGCCGGCCTGCGCCGACAGATGCAGGCCTTGAAGGTGATGGAGCAAACGGTTCAGGACGCACCCGATCAGCAGGTCTCACTGACCGATCCCGACGCCCGTTCGATGGCGACCAGCGGCAAAGGCACCGCCACTGTCGGCTACAATGTACAGATCGCCGTCGACGCCGAGCACCATCTGATCGTGGCCCACGAGGTGACTAATCAGGGGTACGACCGCCACCAGCTTGCGCCGATGGCGTTCAAGGCACAGCAGGCCACGGGCCGCGAGAAGATCACCGCTCTAGCTGACCGCGGCTACTTCAACGGCGACCAGGTCCTCTCTTGCGAAGGCACGGGTGTCGCGCCGATTCTGCCAAAGACACTGACATCTGGCAACGCCAAGCGCGGCCTGTTCACCGGGCAGGACTTCATCTACGACGCCGAGAAGGATCATTACACCTGCCCAGCCGGCGAGCATCTGACGAGAGGGCTTGTCCGGTCGGACCGCCGCGGCGATGTCGACCAATACCGCCATCTGACCGCTTGCTTCACTTGTCCGCTCAAGCCCAAGTGTACGCCGGACAAGTTAAAGCGGATCAAGCGCTGGAAGCACGAAGGTGTTCTCGATGCAATGCAAGCCAGGCTCGATCGGATGCCCGATGCGATGGGCGTGCGCCGGCAAACTGTGGAACACCCTTTCGGAACCTTCAAATCGTGGATGGGAAGCACCCACTTCCTGACCAGGACGCTGAAGCGGGTCCGCACCGAGATGAGCCTTCACGTTCTGGCCTATAACCTGAAGCGAATGATAACGATGTTCGGTGTCGGACCACTGATGGCGGCGATCAGGACCTGATCGCCTCGTTCAAGCCGCACCGTGTCAGTCGATCTATCCGGCATCCCAATTGTCTTGCCGGGAAACACAGCGCATCGGCCGCCTCATCCCACACGTTTTCCCACAGTCTCGGGCA
>Ga0310916_10002074_pt1 | contig 12147 bp, 10 predicted proteins | sample GREbulkMGLF176_FD_203444 | JGI IMG/M metagenome (GOLD analysis project Ga0310916, IMG submission 203444) | Lab enrichment of tropical soil microbial communities from Luquillo Experimental Forest, Puerto Rico - GRE.bulkMG.LF176 | ecosystem: Environmental > Terrestrial > Soil > Tropical forest >...
CGGTTCCGCGGATGCGGGAAGCTGACCTCGATTTCCGCCGCGACGCGTCCCGGGTTCGAGGAAAAGAGCAGGATGCGGTCGCACATGAAGACCGCTTCCTCGATGTTGTGCGTTACGAGCAGCATCGATTTTATCGGCAGCCGGCGTTCGACCCAAAGATCGAGAAGATCGGTGCGGATCGTCTCGGCAGTCAGCACGTCGAGCGCCGAGAACGGCTCGTCGAGCAATAGAATTGTCGGTTCGACGACGAGCGCGCGGGCAAAGCCGACGCGCTGGCGCATGCCGCCCGACAATTCACGCGGGTAAGCCGACTCGAAACCGTCTAGGCCGATGAGGTCGATCGCCGAAAGTGCGCGGCGCCGGCTTTCCCTGGTCGGGACGCTGAGGGCCTCGAGGCCGGCTTCGACATTCTGCAGAACCGTAAGCCATGGGAAGAGCGCGAAGGTCTGGAATACCATCGCGATCCCTTCCGCGGGGCCGTTGACTGGGCGGCCGCGATAGACCACCTCGCCCCCGCTGGGCCTGATGAGACCGGCGATGATGCGCAAGAGTGTCGATTTGCCGGAGCCGGAGCGGCCGAGGAGCCCGACAATCTCGGCGGCTCGCAGCGAAAGATCAACATCCGCCAGAACCCGCACCTGACCGGACCCCCGCGCGAAACCACGGCTCACATCGCGCACGGTGAGGATCGGCTCGGCGATTGTCACTTCGCTGAGGGTTTCGGTTGCGACCATTGCGGTTTCTCAATCGAGGCGCAGCCGCTCTTCCGCATAGGCGTAGAGCGGCCGCCAGAGCAGGCGATTGAACAGCGTTACCAGCAGCGACATGACAGCGATGCCGAGCACGATCTTCGGATAATTACCCGCAGCAGTATTCTCGGCGATATAGGCTCCAAGGCCGCGCGCCGTAATCTTCGTGTCGCCCCAGGACACCGCTTCCGCGACGATGCTGGCATTCCACGCGCCGCCCGCCGCGGTAATCGCGCCGGTGACAAAATATGGAAAAATTCCCGGCAACATGACCTGGCGCCACCATTGCCAACCACGCATGCGAAAATTGGTCGCCGCTTCGCGGAAATCGTTGGGATAGGCCATCGCGCCGGCGATGACATTGAACAGGATATACCACTGGGTTCCGAGAATGATCAGCGGGCTGAGCCAAATGTCCGGGTTCAGATCGAAATGGACGATTGCCACGACGAACACCGGAAACAAGAGATTGGCAGGGAAAGCCGCGAGGAACTGAGCCAGCGGCTGGATCTTCTCAGCGAGGTGCGGCCGCAAGCCGATCTCGACGCCGATCGGCACCCAAATCAAGGAGGCGACGGCTATCAGCGTAACCACGCGAGTCAAGGTGAAAAGGCTGAGCTTCAAGACGTCGAGGACATCGTCCCAACCTGCCCCCGAGGCGACATAATCGATTATCTTCCATGCCGCGAAGGCGGCGACCGCGGCGACGATGGTGAACCAAACGGCGTCCATTGCCACCGAGCGGGATTGGCGGACCCTCGCCGTGCTATCGCGCAACGGCGCCAAGCGCCATCGCGAAAGGTGACGCAGAAACAGGCTCGCTGGAGTTGTCACCGTTCCAAAGAGGCGGCTGCGCTGCAGCAAATCGAGGAACCAGGAACTCGGCGCGGCCTGGGCGCCAGTCTGCTCGAAGCGGAACTTGTCGGCCCAGGCGACCAGCGGTCGAAACATCAGCTGGTCGTAGAGAATGATAACGACGGTCATCGTCAGCACTACCAAGCCGACGGCAGTCAGATTCTTGTCCGCGGTCGCCTGGGCCAAATAGGCGCCGATCCCAGGTAATGTGATCGTCTTGTCACCGACCGTGATCGCCTCGCTCGCCACGACAAAGAACCACCCGCCGGACATACTCATCATCATATTCCAGATGAGGCCCGGCATCGCAAACGGCACTTCGAGACGGCAGAAGCGCTGCCACGCCGAGAAACGAAAACTGTGCGACGCTTCGTCGAGGTCGCGAGGCACGGTACGCAAAGATTGGTAGAAGCTGAACGTCATGTTCCAGGCTTGGCTCGTAAAGATCGCGAAAATCGCCGCAGCCTCGGCGCCGGCTACACGGCCGGGAAATAGGGACGTGAAGAAAACGACGGTGAAGGAAATGTAGCCCAGCACCGGCACTGATTGGAGAATGTCGAGCAGCGGGACGAGCACGAGTTCGGCGCGCCGGTTCTTTGCGGCGAGCGTGCCATAGGTGATGGTGAAGACCAATGACGCAATCATCGCCGCCAGCATCCGCAGGGTCGTGCGCAGCGCGTATTCTGGTAAGTTGATCGGATCGAGCGAGACAACCGGCTCTTTTAGTGCCGAGAGCGGCGCTAAAGTTTCGTGAGCGCCTTTCCCGACGAGCAGCAACAACCCAAACACCAATGGAAAGGCAATAACGTCCCAGCGGTTCGGGATCAGACCCCGTGCGGTCAGGCTTGCATAGCTGATAGCACTTTCCCGCACCCGCGGTCTCCTTCGAGCCGCGCACTGGCAGCACGGGGCATCGCAATAGTCAAGTCGGGATCCGTACCTGTCACAGAACTGTAAAATTAACGAGCCATAATCTTGAGGCTTGCCGGAAGAGGGGGACCAGAAAACATGGCTGACGTCGCACTGCAGGCACAAGCGGCGGCTGGTGCTATTGGCGTTCGCCCGAGGCTCGATCGCGGGGTCAATCCGGGCACCGCGATATTTTTTCTGCTGCTGCTCGCGGCCGGGGTTTTCTTCGTGGCGTACAGCCTTTACTCGGACGTCGCGGCCAGTGGCTCAAGAACCACGACCATTTTACCTTATCTGCTACTTTTCGTGGCGTTACTGATTGCCCTCGGCTTCGAATTCGTCAATGGGTTCCATGACACGGCGAATGCCGTCGCAACAGTGATTTATACACACTCGCTGCCTGCGGAAATCGCAGTCGTGTGGTCGGGGAGCTTCAATTTCCTCGGGGTTCTATTGTCGAGTGGCGCCGTGGCCTTCGGCATCATCTCGCTGTTGCCGGTCGAACTGATCCTGCAGGTTGGCAGCTCCGCCGGGTTTGCGATGGTGTTCGCACTCTTGATCGCCGCGATCATATGGAATCTCGGCACCTGGTATCTCGGTCTCCCGGCTTCGAGCTCGCACACCTTGATCGGCTCGATCATTGGCGTAGGCATCGCCAATGCTCTGATGCATGGGCAGGACGGGACCTCAGGGGTCGACTGGGCACAAGCCACCAATGTCGGTAAAGCGCTATTGTTCTCACCCGTCGTCGGGTTCGTACTCTCGGCGATATTGTTGCTCGTCATGAAAGTGCTCATCCGGCAACCCGAATTGTACCGCTCGCCGGAGACGGATAAGCCGCCGGCTGGTGGATCCGTGGCCTCTTGATCTTCACCTGCACAGGCGTCAGCTTCGCTCACGGCTCCAACGACGGGCAAAAGGGAATGGGGCTGATCATGCTAATCCTGATCGGCACCGTGCCGACCGCCTTCGCCTTGAACCGCGCTCTCCCCGACGTCGCGATGGCACAGTTCTCGGCCAACTCGGCGGCAGCCTCGAAAATCGTCGCGGAAAAAGCCGCCGGGTATAATGTGCTCGGCGATCCGCGGCCGGCGGTGATGGAGTATGTCGCGCATCACCATCTCAGCGAGGGAACTTATCCGTCGCTTGCCGTGCTGATCCAGGACATCGACAAACAGGTCAAGCAATACGGTTCGTTATCCAAAATCCCCGCCGAAGCCGTCGGAAATACCCGCAACGATATGTATCTCGCCGACGAAGCTCTGCGCAATCTGATGAAGGATAAGGATAGCGAGCTGTCGACGGCAGAAGTCGCGACCTTGAACGCCTACAAGCAGTCGCTCGACACCTCCACGAAATTCATCCCGATTTGGGTCAAGATCGCGGTGGCGATCGCGCTAGGCCTCGGCACGATGGTCGGGTGGAAGCGGATTGTCATTACGGTCGGCGAGAAAATAGGCAAGACGCATTTGACCTATGGCCAAGGAGCCGCTGCAGAACTGGTCGCGGCGGGCACGATTGCCGCGGCCGACATGTATGGTCTGCCAGTCTCGACCACCCATATCCTGTCCTCGGGTGTCGCCGGAACGATGGCGGCCAACGGGTCGGGCCTCCAGCTGTCGACGATCCGCAACATCGTGCTGGCATGGGTTTTGACCTTGCCGATGGCGATGATGCTTTCTGCGGGTCTCTATTTGCTGTTCGTCCACCTGTTCTGAGGCTGCCGAAATGCGTGCGATCGATGTCATGGTGCGCGATGTCGTCACCGTCGGCCCCGATACAGCGGTGACGGAGGCGATCAAACTCCTGGCCGAACACGACGTCAGCGCTCTTCCCGTTGTTGACCAGGCCGGTAATTTGGTTGGCGTGCTCAGCGAGGCGGACCTAATCCATCGCGCCGAAATCGGCACCGAAAAGCATCGGCCCTGGTGGCTGGAGGCAGTGACCGGTGCCAGCACGCTCGCCGAGGAATTCGCCAAATCCCATGGGAAGAAGGTCGGCGAGGTCATGACCGATGGTGTCATTTCGGTTACCGAGGAGACCCCGCTGTCGGACATTGCTGCCCTCTTCGAGCGCAAGCGGATCAAACGTGTGCCGGTCGTCAAAGATGGCAAACTCGTCGGCATCGTCAGCCGGTCGAATCTGATCCAGGCGCTCGCTTCGGTGGTCGGACGCATCGACGAGCACGACGAGACGGACCGGCAAATCCGGCTTGAGTTGCTGGCTCGACTCAGAGACCAACCGTGGACCGGTTATGGCGAGCGAAACATTACAATTGGCAACCGTGTCGTGCATCTGTGGGGGCTCGTCGGCTCGGAGGCGGAACGAAAGGCCTTGCTGGCGCTTGCCGAAAGCGTGCCTGGCGTCTTGCGGGTTTCCGACGAAATGATCGCGGCCTATTAGGCGGCGCGTGCCCGCGGAACGGGAACCTCAGTCTGCTACCTGAGGAGCGGTAAGGGGCAGATATGGCTCAGTTGGCAATAGATCGGACGGGCGATCAGGCGATCTCGGAAGCAGCGCCCTTGCCGCCCGCTCAACGCTACATCAATCGTGAGCTGTCCTGGCTCGCCTTCAACGAGCGGGTTCTCGAAGAAGCTAGTAATCCAGGCCATCCGCTCCTCGAGCGGGTGCGGTTCTTGTCGATCTCCGACAGCAATCTCGACGAATTCTACATGGTGCGTGTCGCCGGTCTGAAAGAATTGGCGGCCAGCCACGTCTCCGTTAAGAGCGAAGATGGGTTGACGCCGGAGCGGCAGCTTACTGCAATTGCGGAAGCGGCCGGGCATCTTGTCGATCGGCAGCAGCGATGCTGGGCAGATCTGCAAAAGCGCCTACGCGCCGAAGGTATCTCAATCCCAGATCATGACTCACTGACGAGCAACGAACGGGCTTGGTTGCGCCAGCTGTTAGTCGATCGGCTGCTTCCGGTCCTGACCCCGATCGCGATTGACCCGGCGCATCCGTTTCCGTTCATCCCCAATCGTGCCTTGGCAATGGTTGTCGAGCTTCGTCGTGACGACGGGTCACAGATCAATGCTCTGGTTCTCGTTCCTGAACGGGTCGAGCGATTGATCCGGCTCCCCGGCGAGCGCGGCCGCTTTGTCCTCATTGAGGATGTCTTGCTTGCCGTCGGCTTGTCGGAGTTGTTTCCCGGCATGACGCCGCTCGGCTACGGCGTGTTCCGAGCATTGCGCGACAGCGACATCGAGATCGAGGAGAAGGCGCAAGATCTGGTTGCGATGTTCGAGTCCGCGCTCAAACGACGCCGACGCGGCCAGATTATCAGGCTGACATTTTCAGGAGGCACGCCGGATCGCCTGCGCGATTTTGTTGTCGGGGAGACCGGCACCCAACTCCAGGATGTCGTCGTTGTCGACGGCATGGTGGCCCTTTCGGATGTACGCCAACTCATCACACCAGAGCGGCCTGACCTGTTGTTCCCGCCATTTACTGCCCGCTTCCCCGAACGGATAAAGGATTACGGTGGCGATTGTTTTGCCGCGATCCGGGCGAAGGATATTGTTGTCCACCATCCTTACGAATCCTTCGACGTAGTGGTTCAGTTCATCCGACAGGCGGCGGACGATCCCAACGTCATCGCGATCAAGCAAACGCTCTACCGGACTTCGGAAGACTCACCGATTATCTCTGCCCTCGTCGACGCCGCAGAGTCCGGCAAGTCCGTGACCGCCTTGGTCGAGTTGAAGGCCCGCTTCGACGAGGAGCGCAATATCCGTTGGGCCCGGCGGCTGGAGCAAGCTGGCGCGCAAGTCATCTTCGGCTTTGTCGATTTGAAAACCCACGCCAAAATTTCGCTCGTTGCGCGACGGGAAGGCGAAATCCTACGTTCCTATGTGCATTTTGGGACCGGCAATTATCACCCGGTGACCGCCAAGATCTACACCGACCTCTCATACTTCACCGCTGATCCGACGTTGTGCCGTGATGCAGCAAGAGTATTCAATTTCATCACTGGTTATGCTTACCCGGCCAACCTCGAAAAGCTGTCGATCTCGCCGTACGGGATCAGGACGCGACTGCTGGAGCTGATCGAGGCCGAGATTGCACACGCCGAGGCGGGTCGACCAGCGACGATCTGGGCTAAGCTCAACGCGCTCGTCGATGTCGGCATGATTGACGCGCTGTATCGCGCTTCTCAGGCCGGGGTCTCGATCTCGCTTATCATCCGTGGCATGTGCTCGCTGCGCCCGGGGGTCGCGGGGCTCTCGGAAAACATTACGGTGAAGAGCATTATCGGACGGTTTCTCGAGCACGCCAGGATCGTCTGCTTCGGTGCTGGGCATGGGCTTCCGTCGCCGGAGGCCAGCGTGTTCATCTCGTCGGCTGATTGGATGCCGCGAAACCTCGACGGCCGAGTAGAGGCTTTGGTGCCGATTGACAACCCGACTGTGCACCAGCAGATCCTTGACCAGATCATCGAGGCCAATCTTCACGACGATGCCCAAAGCTGGAGCCTGCAGGCCAACGGATCATGGCGGCGTCTCATTCCAGGCGAGAAGCCGAAGAGCGCACACATCTATTTTATGACCAATCCGAGCCTGTCGGGCCGTGGCAGCGCGCTGCACGGACACGGCGTGCATAACCATCGTTTGCGTATCTTTGACTGAGGTTCTCGACGTCGTCGGCCTCGAACGCGCAGATCTCCTGGGCGAGCGTGGGTTGTCGATTGTGCCCTGTACCGATGGACGGCGAGTGCGCGACGTCGCCGTCGATGAGACGGGGGGATTCGTCAGCCAACCGGGCAGCGTTGTTTGGCTCGGGTTGCACGAGCTTGACGAACAGCTGCTCACAACCGTCAAGACGCAGTTCGGTCTTCGCGAGCCGATAGTCGAGGACGCAAATCGGGCACACCAGCGCGCGAAACTGGAAACCTATGAAGACAAGCCTCCTGCTTTCCGCGGCGCGACAGAACGAGGTCGTGAAAAAGCTCGCCAGCTGGGGCGCAATCCTTGCCGTCCCAGCGGGAATTGCTGGTATCTAATGGGATGAATTTCAAGAACATGCCTGAGCTGGAATGGTCACTCGGGTATCCCTGCAGCGTTATTGCTGATGATGACGATTTGCGTTATCCTTTATTATCTGTTCCGGAGAATTGATCGGCTCTAAATCGGCTGTCCCGAACATGCTCAGCAACAGGAGATCGTCCCTTCGCCTCTGGTTCGACCGAGCTGCGTTCGTCGCGACGCTCGCTCCCCTCGCGTGCGTCTGGCCATTCGCGTCGGTTAGTGGTGCGACCCCCATCACATTGAAGGTGGAAGCGCTCGCTGGGCTGCCGGGCTTGCACCAGTCTGCCTTGTCGCGCTTCGCTGCAACGCACATGACCGATGCCGGGCTCGCCGACTGGCGTTTCGAGCCGGCAGAAGGGGATAGCGCGGCGCCCAATCGCGTCGAATGGACATTCAGATTGAATCCCTATGCCGGAGGGGAAGTGCGCAATTTTGTGCACACCTTGGTTTATGAACAACGGCTGGGAGTCCATCGTCCAATCACGATCGAGGCGCGGCTCTATTTGAACGGCGAGTATCAGACGCTCGTCGAACAGCAAGCGATGGTGCAAGGCGGTCCTGAGGATGCTGACCTCGCCACTGCAATCGCGGGTGCCACGCAAAATCTGCTCGGCCCTAAAGGGGCTTATCGCGCAATAGACACTGGGAGGCCGCCTGTTTCACGAGCGCGATAGCTCAGGTGCGCCTGCTATCTCTATTGGCCTCTGATGTTCGTTTGGACTGGCCTTCCTGCACTAACGATCGCCGGCGTGATTATGCTCGGAGCTGCCGGCGAACCTGCGGCGGCAGACGAAGGTCTCTTCGAACAAGATAGGCTCACCGGCGACTGGGGCGGGGCACGCAAACAGTGGCAAGATGCGGGCATTGATTTCGGCATCAATGACACCGCGGAAACGCTGTCCAACCTCACTGGTGGCGTAAGGCAGCTGACGATCTACCAGGGTCTGCTCGACGTATCTCTTACTCTCGATCTCGAGAAGCTGGCTAAATGGCCCGGAGCGAGTTTTTACATCGACGGGTATCAGATCAGCGGGCGCGGCTTGTCGAAGAACGCGATCGGCAACCTGCTGACGGTCAGCAGTATCGAGGCACTGCCCTCGACGCGTCTTCATGATTTATGGCTGCAGCAGGAGTTCCTCGATCGCCAAGCTTCTCTGCGCGTCGGTCAGATCGCCCTCGATGACGAATTTTACATCAGCCAATACTCGGCAGGCTTCGTCAACTCGACATTCGGCTGTCCGGACATTTGGTCGACCGACCTGCCGAGCGGGGGACCCTGTTACCCATTCGCGACACCGGGGGCGCGATTTCGGGTCGCGCCGATCAGCGGTCTGACCATATCTGCAGCGGCCTTCAACGGCAATCCGGCGCCGCCGGGACCGGGTGATCCGCAGGTCCGCAACTCGGGCGGCGTCAACTTTCTGATCGGTGAGGGTGGCTTCCTGCCGATTGCCGAGCTTGCTTACGCTTTTGATGAAGAGCCGATCTCTTCTACCCGATTGAGCGATGTCAAACTTGGCGCTTGGTACCATACGGCGGATTTTCCCGATCTGCGTCGTGATACCCTGGGACGCTCGCTCGCAGACCCCTCCAGCACCGGTCTCGCCGCCACGCACGGCAGCAATTTCGGAGCGTATTTTGTGCTGGATAAGATGTTGTGGCGTCGCCCCGATACGGCGAGCCAAGGTCTCGCAGCCTTTCTGCGCATCGGCTACGCGCCGCCCGACCGCAATTTGATCAGCCTCGAGATCGATGCCGGCCTTACCTTCAAGGGTCTCCTGCCGGGCCGCGAGCTCGATATTCTGGGCGTTGGGACAAGCTTTGGACGGATCGGCTATGCCCGCCACTTAGACCAGGACGAGGTTCAGTTTACCGGCATCCAACGCCCGGTCCGTGATTACGAGGCGGTGGTCGAAATCACCTACGAAGCGCGAATTGCGCCATGGTTCCTGCTGCAGCCGGATCTACAGCTAGTCTTCCGTCCCGGCGGTTATACATCCGCGCCTCCGCCCGCTCCGATAGGACAGCCGATCCCCAATGCATTGGTCATCGGCATTCGATCCGGTATTACTTTCTGAAGCGTTGCCGGACCGAAAACGCCTCATGACAGAGACACCCGATCGAGGCGTGGCTTCCGACGCCGAAAAGCAGATCGCGGCATCCTTGAACGGGCAACTGCCTACTCAGCAGATGTTCCTGACGCTTCGCTATTATGCTGGCGATGAGAGATTTTGAATAACCACTTGACCTATGCGGTTCTTTGCCAAGCGACGTTATAGGAGCACGCTCCAGTGACTCGACCATGTAATACATGAGTTGTCGAATCAAAATCGCCGTCAAAATCTTCATCCACCGGTACTTCTTTGATCTGCCCGCTTATCGTTGCACCGTAGCCGCTGCTCATCTTCACGTGGCCTTGCGGCGTCACATATCCTGCGAAGTGTACGCCCATTGCTTCGAACTGGGCGAGACCATCGGTAACGGTCATAGGAGGAAATTCATTTCCTGTATAACTCTGACATTTCAGTGTGGCGCTGCCGCCCATGATCGGCAGAGTGTTGTTCTTACTGTTATTCTGTACCGAAATATCGCGATATTTTCCGTCGAACGCGTTCGTTGTATTCTCGGCTGATCCAGCCACATGGGTTGGTCCTGCGCTCGGATCTGCTCCCAGCCATTGCTGAGAGTTGCCAGTGCACGCGGACAGTACCACCAGCGAAAGGCCGATCAAGACAGAGTGCTTCATTTAATCCTCCATCGCAGAGGTCCTGCAATATACGAAAATGTCGAGTGGAACACAGATGACAGTTTTGTGAAATTTGTGTAGGTTACCTGACGGTTGCGGTGTCCCCGTCCCCGCAGATAGGCAGCCGAATTCCATCTTTTTTGCTGTTGATGGACCGAGGGCGAGCCATGACAGATCCGGATCTCATCACGCTGCTTCGCCAAGGAGCCGACGCCTGGAATTCCTGGCGGGAAGCGAATCCAATGATCCGCCCGGTCCTCCGCGCGATGAACCTAAATGGCTCGAACCTCGCGGGGATATCACTGCGGGGTGCGGATCTTGCGAACGCGAACCTCAGCCGGGCCAACCTCAGTCACGCCGCACTCGACGGTGCTGACCTCAGGGTCGCCGATCTCAGTGGCGCAAACTTGAGCCGTGCTAATCTCGCCGGAACGACTCTCAGCGACGCAAACCTGAGCCGGGCAAACCTCACCGAGGCTAATCTCGGCGCGACCGATTTGAGCGATGCGAATCTCAGCTTGGCGAACTTGACTGGAGCCAGTCTCGCGCGAGCCAATCTCAGCAGGGCGAGCCTCAGCGGAGCGCTCCTCAGGGGCGCCAATCTCAGCGAGGCAGGTTTCGACAACGCAAACCTCAGCGGGGCCGATCTCACTAGAGCCTATCTGAGCGGCGCAGCGCTCAATGACGCGAACCTGCGCGGTGGCGACCTGAGTGGGGCGATTTTATTGGGGGCCAACCTCAACCGCGCAAATCTCAGCCTCGCCGACTTCACCGGTGCAAACCTCAGCGGTGCGGATTTCCGCGAAACGGACCTCAGCGGCGCAACTCTGAACCGGGCGAATTTCAGCCACGCAAATTTGGCTAATGCGCAGCTGACTGACGTGCGCTGGCAGCTTCGTAGGATGCGCGGCTGTCACCTCGGCGTCCGCGGTCTCGACTCTTGCTTTGGCAACGCCCTCTTCAAGCGCGCTGCCGCTGACCAGGAGTTTCTCGACACGCTGGAGGCGCATTTGAAGGGAACTCGCCGCATGGTTCTGTTCCGAGCGTGGGGGCTGATCGATTACGGCCGCAGCCTGCTCCGCGTCGCGGCAATTTCGTTCGGCCTGGCGGCCGCCTATGGGGCGGTTTATCGTACTTTTCCCAATATCCTCGATTACAAAGATAGCGCCAAAACCTGGTTCACGCCGTACTATTTCTCGATTGTCACTTACACGACGCTCGGCTTCGGAGATGTGAAGCCCGCAACCCTAGTCGGAGAGATCATTGTAAGCAGCGAGGTCATTCTCGGGTACACGACACTCGGTTTGCTTCTCTCCGTCCTGGCGCAAAGTATTGCGCGCCGCAGCTGAATGCTACGAGGCGAGAATCACGTCAGCTGCCTTCTCCGCGACCATGTAGACGGCGCTGACGATAAAAAACCCTGGGATGCGCGGAAAGACCGACGCATCGACCACGCGGAGCCCTTCCGTGCCATGCACGCGGAAATGGCTGTCGACCACTCCGCCACTCTCGCGTGGCCCGATAGGGCAAGTGCAGGAGGCGTGGTGACCCCACGCGTTCGTCCGGACGTAATCCTTCAGCTCGTCATCGCTTTGTCGCGCGTCGCCGGGCAGTTCCTCCTCGGCTATGAGCCCCTCGGCTTTCAGCTTTGCCGTCAGCTTCCGCGCAAAGCGGATGCCCGCGACAACCGAGTCGAGGTCCTCGCCCGTAGTATCGTTACCCTCCTCGAAATAGTTGAAATCAATCAGCGGCGGGTCTCGCGGGTCATTCGAACGCAGCACGACCTCACCGGCGCGGTTCTGGGTGTGTGCCTTCAGGATCGCCCAGGTCAGATAATTAGGCTTGGTTACAGCGAGTGACG
>Ga0310916_10002077_pt1 | contig 12136 bp, 14 predicted proteins | sample GREbulkMGLF176_FD_203444 | JGI IMG/M metagenome (GOLD analysis project Ga0310916, IMG submission 203444) | Lab enrichment of tropical soil microbial communities from Luquillo Experimental Forest, Puerto Rico - GRE.bulkMG.LF176 | ecosystem: Environmental > Terrestrial > Soil > Tropical forest >...
ATGACGAAGTCGAGGTCAAATTTCCAGGGCGGCTGACAGAGCCGCCAGAGAAGCAGCCGAAGAGGCCGCCCAAGCGGAGGAGGCAGCCGAAGAGGAGGAGGCAGCCGAAAAGGAGGAGGCAGCCGAAGAGGCTTACAGGGAAGCCTATGAGGAAACGCTCGCGGAATCGAACGCACAATACAGGTTGAACAGTCCCGGGTGCGGGGATTTTCCGGTCGGGTAGCGCGGGGCTCGACTTTCAGAAAGATGGGCTGCGGTCCCCCGAAGGGCCTAGCGTGGATCGGCAACCTTGAACGGTATGAAATCATCGGGAAGCGGCCTTCGGCACTCGATCCGGCGGTCGTGACCACGCATCTGCAAAAGCTACGGGACGACCTGGCGCTGCCCTAAGTGGCGTCAACCATTTCTTTAGATTTTCGAGACGTGCCACCGGCATCGTACTGAAATGTGCTGAGCTGCCGAGGCACGCCATGCGTCACTTCTACTGCGTTCTGGCCGCGCTGGTCTTTTTTACGGCGCTTGCAACTCACGCGGATGCTGCCGTGGTCGTCAATATCGACCGTTCCGTGCAACGGATGTCGGTCACCGTCGATGGAATGCCGCGGTACAACTGGCGGGTCTCCACGGCGCGTAGCGGCTACATCACGCCGCCCGGCACCTATCATCCGGAAATGCTGGCGCGGCACTGGTTCTCGCGCAAATATTACAATTCGCCGATGCCGCATTCGATCTTCTTCTACGGCGGTTTCGCCATTCACGGCAGCTACGAAATCTCCCACCTAGGCCGCCCCGCTTCGCATGGCTGCGTGCGGCTCGACCCCGGCAATGCGGCGATCCTGTTCAGTCTGGTGCAGCGCGAAGGCGTGGACGCGACCACGATCGTGATTCATTAGGGCGCTTTGTCTCTCCGGCGAGCGCTTAACGATGTTCGTGGCGATCCGCCGCGCCAATGGCTGCTTTATTTGAATTTACCGTTAAGGTTCGTCCCGAATCTTGCTTTTGACCTGCTGGATCAGCTCTGGCGTGGTTTCGATGCCGTGTGCTTCTCGCGCGTGCTGTGCCGCCTTCTGCAGCAATTCGCCCTCACTTTCAGCGCGGGCCTCGTAGTCGCAGCCCGGCATGAAGTCACCGCAGCGAAGTACTTTTGTCATGACGATTCCTCCTCAGGTTTGTTTCGGATATGCTGTAATCGGTCACGTCGCCGGCAAGGATGGCCGCAAGCCGTCGTTCGACCCGCGCACCCACCAAATCTAGTTGCTACGATCCAAGTGTATGAGGGCGGCCGGGCATCTGTCTATCGAGGCCACGATGTCCGCTTTGTGCCAAAAGCAGACATCGGCCCGAAGCGGAAGTCAGAGGCAGCGCGGGGCCGCTAGAATTTGCGCTGGATCAAACTCACCCCCGGTCTCAATTTGCTTTCCTATTGCGGGATAGGAAGGCGGACAGGGATCTGTTCATTGGAGGCAATGATGAAACTGTTACGCACTACAGCTCTTACGCGGGTGTTGATGACGGCCGCAGTTCCATCGCTCACAAGTTCTGTTCATGCTTGGGATTGGGCTTGGCGTGGTGGTGGCTGGGGCTGGGGCGGCGTTAGCGTCGGCGAAGCTGCTGGAGCGTTGATCGGTGTCCCCGTGTCATCCTACGCCTGCGGCTACCCGCCGGCTTATGGCTATGGTTTTGGCTATCCGGCTTATTGCTATGGTTACGGGACCGGCTACAGCTACCCGTCTTACGGCTATGGCTACGGTAGGGGCATTGTCCGCCGCGGTCTCTATGCCGGGGCTTGGGTCGTTGGCACTAAAAAGCCAGACTAGAGCATCGCGAGGTATCGGCCGAAGAGCGCGTTCTCTGCAAGGGCAAAGCCCCGCAGGCGCCGGTTGTTACCAAGGGGTGAATGCTGTTGAGCTGTTGAGCTGTTGAGCTGTTGAACTGTTGAGCATTGGGAGGGGATCGGCCTCGTGATGCCGGTCCCTTTTCTTTTTGGACTGAACGCGCGATAGCGTGGCTTCGCGTAGCGCCGCAGCTTACTGCGAGCGGGTCAGCCCACGTAGGCTGCTCGCCTCTGCTTCTCAAAATCATCGGCACACTTCGGCTCCGCCGGCAGCTGAAGCACCGTCGCCTGTTGCCCCTCAGCTAGCAACGTCAGGAGTACGATCTGCCCATCCGCAAACTCCAATGCATCGTGATGGGCGGCAACTCTTTGCTTGTTGACTTGTCGAAAGATCGCCGTGGTGTGGTTCATTACTTTATAGCGCCAAGGGAATAAACCTGTCGTTTGAGAGGTAACCTCGCTAGAAAAAGACAGCTCCGTTCCTGGTAGCACGCAGACCGCAACGTTTGCATCTTCTGAGGCAGCGAAGCCACGCGTGCCCGTGCCAAAGCTCCGCGTTGTGAGCTTGTCGCCAACTTTGGCGGGCCGTGATTTAACGCTGTGAAGGCTGAAGTCGCACATTTCAGAACTCCTTCATAACAAGCCCTCACTCAAGCAAAAGATTACGACAAAGCGGAACAATCTTAGATTGATCTCGATCAAAGACGTTGAGGAAGATCAGCGCGCCGGTCTAACTCCCAAAAGGGACCAGTGGGCAGCTAGTGGCCCCGAATGCCCCATCCCGCGATTGGTCGCAATGACAGGATTATGACTCTCCCGCTCTTTGACTCAAATCAAGGAATGACTTCGTAACGTTCCGCTATCACGGCGCTCCTGGGGTGCTGCTTAGGAGGTCACGATGTTGCGGATAGTAACCGCCGGACTAACTGCACTTTTCGTTACAGCGTCTCCACTTGCCTACGCGCAGACCACTGCCAGGGCCGCAACCCCAAGCGCAGCGGACTGGAACAATTTGACGGACATGCGGATCGATGTCGTCAAGGCCGCGCTGAAACTGACGCCTGACCAGGAAAAATACTGGCCGGCCATAGAGGACGCTATTCGCGCCCGCGCCAAGAATCGGCAAGCCCGCTTCGCGGACATCGAAAAACGAGTAGGTGAACTGCGTGAGGGCAATCCGATCGAAGTCTTACGCAACCGTGATACGGTCGATTTCTTGCAACGTCGCGCGGATGCATTGGCACAACGATCAGCCGACCTCAAGAAACTTGCTGGTGCGTGGGAGCCGCTCTACAAAACTCTGAGCCCCGACCAGAAGCAGCGGATGGCTTTCCTTACGCTCTACGTACTTCATGAGGTGAGGAATGCCGCGGAAGAGCGGACTGAAGAGGAAGAGGATTGAGGCAGCTTCTCCTGCACAAGTATCAATGTCCGCTTTACCCCCAATAGCGGACATTGAAACTCAGTCGTGGAATGTCCGCTTTGTGCCAAAAGCAGACATTCTGCACCGCTCAATTGTCGTTATTCGATCATCTTATCGGCGCCGACAGTGACTGAGGGCGCGAGGACTGCGTCGCCCATTTGATTTAACTCAATCTCGCACCGTCGCGAAACCGATAAGTTTTTCGCCGCCGGATGTTTAGCGGCGGCAGTGGGGACATGGAGAGCCGACAAATGCGATCGATCATAGTCGCGGGTATTGTGGCGCTCATATTGGGCGCCGTCAGCTATGTCTCGCTTAACGCGAGGCAAGAACCGACTGGGACCGCATTCACCGCCAGCGGCGCGCGCCTGGATACGCATTGGATTTGGCGCAGCGTATCGACCGAGCCTGGCACGTTAGCGAAGTGCGAGCCGCGCAATGCTTGGCAATGGATTTTTGTCGATTTTGGTCATCCGGCCGGCGAATCCAGCCTCTGCTCCTATTCACAATAGGAGAGCAAACCTAAAGCGCCATTTGCGTTAACTGCGGGCGGCTCCGACTGTAATGGTCTCGTGATAGGCCGTTTGCCATCCCCAAGCGCCTGAACTGTAACCCCGCTTGGCCACCCTCTCCTTGTAAATCTCGGCAATGATGTCGCCGTCACCGGCCAGCAATGACTTCGTCGAACACGCCGCGGCGCACGCCGGCAACTTGCCTTCCGCTAAACGGTTGGCACCGTATTTTTCGTATTCAGCTGGTGAATTGTCCGGTTCCGGCCCACCGGCACAGAAGGTGCACTTGTCCATCTTGCCGCGCGACCCGAAGTTGCCGACGCGGGGGAATTGTGGCGCACCGAACGGGCACGCATAGAAACAATAGCCGCACCCGATGCAATGATCCTTTGAATGCAGAACTACGCCATCTTCCGTGGTGTAGAGGCATTGTACCGGACACGATGCCACGCATGGTGCGTCGGTGCAGTGCATGCACGCGACTGATATCGACCGCTCGCCAGGCTTACCATCGTTGATAGTGACCACCCGCCGCCGGTTAATGCCCCACGGCACCTCGTTCTCATTTTTGCATGCGGTAGCGCAGGCGTTGCATTCGATGCAACGCTCGGCGTCACAGAGAAATTTCATTCGCGCCATTTGAAATCTCCCTATGCGGCTCGCACCTGGCAGAGCGTGGTTTTGGGTTCTTGCATACCAGCCGCCGGGTCATAGCCATAGTTCGTCATTACGTTAGCGCTTTCGCCAAGCACGATCGGATCGGCTCCTGCCGGATAATTTGCGCGCAAATCCCTGCCGTCCAACCAGCCGCCGAAATGGAACGGCATCCAGACGACCCCTTTAGGCACCCGCTCGGTCACCAGGGCTTTGACTTTGGCTTTGGCGTTGATGCCTGTCACCCAGACGAAGGAGCTGTCTTTGATGCCGCGTGGCGCGGCGTCTGCCGGATTGATTTCCGCGAACATCTCCTGCTGCAGTTCAGCGAGCCATTTGTTCGAGCGCGTTTCTTCGCCGCTGCCCTCGAACTCCACGATTCGACCGGTGGTGAAGATCAACGGAAATGCTCCAGCGGTGCCCCTTTCGACAGCAGCCTTTTGCACGGAGAAATTCATATTAGGCAGCCGGAACTGTTTGGCGTCCGGATAAGTCGGATACTGACCAACCAGATCAGGCCGCGGCGAGTAAATCGGTTCGCGATGCACCGGAACCGGATCGGGCAGATTGAAGGCATTCATGCGCGCCTTGGCGTTGCCGTGAGGAACGCACCCGTGTTTGAGGGCCACGCGCTGGATGCCGCCGGAAAGATCGGTCGACCACGCCACTGCATCGGGGTTCGTGCCGCCAATATTTTGAATGGCCGCCAATTCATCGGCAGTCAGGTCATTGTCCCAGCCGAGTTTCTTCAGAACCGCATAAGTGAATTCGGGATAGCCGTCCTGAATTTCCGAACCCTTTGAGTAAGAACCCTCAGCAAGCAGGTTCACGCCGTCACGTTCGACCCCAAAGCGCGCCCGAAATGTGCTGCCGCCGTCCATGACGTGAAGACTGGTATCGTAGAGATTTGGCGAGCCCGGATGTTTGAGCTCCGGTTTCCCCCAACACGGCCAAGGAAGTCCGTAATAGTCACCTTTACATGGCCCGTCGGTGGCACGGAGCGTAACTAGATCGAAATCCTTCTGATTGGCCATGTGCAGCTTGATGCGCTCTGGCGACTGTCCGGTATAACCGGTGCTCCAAGCGCCGCGATTTATCTCGCGCAAAATGTCTTCAGGAACCGGGCGCCCATTATCGATGGCGATGTTCTTGAAAAGTAGATCGGCGAAACCAAGCTTTTTCGCGATCAAATAAATGATCTGATAGTCGTCCTTGGTCTCAAACAACGGCGGCACGACTTGTTCGCCCCATTGCATCGACCGGTTTGAATTCATGCGCGAACCCGAGCTTTCGAACTGGGTACAGGCAGGCAGCAAATAGGTGTTGTCTTTGCGACCGGCTTCGACTGAGAGTGATGCCCAGGTCGTCGGGTGTGGATCGACGACCACCAGAAGGTCGAGCTTGGCCATGGCGTTCATGGCATCCGGCATGCGGCCGATCGCATTGGCGCCGAAGCCGGTGGCCCACAAGGCCTTCACGTTATCCTTCTGGTCGATTTCCTCCTTGGCCAGGAGCACACCATCGAACCAGCGGCTAATCGGGATGCCAGGCTTCTCCATGTTTGGCTTAGAGCCGAAGCGGGACTGAAGCCAGTCGTAATCGACTTGCCAGACGCGCCCCCAGTGCCGCCAGGCGGACTCGCTCAGGCCGTAGTAGAAAGGCAATGTCGTCACGTCCAGCCCGCAATCAGTTGCACCCTGGACGTTGTCGTGGCCACGGAAGATGTTGGCACCCATCCCGCTACCGCCAACATTTCCCGTAAGCAGGAGTAAGATCGAGGCCGCACGCACATTAGCGGTGCCGACGCTGTGTTGGGTAACCCCCATGCACCAGATCAGCGTTGCCGGTTTTTGAGTCGCGAACATTTGCGCGACGCGCTTGAGTTGTTCACCTGGAACACCGCTAACGCGCTCGACTTCTTCCGGCGTCCACTTTTCGATCTCCTTGCGCGCGTCGTCGAAGCCATAGACCCGCTGCGCTATGAATTCCTTGTCCTCCCATCCGTTCTTCAGGATGTGCCACATCATGCCGTAAAAAACCGGAATATCGGTCCCAGGACGCAACTGCACGTATTCGGTCGCGTGAGCGGCGGTTCGCGTTAGACGAGGATCGACAACTATGAAATTTGAGCTGTTGAGCTCGGCGCCTTCGATAATGTGCTGCATCGCCACGGGGTGCGCCTCGGCCGGATTACCTCCCCAAATGAGGATCGTTTTGGCATTGCGGATGTCATTGTAGCTGTTAGTCATCGCCCCATAGCCCCAGGTGTTGGCTACACCAGCGACCGTGGTCGAATGGCAGACACGAGCCTGATGGTCGACGTTGTTACTGCCCCAGAACGCGCCGAACTTCCGGAACAAATAAGCTCCCTCGCTTGTCATTTTCGCCGAGCCGAGCAGAAAAACCGAGTCCGGCCCCGAGTTCTGCCGGATCGCTAAAAGCTTGTCACCGATCTCGGTGATTGCCTGGTCCCAGCTGATCCGCGTCCATTGGCCATTCACCATCTTGGTCGGATATTTGAGGCGACGCTCGCCGCTTGTGAGTTCGCGTATGGCTGCGCCTTTGGCGCAATACGAGCCACGATTGATGGGACTGTCCCACGCGTATTCCTGCCCGATCCAGACGTCGTTGGATACTTCGGCAAGAACCGTGCAGCCGACGGAACAATGCGTACAAATGCTCTTGCGCACTGACACCTGAGCACCTGCAGCCGGCGGTGATCCGGCCTCTGCTTTGCGCACCGAGGAGAGCGAGAAGATATCGAGCGTCGCGAGGCTGCCAGCGGCGAGACCAGAACGGCGCAAGAATGAGCGGCGGTCCAGTCCACAATCCACTTCTTTCAGCAACTCGCCGGCAAGACTGCGCCGCTCCTTACGCTCAGTCTTTTTGGTGAGCATCGCGGCCTCCTCACTTCTTCGGGTAACGGTTGACGCGATAGTAGGCTTGGATGTCAGGGGCGTTTGGCTGGTAGCGCGCCTTGCGCTTTTCGTCCGCGGGCGCGCTGTGGGCTTCCTCGACAAGCGATCCAGAGAGAGTCGCGGCAGCACTCGCCCCCACACTGAGGCCGCGAAGGAGATCGCGTCGATCTACTTTATTGCCAGACTTTTTTGTTTGCATTGCCGAATGTCCTTAGATGCTCGCCCGTTCAGACCTCCCCACACAGCTTCGTACGACTAGGTCGGCGTGGTCACCGCCGGAGCTTGCGGTGAGCTCTTGTCGTGTCCGCCCAGCTGTTCCTCATACCAGAGCGAGTGGTGATGTTTTGCCCAGCTGACGTCAACGTCGCCGGTCATCATCCCCTCGAGGGAGCCTTCCGTCCCAAGCGTAGCCATGTAGATGTGTCCGCAGATCGCAGCGATAAACAGCAAGCCGACAGCAGCGTGAACGATCTGGGCCAACTGCATCGCGACGATCCCAGTTCCGAAGAACGGGAAAAGGAGCACATAGCCGGTTACAACGACCATTCCGCCGCCCAAGACCGTCGTCCAAAAGATCATCTTTTCTCCGGCATTGAATCTGCCGGTTGGCGGCGCTTCGCCGCCAAACATTCCGCCACCTCTCTTGATCCACTCAATGTCGACGCGTGCCGGGAGGTTGCTGCGCACCCAAAGTACAAACATCAGCCCGACACCGATCGCGAACGGAAGGGCTAGATAATTGTGCAGGTACTTTAAGGCTAGCGTCCACGCGCTGAAAGCGTTTGCGCCAATCACCGGCAACAGCAGCGTCGCCCCAAACGTTATATTCAAGCCGGAAACAGCCAAGATCACAAAACATATCGTCGTCATCCAATGAACGAGCCGTTCAAAAGTGTTGAAACGCGACACCGTGCGTCCGGCGCGCCCGCCGAATCGCATACTGCCTCGCCAGAGATAGAACAGCGCGAGCAGGCAGAGCATGCCCACGATTGCCATCGCGCCAAGCAAGGGTACAAACACGTTTTGAACCTGGCTCCAAAGACGACCAACTGGTTGCTCAACAAGGTGGGATTGCACGTCTGGAAGAGTGCCGCGCCCCTCGATCTTACGCGCCTGGTCAAGGAGCTGCTGCTCTGATTGGGCGCTTCCTAACGGATTGACCGAGCTCGGTTGAGTCTGTTGCGCGTTCGCGGGCGAACTCAGAGCACTAATTCCGACAATAACCATCACGACAACCGCAGCGAAAGCCATGTGGCGTCTTTTCATCAAAACTCCCCACATCTTTTTCATGGTCGTCTTCTCTAGAAATTTTCAGATGGCGACGATCTGCTGCGTGTTGCCATGCTTATTTTTCTGCGGCGGACAGAGATGCGACCAGCTGTGTGAACCAGATTTACGTGACAGTCGAGACAGGCCATTTTGTCGTCACGAATCATGGCGTGGGACGCCTGCCCGGGATTAGCCGGGCGTAATGCTCGCTACTGTGTGACAATCCTTGCACGTCGCGTTGTCCTCAGCGCGCATGCTGTCTTGTCGATTGGGGGACCTTCGAACATCCCTATGTCGCCCGGAAGGAACGTCACCAACTAAGGCTACAAAATCACGGTTCCTATTTGCAAAATTTGACCTAGCTCAAATAGCGGTCGTCAGCCCAATATCCGGCCGGGTTCATCCTCGAAATAGAAATACGCGCAAGCGCTTGTCCGCCACGGTCGCGCACGACATAGCAGGCGTCTTGTGCTTCAACTGGCCAGGGCGCGTCAGGCCAGATAGCGCGCCTCAGTCTGCGGCCACTCGCCTCGTCACTTCAGGTTCTTTTTGCTCGGCGGTGAGCCGGCATGGCAGGTGCCGCACGGCTTGCCCTTTGCTATCTGCGGCGTGGCATAGGCCTGGGCGACGATCGAGAATGCGAAGGCGATGGCGATTGCAATGCGGATCATGACTACCTCGGGGGTCAATAAAGCGAATAACGCCGAGCGACCGCACCGAGTTCGGGGTTACTTCGTCAGACCAGGGTGGCGGGAAGCGGCGAACAGACAACGCTATGCTGCTGCCCGCTCAAATCGACGCCGTATTCGCCATTGTCTCAAGCCGCGGTTCTCTACTTCATTTTGTTTCGGCGGTTGCACAGCCGGGCCAGATTAACCCTATTGCCGTCTCGTTGCTGAGGAAAAGACTGTTTTGGTTAGACTGCGCTTGTGTCGAATCCCGTTGTGCGGCGGCGTCAGCGGAGCAGTCAGTAATAAGGGAATGTGACAATGTGGAGAAAGACCATGCTTTCCGCGGCCGTCGCAGCCGCCATTGGGGCATTCGCATTTGCCCCCGGGCCGGCGCAGGCCCGTGGCGACATCGTGTCGGTGAAGGACAGTTATATGCCGGGAACGATCGTCATCCGCACCGGCGAACGCCGCCTTTATTACATTGTTGGTGCAGGCCAAGCGATCCGATATCCGGTGGGCGTTGGCCGCGCCGGCATGCAATGGTCCGGCACGGCCTCCATCAATGGCAAGTACATCGAGCCGGCGTGGTCGGCGCCAGCGTCGATTCGGCGCGACTACCGGTCGCTGCCGAGCGTCGTTCCAGGCGGCTCCTCGCATAACCCGATGGGAGCGGCGGCCATGACGCTGTCCCGCGGTGAATATGCAATCCACGGCACCAATGCGCCGGGCACGATCGGTGGATTCGTGTCGCATGGCTGCATCCGCATGCATAACGAAGACATTATGGACCTCTACAGCCGCGTCGGCGTCGGCACGCACGTGGTGGTTACGAGGTAATCGGCAATTCGGAATAAGTCACCGATGGGCGCGCGTGGTCAATTCAACAGTCTTTTGTCGGACTCTGCGCCAATCGACTGACAGACCCCTGTTTCTCGAAACCCTGCGCTAATCGACACTTTTATCTTTTGAATTCATTGGCTAACGCCACCACCCACTTTAAGGGAACCAACGTTCGTTCCGAGGGCGTCAGTGAAACAGCAAATTTTTAGTTAGCCTTTTCTTAAGTTTTTGTGTTCAGCCTCGCTGCGGGGGGAGCATAAGGAGAATTTCCGATGCTCCAGATCATGATCGCGTGTAGGCGTACTGGTCAGTTCGTCCCAGCCGGAATAGAGACTGATATCGATACTTTTATCGCGCTGCCGGAGGCGTTGTCTCTGACCCGGTGCCCCGCATGCGGCGGCAATCATTATTGGACAAAAAGCCAGACTTGGATTTGCAACGTTGAATCTTCATTGCGCGCGCTGCTGCCTGCCGAGATCCTCGGCGGCCACTAGCTGTTGTGCGGGCTTCCAATTCTTGGACTGACCACGGCAGCAGGAAGCGGCGTTCTGTCATCGTTGCTCGTTGCTGTGACTGGAAAGGAACACCCGCTCTGAAAAAGAGGCTCGCGAGGGGAATCCGTATTGCTCACCATTTTAAATTTCCTTGCCGTCAATAACGGACATTGAGGTGAGCTGACGCAATGTCCGCTTTATCCCCGAAAGCGGACATAGGTTGAGCACGTCGGGATGTCTGCTTTGTGCCAAAAGCGGACATTCGATCTGCTAATCGATCACCTCGTCGGCGCGGGCAAGTATTGCCGGCGGAATGGTGAGGCCGAGTGCTTTTGCGGTTTTAGGATTGATCACCAGCTCGTACTTGCTGGGGGATTGCACCGGTAGGTCGGCCGGTTTCTCTCCTTTTAGGATGCGATCAACGTAGCCCGCCGCGCGACGGGAAAGATCGATGACATCAGGTCCATACGAGATCAGCCCGCCGGAGGCGGGAAATACGCGCCGATGATAGACTGCGGGCAACTTATGCTTGGCGGCTAGCCCGATGATTAGATCTCGATGGATGATCGCTAGTGCGCTCCCCGTCGTAATTAGGCCGCCATTCGGCGTGCGCGCAAAGGCCGTGATTGCGCGTTCGATCTCACTTGCCTCACGAGGGTTGACTGCGATCAGTTCCAATCCGAGCGACGACGCGGCTGCCTGGATTGCGCCGAGCTGGCCAGTTCCGGCAGAAATATTCGGATCGCGAATGACGGCCACCCGGGTCACTCGTGGCGCAATATCCTTGAGTAGCTCCGGCCATTTCGCGCTCAAACCGTATTCAAAACTGACAAAGCCTGTGACGTTGCCACCCGGCCTCGCTAGGCTATCGACGAAGCCAGCGCCCACCGGATCGACAACGTTCGTAAACACGACCGGCACAGTGCGGGTTGCTTTCAGGAATGGTGCAACCACTGAGGTGCCGGTCGCGAAAATCACATCCGGCGCGAGACCGACTAGTTCCTCCGCATATCTGCGAATACGGTCGGCATCTCCTGCGCCCGTACGAATGTCGATCTGAACGTTTTGGCCATTCGACCATCCCAATTGCTGTAATCCCTGTTGAAATGCCCCGATGCGCGCCTGCAAGTCCAAGTCATCTGCGTCTAGCGCGCCAACAAGCACGCCAATTCGTCGCATTCGCCCGCTCTGCTGCGCGAACGCCACGAGCGGCCACGCAGCTGCCGAAACGGCAATTACTTTGGCGAACTCGCGCCGTCTCATTGCCTCTCCGAGGCTAAGGACAAGGCATCGTAGCGGGTCAAACTGGCAGACTGGAAGTGGTCAAAACGGCGCGCAGCAATGTCCGCTTTGGGTCAAAAGCAGACATCGGAGGACATCCAATCAATGTCCGCTTTACTCCCAAAAGCGGACATTCGTCGGTGCAATTCCCATGCCCGCTTTATGCCAAAAGGCGCGCGGGCCTAGCCTAGCAGCGCTACTCTTTTCTGTCGCTCTGTCTCTTCGGTCGTCTTTGGCTCT
>Ga0310916_10002082_pt1 | contig 12128 bp, 12 predicted proteins | sample GREbulkMGLF176_FD_203444 | JGI IMG/M metagenome (GOLD analysis project Ga0310916, IMG submission 203444) | Lab enrichment of tropical soil microbial communities from Luquillo Experimental Forest, Puerto Rico - GRE.bulkMG.LF176 | ecosystem: Environmental > Terrestrial > Soil > Tropical forest >...
ACCGCTATCGACTGCGTCCTCCCAGATGGTCAGGCGCGGACATGACGTCCGCCACGTCGCGATCACCTCCGCATAGGGACGCGGCTGGCGCGCCACCCATTCGACGAGATCAAGCACCAGCGCGTCCGCCGTCTCGCTCATCGTTGGCTCTCCTTTAACCCACGGCCGCTCGTAGTATACACCTGCATACCCTCTGCGGCGCTAAAGTTCTGCCCGATGTGAACCAGTTCACACGCGGCTGGACCAATCTGTGGTGTCATTTGCGTATTCAAACCGCCAAGGATTCCACATGAATTACGACGGCTTTCAGATCGAGACTTTCGAGGCCGGAAGAGGCCTTTGGCACGCCAGGATCAGGCGCTCGGATTTCGAGCCGGTCGTCATCGACGGCGTCTCCTTTCCGGAGCTTGAAGTCGGCTTTGCCTGGGCTAACAAGGACGCCGCGATCGCCGACGCCAAGACCCGCATCGACTATCTCAACCAGCGATCCGTGATCGTCGAATACAAGCGGCAGGCCAGCCATGCTTAATTCGGAAGTGAGTTTGCCCGATGCGGTGCGGTCCAATTGCCCGGATTGCGAGGGCGAGCTTCGGGTGCTGCGCGTAATCGGCGGACGCGCGGGCAACGAATACTGGACCATGCGCTGCATCCGCTGCGGCGGAATTCACCTCGATATCGTCAAGGATCCGTCCTCCCCGTCTTCGGCGGCATAGGTTGGCCCACCCGGCATGCCGCCCTTTCCTTGTCATGGTCGGCCGAAGCGGCCCGGCTTGCGCGGATCGCGCAAGACTGTCCGCGGCGCTCGGCATTCGCGTCTCGGCTTCCCCCAGGCAGGAAAGACGCGGCACTCGAGCCCGGCCGGCCATGACTGGCTTTGCTACACGGCACCATTCGAGAACGTCACTGCCGGGCTTGACCCGGCAATCCATCCGCCTTGCTAAAAAGCTCTTGGCCATACCCGACGGATGCGCGGGCAAAGGCGAGCGGAAGCGACGCCGTTCTTCGAACGGCTATGCCCAGCCATGACGGGCGGATGCAGTTCGTCCGGTCATTGCGAGGAGCGGAAGCGACGAAGCAATCCAGAATCATGTACACGAAATCACTCGATTGCTTCGCTTGCGCTCGCAATGACGCCATTTCGCAAACGCTCCACGGCGGCTCCGCCCATGGCTTTCGGAGTCACCCCTTGAAAGCCTGCGCGATGGCCGATTGCGCGTCGCCCTGAATCTGTTTCAGGTGGGCCGCGCTGCGAAAGCTCTCCGCATAGATCTTGTAGACGTCCTCGGTGCCCGACGGCCGCGCGGCAAACCATCCGTTGTCCGCGACGACCTTGATCCCGCCGAACGGCTGGTTGTTGCCGGGAGCAACCGAGAGCGCGGCGCGCACCGGCTCGCCGCCGAGTTCCTTCATGCCGAGCTTTTCACCCGTCAGCCTTTTGAGGACGTTCTTCTGCTGCGAGTTGGCCGGCGCGTCGATCCGCTCGTAGAAGGGCACGCCGAGTTCGGCCGTCAATTCGCCGAACAACTGACCTGGGTCGCGCCCGGTGCGCGCGGTCATCTCGGCGGCCAACAGCCCCAGGATGAGACCGTCCTTGTCGGTGGTCCACACCGAACCATCCTTTCGGAGGAAAGAGGCGCCGGCGCTTTCCTCGCCGGCAAAGCCGAACGATCCGCCGATCAGCCCGCCGACAAACCATTTGAATCCAACCGGCGTCTCGACCAGGGAGCGGTCGAGTTTTTTGGCGACGCGGTCGATGATCGCGCTGCTCACGATGGTCTTGCCGACCGCGCTGTCCTTTTTCCATTGCCGACGGTGTTCGAACAGATACGCAATCGCGGCGGCGAGATAATGGTTCGGGTTCATCAACCCGCTGGAGCGCGTCACGATGCCGTGCCGGTCGGCGTCGGTGTCGTTGGCAAAGGCGACATCGAAGCGCTCGCGCATGGCGATCAGGCGCGCCATCGCGTAAGGCGAGGAACAATCCATCCGGATCTTGCCGTCCCAATCGAGCGTCATGAAACGAAAGGTCGGGTCGACCTCGTCGCTGACGATGGTGGCGGCAAGCCGGTAACGCTCGATCACCGGCTGCCAGTAGCGAACGGCGGCTCCGCCCAATGGATCGATCCCTATTTTCACGCCGGAGGCGCGGATCGCTTCCATGTCGAGGACGTTTTCGAGGTCGGCAACGTAAGGCTTGATGTAATCGTGCCGATGCACGCAAGCACTTTTGCGTGCCCGCTCGTAGGGTATGCGTTTGACTCCCTTGAGGTCATTCTCGAGATAGCGGTTGGCGGCGCGTTCGATTCCCGCGGTGATATCGGTATCGGCCGGGCCGCCGTTCGGCGGATTGTATTTGAAGCCGCCATCCTCGGGCGGATTATGCGACGGCGTGATCACGACGCCGTCGGCAAGGCCGCCACCGTGACTCCTGTTGTAGGTGAGGATCGCGTGCGAGACCGCCGGCGTCGGCGTGTAACCATCGCTGTGATCGATCATCACATCGATACCAGCAGCCGCGAACACCTCGAGCGCGCTCGCCAGCGCCGGTTCGGCCAGCGCATGGGTGTCGATGCCGACAAACAGCGGGCCGGAAAGATCCTTCTCGCGGCGGTAATCGCAGAGCGCCTGGCTGATCGCAACAATATGCGCCTCGTTGAACGCGTTGTTCAGCGCCGAGCCGCGATGGCCCGAGGTGCCGAACGCCACCCGTTGCGCCGGTATTTCCGGATCGGGTTTTTGCGCGAAGTAGGCCGTCACCAGGCGTGGAATATTGGCTAGCATCGAAGGCGGGGCGGCCTGGCCTGCCAACGGATGGATTTTTGCGGACATCGGGATTCCCTGGGAGAGACTTCGTCAAATAAATCGAACCGAGCACAACGTATAGTCTCGATATCGCGCAGAAGCGACCAAATGGCTACACGAGAGGCCGTCATGGCGCCGCGCTGTGGGCCGCGCTCGTGTCCCGGACGCGGCGCAGAGCCGAGACCCAGAAAGGATTGATGGACCCCGGATCAGCAGCGCACCGCGCCGAAAGAATGGCGCGCTGCGCAGCGTCCGGGGAACGATATCTTGTCATATATGGAGGCAGGTACTGACACCTGCTGACAACGAGAACAGCGCGCAGTACTGCTGGTTCCTCGCGCCCCTTTTGCCCTTTTCTCGGGTCCGGACTCGTCCCATATTCGAAAAGCATGGCGAAGAAACCAGACACCCCCAAAAAGCCCGGCAGAACTCCGAAATCGAAGGCGCATCGGCCCGATGTGCAGCCGATCGGCCCCGCTCTGGCGGAATTGCTCAATCCCGCGATCAATAGGGGAGAAAGCGGCGTCGGTTCATCCACCGGCCTGCAGCCGCCGCCGGATAATTCCTGGGACCGCCGTGCCGGCGGCGAGGCCGCCGCCCATCGCGCCCGCGCCTCGACGCGTGGGAAGAGCGATGACGTTGCGAAGCGCGACGCGTCGCAAACTGCGTCCCCTCCCCCGCTCGCGGGGGAGGGACAGGAAGGGGGAAACCCTCAGGAGTTTTCCGAATCCCCGCAACGCGAATTCGCGCCCGCCAATTACGGCACGGCGGCGACAATCCCGGCGCTCGATCCGGAACTCGCCAAACAACTCGGCTTCACCACCGAGGAGGAAGACGCCGCAGCACTCGCCCGTCCGCCCCGCAACAAGATGGAAGCGCTCGGCGTCGCAGCGACCGCCGAGGCGCTGGAGACATTAATTCGCGAGGGCCGTCCCGAATTCCGTAAAGGGGACGGTTCCGTGAAAGTGTGGACGCCGCACCGACCGCCCCGCCCGGAAAAATCCGAAGGCGGTGTGCGCTTTGTCATCAAGTCCGACTACGAGCCGAAAGGCGACCAGCCGGGTGCGATCGCCGAACTGGTCGAAGGCATCAGCCGCAACGAGCGCTCGCAGGTTTTGCTCGGCGTCACCGGCAGCGGCAAGACCTACACCATGGCCAAGGTGATCGAGGCAACCCAGCGGCCGGCGATCATTCTCGCGCCGAACAAGACGCTCGCCGCCCAGCTCTACGGCGAATTCAAGGGGTTTTTCCCCGACAATGCGGTGGAGTATTTCGTCTCCTATTACGACTATTACCAGCCCGAGGCCTATGTGCCGCGGACCGACACCTATATCGAGAAGGACTCTTCGATCAACGAGCAGATCGACCGCATGCGTCACGCCGCAACCCGCGCGCTGCTCGAACGCGACGACGTCATCATCGTGGCCTCGGTGTCGTGCATCTACGGTATCGGCTCGGTCGAGACCTATACCGCGATGACCTTTGCGCTGAAGAAGGGCGAGCGCATCGACCAGCGACAGTTGATCGCCGACCTCGTCGCTCTGCAATACAAACGCACCTCGGCCGATTTCACCCGCGGCACGTTTCGCGTCCGTGGCGACGTCATCGACATCTTCCCGGCGCACTATGAGGACCGCGCCTGGCGCGTGAACCTGTTCGGCGACACCGTCGAAAATATCGAGGAGTTCGACCCCCTCACCGGCCACAAGCAGGACGAGCTCGAATTCATCAAGATCTACGCCAATTCGCACTATGTGACGCCGCGCCCGACGCTGGTGCAGGCGATCAAGTCGATCAAGGGCGAATTGAAACTGCGCCTCGACCAGCTCAATGCGCAAGGCCGCCTGCTCGAGGCGCAGCGGCTGGAGCAGCGCACCACCTTCGATCTCGAGATGATGGAAGCCACCGGAAGCTGCGCCGGCATCGAAAACTATTCGCGCTATCTTACCGGCCGCCGCCCCGGCGAGCCGCCGCCGACGCTGTTCGAATATGTTCCGGACAATGCGCTCGTCTTTGCCGACGAAAGCCACGTCACCATTCCACAGATCGGCGGCATGTTCCGCGGCGACTTCCGCCGCAAGGCGACGCTGGCCGAATACGGTTTCCGCCTGCCCTCCTGCATGGACAACCGGCCGCTGCGCTTCGAGGAGTGGGACCTGATGCGGCCGCAGACGGTCGCGGTGTCGGCGACCCCCAGCGGCTGGGAGTTGAACGAAAGCGGCGGCGTGTTCGTCGAGCAGGTGATCCGCCCGACCGGGCTGATCGACCCCCCGGTCGATATCCGCCCGGCACGCACGCAAGTCGACGATCTCGTCGGCGAGGTGCGCCGCGTCGCGCAGCAGGGCTATCGCAGTCTCGTCACCGTGCTCACCAAGCGCATGGCAGAAGATCTCACCGAATACCTGCACGAGCAGGGAATTCGTGTCAGGTACATGCACTCGGACATCGACACCATCGAGCGCATCGAGATCATCAGGGATCTTCGGTTAGGGGCGTTCGACGCGCTGGTCGGCATCAATCTCTTGCGCGAAGGCCTCGACATTCCCGAATGCGCGCTGGTTGCCATCCTCGACGCCGACAAGGAAGGATTTTTGCGCAGCGAGACTTCGCTGATCCAGACCATCGGCCGCGCCGCCCGCAATGTCGACGGCAAGGTGATCCTTTACGCCGACCAGGTCACGGGCTCAATGGAGCGCGCGATCGCCGAGACCAACCGACGCCGCGAGAAGCAGATGGAATACAACGAGGCGAACGGCATCACGCCGGAGAGCGTGAAGAAATCGATCGGCGACATCCTCAACTCGGTCTACGAGCGCGACCATGTGCTGGTCGAGATCGGCGACGGCGGTATCGCCGACGACGTGATCTCGATCGGGCACAATTTCGAGGCGGTGCTGGCCGATCTCGAGACGCGGATGCGCGAGGCCGCGGCCGACCTGAACTTCGAGGAAGCCGCGCGGTTGCGCGACGAGGTCAAGCGACTTCGTGCGACAGAAATGGCCGTGGTCGACGATCCCACCACGCGGCAGGTCAGGGTGCAGGAAAAAGCCGGCGCCTATGCGGGGGCGAAGAAATACGGCGAAGCGGCGAATTTGCCGACGACGGCGATGAAGAAGCGCGGAGGCGTGTCTTCTCCTTCGCCGCGCGCCGGCGCCTCTTCTCCCTCCCCCATGAGGGGGCGAGACGAGCGAAGCTCGATCTCGGGGTCGGCCGGCACCGCAGGCAAGTCTACGCAGCCTTCGAATAAAGATGACGGTCGGGGTGGGGGTCACTCACGGTACGACGATCCCCTGCTGCCCTCATTCGAGGAGCGAACGAGTAATTCACCGTCGCGCGCTCGCTCCAAAGTCCACAAACCCCATCTCGACGAAATGCACGGCCCGGAGTCCCTGCCCTATCGCCCGACCCGCGCGCTTCCGGAAAAACCATTTGGCGGCGGCAGCAAGATCATCCAGCCCGCCAACTCGCGCGACTCCGGGCCCGAGTTCGGCCCCGCCCCGCGCTCCACCGGCGGCGCGCCGGGCAAACGCGGCGGGTGGAAGCGGCGGTAGAGGCGAGCGTCTCACATCCCGGTCTGACCGATATCGGTCGAGGTGCCCTGAGGCTGCGGCGAATGCTGCTGGCGCTGCTGCTGCAGTTCCTGCTCCCTGGCGCGGTGGCGGCCGTAGAGGCAGCCGGCCGCGGCACCCAACAAGCCGTGACGGGCGGCATAGTGACCGGCGACGCCGCCGACCACCGCGCCCTTCAGGCAACCCCTGGCCTCGGCGTGACCGGCCGCAACCACGAAGGCGGCGGCGAGTAATACGGCGATCGTCTTCATCGGATACCCGTTTTCTTCCTTCAGCCGGCATCATTCAAGCACGGTCGCGACTTGATTCACCAACAGCAGGGCCAGCGATCTGTTCCACCTCGCGCCTAATTCAGCTTCTTGCCGCCGTCCGGCACCGCGTTGAGAAACGCGGAAATCTCGCGGTTGAGAAACTCCACATCGGCCGGGTTGAAGCCGCCGGCAGAAGCATGACCCGTCACCGTGCCCGGCGAGATCGTCACCATCCTGACGCCCTTGATGTTCTTGCCGGCCTCGAGCGGCTCGAATTCCGGATTGAGCAGGTCCTTGGTGCCGGTGAGGATCAACGTTTTGGCCTTGATCGAGGCGAGCGCCTTGGCGGTGTCGCCGCCAAATCCCGGCGTGGTGCCGACGTCGTGCCGCTCATAGGCCCAGGTCTGGTAGATGTAATCGTTGGCGTCGAACGCCTTCAGCGCCGCGGTCTCCTGCGCTTCCATCCAGGGCAGCGCGTCCATGCCGTTCTTGAACTGCGCCGAATACATGTCCGGCGTGCGCGCCGACAAAAGATTGAGAATGTCGCGCCACAGCCGCACGCCCTTCTCCGGCGGGGAATCGTAATTGCCGTCCTTCCAGGCCGGGTCGTTCATGATCGCCTTGCGCGAGGCTTCGACCACCGCGACGCTCCAGGCCGGCGTCTTCGCCAGCGGCACCATCGCCACCAGCGCGTCCATGAAGTCGGGATGGCTGACGGCCCATTGCAGCGCCTGCATGCCGCCCATCGACGGGCCGATAACGGCAACGACATGGTCGATGCCGAGTTTTTCCTTCAGCAGACGATATTGCGATTCAACCATGTCGCGGATGGCGTATTTCGGAAAGCTCATGCGCGGCTGCATTTTCGAATTGCTCGGCGAGGTCGAGAGCCCGTTGCCGATCGCATCAGTACAGACGATGAAATATTTGTCGGTATCCAGCGCCTTGCCCGGGCCGATCAGGAAATCGATGCGGTGATGATTGCCGCCGAGCGCGGTCACCATCAGGATGGCATTGGATTTCTTCTCGTTGAGCTTGCCATGGGTGACGTAGGAGATCGAGAAATCCCGGATCACCTCGCCGCTCTCAAGCTTGAGATCGCCTTCGCCGAAAGACTGGTGCGGCGGCTGTTGCGGTGAATGCGCAGATGTCGGCGAGGACGGCAGCAGCGCCCAAGACAGAGCGAGGAAAAGAGTTGGAAGATTCAAGACAACGAGATGTGCAAACCGTTTCACGCGCGTTTCTCCCCATATGGAGGGACTTTGATCGGCCCTCATTTTTTCACGATAAAGCCCGCAGCCGCGGCTGTGAAGCGGCCAGAGATCATCGCCGGCGGTGATTCGCCGGGCTCACATCGCCGAAAAGGCGTTTGTGAAGACGCGCCGGTGCCACGGCGAAGATTCGCAAGCGACCAAAGCGGATTCAAAAAGACGATATTTCAATGCGAGAACGTTGAACCTTCCCGCAGACTCCGACGACAAAACGCGGGGTTTCAGCTTCAAAGCAAGCATATTGCTGGCCTGGCTCGGTTTGCGGGCCTGAAACCGATCAGCAAATATGCATTGCAAAATTACACTTGCATTTTGGTGAAATCCGATTATTTGAAGCTTGAAATACTTGATACCAGATACCAGTCGCAGCCTCCAGGCACGGCGTCGATGACGCCCATTAGGGCCGGTCGCTCACTCGAAAAATCCTGTTTCGGAAAGAGATATCATGACAGAGCACAGCCTCTGGCGTTTCTCACGCGCGATGCATCGCGCGATCAACGAACGCCAGCGCGAAGATCTCGAGGACCTGATCGACGACGAAATCGATTGGGCGATCTACGGCCCGATCGACATGTTTCCGTTCTTCGGCGCACGCCGCGGCAAGGCTGCCGTGCTCGAGGTGATCAGGCAGATAGCCGACAACGTCAGGGTCCACCGCTTCGACCGCGAATTGCTCATGCTGGGCGTGGAGACGGCGGCCTCGATGCTGCGCTTTTCACTGACCCTGCTGGACGTGAACAAGCCGATCAGCCTGCGGGTCGCCCATTTCGCGCAGTTCAAAGCCGGCAGGTTGGTCAACATCCGCATCCTGGTCGATACGTTCGACCTCGTGGAGCAGACGCTCGGGCATCCGATAAATCTGCCGAGGATCGCGTCCTGAGCCGGTAGACGGCAGCGCCCGGTCCGTTTGGCAATGGTGCTCGCGTCCCGTTCACCGGGAGCGAGGCCGTCGACCGCGACAAAGACGCGCAAGGCTTCACCAGAACTTGACCGGCGCCTGCGGTGGAATCGAGGCCATAATACTTGGCGCTGATACGTTCAGCGTCGGGGTATGGTGGGCATCATGACTTTCAGAACAGGGTTCTGCGGAGCCGGTTTTTTGGCTCTGGCGGTCGCGATCGGCCCGGTGGCCGCGCCGGCCCGCGCCCAGGCCGTGCCGCCAGCCGAAGAGGCAGACTCCCCGGCGATGGAAAAAGAGCCCGCCGAGCCTGCCGGCGTCGAGGTCAAGGATCTGGAGCTCGACTGGAGCCAGCTCGACGTCGACGCCTCTACCCTGATGACCCCGCGCGGGGAGTCGAAGGCCTCCCTCACACCGCGCCCAGGCGCAAATCATGAACTGATCTGGTCATCCCGGGATCAGCCGAACGGATCGGCCGTTTCGGTGAAGCAATCGGTGTCGGCGTTCGCCGACACCGGGCTGGATGCCAAGGTCGGCGCCGACATGACCGTGGTCCGTCAACCCTCGACGCTTTCGGAGCTGCTTTCGGAGAAAGCCCTCAACGGCGGAAACGAGCCGCAATCGGGGGGCGCGGCATGGGCGACGATCGCGGTCCCCGGCGCCGGCTCGCTCTGGGACAAGACGGCCATGGAAGCCCGCCTCGACCCCTCGCAGGACCAGAGCAAGCTTGGCACTTCCTTGAGCAAATCGCTCGAGCTCGGCGAGCAATATTCGCTTACCCTGCAGAACGGCTACAATCTGATGCAGCAGGGGGCCGTTCCGGTCCCGGGTTTGGGCGGTCACCCGGGGCGAAACTTCGAGACCGAGCAATCGGCGAAGCTGAACATGACCGGCAGCGGCACGAGCGTCAGCGCCGGCCAGAGTCTCTCCTCCGCCGACGACAAATGGTTGCGAAAAATCGGTGCCGAACAGAAGCTGTTCGGGACGTTGAGCATCTCCGGCTCGATCAGCGAGACGCCTTTGGGAGCTTCGAACAAGAGCATCAGCGCGGGCTTCAAGCAGAGCTGGTAAATCGCGCCAGGACCATCGACGCTCCCGCTAAATGATCAGGTCATCGCCGTAGATTCGCCGCGATCCGGTCAAGATCGGACGGTCCAGATGCCGCTCGCAGGTTGCGATGTGCGGAAGATAACCGTGCTCGCTACACACGCAAAACAGGGGAACAGACGATGAGTATCCTTCGTTCTGAAAAAATTGAAGACACCGACGAAGACAATGATCTTGTTGCCGCTTCGGAGGTCGAAGCCGGCATCCGCGATTTCGTTCGCAACGACGTTGCCTATTTGCGCCGTCCCGCCCCGGGCATGGATGGCGCCGCCGAGCAGGGCGCGGAAGCCGTCGTCAACAACGTCAACTCGCTGATCCAGCGCGTTGCGGGAACCTCGCTTGCGGAGATCGACAACCTGATTTCCGAGCTCGAAGGCCTGCGAGACCTTCTGCATGCCGAGGGCCAGCGCGTTCAGCGCGAAATCTCCGGCTATGCCCAGCTCAGCCAGGCCGCGATGAAGTCCACCCGCATGATCGCGGACAACGTCTCGCAGTGGAAGCGCGCCGCGGACGGGCTCCGCAACGGCTGATCCAAATTTCTTTCGAACTTTACTCATCATTCCGGGCTGGTCCGACGACCGCCCGGAATGACTTTATTGATGTACTCATGAACCTTGCCGATGCCAGGCCACGACGCCGGCACCGGCGCCGATCTGGAGCCGCTGATTCGAAGATTTCCGCACACCTCGTGCGGACAACGACCAGAATCCGGATCTATGGTTAGCGAATGCTGACGGTCCGCACCGCCGCCGGCTCGCTCTCCAGCGAATAATCGCCATCGGCGTAGCCCTTCACTACCATCCCGGTCACGAGCGTGACCGTGAGCGTGACGCTGGCGAAAATAAAGCCCAGGAATTTCAAGCCGCGGCGGTCAGCCATGGTCCCCGTCCCCTCAAATTGTCCCGATGTCCTGTTTGACAGGCACAGGTTCAAAATGAGTTAGCGAAAAACCGATTGCGCGGCCCGTTCAGCCCTTGCCGTTCCGCCGCGGCACAAAGACGGTCGCCAGTACCGAAAATACCAGCTCGTTACGCTGGTTGGTGCCGGTGTGGCGGGCCTCCAGGACGGCCCATTCGGGTTTGCTCGAGGACGGGCGCAGCGACTGAACCTCGGTCGCGAAGCTGATCGTGTCTCCCGCCAGCACCGGCCTGATCCACCGCAGCTCTCGAAATCCCGGTGAAGGTCCCAACGGGGTAACTTTCTCCCCCCGCGCCGCGGCCTCCCTCGCCAGGCGCTGGCCCTCTTCCACCAAAAGCTTCATGCAGGCCGATCCGACATGCCAGCCTGAGGCCGCTAGTCCGCCGAATAGCGAGCGACGGCCTTCCTCCTCATCGAGGTGGAAGCGCTGCGGGTCGAACTGGGCCGCGAACTTCTTGATCGCCTCGGCGGTAAAGGTGAAGGAGCCCAGTTCATGTCGCTGCCCGACCTGGAAGTCTTCGAAGGAGTTCATTCCACCTGCCCCGATGCGATGCCATCGCGCCTCTTCACGATGATCGGCGAGGTCATTTCGCACAACGCTTGCCCGGCGGCATTGCTGGCCACCGCCTTGAACATGACGATGCCGGTGGCCGGACGGCTGCCGGAGACCCGTGCTTCCGTCACTTCGATGTCGAGCGTGACTTCGTCGCCGGGCCGAAGCGGCGTCAGCCAGCGCAATTCGTTGACCCCAGGCGAGCCCAGTGATGCGGTGCGGCCGATAAAGCCATCGAACATCATCCGCATGATGATCGAGCAGAGATGCCAGCCCGAACCGGAAAGCCCCTTCAACATCGAGCGCGAGGCAGCCTCTTCATCGAGATGCATGGGCTGGGGATCGAACTCCGCTGCAAAGGCGAGGATTTCCTCGCGGGTGACGCGGCGCGGTCCGAACCTGCCCAGATGACCAGGCTTGAAATCTTCAAAGCAAAGCATCGTCATGACGCGGATAATTGGAAGAAGCCCGATTGTGGCCGCAGTTTGTCGCCATCTCAACCCGCCCACACGCATGGCTCGTCCACGACTTGCCCGAACCGACGATCGGAGTTAGCCCTTTGTCGAAGGGATTGGTCGCGCGCGAATCATTCGACTTGCCGGGAGAACCACGGATGTTCGACTTTCAGGATCTTTTTCAGTGGGATCGATTCATTACCCCGACGATCATCAAGACGTTTTACTGGCTGGTCATCGCGTTAATCGGGCTTTTCGGTATCGGCGGCATCTTTTCCGGACTTGCTTCAATGGCGATCAGCCC
>Ga0310916_10002086_pt1 | contig 12120 bp, 9 predicted proteins | sample GREbulkMGLF176_FD_203444 | JGI IMG/M metagenome (GOLD analysis project Ga0310916, IMG submission 203444) | Lab enrichment of tropical soil microbial communities from Luquillo Experimental Forest, Puerto Rico - GRE.bulkMG.LF176 | ecosystem: Environmental > Terrestrial > Soil > Tropical forest >...
CGAAGAGCCGCTGAATGTTTAGGCCGCGAAGGGATATCGTCTTGATGCGGTGGCGGAACCATTCAGGGCGGGCATCGGGGGCGAGATGAGTGGCGCCATTTTGGTGGCCGTTCGAATGGCAATCAAAGCAAGCCGAGCCGATGCTGGGAAGCTCCGCGCGGCGATCGTCGGTTGCGTTGAACTGCTGCTGTGGAAAGGGCGTTAACAACAGGCGCAGCCCTTCGAGCTGCCTAGGGGTGAGAATGCCATTGAACAGCTGGTAGTAATTGGTGAGCGAGACCAGCTTGCCCTGCGAGACATCGCCCAGATCGGTACGCTGGGTCAGGTAGATCGCTGGAGGAAACTCGGCGAGGAAGTGATCCGGCAGATCGAAATCAAGGTCGAACCGCTTGAGATCCCGCCCGTCTTGCTGCTTGATCGCATCGATCAAGAAGTGCGGAAAGACAAAACCACCCTCGGGATGGTTGGGGTGCGGCAGGGGATAGAACCCTTTCGGGTAGAGGTTCTGGTCGCGGATCTGATCCGGGGTCATCGCCGCCAGCCTCTCCCAGGTCATACCAGCGGGCAATTTGACGCGGACGCCCTCCTGCAGCGGTTTGCCGCGATCCATCGTTACGCCCTGGACGGGGCGGTCGCTTAAATCGTAGCGCTCGTTGAGCAGAGCCGTGTGTTCTTGCTCGACGCGCGGTTTGCCTGCTGTCAGTCGCGTAAAGAGCTGCGCGAAGGTCTCGGTACCCGCCACCGGCATGTAGCTCGTCAGCCCACGTGGTCCCTGATCGAGGCCCTCGGTCCCCATCAGATACGGGTTCGGGGCCGCCGTCTGGGATTGTGTCTGGGGTGCGGGTTGCTGGGCATAGACGTAGCCAAAGCTCATCGCGAGGCCGGTCAGCAAGAGCACGGCCCAGCGTTTCAATCTGTTTGGTCGGAACATGGTTTCTCCTCCCGGACGAGGGCTGCGATGGCGATCGGCTTAATCTATTTTGGTTACTCCACTAGGAGCACGCGCTCGTTGTCAACATGCTGCCGCTAGGGGTTTGTTAAATATGGGACGGGAGTGTCGAACGCCCGGCACCAATGCCGGTATCGCGGCTAAAGTAAGCGGGGGTTAAAAGACGTAAAATTGAGATAACCACGGTAAACTCAGAACGTAGATCCCAGCAATTAACCGGATACGTTACGACGTATGCTGCTACAAGTTACGATGCACACTGCTGCCTTGGATTTACGCATATTTACGTCATTTTATGTGACACATCAATTCGAATGGTAATATCTGACATCAAGGCGGAGTTGGCGAGCACTGCGACGCAACGCCTTAAGGCTCGTGAATTCCGCGGATATATTGTGAAGAGAGGCGCAGGATGGCTTCAAAGATCCAATGTGACGACGATGTCGATTGCATGGTTCGGGAGCAACCCAGTTCATCCGAACCGAGTGCAGTCAACCAGCGGCTTCACAGCGAAATCGAAGCGTTGATCCCCCGTCTGACGCGGTACGCGCGGGTTCTGACGCGTGACGCTGTTGCTGCGGATGACCTCGTCCAGGAATGTCTGACCCGCGCGCTCGGGAAAATTCACCTATGGGAACAGGGGACTGATCTTCGCGCCTGGTTATTTACAATCCTGCACCATCAACATGTCAGCCACGCTCGCCGGGACGCGCGCCAACGCGCCAGCATCCGGCTGCAGAAAGATAACCCGGGGGTGACACTCTCGCCCAACCAGACGGTGAGGCTCGAGCTGCGCGATTTGGAGCGCGCTATCGCTCAACTGCCCGAGGAGCAGCGATCGGTAGTCCTGCTCGTTGGACTAAAAGGAATGCGCTACGACGAAGCCGCAGCGGTTGTAAACTTGCCGGTCGGGACTGTCCGTTCGCGGGTATCCCGCGGACGCGAGAGCTTGCGCGCCATGACCGGGCTCTTCCCCAGTCGGCATTCCCGGCCGTCCGGCGTGACGGTAAATCCGAGTTCGCCCCAGTGCCTGGCACTCAGCGGAAACCTTTTCGCACGTGCTCGTAAAGACGCGATTTCGAGTTCTAGATCAGAGGAGATCCTCCAGTGAAGATACTTGCCTCAGCAGCCGCAGCCACGGCGATAGCGGCGTGTCTTGCAACTACCGCCGTGGCGGCGCAGGAACGTGGCATGTCGCCGCCCGTGCAGCTGCACGCCGTCAACCCTAGCCTGTCGCTGTCGGCACCGACAACCAGTCCGCTTCAAGCGCAGATGCGAGAAGATTACGCCACTGGCCTGATGTGTGCGCAGCGCGATCTATTGCAACAGAACCCGTCGGGTCTCGGCCGGCAGGAACAAGCGATCGGCCGCGAGCTCAACGGCTACACGGCGCCGCGTTAGCCGAGAATGCCGATCTGTGTCGTGCAGGGATCGATACTAGGTCGAAAGGATGCGACGCACCCTCCTCGCAGCAGGGAGACGACAGTGATTTCCGCACACGAGACTTTCGGCGGGACGTGGCCCTTTGCGCCGCGCTTCTTCGACGGCAACGGCTTTAGAATGCACTATGTAGAAGAGGGGCGCGGGCAGCCCATCATATGCCTTCATGGCGAACCGACATGGGCTATCTCTACCGGCGGTTCATCCCGCCCTTGTCGCAATCTCACCGCGTGATTGTGCCGGACCACATGGGCTTCGGAAAGAGCGAGACGCCGCGAGATCCCCCTATACGTTGAAGACCCACGTGGAGAATCTGGCGGGTCTCATCGATGCGCTCGATCTCCACGGTATCACCTTCGTGATCCAGGACTGGGGCGGACCGATCGCGGCCGCTTATACCCTGCGCCATCCCGAACGCGTCCAACGCCTGTTCCTGCTCAACACGCTCAGCGGATATGGTCATGCGGAGCTTGGCGAGCTCACGCCGTGGTTTCAGTTCGTCAAGAAGCATCACGAGGCCGGAACGCTGCACGAGGTGCTGGATCACCTCGACGTCAATGTGCTCAGCATCATGAAAATCATCGGCTTCGAGAATTCGAGTGCCGTCGATGCCAACTGGATCGCCGCTTACAGTGCACCGTTTCCCACCAGGGACGACTGCATTGGGGCCATCGAGTTTCCCCTGGACGTGCTTTTGGGGCGCTTCCTGCCCTACGTCCGGGAAGGATTTCCCCTGCTCGACAATCTCAAGGCGAAGCCCGCCATGCTCATGGTCGGCATGAAGGACCGGGCCATCGCGCCCGACGTGCAGATCGCCGATTTCCGGGGGGTCTGGCCGGATCACCCCATCGTCAAGCTCCCGGAAGCGGGGCACTTCAGTCAGGAAGACGCACCAGGGACCGTCGTGTCCTTGATCCAGGCATTTGTCCAAAGCACTTGAGGAACGGCCGTACCGACCGTGATCCGCCTCTCGGTCTGAGCCACCGAACGGACTGACCGAAGGCCGCCCCATTCCTTCGCAAATCGCCGCGCGCCGGGATCCCCGTTTATCCCGCCGTAACTTTCCCAGTTGGTGAAAGCGCCGCTAGGACGCTCACCTGGCTCCCGCGAAAGGGAGCCGGGTGCGGGTTCGTTTATTCGGCGTCAGCTCGCCGGAACCGTCTGCCAACCGACGTTACACTGAGCGACATAAGGGTAATAGCCTGCAGGATCGGAGCAGTAGTACCAGGTCTGGTTGGCGTAAGGCTGGCTGTAGTCGTAGTAGCCATAGTCATTACCATATGGATAATAAGTCCATCCCAGCCCGTCACCCCACCACCAGCCATAGCGTCCGCCGCGCCAGCCATGAAACCAGTGGCCTTCATGCTCGCCGCCGAAGCCATTGTGCGTGCTGGCGAAGCCACCGTGGAACCCGCCTGCGTGAAACCCTCCAGCGTGGAATCCGCCAGCGTGAAATCCGCCAGCGTGAAATCCGCCAGCGTGAAATCCGCCAGCGTGGAATCCGCCACCGTGGAATCCGTCAACGCTGTGGAACCCTTCGCCTCCGCCCCCATGCGCTGCGTGAGCGAGGTCCGGCTGGCCGAGTATAGAAGCGCCCAGCAGCGCAGCCGCGACGCTTACCAGAGCCCTTCTCATTCTTGGCCGGGCTCTCTTTTTGCTTAACTGTTGCATCGACGACTCCTTTTACACTAGCCGCGCACAAGGGCGTCTGGGGACGGCCGCCGCGGCTTTCAGGCTTTCGACGCTCGGATATGTGTCGCTCGTACCAGTCGTACCAATCATTCCTGGTAAATTTTCGTAAATGCAAAAAGGCAAGCCTAACAGTTTATCTCTAGATGTAACGCCTCTGTCCAGTTTTACAAAAACGACACCTGCTGTTGAATATTACGACACTTTATAGATTTTAACCGGATTTCACTCGGCTTTCGTTATCACAGACCTAATTCTGCAAAATGTATATGCCGTCCATGGCGTAGTCCTGCGGTCGGGCTGATTTCTGGTAAACGGCCGGTGCAGCTGGGCGCGCCTAAATCAGGCGACGTCATTTGACCAAGACAGCCGAACTTGAGTTGCGCACGGGAATGAGCGGGGGCATTTCTTGGGAATCGTTCGCTTTGCGCTGAAATACCCGCACACCTTCTATGTGGTGGCGGCACTGATTCTGTTCCTCGGGGTCACCGCGGCAGTCGAGATGCCGACTGACATCTTCCCCGAGATCAACATCCCGGTCGTTTCGGTGATCTGGCAGTACACCGGCCTCGACACGACCGAGATGGAGCAGCGCTTTACTACCTACAGCCAATACGCGATCAGCTCCAACGTCAACGGCATCAAAGACATCGAAGCCGAAACCGTCAACGGCATTTCGGTGCAGAAGCTCTACTTCCAGCCTGACGTGAACCTCGATCTGGCGATCTCGCAGGTCGTCGCCGCTACGAACGCGATCCGCGCATTGCTGCCGACGGGGACCCAGCCACCGATCGTCGTGCAGTACAGCGCGTCTGCTGTTCCCGTGCTGCAGATCAGTCTCAGCTCCGACAGGTTGAGCGAGTCGCAGCTCTACGACTACGGTATCTACCGGCTGCGCCAGATGATCGCGCCGATCCATGGCGTTACCTTGCCCACGCCGGCTGGCGGTAAGTACCGGCAGATCATGGTCGATATCGACCAGACAAAGCTGCTCGCCAAGGGGCTGACGCCGCTGCAGGTCGTGAATGCGGTCAACGCACAGAACCTGACATTGCCCGGAGGTACAGAGAAGATCGGCAAGACTCAGTACACCGTTCGGACCAATTCGATGCCGCCGACGATCGAGGCGCTCAACGAAATCCCGGTCAGCTATTCGAACGGCGCTACCGTCTTCCTCAGGGACATCGGTCATGTTCGCGACGGAAATTTGGTGCAGCAGAACGTCGTCAGAGCCGATGGCAAGCGTTCAGTGCTGCTCAGCATTATCAAGAACGGCAATGCGTCGACTTTGACGGTCGTCAACGCGGTCAAGCACGTACTCGACATCGCGCGGGCCGCGGCGCCATCCGGAATGGTCATCAAATCGCTGTTTGACCAGTCGGTATTCGTCACCTCGTCGGTAGTGGCCGTGCTCCGCGAAGGGGCGATTGCGGCCGGGCTCACGGCGATGATGATTCTGCTCTTCCTCGGCTCGTGGCGGCCGACGATCGTCGTCATGATCTCGATCCGCTCGCGATGCTGACCTCGCTCGTCGTGCTCTACTTTTTGGGCGAGACGATCAATACGATGACTCTGGGTGGCCTCGCACTCGCAGTAGGCATTCTCGTCGACGATTCAACGGTGACGATCGAGAACACCTACCGCCTGCTCGACGAGGAGAAAATGCCGTTGCCGAGCGCAACGCTGCATGGCGCTGCCGAAATCGCGATGCCGACCTTGGTGTCAACTCTCGCGATCAGCTGTGTCTTCACCTCAGTGATTTTTCTCGAAGGGCCGGCCAAGTACCTGTTCACGCCGCTCGGCGTCGCCGTCGTCTTTGCGATGCTCGCCTCCTACGGCCTTTCCCGAACCCTGACGCCGATCACCATCGGTCAGTTGCTGAAGGGTCAGTCGCACAGCGCGTCTGCCGGAAATTCCGGCAAAGGCTTCTTCGCGCGCTTCCACGCCTCGTTCGAGCGCGGCTTCGAGCATTTGCGCGAAGGTTATGTCCGGCTGCTCACAATGCTGCTGACCGGCCGTATCATCGTCCGGATTCTCGCCGTCCTGGTGCTCGTCCTCGGCGCCACGATGTTCGTCTTTGTAGGGCGCGATTTCTATCCGGCGATCGACGGCGGCATGATCCAGCTTCATGTGCGCGCGCCACCGGGTACCCGCATCGAGGTGACGGAGCAGATTTTCCAGGCGGTCGAGGACAAGATCCGTCAGGTCATTCCAAAGAACGACCTCGATCTGATCGTCGACAATTTTGGCGTGCCGGCGCGCTCCTATAACTGGGCGTTCGCCGATGGCACCTCGATCGCGGTCAATGACGGCGTTATCATGGTGTCTCTCAAAGACGGCCACGCACCGACGGCCGATTATGTCCGCAAGCTGAGGGAGGTGCTGCCGGCGGGGTTCCCAGCGGATCTGTTCTACTTCCAGCCGGCTGACATGGCGACCCAGATCCTGAATTTCGGGCTCACTGCACAGATCGACGTGCGCACCGTCGGTTACGACCGGGTCAAGAATCTGCGTATCGCCGAGGAGCTGCGCCGCCGCATCGCCGCCATCCCGGGCGTTGTCGATGCCCATCTGCAGCAGGAGGTTTACGCGCCGGATTTCTACGTCCAAATCGACCGCGCGCGGGCCCTGCAGTTGGGCATTACGACGAGCGACATCGGCAACAATCTCGGTACGAGCTTGAGTTCCTCGGAGCAAGTTTCACCTAATTTCTGGACAGACCCGACAAACGGGATCCCCTATTACATCGCCGTACAGACGCCGGAGTATCAGGTGCACTCTGTCAACGACCTCAATAACACACCAGTGAGCACGGGAGCCGCTCCGCCCACCGCGCAACCGGTGCCGGGCGAACTCAGCAATGTGGCGACCTTTACGCGCGACTCGGTGCCGGGCAGTGCCAACCAGGCCAACATCCAGCCGGTATACGAAGTCTACGCAAGCACCCAGGGCCGCGATCTCGGCAGCATCGCGACTGACATCGACAAGGCTACGACCGATCTCAAGAAAGAGCTGGCACCCGGCAACACGATCCAGGTGACGGGCCAGATCGACAGCATGAACCAGGCCTTCCGCGACATGACGATCGGGCTCTTGTTCGCCGCTGTCTTCGTCTACCTGCTGATGGTCGTCAATTACCAGAATTTCGTCGACCCGTTCGTCGTCATCCTGGCATTGCCGGCGACCTTCTGCGGCATCGTCACGATGCTCTACATCACCGGTACGACCTTGAGCGTTCCTTCCCTGATGGGGGCGATCATGGCGGTCGGCGTGGCCTCGGCAAACTCGATCCTGCTCGTAACCTTCGCGCGCGAGCAGCAACTCGCCGGCAGGAGCGCCTTCGATGCGGCGATCTCAGCGGGGCACACGCGCATTCGGCCGGTGTTGATGACGGCGATGGCGATGATCGTCGGCATGATTCCGATGGCGATTGGCGGTCCTGGCGAGGAGCAGAATGCGGCGCTCGCGCGCGCCGTAATCGGCGGGCTGCTGTTCGCCACCACGCTTCTGGTCGTGCCCTACCTGTTTGCGATGCTGCGCAAGGGCAATGACGGCAAGGCGGCACATGGCGTCTTCGCGGAGGTCCCCGAATGAACGAGATCGACATGCGGCCGGCACTGGAGGCACCGCGGCCGCTGCTTCCGGCATCTGATCGTGATACCCCCGAAGCGCCGCCGAGCGGGCCCACGGGGCGGGGCGGATCCGGGCGCCGGCTACTCGGGCTCGGCGTGCTCGTGCTGTTTATGGCGGCACTGGGGCTCGGAGTGTGGCGCCATTACGTGCAGCATCGGCAGGTCGCCTACACTGCCGAGCAGCAGTCCGACTTCGTCCCGAATGTCCGAGTAGAGGAGGTAGCGCAGCGTCAGAGCAAATTGCACGTGTTGTTGCCCGGTACGACACTCGCCTTCGAGGCAGCAAATATCTATGCGCGCGCCAGCGGCTATATCGCGAAGCGCTATGTCGATATCGGAGATCACGTCAAGGCCGGGCAGCTCCTCGCGGAGATCACCGCGCCCGAGGTCGACGATCAGGTTTCCCAATATCAGAACAGTTTGCAGCAGGCTCAGGCTACGCAACGCCAAAACGAAGCCCAACGTGCGTCGACACAGGTCACCAGCAAGCGTATTTCCGTCCTTGCCAAAGAGGGGTGGGCGACGCAGGAGCTGGGCGACACCGATTGGTACAGCTTTCAGGCGCAGCAGCACGCGACAACGGCGGCTCAGTACAATGCCGCGGCGACGGAGCAACAACTCAAGTACTACAACCAACAGAAGATCTACCAGCAAGTCGTCGCTCCGTTCGACGGTGTGATCACGCAGCGCAACATCGATGTCGGCAGCCTGATCACGGCCGACGCGACAAGCGGCACTTCGATGTTTTCGCTGGTTCACAGCGACGTGATCCGGGTTTGGGTTTATGTGCCGCAGGACGACGCCTTTGGAGTGAGCACGGGCGTCGCGGCCGTTATCCGCGTACCGGCGATGCCCAACCTCACCTTTCATGGCAAGGTGACGCGGATCGCCGATGCCCTCCAACCAGGCACTCGGACCCTGCTGACCGAGGTCGACGTACCCAATCCGGACGGCTCCTTGCAGCCGGGCCTTTATTGCACTGTCGAATTAAAGATCCCGCGCAAATCGCCGGCACTGATCGTGCCCGCCTCGGCGATCATCTTCAACCAGAACGGGATGCAAGTCGCGACGGTCGAGAACGGCGTCGCGCATCTCCACAAGATCGCGATCACTACCGATTACGGCACCGAGGTCCAAGTCAGCGAGGGCGTCAAGGACGGCGACAAGGTTGTTCTACAGCCGCCGGTCAACTTAGCCGACGGCGACAAAGTGCAGATTGTCCCGGAGCCGCCCGCGGCCACGCCTTGAATTACCGCCGAGCGACCGGCGGTCATCCCGACAAATTTACTGAACCTCACAGCATTTTACTCGGGGGCAGTGCGCCGTTGGCCCAATTTTGACTGGGATGCCAAGTTCACAGCGTAATAGGAGAACTGAGGTGTCGGTCAAGATTCAAGTCGTCTTCTACAGTATGTACGGGCACGTCTACCAGATGGCCGAGGCCGTAGCCGCTGGCGCGCGCGAAATCGGGGGCACCGAGGTGAGCCTGTTGCAGGCGCCCGAGCTCGTCCCCGACGAGATACTGGAGAAGAGTGGAGCCAGTTTTGCCCGCGCCAGTTTTGCCCAAGTGCCGGTGGCGAAACCGGCCCAATTGGCGGAAGCCGACGCCATCATCTTCGGTACGCCGACACGCTTTGGCAACATGGCCGCCCAAATGCGAAACTTCCTCGACCAGACGGGAGGGCTATGGGCGACAGGAGCGCTGGTCGGCAAAGTGGGCAGTGTGTTCACTAGCACGTCATCCCAGCATGGCGGGCAGGAGACCACGCTCGTCAGCTTCCACACGACGTTGCTGCACCACGGCATGATCGTTGTCGGCCTTCCTTATACCGAACAACGGCTGGTCAACATGACTGAGATCAGTGGCGGCACGCCCTACGGCGCTTCGACCTTGACCGGGACCGACGGCTCGCGGCAGCCCAGCGAAAACGAGCTGGCAATTGCTCGATTTCAAGGCAGTCACGTTGCCGGGCTTACCAAAAGGTTAATCGCCGGCCGTATTATCATGGGCTAATTCACGTCATCGGCGCAACCGGGTTTTCTGCAGGCGGCCTGCGGCGGCCTGATTCCTTTGTCATGCCGTAATGCCGGCTGGAGCATCCGCCCGGTGCCTTGTGATCTGGTGGCGCCAATCCATGCGGAAGCATAGGATCGGATAGTCTGGACAAGACAGGAGGTCCTTCGACATGACCGAGGCGCATGGTCCCCTCCGCGGTGTAAGGGTTGTCGCCTGCTCCACCGCGCAAGCCGGCACGGTGCCCTACATGCTGATGGCCGATCTTGGGGCGGAGGTCATCAAGATCGAGGTGCCTGAGGTCGGGGACAATTCCCGCGGCTCGACCGTCATCCCCGGCTTCCCCAGCACCTATTTCGAAACGAACAATCGTGGCGTGAAAAGCCTCACCCTCAACCTGAAAACCGGAGAGGGTCGGGAGATCCTGCGCAAACTCGTCGCGAAGGCGGACATCTTCGGGCAGAACTTCCGGCCCCGTGCAGCGGAAAAGAACGGCTTTGGTTACGAACAACTGAGCCAGGTAAACCCGCGGCTCGTCTATGTATCGGTTTCGGGTTACGGGCCCAAAGGACCGCACGCCGATTTGCCGGGTACCGATTCGATGGCTCAGGCCCTCGGCGGCATCGCCGAAGCGTATTCGACGCCAGGCCAACCGCTGAAGACCGGCATTGTCTCCGTCGCGGACGAGACCTGCGCGATCCTCGCCTTTGGCGGTGCGCTGGCGGCGCTCACCTATGCGCGCATCACTGGCGTTGGCCAAAAGGTCGATTGCTCGCTGCTCGGCGGCCAGATCCGTCTGATGGGCTGGACCTTGACGACGACGATGTGGCGGAACCGCGATCCGGTCACCGGCCAGGCCCGCGTTACCGGCACGCCGCAGCGCCCCGGCCTCAGCGCCAGCTTCAATGACCGGGACGCCAAGCCGCTCGTGTTCCAACTGAACGGCGCCCGCAAATGGTGCGACGCAATGACTGCGCTCGGGTTTTACGAGGCTCTCGAAAAGGCCGGCTTTGGCGATCTCGGCGTCATTATCTCATCCGATGACAAGCGTGCGGCCCTGCTGGGTATGCTTGATGAGTTGTTCGCGACGGGTGCGCGCGAGGATTGGGTGGCAAAGCTGCGCGGCGCTGATATCGTCGCCGCACCGATAAATACATTGCTCGAAGCCTCGAACGATCCCGATGTGCTGGCCAACGGATACGTGACTGAGATCGACTATCCAGAACACGGCAAGAGGCTGAAAGTACACGGCTCGCCGTGGCACTTCTCGGAAACGCCCGCACAAATCGGACGCGCCCCGGCACTCGGCGCGCATAGCGACGAAATCCTCGCCGAGCTCGGATACGGCCTGGCGCAGATCGAGGATCTGAGGGAAAGAAAGATCATTTGACGCAGCCGACGCGGAACGACTTTCCGTTATCTGCCGCCGGTGCGATGGTGATCCTATGGTTCCGCTTTCCGTTCTCGATCTTGCTCCGATCACCGAAGGTAGCGACGCCGGGCAAGCATTGCGCAATTCGCTCGATCTCGCACGGCAAGCCGAGGCGCTCGGTTACCGACGCTTCTGGATGGCCGAGCATCACAACTTGCCGGGCATTGCCAGCGCTGCGACCGCGGTGGCGCTCGCCCATGTCGGGGCTGGCACAAACAATATCCGGATCGGCGCGGGCGGTATCATGCTGCCCAACCATGCGCCGCTACTGATTGCCGAGCAGTTTGGCACGCTTGCCGCCCTACACCCGGGACGGGTTGAGCTGGGTCTCGGCAGAGCTCCCGGATCGGACCAGATCACGGCGCGCGCAGTGCGGCGCGCTTTGCTCGGCGGCGCCGAAAACTTCCCCCAGGAAGTCGTCGAATTGATGGGCTACTTCCAACCCGCCGAGCCGAACCAGGCGGTGCAGGCCGTTCCTGGCGCGGGGTTGGACGTGCCGATCTGGATCCTGGGATCCAGCCTCTATGGGGCGCAGGTCGCGGCATATCTCGGGCTGCCCTTCGCCTTCGCCTCCCATTTCGCCCCGGCGATGATGATGGACGCGATCGCGATCTATCGCGAGCGGTTCCGCCCGTCCGTACAGCTCGCCGCGCCGAATGTCATGCTGGGAGTGGTTGTTGTCGCCGCAGAGTCGGATCAAGAGGCGCGGTTTTTGTTCTCCTCATTGCAGCAATCGTCCCTGAACAACCGCATCGGGCGCCCCGGCCGGGTGCCCCCGCCGGTCGCGGATTTCGACGCGCAGCTTGATCCTTATGCCCGCGCCATCCTCGACGACGCGCTCGGCTGCGCCATCGTCGGGGGGCCCGACACCGTGCGCCGCGGCCTCGACGATTTCATTCGGCGTACTGGCGCCGACGAGTTGATGGTGACCGCCAACATCTTCGATCACGCCAGGCGCAAACGC
>Ga0310916_10002088_pt1 | contig 12115 bp, 10 predicted proteins | sample GREbulkMGLF176_FD_203444 | JGI IMG/M metagenome (GOLD analysis project Ga0310916, IMG submission 203444) | Lab enrichment of tropical soil microbial communities from Luquillo Experimental Forest, Puerto Rico - GRE.bulkMG.LF176 | ecosystem: Environmental > Terrestrial > Soil > Tropical forest >...
GCCGAGTTGAATTATGACGGTTACTGCAATCCGGAGGTAGACAGGCTGATCGAGCAGCAATCGATCGAGGGCGACCTGGAGAAACGCAAGCAGCTGGTGTGGAAGATCGAACGGATATTGGCGGAGGATGTCGCCCGCCCCATCATCTTTTACAATCGGAGCGCCAGCTGCTGGCAGCCCCATGTGAGGGGGCTAACCATTATGGTCAACAGCAGCGACGACAGTACGCGCATGGAGGACGTCTGGCTCGATAAGTAATCTGTCGATTATTTTCGTGTACCATTATCATCACGTCCGCAGACGGTGGCCAACCCTGCGCTGTCTCTCAACTCTCCCTAGGTCGAACCACGCCGTTGTGATCGGCCCGGCGGAATGGCAGCTTACGGCGTCATCCTCGTCACTCCGATGCGTTGCGGCGAAGGACCGCTCACCACCCATTGCTGTCGTTCGAACTCAAGAGGCGCCTGACGTGAATTTTCCATAAATCGCGCTTACGCGCACAATTTAAGTCTTAGAGCCCAAACACAGTCCTATACATTTGTTGACCTTCCTCAGAGGCGAACGGGGGTAAGAAAATGGCCTCGGATTTTTTGGGAAGCATAAATTTCGGTCTGCCGACTTTGACCATGTGATAGCAAGCAGCGTATGTCGCGATTTGTGATCCGAAAACTTTTCGAAAGGCAGACGTCTGATAGACCGGACCATTGCTTTCCCACATCGTGCCGTCGCTAGCGTCCGGTCGCGAATGGGTATAGCTGGACAATTCGTCATAGAGATCGTCGATCCACCCGTTCTGCTTGAAGAGGAGCGAGCTAACTGGTTCGCTCGTAAACCGCCGAAGCTGCGCCCGCGGAAACACGAGCCGCGCATTGCTGGCTTTCCACATCGCGTACACCGGATCGGCCGGCCTCAGATTTCCGACCGTGCCGATGGCGACGACATCAAGGGCGGCGCGTAAATTCGAGAGAGCCGATCGGTAATAACCGTGCAATGCATCAAACGTACTCGATTGAAGGCAATCGGCCACGTCGAGCATGGCGCCAAAAAGTGCGTCTTGATCCTCTCCGATCGCTTCAAGCCAAGCAACCCAAAGCGTGCAGAGGGTCCGCAGCTGCTTACCGTGGTGGTTAGAAGTTGTCAGTGCTACATCGTCAGGAAGATGCATTATCTCGCGCCAAACTCGCTTGCGGACAAGATCAGTTGGTCGCGACCGATTTCCTGTGACCCACACGAAAGCTTTATCCGGGAGCAACTCCCTTGACGACCTGAAGTCCTTGACTGATTTACGCTTCGGCATGGCAGATTTATGCCACAGCACAGCCCGCGACGGCGTGAGTTTCCAGAAAGCGGGCTACGCGACTTTTTCAATCGAGCCGCCGCGCGACGGTTGCAGCTTCTCGTTTGGCATCGACAAAATTGAGAGCAACAACGAGCCGACGCGAAATTTGCGAAGCCGGTTTGCCGATATTCAAACCCGCGGGACGAATCGGAAACGCCACTGTGCCGCGTGGCAAAAACGTGCCAAACCAAGCTGCCAGTTCCTGCACGGTTCCGCTCCCCGCTGCCATTTCAGGTTGCCCGCGGGTCACATAATTGACAAAGAATTTCAGAGAGTTGCGATGGTCGGAGTGAGGGGATTTGAACCTCCGGCCCTGCCTCCCGAAGGCCGCGGTCGGCCCAAACTGCGCGTCTCACTGATTGAGCTTGGGTACTAACGGATACTCAATCACTCTTCCCCATGTTACGGGATCCGCGCTCATCTGAGCACAGTGTTTGTTGCGGCGGGAGACCCCAGAGTTGGACCAACCGGGCCGCAAGGTGAGGGGCAGCGCCGACAGGCGCGCCGTTATATGAGGCCTGGCGGATGATGGCCGTTCAAGGTTTCATCGATGACAGCGGCGAGGGTGACGCGCCCGGCGATCCAGTCTTTGTTCTCGGCGGCTTTATCAGCAGCGCGGAAAGATGGGTGGATTTCTCGAAGGAGTGGCGCAGCGCGCTCGATGACCCGCCCTCAATCGAGTATTTTAAGATGGCGGAAGCCGCCAATCTCAGCGCAAAAGGCCAATTCGCCCGGCGGCTCGGCTGGACCGAGGCCAAACGTGACGCGAAGCTAGAAATACTGACCGGTATTATAGTCCGGTATGCCGAGCTCAAGGTGAACTGCTCGGTCGATAAGGTGGCCTTTGTCAAATACGCCCGGAGCCTCGCCGTTCCTCAACGCACGTCGACTATCAACAAGCCTTACGCCATCGCTTTTCAACACATCGTCGTTGCGACGGCGTCGGTATTCCTCACCTATGATATTCACCCGCCCTGCGACTTCATCTTCGATGAGCAAGGGAAGATCGGTCAGGACGCTGTAACGATGTGGGACATCCTGAAGGAGCTGGTCGAAGCCAATCCGGCGCAAGGCCGGCCCGACTTCAAACTCGGCGAGCGGCCCGTCTTTGCAAATGACAAGCAGTTTCTGCCGTTACAGGCAGCAGACCTTTACGCATGGCACGTTCGACGCTCACTTTCTCCTCAACAAGGTTTTGCATTCGGCGTCGGGCAAGGTGATGCGCGATCTCGAAAGCCTTCGAACGATTAGCCGACATGTCGATGAGCAGCGATTAGTGAGATTCAGAAGCCACATGGAAATGGGTGCGGCGGTCTTCGCCGCGAAAAATCCCGATGTGGAGCTCCTGGCCTATCAGGGAACGGCAGCTCAACAGAGGGCAGCACGTGTCGCGGCGCAAGCGGGGACGAAAAAACACCCCCCCGTTCCCCTAACCCCGGCAGCAAAGGCAAGCGACTAAACCCCCCGGGCCATCGTCCTGTTGCAATTGTGCCGACTTCGGAGCCCGCAGCGATCCTACGGGAGCTCTACAACATGATCATCGAAACGATCGCTATCCGTTGCCGTCGCGATGCTCCGTGGGATCCGAGCGAATTTTCCCAACCGCACCAGCGCCAAACCACTACCGGCCAGGCCGCCGCCAGCCGAGGAGCGTGATCGAGACGATGGCCGCGGCAGTGTCAGGCCCAAGGTGAGGCGTGTTCGATCGCTGACGGTCGATGTCGGCGCATCGAGCAGCCGCCGTCTGGTACAACAAACGGCAACCTCCAACCACGTGCGTCAGCCTACAAATCCCTAGCACCCTACCGGAATGGCCGCACGGTAATGGCGGCTTCCCTCTCTTGCTGCCGTCGATGCAGCGCTGTCGGTAATGGCCTGTTTGCGGGCCGCGTAATCGGCCAGGTTCGCGCCATGGCCGCGCGCGGGTACGGCGTAACATCTTACCCGTCGCGCAAGGCCTATTCAGGGCGGCGTTTGAAAATCTCCGGCTCACCGCTCTCGCAAGAGGCCGGCTCGTTGCAATGCAGCGCCTCGACCTGCCGATCGGGCTCCGCACCGGCGTCGTCATGGGCTATTGGGATCAGCCGCCGGGTCGATATGTCGGGCTCGGCCGCTTCGCGCCGGTTCCGCGAGTCGACAATCGCCGCATCAGGGCGGCGCGGCGATCCGCCTATGCGTCATGGCTTGCGAATCCTCAACGCCCGGTGCGCAGCTCATCAGGCCCGCTCCCATTCACCGCGCCCCATTCGACGCCGGAGCGTGCCCAAGGGAAGGTGACGGTCATGGGAATCGCAAGATGCCGGCGCGCTGCAGCGCCTCAATTGCGGCATCGATTGCGCGACGCGTGAGCAACATCGGTGAGGAACTCATTCGGGAAATCCCGAGAAACTGCGGAAAGAAGAAAGTTCCTCACTCTTCAGTAGTGCGTTGAATTTACTAGAAAATAGCGCCCCGGTAGGGGACGGCAATAAACCAATAAATTAGAGCCTGGGAGTGTGCCGGTAGTGTGCCGCCGGGCGGCCCACCCGAACCGGGTTAGACAACCTCTTCTCGGCCGACATCCGCACCCCGCTGACGACCATTGTCGATTTCGGAGACGAGATTACGATCGAGGTCCGTAGCTTTTATCGCTGAGCCCACAGAAACATCAGGGTCGCCAAGAGCCCGAGGGCGCTTCGCGCAGCATGAAGAATGCCCCACTGCCTGATCATTTGGCGCGTTTCGACCGTGGCGTCTTCCGGGGGCGTGTCCATGAGGCGACGGTTGGTCGGCATGATCACGTAGATCGTACAGGGCCAATTTGCGAGCAGAACGACGGCTCCAAGGAGCCAGCGCCAATCGAGAGTGCTGAGAAAAGCGACGAGCCCTAGGACGCCGCCAACGACGACGAGGCTTGCCTGCGTGATGTAGCCCCGCTTGTAGGCTGGCTTCCACTCGGTGAGGAGCGAGTGATCGTCAAGTTGAAGGCGCGCCGGCTGCTCGACGATGTTGATATAGATCGCCGCTCCTGTAAACACGGCGGCTAACATGAACGCAAGCTGGCCAACGAGCATTTGCCTCCTTTTGACTTCACTACGGCCCTCCCGCCAGCCCGGCCTGAGATTGCCTCGTTGCCGAAGGATGTGCTGCTATTATCACCAGGCACCATAGCTGGAGCGGATGCATGCGGCGATCGCCCCATCCTTTTGACGAGGCCAGGGCACGGGCGGTTACCTGGCTGACCGCGTGGGATTCGCAGGGCGTCCACCGCACCGGGACCGCCGGCGACGAGGCTGGCGCGCGTTGGCTCGCAGACGAAGCGGCTGGCCTTGGCGTCGAAGTGGCCAGCGAGATGTTTGTACTGGATCGGCTGGATCCGGTCGACTGCTACCTCGAGCTTGACGGCGAACGCATCTCGGGGGTGCCCGTGTTCGACGCTCCGGCTACCGGCGCCAACGGCTTGGCCGGCGCACTTACGTTGAGCGGCCACGAGGACGGCATTCTCGTCGCCAAGCTGTCGCCGCGATCGGTTTATACGGGGGAATACGAGAAGCTGCGTCGTAGCGCCGAGCATCGGGCGCTGGTGATTGTCTGCGCGGGCGAGCGTCCTGGTTTGGGGCTGCTGAACGCCGAACGCTTCCGAAATCCCTCCCGCGCGCCGGCGATCCACGTGTCGAGCGAGGCGAGTGAAGCAGTGCTCTTCGCCGCCGCGGGCGCCAAACATGCGCGCGTGGTATCGGAAAGCCGGTATGTCCGGGCCTCAGACAACCAGCTTCACTGCGCCCGCGTATTAGAAGTTCGAATCCAGTCCCCTCCACCGGGAGAGTCTGCGAACTTTTGGTTCCTCTAAGCGGCAGAGCCCCAGCTGCTGCTTGTCCGGACCTGCTCACCGCCGAATCAAGCGGCGCGACTAGGGCCGCGCTGTTCGCGACGAGAGCGCATCGCGGAACCGGACTCCACGAGCTGCGGGACGCATGCTTTCCCTCAGCCACATCTGACAGTCACAGCGGTCGGTTTACCCCGTCCTGGCCATAACTGCCTGATGATTCGGCATCGACTCGATTGCAGCTTGCAGCCGTTTCACAAGACTTGCTTCGAGCGCGTGATATTCCAGACGCTGCTGCATTGAGAGATCGAATGGCAAGAAATCATGGTCGGTCAAAGCGCCGATACGGTTTATCAGTATAGTAGGCTTGCCGCGGCCGTGCGCCAGTCCGAGTTCGTACAGAACATTGGCGCGGAGTCCATCTAGGACGGCGATGGCATAGTCGCAGGCTCTGATGCCGTCGTGGATTTGCCTCCCAACGTCTCCGGGTACTGCGGCGCGATCTAGCCGAATCGGCTCATGGCCCGCGTTTCGGATCGCCGGCTCGATTACGAAATCATAAAGCCCAGTGAAATCTTCTGCAAATGGCATAATGACAAAGCAGTGCCGCGGCAGGCTGTCCAGCAAAGCCTTCACCATTTCGAAAGCCAGCTTCCGGAGCTGCTCCGAATTCGCCTGACCCGATTCCTCCCAGCGTCCCGCTGTCGCCTCGTCGATCCGCAGGTCCTTCAAGAGCTCGTTTCTGTAGGCCGCCCATACCTCTTTAGCAGCGCCACCAAATAGCGGCGCCGGCAGAACGGGTATACTCAGCTCGGTCGCTAATGCCAGCTCCTGCGCGGTGCCGCTGCCTCCTCCGACGGCGAAAAGAGCATCAATGCTTCGGACGAAGGCGAAGCGCCGCGCCTGGCTTGTCTTGCCGCGAGCGCGTCTCGAAGAACCTATATAAAAATGCTCTGTCGTGCCCCTCACATCGCTTAATACCGTCTCTATCCGTTCAGTGACCATATCTGGCGGCAAGTCGCGCTCGGCGGCACTTACGATGTACCAGTCGGCAGCTAAATCGTCTTCGGCAGTACCCGGTCGCCTCTTAGCGCCACCGCTGACGATCACGACATGCGGCTCATGTGCGAGCCGAGCGCCCACACCTTGGCAGAAAGGAACCGCCTCCTCCGGCAGACCCCTCGAACTTCCACATACGCCGACCCGGCGTGGCGCGAAGAGCTTGTGAACTGTCATCGTCAGGCTCCTACAGAGGCCTCGTCTAGGTAACCGGCATGTTCCAAATGCGCGGCACCCACACTCGTAGTATCGTCGAAGAATCTGACGAGGGGTGTGAGGTGGTTCACAGTTCGATTTCATTGAATGCGGCTGGGGCCCTGGCAGCCAACGCGCGGTGAAGCGGCCCCTTAAATGACCGGACAGGGGCCTACCCCTTGGTTAAGAACCAGGAGTGTGTGGACAAGTCGCTTAAGGCGCTATTCGCTACCGGCCGGACCCGCCGCAGGTGGATCGCTGACCCCGATCCACCCCAAGCCGTAAGGTGGTAAAATTCGTCGCTCGATATAGAGATCACTATATCCCCTCACCGGCGGAGAGGGTAGGCTGGAGGGCCACACTCGCGCGGTCACCAAATCGTGACCGCTATTCGAAGGCTTCAGCCATTTCGTTACCTCCATGACTGCTCCGATTCCGCGTTCTAACGCAGAGATACACCTTGCTAGGGGCCGACGTTCGAAATCCCGGTCCCGCCAGGCCAATGGGGCGAACTCCCGATCACTGGAAAACGTCCTCGACTCGGCCGAACGGCCTGATGGCGCGTCCGGGAACCGAAAGTTCGAATCCATCTCCCTCCAGCGGAGAGTCGAGCGAACTTCTGTACGGAACCGGAGGTCTCGGGATCGGCCGAAGACTCCACAGAGCTGACGGTACGCGGCGCGCGCAGAGCGTCGAGGCGCGAGTTCAAATGCATGATGGGAGGCCAGTCCATTCTCGCTGCGGGACCAATGGTTCGAATCCATCTCCCTCCAGCGAGATGGATTCGAACTTCCAGTACGCGGGCGCGGTCAATCTGCTGCAGGGTGCCGAGCTTCGGCCGGCGGTTGATGACCCTGGCGGGGTTGACCGTCGCCATCGTGACGACCTCTTCGAGCAGGAAGCCCAGACCCAGGAACTTGCTCATGACCCAAGTCAGATAGGGCATGCCCGGCGTATTGCCGGAAACGACGTGGAGAGGAGATCGTGTCGGGCGGACAGTCTTGCCCGATGGTGGCCTCGGCCACCGTATCCCTTCGCATACGTGGTCGCACGTATTGTCGCCGCACACCAATAGCGCATGTATCCGGCAGGCGAATTGCTAAGGCGATACCGAGTTGCTCACCGCTGATCAGGCGAGCTTGAAGATTGCCAGGAGCAGCAAACCGAGACAGCAAGATCACACGCATCTGGAGAATGCGCTTTAAAACGGGAGACATGCGATGACCTCAGGTTCACCATTGCTGCTGTTGTTCATCTACTCCGTGACGAGCGCCCTGATCGCGGCGGCGCCGACCGGCTCATGGGCGGCGTAGCCAGGGCTGCCTAACTAACTAGACCTGATGATCGGCTCCTGCTCGAGAGGCCTGCGGGGCACCATGCTATGATGTCCGGCGGGCTCTATGCGATCGTCCAGGGCCCGGGGCAGACGCCCGAAGTCGCCCTTCACAGCCGACTAAAAAGCGGTCACTACTGCCTGAAGCCACGTCACCCGACGCACAGCTGCCGTTTCGCCTATCTCAGCACTGCCCCTGGTAGCTCAAAGGGCAGAGGTCTATCGTCTTCGATGAGGGGCTGCCGCCTCTCGGAGCCGAGGATCACTGCATGAGCGTAGCCGTGTGGCTACAGAATTTGGGCCTGGAGCGCTACGAACCGCAGTTTCGCGACAACGAGATCGATTGGGAGGTGCTGCCGAAGCTGACATCGGAGGATCTCAAGGAGATCGGCGTCGTAGCGATCGGCCATCGGCGCAAGCTGCTCGATGCCATTGCCGCGCTCGGCGCTGCGGTTCCGGCTGCCGCTGTGACGGCGGCAGCCCCTGATGCACCGGCTCCCGCCGATGCCGAACGCCGACAGCTGACGGTGATGTTCTGTGATCTCGTCGGCTCGACAGCGCTCTCGACGCATCTTGACCCGGAAGATTTGCGGGAGCTGATCGGCGCCTATCATCGCGTGGTCACCGAAGTCGTTGCCGGGTTCGATGGCTTTGTCGCCAAGTATATGGGCGACGGCGTTCTCGTCTATTTCGGTTATCCGCGAGCCCATGAGGACGACGCCGAGCGCGCCGTCAGGGCTGGATTGGGCTCGATCTACGCTGTCGGTCGCCTCGATATCGCGTCCGCCAAACTCCAAGCGCGCGTCGGGATCGCTACCGGGTTGGTGGTCGTCGGCGATCTGATGGGCAAGGGCTCGGCGCAGGAACAATCGGTCGTCGGCGAGACGCCCAATCTCGCGGCGCGGCTGCAAGCGGTCGCCACACCGGCCAGTCTGGTGATTGCCGCGAGCACACGGCAACAGATCGGCGAGTTGTTCGATCTGGAGGACCTCGGACCGCAACAACTTGCCGGCTTCGTCGAACCGCAATGCGCCTGGCGGGTCTTGGGTGAAAGCGGCGAGGTAAGCCGGTTCGAGGCCCTGCGCTCTGAGGAGACGCCGCTCGTCGGACGCGACGAGGAAGTCGAGCTACTGTTGCGCCGCTGGGAGCAAGCGAAGACGGGCGAAGGGCGGGTGGTGCTGATTTCCGGCGAGCCCGGTATCGGCAAGTCACGTCTCATCGCCGCGGTTTCCAAGCACATCGGAACCGAACTCCATACGCGCTTACGCTATTTCTCCTCGCCGCACCACCAGGACAGCGCGCTTTATCCCTTCATTGTCCAGCTCGAACGCGCCGCTGGGTTCGCCCGCGACGACACAGTCGAAGCCAAGCTCGGCAAACTTCGGGCGCTGCTCGCGCCGGGCACGCGGGATAACGACGATATCGCGCTGTTGAGCGAACTGCTGTCGTTGCCAAATTCCACCGCAGACCTCAACCTCAGCCCGCAGCGCAAACGAGAGAAGCTGTTCGAGGCGGTGCTCAGCCAGTTCGAAGCCGACACGCGGCACCGACCGGTGCTGATGGTGTTCGAGGACGCCCACTGGATCGATCCGACCTCGCGCGAGCTGCTGGATCTGATGGTCGACGGGGCGCGGCGGGTGCCAGTGCTGCTGGTGATCACGTTTCGTCCTGAATTTCAGCCGCCCTGGGGTGGTCGCTCCCACGTCACGAGTTTGGCACTCAGTCGGCTCGGCGAACGCGACGGCGCGACGCTGGTACAAAAGCTGGCCGGCGATGCCGCGCTCACCGCCGATGTCGTTGCGGAGATCGTTGAGCGCACCGACGGGGTGCCGCTGTTTGTCGAGGAGCTGACCAAGGCGGTACTGGAAAGCGCCGGGCGGGGAAACCGGGTTGCCACAGTGCTGGCGAGGACATCGCTTGCCGCGCTGTCGGTGCCGGCGACGTTACATGCGTCATTGATGGCTCGCTTGGACCGGCTCGGGCCGGCGCCCAAGGAGGTTGCCCAAATCGGCGCGGTGCTTGGCCGCGAGTTTGCCTACGAACTGATCGAGCCGGTGGCGCAACGTGATGAGAGGGAGCTGCAAGCCGCGTTGGGTCAGCTCAGCGATGCGGGATTGCTTTTTTGCCGCGGTACCGCTCCGCACGCCTCCTACTTGTTCAAACATGCACTGGTGCAAGACGCCGCCTACTCCACCCTGTTGCGCGGGCGACGGCAGGAATTGCACGCGCGCGTCGCGGCGGCGCTGGAAGAGCATTTCGCCGATCTTATCGAGCGCCAGCCGGAACTGCGCGCCCATCACCTGACGGCTGCTGGCGACACCGAACGCGCGGTCGATCAATGGCTGAAGGCCGGTCACTATGCGGCCGGACGCCTGGCTCATGTCGAAGCGATCGCCCATCTGGAACGGGGCCTCGCTTTGTTGGGCTCGTTGCCCGAGACCCCGGCGCGGGACGCCTGTGAAATCGATCTGCAGCTTGCATTAGGCGTCTCTTCCATCACGGTGAAGGGGATGAGTTCGCCCTCTGTCCCGCAGGCCTATGGCCGCGCCCGCGAGCTTGCCGAGAAGCGCGGCGACGAGCACCAGCTTTTTCAGGCGATCTACGGGATGTGGCAGAACACTGTGGCTTCGGGCCAAATCCTTTCGGCACGCGCGTTGTCCGACAGATTGTTGCAGGTGGGCCGGGGAGCCGATGACGGGTTGCGTCTGCAAGCCCATCACAGCGCTTGGACCACCTGTTTGTTTGCCGGCGAGCCGGTGGCCGCGCGCGAGCACTGCGAGGTCGGGCGCCAGATTTATGACACCGAGCGGCACAGCCTCCACCGCGGGCTCTATGGCGGGCACGACCCGGGCGTTTGCGCCCACTACATGAGTGGCCAGGCACATTGGCTGCTCGGGTATCCCCAGAAGGGTTTGGTGAACGGCAGCGACGCATTGGCATTGGCTGAACAGATCGGCCACCCGTTCAGCCAGGCAACAGCCTTGGTGATGAACGCGCTGCTTCACCTCGATCGTGCCGAGCCGGAATTGGCACTACAACGGGTCGAGGCGGCCGAGGCGCTCGCCGCCGAACAACGACTAGGGCTCGTTCTGGAACCAGAGATTCTGCGCGGTGCCGTCCTGACAGCGCAGGGGGCGTTCGGGGAGGCTGTGGTCTGTTTGCGTGAGGGGCTTGCTATCCGGTCCGGCGCGATTCGGTTGCGTCCGTACGGCCTAGCCAGGCTGGCCGAAGCGCTAGCCCGGCAGGGCGAGCACGAGGCGGCTCTTGCGGCGGTGAAGGAGGGTCTTGAGGAGCAGGAAACGGGGCAGCGCCGGTGGGAGCCAGAGCTTCATCGCCTCGAAGGCATCGCGTTGTTCGGTCTCAACCGGATTGAAGAGGGCCAAAACGCCCTCGAAGAGGCGCTGTGCGTAGCGCGAAGGCAAGAGGCAAAGTCCTATGAGCTGCGGGCCGCCGCGAGCCTGGCCCTGTTGTGGGGCGAGCGAGGCCGGCGGGCCGAAGCTCGCGACCTCCTCGCCCCCGTCTATGGTTGGTTTACCGAGGGGTTCGATACCGCCGATCTGAAAGAGGCTAAGGCACTGCTCGAAGAACTGACGTGAACTGGTGATGGCATCGTCGTAGCTGGAGTTTTCCACCGCCGAGCGAGGTCAGGAACCGACCCTTCGGGGGTCGGGCCGGGGCAGATCGGGTGATGGCGCGCAGCGCTCGCGCTCGGGATAAGACGGCCCGAACCGTTTGCATCGAAAAAGCGTACCGCGGGTTGATCCCACTACACGGCCCTGTAAGCCACCGAAGGAGAACCATGGCCTTTCGCGGGGTGCGATTAATACGGCGAAAAAGCGGACCGCGGTTGACCGCGCTAAACGGCCCTGTAACCCGAGGGAGAACCCATGGCGTTCGCGGGTGCGACGGGGACGACGAAGACCGCCCGCATGACGCGTCGCATCAAATATTGATCGGCCAACTCGGAAACCGCGATTGGTATCTGCTCTCGGGAGCGCCGATCGCGGTGGCCGGGTCGCTCCGGCGGCTGCCGACCCGTCCCAAGTAACTGGCGCGTCAAGGGGCGCGACAACAAGCTTCACCGCGCCCGCGTACTAGAAGTTCGAATCCAGTCCCCTCCAGGAGAGTCGCGCGAAGTCCGAAACGCTTTGTGATCTAATATCGTATCGAAGCCGGATCCGCGGCGGTTGACAACCTGCTTCGGCAACGTTCTCATCCCGGCGGATCTTGCGCCGGAGCGGAGCCCTGAGCCATACCTTCTGATCAGCCAGCTAGGATCTCGGTTACCCGCTTGCTCAGCTCGCTACCCTTGAAAGGCTTGGATAGCACCGGGATTCCGGAGATCTCATCGGCGCGCAGTGCCTCGGCATACCCCGTGATCAAC
>Ga0310916_10002092_pt1 | contig 12109 bp, 8 predicted proteins | sample GREbulkMGLF176_FD_203444 | JGI IMG/M metagenome (GOLD analysis project Ga0310916, IMG submission 203444) | Lab enrichment of tropical soil microbial communities from Luquillo Experimental Forest, Puerto Rico - GRE.bulkMG.LF176 | ecosystem: Environmental > Terrestrial > Soil > Tropical forest >...
AGAAAAACCAATGAAGAAGTCGAGCGACAGATGTCGGCTCATCTCATGAAGATGATAGAGCCCGACGGTCTTCACCGCTAAAACCTGAGAGAACCGTGCCCAATCCAGATGGTCGAGGATTCCGTCGTCCAAGACCCCGGCGACATGGATAATGCCCGTGATAGGCTGATCAACCGACGCCGCTGCGATGACGGCCTCCACGTCTTCGGCGTGGGTGAGGTCTGCCTGACAGACCCGGATACCAACTCCCAACCGCTCCAGTTCCGATATGAATTTCCCGGCCTCTGGACCAACCGGGCTTCGACCACACAGCGTGAGATGCCGCGCACCGCGGACCGCCAACTCCCGAGCCAGCAGCCGACCAAGCCCTCCCAGCCCCCCGCAGATCAGATAGTTACCATCCTCTCGAACGGGGAAGGTGTGGGATTGGGCTGGCGGCCGATATCGAGTCAGCCTGGCCAGGAGGCGAATATCGCCTCTCAGGGCAATCTGGTCCTCTCGGTCAGAATACAAGAGTTCCCGTAACAGGAAGTCAACGGATTCGGCCGTCTGCCGAGGATCCAGGTCAATCCGCCTACAACCAAGTTCAGGACGCTCCAGGGCGATGGTTTTGCCAAGACCCCACAGAGGAGCCTGGCAAATCTCCACCGGCTCCAGCAGCGCTCCCGACGAACCAATTGACTGAGCACCTTTGGTAACCAAGGTGAGAGATGGCGGAGGGACGTGTCCAATTCGGCCGATCGCTTGAACAAGATGAAGAACAGGCGCGCAGGTCCGGGCGATCGAGGCCTCGAGTGAACCCGCATCTTTCGCCTGGACATTAAGGCCCCACAGATAGACCACACGAAAATACTCTCTTTTCCCGTCAAAGACGGCCTGCAGAAGCAGCGCCATATCCGCGGATTGCACTGGGTTGATACGGTAGCCATCCCCTCCCGACCGCTCAAAGCCGGGTCCGGGAGCGACACCTATGACGTAATGCCCATGCGCCCGCAGGCGTTCAACGAGCCCTGTGCCATACCCGGCATCGTCCATGAAGATCAGCCAGTTCTCTGGCTTTTCGACTTCGACTATGGTCGAGCGTTGCTCCGTGCCGTCAATCCATTCAAACTGATAAAACCACTCGCTCAGATCCTTCTCTCGATCTCGCAATATGAGGTGGGTAGTCGCTGCGCGGCCCTCCAGCCCAAGACATTCAGCGATCAGGTCTCCCGTCTCATCCATGAGCCACAGATCCCCGACGAGCCTGTCAGGAAATTCCGGGAGCACACGGCGGCGCGCATGCGCCCAAAAACGTTTGGTCTGAGAAGGACGGAGGAGGCTAAACCGCTCCATCGCAAACGGGATTAAGGTTTCTTCTCCCTTGAACCCGGTCGCCGCCATCAGCACGCTGAGGTAGGAATCGATCAGACCGGGATGTAGTTGGTATCCGTCGACGGCCAAGGGGCTCCGCTCGCCGCTGTCAGGCAAGCCAAGGCGCCCAATGGCCTCATCTGAGCCAAACCGGATAGATTCGAGCCACTTGTTACTCGGGCCCCACACGATGTGATGACGCTGAAGGGCTTCATACACAGCCTCGCCCGTAATCTCCGTATCAAGCCGGTTCCACTTCTCCCGCAGGGCAGAGAGTCGGATCGGCGGTTCCGGGGAAGCACGCGGCAGCACCTGGACATTGCCAGTGACATGAAGCACCCCTTGTTCTGCCTCGGAGGCTGCCGCCATACTGACGAGGCGGAACGGTACTGCGCTCTTGCCATCAGGCGTAAACGCCAGATGAACGAGCCGCGCTTTCGCGCCGGGTATCACCAGCGCCTGATGCAAGACCACATCAGAGAGGTGGATCATCCCCTCACCAAACGCCTGTGCCGCGGCCCCCAGTATCATCGAGGTTAGGCAAGCCCCTGATACAACGGTCTCGCCGAAAATGCGGTGGTCCGCCAGCCAGGGCAATTCCGCCTCCCCAAATCGCGTCTCAAACAGAATCGATTCCAACAGGGGCGACCGGGTCATGCGGTCCAATAAAGGAGAGGTCAGGAGTGGAGAGGATACGCGCTGGACCGGGGCGCCCAATTCGACGCTATCGACCCAAAATCGTTTCCGTTGGAAGGGGTAAGATGGCAGGGTCGTCCAACGGTGGTCCTGATCGCCATGCACAGTCTCCCAGTCCACCGGGGCGCCCGTTGCATACAGTGCGCCCAAGGAACGGTAGATGACCTGCGAATCGAGCGCATTCAGCTGCAGGCTGGGCAACCAGTTTGCCGCTTCGGTGCCGTCTTCCGCCGCCAAACAATGACGTCCCATTCCCAGCAGTGTTGATTGCGGGCCGAGCTCGACGAATACCTGAACGCCCTCTTGCCGGAGCGTCTTCATGCCAGCGGCGAAGGCGACAGGCCGGCGAATATGACTAACCCAGTACTGCGGAGAAGCGATGTCCGCACCGATTGTTGCTCCGGTGATGTTAGAGACCAGCTTGATTCGCGGAGGGGAGAAGGTAACTTGGCGAGCAACACGTTCAAACGCGGCCAGCATGGGTTCCATCAGGTGAGAATGAAAGGCGTGGGAAACCGCCAGAGCTGTGGTCCTGATACCTGCGCCCTCCAGAACAGCGCTGACCGCCCGAACGCCCTCCTCCTCGCCTGAGATCACAACATGTTGGGGACCATTAAAAGCGGCGATACCAACTCGACCGTCATGGGGCGCAAGCGCCGCAGCCACAAGGTCCGGTGAGGCGAAGACCGCTGCCATGGTCCCGCCGGAAGGCAGCGCCTGCATGAGTCGGCCCCGTTCAGCAATCAGTCGGATTCCGTCCTCCAGGGTGAAGACCCCAGCCACACACGCTGCTACATACTCACCGACGCTGTGGCCCATCAACGCACACGGCCTGATCCCCCATGAGGCCCACAGCTCCGATAACGCGTATTCCAGTGCAAACAGAGCAGTCTGGGTATAGACCGTTTGGTTCAGGGTCTCAGCTTCCCCAGTGAACAGTAGGTCGACTAGGGAAATATCGAGTAAGGGCCGTAACAAGGCGTCGCATCGGTCGATAGCTTCCTTGAAGACCTTCCGGCTCTGGTACAGCCCGCGGCCCATGCCCGCGTACTGCGACCCTTGACCCGCAAACAAAAACGCAACGGCTGGAACCTTGCCTCCTTCAAAACACCCTGCCGCAAGGCCCTCTTCCTCTCGACCCTGCAAAAAAGACGCTAGCTTCCGACGAATGCTCGCTGTGTAACTCCCCTCGATGGCAATCCGCTGAGACCAATGGTGGCGCCCGACGCTCGCCGAAAAGCACATATCGCCAATTTCCACTGGCCCGGCCGAGTCACCAGATAGAATGGTCAGATAGTCAGTCGCGAGAGCCCGTAGAGCGTGTTCATCGCGCGCCGACAGGCACAACAGGTGGGGCTGAGGTTCTGTTGTCGCAGCGCCAGGTTCGGAAGGAGCTTCCTCTACAATGATATGGGCGTTAGTCCCACTGAATCCGAAGGAGCTCACGCCGGCAAGCCGCGCGCGGGCGGACCGCCTCCAGGCAGAGCGCTCGGAAATGACTTGAAGAGGCAGTCTATCCCAGGCAATATATGGATTGGGATGCCGAAAATGCAGGTTCGGCGGCAGCTCTTCGTGCAGCAAGGACAGGATTATCTTGATGAGACCGGCTATTCCCGCGGCAGGCTCTAAATGGCCGATATTGGTTTTAACTGTCCCCAGCCGTAACGGTTCTCGCCGCTCTGGACCAAACACGGCTCCGAGAGCCTCGACTTCGATTGGATCACCTAGAACCGTCCCGGTCCCGTGCGCTTCGACATAATCAACCTGATCGGGCTGCAACCCTGCGTCTTCCAGCGCTTGGCGGATAACGGCCCGCTGGGCATTCCCGTTGGGAGCCGCCAACCCATTGGTTTTCCCATCCTGGTTTATGGCGGACCCTCTCACCACAGCGAGAATGCGGTTGCCGTCGGCGCGGGCCTCCCGCAGGCGTTTGAGCACAACCATGCCGCAGCCTTCGGCGCGCACATAGCCGTCGGCGGACGCGTCGAATGACTTACATTTTCCCTCCCGCGAGATCGTCTGGAGCTTGGAAAAGCAGATATGTGATTGGGGAGACAGAATGAGATTCACCCCGCCAGCCAGCGCCAGGTCTGACTCCTTTGCCCTCAGGCTCTGACAGGCCAGATGAAGCGCCACCAGCGAGGAGGAACAGGCTGTGTCCAGGGCCATAGAGGGTCCCTGTAGCCCTAACGTGTAAGATAGGCGTCCCACAGCCGTGCTGAACGTGGTGCCCATCGCGGAGTATGCGTCGATGCGTTCGGGCTGCCCCGAATGGCGGTGGGCTTGGGCATAGTCATCGCTGGACATGCCCACGAACACTCCCGTTTTACTGTCTTTCAGTCGAGTGTGGTCCAGACAGGCATGCTCCAATGCTTCCCAACTGATTTCCAGAAGGAGCCGATGTTGCGGGTCCAGGGCGCGGGCCTCTCGGGGCGAAATCCCGAAGAAGCTCGCATCAAAGTCCCCGACAGGGGTGTCCAGGAAACCGCCCCGGACTGTGTACATCTTGCCTGGTGCATCGTGATCCGAGGCATAGTAGGTCTCGGCTGTCCAACGCGACGGCGGCACGTCGGTGATCGCATCGATACCGTCGCGCAAGAGTGTCCAAAACTGTTCTGGGCTGTTTGCCCCGCTGGGAAAGCGGCACGCCATCCCCACCACGGCGATGGGTTCCTTTTTTCGCAGCGCGGCATTTTCCTCTAACAATTCTCGGATCGTCGTCCTGGCCTTGAGCAACGCTTGCTTGTAGGTTTCCTCTCGCACTGCTTGAGCTTTCGCCATCGTATCTGTCATCCGATTGTGGCCCATGCACGATCGATCAGTATCCGCGAGCAAAGCTTGAGACTTATTCTCGAGGAATCTGCCCAGGGGATCAGGCGATCAGTTCACCCCCAATCCGGCATCTCGTTAGCCGTTCTGTTATTTCCGGCCTCACGGCGTGCTGATGGCTCGGGTGGTGGGTTATATGTCGTAGAACATCCGGCGAGTCCATGTGCCAGTCCCAGGATTGTCTGCCGCGCAGCGACAAATCCGCGCCTTCTGCTGCAGGAGCGCCCCGCGTATTCCGACAGAGCAGACGCGCTGACGCCCTCAATAGGGGCGTGACTGTGTCTGGTGCGCCACGCAACCGCGGCGCGCTATTCAGTCGATCCCGTGGCGGTCGTGGACGACGTGCCGCGCGCCGCGGTGGTCGATCCCGTGGCGGTCGTGGACGGCGTACTGCGCTCCGCCTGGAGCCGGTCGCCGGCGTTATTGAGCGCGTCGGCGGTAATGTTCAAAAGGCTGCGGCCCGTGGTGGCGGAGGAGTAGGAGTTCAGCTTGATGCCAAGAACAGCGAGTGTGCCGACGACCGGCATGCTGCTGCCGACCATCAGCGCACCGACGGCTCCGGCCAGCACGCTATGGACGAGGCCCGACCCAATGTTCCCGTGAACGTATTGGGTGGTGCCGGGCAAGAGCAGCTCGCCGATCAGGCACGCGGCGTTACTTACAGGGCTTTGTTCCACTTTCTGGCTCTCCTGGATAAGATATCAATGTGTCGCCTCAGCTTCTGCTGCACCCGGAACGTGCAAGCAACCGCCCATTGACTCATCCGGCTGGCGCCATATTAACCCTCTACCCAACCCCGTCAAGCTAAAAAACCCCGCTCCGTGGGCGACTCTGCTCCGAGTATCATCCTGTTCTTCTTTCGCTGGCGGCGTGTCGCGAATGCTATTCAGATTACTCAATGAATTAAAACCGCATTCCCCAGCAGTTCACCGGCTACGAAAATCTGAAGGTGCTGCGAGGCTATGCTGCGAAGGTGGTGAGTCATGCCCGCTACGTCACCTTTCCATTTGGCCAAGGTCACAATGTCGCGACAGATGTTAGTGGAAATCCTGTGGCTCATCGCCCGGCTGCGGCGGCTGCCGTGGCGCGTGCGGCAGGTGACCACAGCAACGATGCGGCCTTGATCCGGTCAACAACTGACGTTCCGCGTCGTGAAGTACCTGTATGCTTCCTTTCGGTGTTCTGGTGCGGAGATCAGACGGCATTTTAACGTTCGTTGTGTAGCTCTCCAGAGTGTAGCGCCCTTAGGTACTCGTATGCAGAGGGCAGTTTCTGACTGAGCTCCAGCGATTGTTTCTTCATCGCAGCGAACTGCTCACTCGCTCTCCTGACCATATCCGGACGATAACGCAGTTTGGGGAGCGGATTATCTGGCAATAATCCCATGCCGGAGAAAATGCAATAATAACTACTGTTGGTCCAGAAATTGCGGAACTCGGTCTCGAAATTCGTGTAATAGGTTTGTTCGTCTGCGAACGGCATGTTTATGACGAGGCCCGCTCTATAAGTCTCTAATTTGTATTTTATCGCATCTGATAAGTGGAGGTCATGTTTATTCGCTCGCCAAAACGGGGTGTCATCGCGGTCGGTTGTCAAATAGTGGGCTTGAATAAAATCACGGCAGTCGTCGTACATTCCTTCTATCTCATCGTTAAATCTCGCGATGAGTGTTGGATCGAATTTCTTATCTGGGAAATGCTTTACCATCTGGTAGATTGCCGCGTAAATAAAATAGATCCCGGTAGACTCTAGCGGCTCAAGAAAGCACGAAGATAGTCCAATTGAAACGCAGTTTTTGACCCAGGCACGGCGATTTCGGCCGACGCGAAATTTGATGTGATTAATCCGAACCGCATTGGGCTGAAGGTCCCAAAGCCGGATGAATTCATCCGCCGCCTCATCGCACGAGGCGAACTTGCTTGAGTAAACGTAGCCTGAACCGAAGCGGCCGAGCATGGGTATCTTCCAGGTCCAACCATGATTCATAGCAATGGCAGATGTATAGGGCTCGATGCCATTGGCGATGTCGTCGTGTGGAACGGCGGCAGCAACCGCGCTGTCGCAAAAAAGGTGATCACTCATATCAATAAACGGCTCCCCCAGCGCTTTATTGATCAGCAAGCCCCGGAAGCCCGAGCAGTCGACAAACAGGTCTCCCGCATAGCGCCTCCCGCTCCGCGTAACGAGCGCCGCTATGCATCCGTCTTGTTGCAAATCGACCCGCTCTATTTCATCTACCACATGATGGACGCCCCAGCCGATCGCGAGCTTCCGTAGATACGCCGCCACCAGGTGAGCGTCGAAATGCCACGCATAATACATCGCGCGAGAGCCATCGAAGGCTCGGGGAGAAAGCTTCGCATCAAGTAGCGGTGCTGCGCTGTAGCACGCATATTCCACGGGTTCGGCGACGCCCTCCTCGTGGCGGCGGAGCGCCCAGTAATGAGATAGCGGCACGTTGTCGCAATTGGGAATTAATCCAAACAGGTGGTAGAAGTGACCAGAGTGGCGCGGATCCGACTTGCGCCAGTTCAAGAACTTTACCGCTCCTTTGAAAGCTGCGTTACATTCCCGCATCCACTCTTCTTCGGGCAATCCCAGGAAATCAAAGAAAACGCGCTGGAGATTCGGAACTGTCGCCTCTCCAACGCCAATTTTTGGGATCGTATCCGCCTCAATGAGAGTGATGCGGATCTGGCTCCCGAAAGCCTTGACGAGATAGGAAGCGGTCATCCAGCCAGCGGTACCACCCCCAAGAATTACCACCTCTCTTATGAGGTCATCCATCGATCCCCTCCCATCTCCTAAGGACGATCACGGTGGTCGGTTTCGCCGATATGCTCCCCAATCAACGGGCCGTGAGAAGAGGCAATGCCTCCTCAATCGAGGTGCTCACAAAAAGAACAATAGGCAGGAGCCAATGGCCCTCTACTCTAGCTGCAGTGTAGGTTCCGCAAGCCAAACTTACTGCCAGTTCTAATCTTCTTGGCGAAGATACGCCACGAGTCCTGGCGGCGTGGTAATCAGATACAATACATCAAGATCTCGAGTGGAGCTAACTTCAACAAGCAATTCCTGGATATCTGGGCGCGGTTTTAGGTCACCAACATGTACATCAAGGTCTACTACGCCCGGACAGTATACCATAGCCACCTCCCGGTTGGCAGCTCGCAGTAGATCCAACACCGGCATGTCAGGTTAACCAAAGCTGATCCCGGGCGGGAGAGTTGTCAAACGGTTTTTGATCTTTAGACGCTAATAGGAAATGAACTGAGTGGTTTCAGTGAGCTAGGCGGCGTTATGCAAGCGACCTTACGGATGCGAAGTGGCGGCTGATCGACCCCTCGAGGAAGGCGGTCAAGCGTGTGGGCCGACCGCAGGAAACCGGCTTGGGCACCGCTGTCTATGCGATCTTGCTATGCGATCTTGCATAAGTACGTTGACATTTCCCAGATTTCCAGGATCAGAAGGCCAGGGCCGATCCTCTGGAACGTCCTCCAAGTTCAAAACGACCACAGCTTGTCCGACGAGCAAAACTGATCGAGAGTGCCACGCGTTCGCTTGCCAGCGTACCGGGCCGGTTTTAAGGATGACCGTCAGCCGGTCCTGTGCCAAGGATCTGTCGCAAATAACCGTCAACGCCGCGCATCAAATCCCATTGGCCCGAATAGCCGAGCGACACCTCTTCGAACCGAGTACCGTCGCGCCAATCGGTGGCCCGCACATGAAGATGTCCGCTGACTGCGGCGACGGCGCGATAGCGGATGTGCCACTCGGCGGTGCGTCGCGTACCACACCACGGTGTGAAACGCGGAATGCGCGGTATTCGCACCAGATCCTCGCGCAACGGGTAGTGGCCGGCGAGCACCGTGCATGCCCCGTCCGGCAGCTCGGATGCCAGTCGCGCCTCGGTAGTGGCGCAGCGCATCGCACACCACTCAGCGATGCCGCCGAGCGGCGCCGGGTCGATCAGATCTTCGTCGGCGCCCACATTCGAGAGTTCGGCGGCCCAGCGGACTACGTCGCTGAGCGCCACCTCGTCGGGGCGAAAGCTGTAGTCATAGAGCGTGAACAGCGGCACGATGACCTCGCCGGTCGGCGGCCATACCGGGAACGCATCCTCGGGGGTCACGACACCGAGCCGTCGCGCGACATCAACGAGTACCGCGTATTTTCGCACGCTGCTCGACGCGACGGCATCGCGGTCGATCAGCCATAGCTCGTGATTGCCCGGGACCCAGATGACCCGGGCAAACCGAGAGGCAAGCCAGGCGAGTGCTTCGCCGAACAGCTTTGCGTCCTCACACACATCGCCCGCGATTATGAGCCAATCCGCTGGGTGGGCCGGAAGCGCGCGAAGGGCGTGGCGGTTGCGCGGTATTGCCAGATGCAGATCGGCGATCGCCAATAGTCTCATACACATCGGCATAGCGCGAGCATCGCGCAGTCGGCAAGCGCTTTCGGCTCTCGGTGTCTTCACCTTGACGCGCGCCACGGCAGCGATCATATGGGCAGTCTTTCCGGCTGGGCTGAGTCAGCGCTATCGCTCGCAACCCTGGGCGGCCGGGGTCTCTGGTCCGTCAACCCCAGACCTGTAGCCGATCGGCTATTCTGCGTCCATCGCGATCCCTGCGGTCGTCGATGTCTCCGCCCGGAAGATCAAGCGCACGCCCGTCTTGGTTTCCGAAGCGCGCTGATGCATCCTATCCGTGGTGCGTGGAAGGGAGCGATGGAGCACGCGGCCGAACTCTTTCCGGGCGAAGTCCGACTCTGGACCGTAAGCTGCGACGAGGTCAATCCGGACGCGCTCGCCAGCCTCTACGCGGCCCTGGCGCAAGAGGAGCAGGCGAAGGCCGACCGCTTCCATTTTGCACGCGACCGCATCGTCTATATCGTGGCGCATGCCATGTTGCGCCGCCTGCTCACCGCGCATACGGCGGCGCCGATCCGCTTCTGCCGCAACCCATGGGGCAAGCCGGAACTCGACGCGCCCGGCAACCGGCTGCGTTTCAGCCTGACGCACACGCGTGGGCTCGCCGCCTGCGCAGTCGCGCGCGATCACGACGTCGGCGTCGACGCCGAAGCGCTCAATGCGGCGGTTGATACCTACGCCATCGCTGAATCCAATTTCGCGCCGGCGGAAATCGCCCAGTTGCGCGCGATGTCGGACGCGGAGCGAACCATTGGCTTCTATCGCCTCTGGACACTTAAGGAGGCGTTCATCAAAGCCGTCGGCGGCGGCCTCTCGATGCCGCTTGTTCAGTTCGCCTTCACGCTCGATCCGCTGCGTTTCGCCTGCGCACCTGGCCTCGCCATCGACCCGGGCACATGGCGTTTTCATGAACAGTCGGTGGGCCGATCGCACCGGCTCGCCGTCGCGCTATGCGTCGCCGGCGGCGCAGGGCTTACGCTGCGCCACGAAAGCCGCGACATCCCCGGCCTCTGCCGGATCTTCAGGGCGCCGGCCGCCTCCGAGGTGTGACGGTGGCAGCCGCCGCTCGCGACCTTCGCCGAGCCGACGGCCGGCCGAGCGCTGGATCCGCGGGCGGTGAGGTCGGTCCGGATGAAGCGCAACGCCAGCCGGGGGCGCCGGCGTCACAGTGCTCATCCTGCTGCCTCGGCGCACCGCGAACTTGACCAGGCTGAACCGGAAAAAAAGGGTTGACGGGGCTATCCCGGGAGGTAGAGGCTAAGGAGCTTCTTCCATCGAATCGACAAAGGAAGGTTTGATGATGCAGAACGAATTGAACGACGTCCTAGTGCGATTGACCGAGGCCCTACCCTCGGGTGAGTGGGATGAGCAGAGGCCGGCCGTGGCATCCGATAGTGAACTCGAACAGTTGGCTGTGCGCGCGGAGCAGCTGGGGACAGCGACGGGGGGTTGTTGCGGAATGACGGCTTGGCCAACTTGTCAATAGCGCTCGAAAATAATCTACTTCGGCACGACACGGTATTCGAAGCAAGGACTTGCAGCTCGGATCTCAAAGCCGAGCCGAGCGGCTAATGCGCGTGCATGGATGTCTGAGTGCGCCTTCTGCCCGCGAACATGCGGCGGGAGGTCTGTTTCCAATGAAGTAAATCCGTGTCGTACCGAGGCCTCCGCGACAGCAATCGTCAAGGCGTCCCCCAGCCCACGTCCCCGCCACTCTGGGGCTACTACTAGACAGACTAGGAGGGCTCGGCCGGCCTCGCCGGTGAACCACATCGCGAAGCCTTGGAGTTCATCCCCGCGATGGCATAGGTGACAGTGGTAGCTACCGGCACTGAGCCCGGCTCTGAGGCCTGCCGGAACCAACGGTGCAACCCCTACCATCTCACAGTAGGCCATATTGAACATGTCGGCAAGCCGTTGACTCGTCGGCAAATCTTCACCATCGAACTCGGTGATTATCTCCCACCACGCAATCGCGGAGGAAACGGGTGCCGGCAGTTTCATGGGGAGTCGCAACGAGAAGTGAACGATCTCGGGCAGTTCGACGAAACCGTGTGTCCGCAGGAATCCGCAGGAGGCGTTGTCTGCTGCCTTGGGCGACGCCAGGACGCGCACCTTGCCGCGCATGCTGAGTTGATCTTCCAGCTTCTCTAGGAGTCTTCCGGCGATCCCCTGACGCCGCAGCGCTGGATCGACATGGATCTGCAGACGAAACCAGGTGCCGTTCCCGTCGATCGTCGGGTACCCGAAGCCAATGGCCACTCCGACCACCCTCTTTCCAGCCAACGCGACCCACCCTTCGCTGCGCTCGAGAGGTACGGTCGGCTCGACTCGGTGGCGCGCGAGGTATTGCGCAGTAAGCGATTGATGTTCCGGACCCAAGGGCAGGAGGTCGAAGAAGCGCACGAGATTATTCCTTACTAATGCCAGAGCAGAACCGACGGCAACTCATCCGGCTGCGCAAGGCGCAACAGCTCATAGCCGATTCCCGAGATGCCTTGAAAGAACCCTGGATTGTCCGCATCCGTCCCTAACGCCCAGGCGAACGCGCCACGGGTGGCGTCCAGACGAGTCGCTGCCCGCTTCCGGGCAAGAGCAACAAGATCAGGGCGTTGAAGTTTGTCGCCTGCAGTGAGGAGGAAGTCGAGCCGGCCGAAGTTGCCGCAACATAGCTGGTCACAAATCCCCATCGGGTGCTCGAGGGTCGTCCTCAGAGCTACGTCGATCTCGTGGGCCACAGCCGCGTCTACGGTCCCACCGTCGAGCCGAGCGAACCCGACGCCCGCTGCACCGTGGCAC
>Ga0310916_10002093_pt1 | contig 12100 bp, 19 predicted proteins | sample GREbulkMGLF176_FD_203444 | JGI IMG/M metagenome (GOLD analysis project Ga0310916, IMG submission 203444) | Lab enrichment of tropical soil microbial communities from Luquillo Experimental Forest, Puerto Rico - GRE.bulkMG.LF176 | ecosystem: Environmental > Terrestrial > Soil > Tropical forest >...
ACGTTCACAAACCATGTTCCAAGACCGATCTGTTGCCCGCCATCGAAGCGGTTCTTGGGGGAGAGCAATTCGTTAGCAATGGCCTCGAGTTTGGCACGGATGCCCAACCGCCTCATCGGCACGAGATTTTATTCTGTTCTGACGACGCGGCTACTGTGGACGGCCTTGCTCGTTTTATCGCTGCCGCCCTAAACGCCGGTAACCCAGCGATTGTGTGGGCCACGGAGTCACACCGGGCAAGTCTTCTTCAGAGATTGCGAGCACAGGGCGTGGACATGGATGCCTCCATTCACCGAGGGACGTACATTTCCTCGGATGTTGCCGAGCCACCTGACGCAGCGCGGATGGTCGCGGCTCTCAAAGCCTTGAGCGCGGCTGCCTCGAATGCAGGCAAAAAACATCCTCGGGTTGCTGTTTGCGGTGAGCGAGCAGGTAACATGTGGGCTGAAGGCAAGACGGATGAGGCGATTCGACTCGAGCAACTCCTCAACGAACTAGCGAAGCAATATGACCTAGACATTCTATGTCCGTATCCATTACCGCAAGGCCAGGATGACACCCCCTTGCTCAAGAACATCTGTGCGGAACACTCCGCCGTTTCTTACCGATAAAGGGGGCTCGTGTCCCCGTTGTGAATGACGGATTCGCGCAAGTCTGATGGTTGCCTGGCTTCCACCGTCGAATCGCCCAAAATACGCTTCCGGGTTTTTGATTTTCGAAGAGCCCCCAAGCTGGCTCTACCTGTGCGCTCGCAGGACTTCAGCACATCACTCCTTCGAGCGTGCCTGTTTGCCATCGTTTATTACGGCTTTTGTCTCATCGCAATTTGCCGGAGCCGAGCGAAATCGAGGGGATTCAGCAAGTTTCGACAAAACGGGACAAGTCAGATTCACCTTCTCTTTTCAGTTCTTGTTCTTCATTTGCCGCGATTCATCACCGGTTGCATGACACTGTCATGACACCCGAATCTCTGTAGGCTGTTCAGCGCCCCTGCTTCGCAGGCAAACGGGATACCGTCGTTTCGGAGATCGGCATGAATAGCTGTTATGCGGACGCGGGCGGGACTAAGAAACGCTAGGCGACAAGCGAGGACCTTATGCGCGGCATCCGCATCCGTTCTTTGGCGCGCTGACTCCCCAACAGTGGGGCCGCGGAACTTACAAGCATCTTGACCACCACTTGCTCCAGTTCGACGTATAGGTGAAGTGGATCAGTTTCCGACTTGCTCGTCAAAATGGCCAGAGTTCTCAGAAGGCCCACCGTGGAAGGCCTTGGAAAAGGAGGTCCGACAATTCTGGTTCACTGATTTCGAGCCTCCAACCCTGGGCAAAATCCCAGGGTAGGGATAATGGCGGCCCCATTTTTCTGGCATCTTTTCGGTGCCACTTGACATCACATGTCGGACGGAGAACCCAACAGATGAAACCCAACGGAACTAGGACTTCGCGATGAAGCTACTCAAACTGGCACTACTTCTTCTTATCATCCCCGTTCTCTCTTCAGCCCAATCCATCCCCGCCGTTAAAGCTAAAGCGCTCGACAACTCCGAAATTACCCTCCCCATCCCGGGCAGCCAGCAAGTCCTGATTCTGATGGTCGGCTTTTCTCATAAGAGTGGCGACCTGTGCAAGGTCTGGGGCAAAAGGATCTCCGCCGACTACCACGCCGACGCCCGTATTGCCTACTTCACTATGCCGGTCCTCCAGAGCGCGCCCTCGCTGGTCCGCCCCATGATCGTGCACGGCATGCGCAAAGACATCCCCGCTCAGGAACTCGCTCACTTCGTCCCGCTCTATTCCAACGAATCTGACTGGAAGAAAGTTGTCAACTTCTCTGCGCCGGATGATGCCTACCTCATCGTGGCGACGCCCGACGGACATCCCGTCTGGCAGGCCCACGGCGCCTTTTCCGATAGCACCTACGCTGATCTCAAAAAGTCCGTGGCCATGCTCGTCGAAAAGGCCGCCAGTCCCTCATCCAAAAACTGATCCTAACGTTCCGCTTGACTGATCGAATTTGAACCTTGTGGCCAAAGAGAGTTGCTTACCTGGGCGCTCCGAAGTGCCAAGCTATCGCCACTTTGAATTCAACGACGGAATAGCGGCGGGCAATTTCTACGGCGATGGCGTTGCGAACATCGCCGAGGCTGCCGGCGGCGTAGTCGACCATCGGGGCCAGCCTGAGATTCTCGGTTAAGGGGATTTCGTAACCCACACCGGCTGTCCAGGCCCACCCACTGCCGCCAAATCCTCCGGGGCGGTTGTTTTGATAAAGTGCTAGTCCCGGCCCCACGCGCAGGAATATGGGTGTCTTCCGGATCGGAAACGCATCCATCACCGCCAGCACGTTACTAACGCTTTCACCGACCGCAGGATTGTTAAGATTGAACGATTGCAGAAGCCAACCGTTCAACTCCATACCGATGCGGGCCCGATTCCCGAGGCTATGACCACCCACAAACCCGAGCGCAAACGCTGGATTGCGGTTTGTGTTGAATTGGTCAGAGGTGAGCTTGAGCTGCCCGTCGCCGAGTTCCAACGCGACCCACCACGGCCGAACCACGCGGCCTTCTCGTGCTTGCGGCGGACTGAGGGAAGTTCCGATCGGCGCCATCAAACCCGGTCGGCGACTATCGAGAACTACCCCACGCCCTACGGCCTCTCCTTCATCCATAAGCTCGGAAGACGGCGTCAGCTTCACCCATTTCCCTTGGGCGTGGGCAACTGGTGACGCCAAGATCGGGCCGACAATCCATGTGATGAGGCACGCGCGAGTGGCGCGGCTCAGCCTAGGCATCCTTCCAACATTCAGTGAGGGTTTCACTGCTTCGTTGAGTCCCGTCCCGAGCGATCTGCTGATGTGTTAATGCACGGTGTTCGATTTGCCAGACTCTGCCCGATAAACTGTCGGATGACTCGGTATTGCGGCTCCTACGCCGGCGCCACCCACCAACCCAGCGACCGCGCCTACGGCGACCGCGAGGCTGCGTCCAAAGTCACAAGAGCTGAAACTATTGTTCGGACTAGAGCATCTCGTTGCGGCGGTTGTGATTCCCGCGCCCGTTCCCGCTCCGACGGCACCAAAGAGGAGAGAGTTGCGGAGCCGGTGGCTCTTGTCCAGCACGGTTACGCGTGCGACATTTTCTTTGGGGATGCCGACGTCGTTTGACCCTTCGCGGATCTGAATCGCTTCCTCAGTGACTGTAGAGAACGTACCGACGTGCTTCTTCATGCCGGTATCCATTAGCTCGATCTTTTCACCTGAATGAAGACCGTATAACGCCTTCCAGTCGCTCTTTTTTTCCTGAGCACGCAGCGAGCACGGGATCAGAATCAGAATACAAACGACCGCAGCACAGCGCATATTTAGACGCCTCCCCTTTTTACGGCACGAATCGGGAACCGGCTTGAGAAGCTGACCGTGTCTGGCAAAGCGGTTGTCGGCTCTTGTTTCCATGGGTTTTCTTCTTTCTCATGCGCGATGGATTTCCCTCTGTCGCCGCCGCAAACAGGCATAGAGTTACAACCGCTGGAATTTTGATTCTCATCGAATCTCCTTCCTATCTTGCTATCAGGCTAGGACTCATTTCACGGTGGGGACCACGCGAACTCTATAAAGTCTCCTCCGACGCTGCAAGCGACAAAAAGCGACAATTGCTTCAGATGTAGACCTGTCGTGCTTTTACGCCTGTCCGTGAAGGCGTTTTCCGTCTTTCCTCGTTAAGCGCTGCCGGGCACGTCCTAGATACCGTGGACACCTTGAAATCCTTCTGGCAACCGCGGTGACGAACGGCGCTAGACTGAGAAAGTCGCTGGCTTCGACAAACGTCATCGATTCGGCACTCTCGGTCGCCAAGGAACTGTGCCGACGCGTGAAGCGCTCGCTGGAAGGAGCTTATCGGGAGCGTTGCGCCGGATCCGCACTGCTGCTGGCAGAGAGCTAGTTTCACACCGTTAAAGGTTACAAGGAGATACCCAAGCTTTTGACAGCGCTGGCGGATAGCGGAATGAAGCAATGAAGAAAGAAATTGCCTCAAAGGCAAAAACTGCATCACTTCATGGGAGTAAAGAGCCGCAATTCTCGACGGAGGTTCGGGCGTCCCTATGGCGTTGAATCCCTACCTTTATTTTGACGGCCAGTGCGAGGAGGCCTTTAAGTTTTACCAGAAATGCCTCGGCGGCAAGATCACCTTCATGATGTCATGGGAGGATTCTCCGATGGCCGGCCAGACGCCGCCGGGTTGGGCCAAGAAGATCCTGCACGCCGCGCTCGCCTCAGACGACGGCTTATTGGAGGGTTGTGATGCCATGCCCGGGGAATACAAGAAGCCGCAGAGCTTCTGCGTGATGCTCAAGCCCAAGGGCGCCGCGGAGGCCGAGCGCATCTTCCGTGCACTAGCGGAAGACGGCACCGTGCAGATACCCATGGCGCAGACCTTCTGGGCGCTGCGGTTCGGCATGGTTGTTGATCGATTCGGGATGCCGTGGTTGATCAACTGCGAGAAACCTACGGCATGAGGCTGCCTGCAGCTCGCAAGAAAGGACTCGCCGTTAGGCAAAGACCGTGGCGAGCTGGTGCGGTGTCCTGGTCCAATATAGAACTTGAGATCTACCATGAGTCTGGACTACTTTTCCGACAATCACGTCAATCGGGCTTGAACACTGTTATCCTTCTTTGTCTTGGTCAATGCCCAAAAACCTGTACATGGTAGTAGAGCACTTTAAGAATAGGGATGCGGTATCCGTGTATCGCCGATTTCGGGATCGCGGTCGCCTGGCTCCTGAGGGTCTGGTCTACGTGTCGAGTTGGGTCGATGACAAGCTTGAACGTTGCTATCAACTGATGGAAACGGATGACCGTAAGCTGCTCGATGAGTGGATGGCGAATTGGAAGGACCTAGTCGATTTCGAGGTATATCCGGTAATTACATCAGTGGAGGCTGGCGAGAAGATCGCGTCGCGACTCTAGCGCTTAGGTGGATGCCCCACTCGGCCTGCTGACCCATTCAATGTGGATCCGGATCAATTGTCGGGAATCCGGATGGAATCGTCGCTTCGCGACTCACCGGGAGTTGAGTAAAGAGATTACGATTCTCATTCATTCCAATCGATCTGTCATGTTTGACAGTATTCACGCCATAAGAGGTGTGTTTCGCTGTGTTCCTCGACGCCAAAGCCGTGAAAATCGCGCCGATTTCTCCGACAAAAGAACGCGGCAGACGGAAAGAAAATGGAGCCGTCCTTTGGGAGGTCCAATATGAACTGTAGAACGCGATCTGTGTTTTGTTGTACGGCGACTTTCGTCGCATTCGGCCTTTGCACTGTGGTGCGGGCTCAGATGACTTCTTTTACAAAGGCGCAGGTGGCCGACCGCATCCGCAAAGTCGAAGACGGCGTGGACGAGTTCCGAAAGTATCTTGAGAATCGCGGAGAGGACGCCAAGGGCCGCACACAATCGGCACAGAGCAGCGGAGCAACGACACGCCGCCAGCGTACTGGTTCGGCAAACACTGGAACTAAGAAGGACCAGGCCAGCCAAACAAAAGACGACCTCGAAGATGCCATGGACGATCTGAATCGCTCCACAAACCGCCTACGGCGTAAGTTCGATTCGACTTCGAATTATCTGGAAACGAAAGCACAAACGGAACAGGTCATGGATAGCGCGCGTCGCGTTAATCAGGTGATGACTAAGGGAAATTACGGAACCCAGGCAGCACGCTACTGGGCTGCTCTTCGCACGAACATCAATGACCTCGCGCGGTGTTACAACCTGACCCCCTTGGGCACCTAGCCCTCTGAGTTACCCGCAGAACCGATCCCGTTTGCCGCTTAACCGACACGTCCGTCCCAGGACCACTTTGGGATTTGCAAACCGTCTGGCACATCCTCTGCCGAGTGATGATAACGAGACATCGTGATCGTGGTAGCCCACGCGAAGTAATCGTGCAGCACGCGCCGGAGCCGCTCGTCGCGGGCGAGGCCGACGTCTTCCAGCGCCTGATCGAAGCAAGCGATCGCCCGCTGGTCCATCTGCTCGTGCAGCCCGTTGCCGCTGTGAATCCGCACGACAGAGGTCTCATCACCGTACTGGTCAGAGTACATCGTTGGCCCCCCGAGTGCCTCGGCCCAGTACGCGGCCAGGCGCTCGCTGTGCTGCGGGTGGTATCCGTGGCTGAACGCATGGCTAACCACTTCGTCCTCTAGCACTCGTGTGTGCCATGCGCTGGCCAACCTTAGCAACCCGTCGCGACCACCTGCGGCTTCGTAGACTGTTTGCATGTTCCACGATTGTATCGCACGAATGGTGACAACGAAACGCGTGTCCTCTTCGTGGTAGGCATTTGAAGTGCTGGATGAACCCTCTCGCTGAAATGGCATATCGTAATGAACGATTCGCAGCCCGGTCCTTCCAAACTGAGAAGAACGGCTTCCCGGGCTAGATTCGAACTAGCAACCCTTCGGTTAATGGCCGATCTGGTGAAGAATCTAAGTGCTCTATCTCGTGTCCCTTACAAGAAACCTGGAGCCATTCTAACTTCTTCAGCTGCACCCTGTCGCACCCCCAAACCCTATTTGCGAAACCTTCGTTCCCGAATGGTGTTTAGTAGCGTAAGCGCGGAGGCGTCCTAGTTGTCATACCACCCCCAGCCAACTCCGACGCGCAGGAGTGGGCACCGGGAATACGCCCATTCTTGAATTAGCGATCTTTGGGAGAGAAGAACATGAAAAAGCTCCTTGCATTGTTGGCTCTTGCTGCGTCTGTATTTGCCTTCCCGGCTGCTGTCTTGGCCCGCCCGCAAGACGACGACCACGGCAAACACAAGGGCTGGTACAAGCACGGCGACGACGATGATGATGACGACGGCTACCGCCACGACAACGGCAAGCACAAGGGCTGGTACAAGCATCACGACCGTGATTACGACCAATGGGATTACGATGGCGAGCGCATTCGACCCGGCCACTACTATCCGCACGGGCGTTACCCGTACGTTCGTCATGTGATTGTGGTCCGCGGCTTCGATCCGCGCACACGGCACATCATTCTTTACGACCAATCAAATTGGGTGGTCGCGCCGTACGACGTTCCACGCTGCCGCGACTGGGAATGGGATCGCGACCGCGTCTACGTCTATGACGACTACGACCATCCCGGCTGGTACGTGCTATTCAACTCGCGGCTTGGCCGTTCCGTTCACGTCGAGTTCTTCGGCAGGTAGCCGCGCGCTCACAAGTCCGCGCCAACAGAGGGGCACAATACTTTCGTGCACCTTTTTTTTGATGCTCTATCACGAGCCTTTCAGTATCGAACTGCGCACAACGAGCGGCATAGCACGTCCCAAGCGATTTGGCACGGTTTGCCCGGGAGTGCGAACGACCCGCCTTGTCCTAGTCTCCCGCCCACGTGGTTGTTGCACCCGGGGCCGGGTGGCGGGCGCCATCAAGGCGGCGTTCGACAAGAAAGAGCTACCGCCAACCAACAAGATAAAGGCCACAACTCTGAGTTTTGGGTCGATTAGAACAACGGCGACGTCTCCCATAACCTTCAGGAAGGTTGCAGGTAGAAGCCCGATGTGGTTGTAATTTACCAGTCTCGCGCGCGTTATTCTCTTTTCGGATCGGGGATGTGATCTGAATGTGCGCCTGGTCCCAGTCAGCTGGAACGGCGTTACACCTTCGGGGTTATCCGTTGCCATCGAACGTCTTTCACGATAGCAGCCATGCACCAATCTCGTTTGCAGCATCAGGATATTGTTTCGCAGCATCGTTCAGGCCAAACTTTTCGCGGTTGACTTGACACCCGACAGGCAAGGACTAGGCTGCTGACCATTCTCTGAAGGCCCCAAGAGTTTCAAAGGAGGGAAACTTCTATGCGTCGATTTTTTCTCGTGGCCGTACTAGTGTCCTTCGGTGTAACGTCGGCCAGTGCGCAAACCAAAATTTCCTGCACTGTTCAGTGCGGTAAAGCTGACACCCAACAGGTCGTTCCCGTTGGCGATCGTCCAGACCACAGTCTGGGAGTCCAGCAATTCAAATGCAGCTGGTCGAAGCCCCTCGAAATCGAAGGTGCTAAGTCTAAAGACGATGTTCTCACTGAGACGAACGATATTAGTGGCAACACGGTGCGCACTCGTGGTTTTGGCGTTGGCACACTGGATAGCGGGGATAAGTCTTTCATCTCGTACCAGGGCGCCGCAACAACGAAAGATGGCACCCTCGTAAGCGGAAAGGGCACGTGGGGCTTTACTGGCGGCAGTGGCAAACTCAAGGGCATCAAGGGGAAAGGCACTTATACCTATGCGCCGTCGGGTGACGGTTCTTCTTGCAGTGTGGAGGGAGACTATCAACTCGCGAAATAGCGCCCGGGCCTTTGTCCTTGCAGGGTTCTAGGCCAAGACCATTCCAAACCAACGCCATGGACTTACAATAAATCTGTAAGGTATCTCGAATCTTCCACGCCTGGACGACGACATGGAGTTGTCGTGCACGAGTAGTGTTGAGGACGGGATAACCGAGACAGACTACAAGTTCGCGCCGAATGCAAGCAGACGGCCGTCGCAATCCTTCACTACAAACTCACGCGAGTGCCATGGCATGTTGGCAAGTCCGCGCGTGAATTCCACGCCTCGAGCTGCATACTCGGCATAAAGCGCGTCCGCATCTTCGATGAGTATGTAGGCATCGAGCAGTTCGTCCGAATATTTGTTTGGGTTGGCTGTGGGAGGTTCGGCACAACGGAAGTGAATTGCATGCTGGTCGCGCGCAACGATGGCGTAAACCGGCGGGTCCTGCCACATACCCAAACACTTGAAGCCAAGCTTATCTTCGTAATAGGCAAGAGTGCCGGGAATGTCCATGGTGAAAAACTGCGGCGCGATCCGACAAATCATGGGTCGACTCTACTACAGAAAGACGCTGGATACCGACCACGGGTCACCTGCTTCACCTGCTGTGTTCTCCTCAGTCGCGAGAACGGCCTTCTGGCAACTCGCAAAATTCCGGACGGATCGTCGGCAAAACCCATATGTCAGGAACTCCACGAATATCCCAACACATGTTGCTAGAAGGTGATCGCTGGATTCGCAGCGCTAAGCGTGCCGCCAGCTGGTCTCGACCCAGCGCACCTGTTTCGCGGCTAGGTCGAGAGTGCCGATTCCGCGGGCGTAGTCCGCCACAAGGACGTGCTGCCCGTCAGGCAAGGCCGCTAGCGTTTTGCGGCGAGATGAAATCGCCCCTGTCAATACGTTCTAAGCCGACGTCATTGGTCGTGTCCGTTCGCAGACGATACACGCCGCCAGCGGCACCGTCCGAAACAATCACTTCGTCATTGGCCAGCAGTGTCATGTCTCCGAGCGCACTATGAGCAGGGCCTTCAAGCCTGCGAAGCACTTGGCCGTCAGCCTATCGGTAACAAATCAAGGCGGAGCGGCCCCCAGTCCTTCTCCGGCGCGGCAGCAAACTGGTCGAGCGCCACCTCGGTGGCTCACTAGGCTCCGCTTCGATTTCAAATTGCTAATTTCGGGCCTCGTCGCAAGACGGACATCCACTTGGCCCATGGCCACAAAGTCGCGCAGCATTTCGAGGGCATGTTCCTTTTCTTCCGTGCGTGCGTACGCGAGACCAAGATCTTCCATCGAGGGACCGGAGTGATGCGCCACCTCGGCCATTTGCTGCGCAATGGAGAGTAAGGCTTTCGTATCGTGTTTCTCGAGGGCCTGCTGTGCAGACTGTTCCAGCCGCGTAAAGTGGTTGGAGGCGTTGTCTGCGCTCGGATCTGCCGATGGCTGGCCGGATTGTTCCGCTAGCAAGAAACCCACAAACCCCATTGCAAGCAGTACAAGGCACAGCATCAATCCTGTTCTCGTGGGCCGCACAACGGTATTCCTCAAGGCTTCTCTTGTGCTTGTGGATTGGCGTTCCAGGACTCCAGAGCAATTTTCCAGGAGCCTTCGCTCTGGCGTTTGAGGATCAAGACGATTTTTCCTTCGTTCTCGAAGGACTTCTTTGGCGGGGGGAAATCGATTTTCTGACGATTGATGCCCCACTCATACGCGAGGTCACCGTGAATCTGAACGTCCTGCCAGTCCACGGTGCAATAAACCATCTTCGCGCCTGCCAGTTGCGGCGTAAGGCCGTTCAGCCACTCGGAAATTTTCGCCTTCCCGACCATCGGTGCCATTCCAGGGAGCAGGTCCGCGCCGTCTTCTGCCCAAAAAGTCGCAGCCGCCGGATGGTCCATCCTTTGGCAGGCCTCGATAAATTTCTGATTGAATGCATCCAGAGATTTACGTGCATCATGATCCTCAGACAGTGATCGAATCGGTTTGGCGAACATTAAGATTCCCGAAAGCATCAGCCCAAATGCCAAGGTAACTGGTACTGTCTTCTTCATCCTGTCTAACCTCCTGCGTTAGAGACTCAATGGTTGAGGACAGCCAACCTCACGAGCATTAAGCCCGACTCGGTCGGGTCTCACCGTGCTACGAATGCTCAGTTGCGCAATCCACAGGCCGCTAACCAAGTCATGCTCCGCCCCAAACTCTCCTTGTTGCTCATCTTAAGAACTAATTTCGCGTCTGGTCCGATAGCGGCCGCAACTTGACCTCCTTTCAGAAGTTTTGGAATGGAGTCCATCATGCGCCTGGTCGTGGCTCGTTATGCGCCCTTAACGAGATTCGTCCGAGGCAGCACCCCGAGCATAATCGCTCGCTTGATGAGAACGTCGGATCGACCCTGCAATCACGATCACCGCCAGCGCTGCCGCACAGAGCAGGAAGACCGCGCGGATGCCAAACCATACCGCGAGGCGGCCTGAGAGCAGCAGCCCCAACACCTGGGCCAGCGAGAAAACCGACATGAAGCTGGAGCTGACGCGGCCGAGCATCTCGGGCGGCGTCTCCTGTTGCATGAGGGTTTGGGCGGCGACCACCACGAAGCTGATGCCGAACCCCATGGTGAAAGTGGTCGCCAGGGCCGCTGCTGTCGCCCGGAAGATGCCCAATAGCGCCACGCCGGCTGCACATGTGCTCAGTCCTGTTAAAACGATGGTCTTTTTGGACTGCGCATGGAACTTGTTGACCGTCTGTGTGCCGGCAATCAGCCCGACTCCTACCGCCGAACTCACCACGCCGTAGAGGAATGCACCCGAGTGCAGGATATCGCGCACATAAATCGAAAACAGCGGGCTCACGCAGCTCATCACGAACATCGCGCTGACCATCGAAGTGATCACGAAGGCCAGCGAGGGATGGGCAAAGATGAAACGATTGCCGCTCGTCAGCTGCTGGAGGAAGCCTTTCACGGTATTGCTGCCCGGCGCCGGGGTGCGCTCGATCAGCAGAGAACCAATCATCGCTGCAGAGAAGAAGAAGCTGAACGCGTCGAAGAAGAAGCAGGATTTCTCCGTCAGCCAGGCGACCAGTGCGCCGGCCACTACGGGCGACAGCAGGCGCACCGCATAGAACGCCTGCGACATGAGCGCATTCGCTGCCAGCAGCTTTTCTCTTGCCACCAGGGTGCGAAGCGCCACCGACTGCGCCGGGGCAAAGAAGCTGGAAACCAGGGCCAGCACGACGAAGATGGCGCATACCTGCGTCAGATTGGTGACCCACAGCAGCAGCAGAACCAGCACCCCGCGTATCAGGTCGCTCGAGATCATCACCCGCTTCACCCGCCAGCGGTCAACGAAGACGCCGGAAATCGGGCTGACCACCGCCAGCGGCAGCATATACGCGATCAACAGGTAGGTCACCTGTGCGGCACTGCCATGCCAGCGGAAGGTAATCAGGCTAACCACCCCGAATAAGGCCAGGAAGTCCCCAAAAACCGAGACAAACTGCGCCAGCCACAGCTTGCGAAAGGCAGGCTGAACGAAAACCTCGCGCAGGTTGGGTTTCGGAGGAGCGGCGGTCGCCATCGGAGTGGGTACCTATAGGAATTTCAGCGCAAAATCGAAAGGCAGTTTACAGCAGCTCTACGAGCCCGGCAATGCTGTCTTACCAGCTGCGTCTAGAACAAAACGTGCTGGTCACCAGTGAAAGCGAAGCGCCCAGGCCCATTGCACCTATCCTAGCTCCGCGACGACCAACGTCCAGAGC
>Ga0310916_10002098_pt1 | contig 12093 bp, 10 predicted proteins | sample GREbulkMGLF176_FD_203444 | JGI IMG/M metagenome (GOLD analysis project Ga0310916, IMG submission 203444) | Lab enrichment of tropical soil microbial communities from Luquillo Experimental Forest, Puerto Rico - GRE.bulkMG.LF176 | ecosystem: Environmental > Terrestrial > Soil > Tropical forest >...
AGCCGCACAACCGCCTTGCTCCCAGCTAAGACGCACAAACTCGGCTTCCGTATGAATGGCAATTTCCTGAAGCGAAGCGAGAAGGCAACTTTGATAGTCTTTATCGCGGTACCCTTACTGGTTGCCATTCTGGTTTTTCTATTCCTGAAGCAGATGTACCTCGATCAGCAACAGGGGCTGACGCTCGTCAAGCACAGCTACGAGGTTCGCGAACAACTTCTTGAGCTGCGCAACGATCTCATTCAGTCCGAAGCGGGACAAAATATCTTCCTTTTGACAGGCAGCCATTCTCATCTCCAACCCTCTTTACTCGCCCAAAGCGATGCCTTCGCCCGTTTGGACTGTGTTGCGGTACTTCTGGCTGATCGCCCGGCCCAATTGACTCGTCTAAGTCGTCTTCGTCCCTTGATCGAGAGAATGTTAGCGGAAAATCGTAGTTCTGTTTTGTCAAAGAATTCGGGTCCGAGCGAAAAAGAAGAGCAAATCTCGCACGAATCTCAAGCCGTGAAACCGCCGGACCAAATCGACGCGATTCTGCGAGAAATGCAGGCAGACGAGGACCGGGCACTGTCTGCGCGAAAGAAGCTAACCCAGTCCGACTTAGATACGCACGCCAGAGTGTCGACCGTGCTCTTGTCGGTGAGCGCGGCAGTTATTATTGGCGCCGCCATATTGATTTTGAAAATCCGGCAACTCCAAAGCATTATCACTATTTGCGCATGGACGCAGCGCGTCAATTTTAATGGCAAATGGATGTGCATGGAGGATTTCCTTTGGCATAGATTTCGTGTGAAAGTCTCTCATGGAATCTCCGAGGAAGCTTTTAAGGGAGTTATGGGTGTGGTTGCCAAGAACATCACGGTCTCGGACGATCGGGTTGGCAAGGTCAACAACGCAAAGCCACAGCTGGACCTCGCTGCCGGAAGTTGACTTTCGGAATTTGCTCACCCTCCTCTGCGCAGGCGCGCGAATGGCATTTTGCGCCTTCCTGCTCTCGCTTCTGTCGGCTTCTTGCTCGACAATTCAAATCGGTGAGTCGAAAGACACGCTCTGGAAGTTGCGGGGTCTTCACAACACAATTTATCTGCTTGGCTCCATTCACGTCCTGTCCCAGAAAAACTACCCACTAAAGGCGCCGCTGAATCGAGCCTTCGAGGATTCCAGTCGTATCGTTTTTGAAATTGACCTCAACCGTTTTACTACGACGAGGCTTAAGCAGGAATTCAGACGGACCGCCTTCTTTCCGAACGGGCAATCGCTCTCCCAAAAGCTTTCGCCAGAAACGATCGAGCTGCTAAAGCACGTGCTGCCGGTTTACGGTCTGACGCTCAAGAGAGTTGAGCGCTTGAAACCCTGGTTTCTTGCCGAATGGTTGAGCTCTCGAACGCTCGAAATGGCCGGGTTCTCGGAAACGCTTGGCGTCGATGTTTATTTTTTCAGAAAAGCAAGATCAACCGGCAAACCTGTTCTCGGCCTGGAAACGATTCGTGACCAGGCGCAGATTTTCGATCATTTCAGCGACGAGGAAAATGAGCGCTATCTGGTAGGAACTCTGGCGACGCTTGTAACCTATCCTGCGTTGATAGGCCGTCTGGTAACCGCCTGGCAGAACGGAGATGTGAGATTGCTCGACCAGATTCTCAATCAGGACCAACATGCGGATCCCGTAACGCACAAAGCGCTGTTTTCTGATCGAAATATCAAATGGTTACCGCAGATTGAGGCCATCGCGCAAAAAAACGAAAACTATCTCGTCGTTGTCGGCGCCGGGCACCTTGTGGGCTACGATGGCGTTGTCGCACAACTCAGACGCCGCGGATATACCGTAAAGCAGATGTAAGCTTACTCTTCGGCGCTTGCCTGATCGGCTTTCAACGCGTCGGCGATTTGTTCCACCTTAATCAAATTGGTTTTGCCGGGCACATTGTACGGGGTTCCGGCCACAATGACCATCACATCCGACATTTGTGCGCCAAGAATTCTCGTCGCCGCTTCGGCGCTCAATTTTACAACATGCGCGGTGCCGCTGATCGGCTCCACAAGCGTCGGTTCGACGCCCCAGCTCAGGGCTAATCTGCGGCAGACCTCGCTGGTAGAGCAAAGCGCCAGAATTGGCATTTTTGGACGATGACACGCCACACGGTTTGGAGTCTTCCCGGAAGAGGTCGGGGTGATGATCGCCTTTGCAGAGACCGAATTCGCTATCACGTGGACCGCATTGGCCACAGCAGCTTCCAGATCGCTTCGGTCCGAAATCTTCGCAGGAATTGGCAATTCTCCGCTCGTCCAGGCAGCCTCGGCGCGTGACGCGATCGTCGCCATCGTCGCGACAGCCTCGACCGGAAACTTTCCGACGGCAGATTCGGCCGAAAGCATAACCGCATCAGTCCCATCCAGAATCGCATTTGCAACGTCGGCCGCCTCTGCACGGGTCGGCTTATGATAGGTGATCATGGACTCAAGCATCTGAGTCGCGGTAATGACGGGTACGCCTTCGTCACGGCAAACAGAGATGATTCGTTTTTGAGCAATGGGGACATCTTCGAAACTCATTTCCAACGCAAGATCTCCCCGAGCCACCATCACTCCGTAACATTCATGAACAATGTTTTTAATATCGTCCAGGGCATTTTGGCGCTCGATCTTTGCGATCACGGGTATCGATGCCCCCCGTTCGGCCAACGCCTGTTTGAGAAATCGCACATCCGCAGAAGATTGAACAAACGAGAGCGCCAGAAAATCCAGCTGCTCTTCGACTGCGAAATCCAGATCCAGATAGTCTTTTGTTGTTAGTGACGGCAATGAAACCAATCGATTTTTTAAATTGATTCCCTTGTTGCTCTTTAACTCGCCGCCTCGAACGATCTCGCAGAGAATGTCTCCGTTTGACTTAATATCGGCCACCTGCAATTCGATATTTCCGTCGTCCAGAAGAAGGATTGAAGCGGGTATCACGTCGCGGCTAAGCCCCTTGAAACTCACCCCAATTTTCGCCGGCGTTCCAACCATCTTCTCCGGCGTGAGAACGATGTTTTCTCCACGCTTCAATTCAATGCTGCCGCCCTCCATATCGCCGACCCGGATTCTAGGGCCGCGCAAATCCCCGAGGATACCGACAAACACTCCCATTTGATGGGCCACGCCGCGAATCCGATCAACCAAAGGCTTGGCGTGTTCCGCAGCGCGATGGGAAAAATTCAACCGGGCAACATCCATTCCCGCATCAATCAACCGGCGCAGCATCTCCTCGCTGTCGCTTGCCGGTCCAATGGTTGCCACAATCTTCGTACGCTTGGTAGGTCGAGCCATTACGCCAATAGTGACTGAACCTCGCACGAACCACAAGAGCGAAGAATAAGCGAGGCCGCCTGGCCCAATCGACGCCCCTCCCAGCGCGACCTTAATACCTTACGTCCGGCTGGCTCAGGCGCGACCTCGCCGGAGGCGACCCTCGCAAACTTCAGCTTTCCAGCTTTTTCGTCAGACTGATGTCGGCTTTCAGCACGCGGGAAACGGGACACTGCGCCTTGGCCTTGTCGGCAATCTCCTCAAACTGGGCAGCTTTAATCCCAGGTACCCGCCCTTTGAGATCAAGATGGATCGTTGTGATCGTCCAGTTTCCATCCACCTGATCTAATGTGAGCGTCGCTTCCGTCGATAATTCATCCGGCGTGAATCCCGCCGCGCCCAGGAATGCCGAAAAAGCCATTGTGAAGCAACCGGCGTGGGCTGCAGCAATCAGCTCCTCAGGGTTCGTGCCAATACCGTTTTCGAAGCGGGTGGAGAATGAGTACGGCGTTTGTTTTAGTACGCCGCTGGCGGTGGAGAGGGTACCTTTGCCTTGTTTGAGATCGCCGTTCCAGACGGCTGATGCTGTGCGTTTCATAGATTTTGGAGGTGAGTTAGGCTGCCTTATCGGGGCTTGCGAAGGAACTTCGCAGGGGTTTAAGAATCCCATTTAGACGTACGCAAGCAAATGAGGTGTTGTCAAACACACCCCGTCTTCAAGAGGTCACCAGCCACCAGATTTTGCGGTTTATGGCTTGCTTTGGGCGGTATCGTTCTGAGTTGCAGCGGCTATGGCGGCGAGCAGCACCTGCCCGTCCACCGGCTTCAGGAGAAACGCTTTTGCGCCGCCTGCTATTACTCGCTCATAGTCCCCCGGCGTATCGCGGCCGGTTATGACGACAACCGGAACCCGCAGGTCGGTTTGCGCTAGCCGGCATTCAATCTCAAAGCCGTCCATTTCCGGCATGTGCAGATCAAGGACGACACAGTCGGGCAGGTGGTTTCTTAATGACTCCAAGAACTCGGTTCCGGAAGCAAACGTTTCTACCTTCAATCCTGCCGAGCGAAGCAACCGCCGGATGGCGTTGCGTATGGCTTTTTCGTCGTCCACAACGGCGATCAGCGGCCGTTCTCTGCTCGCCACAGACTCTGTGTCTATGAAACCGATTTAGAAGGCGTATCTCAGGCCGATAAAGTTAAACTGCACGAAGTTGTTCGAAGCCCCATTAGGAATGACACATGCAGCCTCGGTGAATATTCCGATATGAGGCGTAAACCGATATTCGAGTCCCCCGCCAATGCGGCCGAGCACCCGGTCCGTCCCAATATTTTGGCGAATGCGGTTTATGCGTCGACCCGTGATAAAACTTGACTCATCTGCAAATCGATTTTGCTTTTAAACAATTCTGATGAAATTTTGCGTCGCTTTGGACGGAAGGATTACGCAAAAATAGCGACTTAGATGATTAGGATAGCGCCAGAAGACCCCCGCTCGCAGGCTGCCCAGGATCTGCTTTCCGCTTTTGTAGAGGACGTCAAAAGACGCTACCAAACGCCCCCGGCAGAGATTAGCGCGTTTGATCCGAATCTCGTGTCCGTGGCCCGAAGCGCTTTTCTGGTGGCACGGCGCGATAACATCGCTATCGGCTGCGGAGCGCTTGTGCCTATAGACGACTATCATGTCGAAGTGAAGCGCATGTACGTTCTTCCTGCAGAACGAGGCTGCGGCTTCGCCATGAAAATCCTGGAGGAGCTCGAACGCTTAGCGCGAGAATTTGACTATGAAGCGATACGCCTGGAAACCGGCATCAACCAACCCGAATCCATCGCGCTCTACGGCAAGGGAGGCTTCTATCGCATCCCCAATTTTCCGCCGTTTGAACGGGACCCTTCGGCTGTATGTTTTGAAAAGCGAATTTGATGCGGTGTCCCGATTCGGCTTCGCTAAAGACGCGCATGGCGGTTTCGTTCAGAGCGTTTAAATCTTCTGTCGCTCCACGACTTCGAATCCTGCAAATCGAAGGGCCTTGATAGCATCATTCAATTGCTGATCTTTAACAAAAACGTAATCTGTTTCGTACGTAGCAATCGGCAGAATTCCGATATTCGATTGTGCCAGCGGAACGGCTACCGAAACCAGTATGCCGACAAGGTCCAGGTCCAGAGGACCTTCAATCTTGAATCCTTGCCATCCCCTGCTCGCACGTATTCCCTCGGGCACAAAACGATCTTCGCAAACCACCGATAGTTCATCCGGGGTGCGAGAGATCGATAAGAAGGCTTCACCTGTGGCCCACTCAGGAATCGGTGCCTTGGCATCCAGCCGACATACCGCAAGCCGCTCCCGCAGGACAACAAGCTTTAAGAGAGGAGGATTCATCGGACCGGCAACATGCCACTAAAAGCACGGAGCGCCAACGGGAGTTTTCGCAAACGTGACCCGTACTCCAGGCTTATTGTTTGATTTTCACCACGTTGAATGCGTCCTTGCGGCTCTTCATCTATGCAACGGCTGCCTGGGTTCCGTGATTTTTATCCAGATGAGTGCGCGTTTCGAAACTATCTCTTCGAAACCTGGCGCAAGGTGGCGCAATCATTTGGATTTCTCGAATACGACGGACCAACATTGGAGCCAACGGAGCTCTACCAAAAGAAAAGCGGCGAAGAACTGAAAACGCAGCTGTTGCGTTTCGTCGACAAAGGGGAACGCGATGTCTGTCTTCGACCGGAAATGACGCCGACCCTTGCTCGTCTTGTTGCCGCAAGAGAAAGAGATTTCAGGAAACCTCTAAAATGGTTCAGTATTTCACCGTTTTTTCGATTCGAGAAACCGCAGAGAGGCCGGCTTCGAGAATTTTATCAAATCAACTGTGACATAGTTGGCGATAGTTCCGCAGCAGCAGACGCAGAGTTGATCGCATTGGGTGTTGCCTTGCATGAAGCATTCGGGCTGACAAGCGCCGACTTTTTTGTCCGGCTCAACAACCGGGCGCTTTGGGCGGAGTTCCTCACGCAAAACAAGAAGTCACCTGACCGGTTGTCCGAATTTCTCGCTATCGTCGACAAGCTCGGCCGCGAGAGCGAAGAGATCACTGCACGCAAGTTCGAAGTCTTCGGTTTGGACCCGAGCAGGGTCTACGAATTCCTCAAAACACCCGCGCACTCGCTTTCCGGTTTCGGCGAATTGTTTCGCGAATTGAGCTGGCGCGGCCTGGAGAAATTTGTTGAGCTGGATTTAACCGTTGTTCGGGGACTTGACTACTACACGGGCCTGGTTTTTGAAATTTTTGATCGCAACAAACAAAACCGCTCTCTTGCCGGAGGCGGGCGGTACGACAATCTCGTTTCTGTTATAAGCGACGGAGCGGTCGATCTTCCCGCGGCCGGATTTGCGATTGGAGACGTCACCCTGGGGAATCTTCTATGTGAACTCGAACATACAAAATCACGGGTCGACCAGGCTCTGAGGAATCGCCTTGCCGCGTTTATTGTGGTAGCTGATGAAAGCCTCCGCGAAAATGCAATCCGGCTCGCTAATTCGCTTCGTCAATCCGGCATCCGCGTCGACTATGCGCTGCAGCCGGCCAAGGTAGGCAAACAATTTCGGCTCGCAGAGGCCATTGGAGCCGCTCACACACTCGTCGTTGGCCGCGAGTGGCCGCAACTGCGTGTAAAACAGCTCGCTGACCGAACCGAAAGGATTATTTCTATAGACGAAATTCACACTATCTTTGCCGGAGGATTCTAGATCCTCATGTACCGCACTCACCACTGTAATGAACTAAGGGCATCCGATGTAGGGCGGGAAGTCACACTTGCCGGTTGGGTTGACTCGCGGCGGGATCACGGCGGGGTGATCTTCATCGATCTGCGCGACCGACAAGGCCTGACACAGGCAGTCTTCCGGCCCGAAGAAGCACCTCAAGCAGCCGGCCAGGCTCACTCTTTGCGCAATGAAGACGTCGTAAAGGTGACAGGTAAAGTTGCGTTGCGGCGCGAGGGAACGCCGAACCCGAAGCTCGCGACCGGCGAAATCGAAGTTGTGGCCGCCTCGCTCACCATTCTCAACCGGTCAGAGGCACTGCCCTTTCCCATTCATGCAGAGGTGGGCAATGAAGATTTGCGGCTTGCTTATCGCTACCTCGACCTACGGCGTCCCTCGCTGGTCCATCATTTAGAGATTCGCCACAAAGTAGCGAAAGCAACGCGCCAATACTTGGATCAACAAGGATATCTTGAGGTCGAGACGCCGATACTTTCAAAGAGCACGCCGGAAGGCGCCCGGGAGTTCCTTGTGCCAAGCCGGCTCAATCCCCGTCGCTATTACGCGCTCTCCCAATCGCCGCAGCAATACAAACAGCTGCTGATGGTCGCCGGGATCGAACGCTATTTTCAAATCGCAAAATGCTTTCGTGATGAAGATCCGCGCGCAGACCGCATCACCGAGCTTACCCAGATCGATCTGGAAGCTTCGTTTGTCGAGCGGGAAGATATTCTCCGCGTGGTTGAAGGATTGCTGAAAGAAATTTTTCGCGCGACGCGCGGCGTAGAGATCGAGACGCCGTTTCTGCGCTTGAGCTACCAGACTGCGATGGACAGATTCGGTACCGACAAGCCGGATGTCCGCTTTGCGATGGAGCTTGTCGAACTCAGCGGCGTTTTCGGCGCCTCGCAATTCAAGGTCTTTCGAGCAGCGCTGGATGCGGGAGGCGTTGTGAAGGCAATCAATGCAAAGGGGTTGGCGAAAATTACGACTGGTCAAATTGAGGAGTTGACGAATCTTGCGAAAAACGCGGGCGCGAAGGGTCTCGCCTTTATCAAGGTCGAAGACCGCGAATGGAAATCGCCGATCGTGAAATTCTTTAGTGAAACGGAGAAAGCGGAACTCAAACAGGCACTGTCGGTTGAAGAAGGGGACCTGATCCTGTTTGGCGCTGATTCGTGGGAGATTGTCTGCACGGTTCTTGGGCGAATCCGCTTGAAAGTCGCCGAGATCTGCAAACTGGTTCGCGATCCCTCGGAACTAAAATTCCTTTGGGTGCTGGATTTTCCATTATTGGGGTTTGACCCGATCGAGCAAAAGTGGAATGCGATGCATCACCCGTTTACGCGACCCAAAGCCGAGGACGTCGCACTTCTGACGGCGGGTGAATACGCGAAAGTTCGAGCGGAAGCCTATGACGTCGTGCTGAACGGCGTTGAGATTGGAGGGGGGAGCATCCGAATTTATGAACAGGATCTTCAGGCAAAGATGTTCGATGTGCTGGGAATGAGTCCGGACCAACAGCAAAAGCTCTTCGGGCACCTGCTGCGCGCCTTTGTATTCGGGGCACCCCCACATGGTGGGATCGCACTGGGGGTCGACCGCCTGGTGATGCTGATCACCGGGACGTCCAACATTCGCGACGTTATCGCATTTCCCAAGAACAGCCGGGGTCAGGATCTGATGATGGAATCGCCAAGCGAAGTTCCCGAGAAACAACTTCGGGAACTGCATATTCAGAATCGTAAAGAATAACCGACGATGTGAAACCGGGCGACAGATTCGTCCAGGAGGCGGTCTAATTCCAGCAGCCTAGGAACCGGCTGCCGGCTTTTTGTCGGTTGAACCCGGTTGTTGCTCGGGACCGGCAGGTGCATTGGCGGCGTTCTTCTTGATGCCTAGAAGCTCCACCTCAAAAATCAGAGTCGAGCCGGGAGGAATATCCTCGCCGTACCCTTCGTCGCCATACGCAAGCTCAGAGGGAATATATAGCTCCCATTTCGAGCCTACCGGCATCAACTTCAAAGCCTCTGACCAACCCTTAATCACTCCGTTGACCGGGAAACTGAAAGTGCTGCCATGCTTGGTTGAACTATCAAATTCTTTTCCATCGATGGTCGTGCCACGGTAGTTGGTCTCCACCACATCCGAATCTTTCGGCTTGTCCCCTTTGCCTTCCTTAATGACTTTGTACTGGAGGCCACTCGGGGTCGATTTTACGCCGGCTTTTTTCGCGTTATCGTCAAGGAACTTTTTGCCGTCCGCTTTGTTCTTATCAGCCACGACCTTCATCTCGTCCTGTTTCTTGGCCATGGCCTCTTGCTGCTTCTGCATCATTTTCTGCTGAAATGCCTGGAGAGTTTGCTGGAGTTCTTGATCGGTCATCGCCATCGGCTTGCCGGCCAGCACGTCGCCAATTCCTTTAGCAAGCGCATCCTGGTTCAAATCCAGTTGAAGTCGCTGCAAGGTTCGCCCGATATCCACCCCCAGGCTGTAACTGACTTTGTCCTTGTCAGTTTTGTAGGTCGAACCAGGAGCAGCAACGCCTGCGGATGGCGAAACAGCCGGACTGGCAACAGGTGACCCGCTCGGAGTGACGTTCTCCGCAGAAGCGATATAAGCGGAAGCGAGCAGGAAGGCTGCGAGGGTAATCCGTTTCATCATTATCGGCCCAGCCTCAACGCAAAGCCGACGAGCTGCAACCCATTTTTAGAGCGAGGCCGCGGCAGGCGGTCATTTGCCGGACCCTTAACAAATTTCGGTCCCGCAAAAAGCGAGGCCCGCTCCACCACGTCGACGCTGCTCCCAACCCGATCTTGATACCCCTACACCTCGCCGGTTCGAGGCGCGGCCTCGCTAGTTGCTTTGGTCGTTTCCGGACGGAGCATCCTCGTCCATCTCGTCCGACTCTTCTTGATGCGAACCCTTCGTCGGCGGCTGTTCGCCTTTAAAGATCTCTCGAAGCAGTTCTCCAATCATCGGCGCGGCGGCGGTGCCGCCATGGACTTTTTCGCCCGGAGCACTTTCATACAGCGCCGCAAACGCATATTTCGGTGCATCGGCGGGAGCAAATCCCGCAAACCACGCCGCAGTACGCTCTTTCTTCTTCGGTCCCCACTGTGCCGTGCCGGTTTTACCCGCGACCTTTACCTGTTTCAGTTCCGCAGCGCCTCCCGTACCGTTCGCACTGGAAACGACGCTCATCATACCCTGCCGCAACTCCTCAAGGGTGACCGGACCCAGTTTCAAGATATCCTTGGCCCGGGGACTATACACATAAACCACTTCGTTATTAAGCGTCTGGACCTGGCGCGCAATTCGCGTTTGATAAAGAATCCCGCCGTTGGCAATCGTTGCGATCGCCTGCGCCATCTGAAGAGGAGAAATCAGAATGTCTCCCTGACCGATCGAAAGGTTTGCCACATCGCCCGCCATAAAATGGCGATGGTAAGTCTGCACCATATAACTGTCCGTCGGTATTCGCCCTTCAGCTTCTCCATTTAGAAGAATCCCGGTGCGCGCTCCCAGGCCAAGCCTCTGGGCCCAGTTTACCAGCATGTGCGCTCCGATCTTTTGGCCCACCTGGTAAAACCAGGTATTGCAGGACTGCGTCAGTGCCTGCCGAAAATTGAGATCCCCTCCATCGCCCTTTCTCCAGTTACGAAAGACCAGATTCCCCACCTCCAGGGCAGCGGGACAGTCAAATTCCTCGTGAGGAGTGATCACATGGCTTTCGAAACCTGCCACACCCACGAAGACCTTGAAGGTAGATCCGGCGGGATACGCCGATCGATAGGCTCTCGGCAACATGGGAATATTGGGATCACTCTCTATCCTTTTAAATCTTTCCTCGGAAATCGAGGGGACGAAATCATTGGGATTAATCGTAGGCCACGAAGCAAGTACCAAGACTTCGCCGTTATTAGGATCCATGACAACGATCGCTCCGCGCTTGGACCGTTTCTGAAGGATCTTTTCTGCCAACCTCTGCAGGTCCAGGTCGATCGTGGTGACGAGGTTATATCCCGGTTCGGGGGGATTTCCTATATTCTCGCCGGTCTTGTTGCCGTCCTTGTCGAAAGTAAGGTTCAGCGTGCCTGGTTTGCCTCGGAGCTGGTCATCAAAGGTCTGTTCGAGTCCTTCTCGGCCTTCACTCTCAGGCCAGAGCGGGTCATTATTCTGGAGGACATGCGTACTTTCACGGCTCGTATGGCCGGTATATCCTACGATTTGGCCCGCAACTGAGCCTTGCGGATAAAAACGTACATAAGTTGCACGCAGAGTGACATTGGGGGGGAGCTTGCCTTGCAGCTTGGCAACTTCATTATCCGGTAGGTCCATCGCGATATCGAACGGAATCACTCCACGGTTGCGATAGTGTTGAACGGCCACTTCCTCCGAAAAACCAACTTGGCGAGTAATTAATCCGCGAACAGAAGTTGCGGCGCGATTGACGAACTCGACGACCTGGCGGTCCGTGAAATCAAAAGGGGCCGGAAACACCACGCTTAAATTGTAGCTGACGCGTGTTTGAGCCAGGGAAACACCGTTGCGGTCGGTGATCTGACCTCTTGGCGCCGGGATCGCAAGTGCATAGGTCGCAGCCTGGCGTTGCGTTTCCCAGCTGGGCGTTAAGTTCGTGGGGTTTGTCGCCGCAGCCTCGTCAGATCGCGCACTCGCGAGAACAGAGAAACTCACGGCGCAAGTGGAAAAAATCAACCACTGATTCATCCAGCCATGCCGCGCCTCAGACCGGCGAGAGGTAAGAATCTGATCGTCGCGTTGGGGAACGGCACCGATTGGGTGAAGTGGTCTCGCTACGGAATTTTTAAAAAGCAAAACTAACCGAACGAGTAGCGCACGGAGACCGGAAAAAAATTCACTCATCTGCAATCAGTTTCGCCTTCAGTAGCGCGAAAATCTCACGAGGGCCCGGCTCGTGAGGTTTTCGCGCTAGGAGGTAAAACAACATCCGACACGAGATCACGCAAGCAGTTTCTAGCGAGGCTGCGGCTCAGACCAGCGAGATCCAGGGGTAACAT
>Ga0310916_10002100_pt1 | contig 12085 bp, 10 predicted proteins | sample GREbulkMGLF176_FD_203444 | JGI IMG/M metagenome (GOLD analysis project Ga0310916, IMG submission 203444) | Lab enrichment of tropical soil microbial communities from Luquillo Experimental Forest, Puerto Rico - GRE.bulkMG.LF176 | ecosystem: Environmental > Terrestrial > Soil > Tropical forest >...
AGTCACCGACCAACGCACGGACTTTTTCGCGTTCGGCGCGATTCTCTTCGAAATGCTGACCGGAGAGCGAGCGTTTCCGAAGCCCACCGCGGCAGACACGATCAGCGCGATCCTCAACGAGGAGCCGCCCGATCTTGCGCAGGTTTTGCCCGGTGCTCCGCCCGCGTTGCACCGGATTGTGCGCCGCTGTCTGGAAAAGAACCGGGAGCAACGATTTCAATCCGCTTCGGATTTGGGTTTTGCGCTTGAGGCGCTTTCCGACTCGGCGATGCCCGGAGTGCCCGTCGAGGAAGCGGGGCAGCGGCCTCGGCGCAAGGCAGCTCGATTTGCGGCTGCGGTACAAAAGAAGGCTTTTCGCCGCCGCTCCACCGTCATCGTCACCGCTGCATGTGCAGTGCTTCTGGTGCTCGCGTATCGGGTTCGACCGGCTATGCCCTCACGGCATGTGAGCCGCGTTGTGCAACTCACAAAGTCCGGCGGAGCCCGGCCTGACGAACCCCTCTACACCGACGGTCCACGGGTTTATTACGAGTCTGTTGGTCCTCTATCGGCGGATTGGCAGCTCCGGCAAGTCCTGCTAAATGGCGATGAAGATACGCGTGTTCCGGTTCCCGCGGGAATGGTTCGCATTCGTGGTCTTTCGCCCGATAACGCCGAATTCGTGGCAATCTCTCACACGGAGGGCCAATCCACCGTCTGGACGCTACCAGTGGGAGGCGGTTCGCCACGGCGCGTCGGCAATCTCGTAGCCGACGACATCGCCTGGTCCCATGACGGCAATTGGTTCGCTTACTCCAAAGGCAATCAGCTTTTCCGGGCCAGTGCCGGGGACACATCATCGCGATTGCTGGCTACCCTTCCAGAAGCATCTGCACAGAGCCATGTGCACTGGTCGTCGACTGTCCCGGAAATTTCCCCACAGATTGAGCACGTGCGCTGGTCGCCGGATGATAGCCGACTCCGGTTCACCCTTATCGGCGTGGGGCCAAGAGGTTCCATCGTATTTCCGACCCAACGGGCCCTTTGGGAAGTCGGCGCGGATGGCCGCAACCTGCACGAGCTGCGCTTCAACTGGCCGGGCACTGCCATGGAATGTTGTGGCGAGTGGACGCCTGACGGTCGCTACTTCATATTCGAGTCGAGACGCGAGGGCAATTCCAACCTCTGGATGCTGGAAGAAAAATCAAACTGGTGGCGCCAGCGCAACCCCAACCCAGTGCAGTTGACATTCGGCCCCCTGAACTACGATCGGCCGGCACCGAGCCGAAACGGGCAGAGCATATTTGCTATCGGAGTTCAGGACGCAGGTGAGCTCGTCCGCTACAACCCGAAGCGCAAAGATTTTGAACGCTTTCTCGAGGGACGCTCCCTGTCCCACCTGTCCTTCAGCCGCGATGGAAAATGGCTCGTTTATGTGGCGTATCCGGAGGGGACCCTATGGCGCGCCCGCAGTGACGGCACGGAGCAGCTTCAGCTTACGTTTCCGCCTTTGGAGGTTGGAGCTCCACGTTGGTCTGCAGACGGTCGTTCGATTGCCTTTCACGCTAGGCAACATGGGCAGTCGTTTAAGAATTTCATAATTTCGGCGGATGGCGGAAATCCAGAGCCGTTTCCATCGGACTTGCCCGTGTCCTCTCCTGACTGGATGCCGGGCCGTGACGCGCTTACTTATAGTCGTGAATACGCCGACGAAAATCCCGGTCTTTACCTCTTTGATCGGCAGTCCGGGCACAGCGAAAAAATTCCTGGCAGCGATGGCCTTTACGGCGCATATTGGTCGCCGGACGGTCGTTACTTGGCGGCAGTGGATGCCTCCGACGACCGGCTCTTCCTCGTCGACCTCAAGGCGGGCAAGCGGGCTCAGATCGCCGGCCCGGCGGCATGGCCGACCTGGTCCCCGGATTCGAAATACATTTACTTTGTGAGATGGGGAGTCAATTCGATCTTACGTGTTCGTGTCCCCGACGGGCCGGAAGAAAAGGCCCTGGAACTACCGTTCCGCCTGGCTGATTGGCCATTTACGGTGGCGCCGGATGGGTCGGTGATCCTGCTGCGCGAGCATGGGCGCTATGACGTTTACTCGCTCTCCCTGGCGTTTCGATGATCTGCCGCTGCCGAACGCACTTCATTGCGCCACAGGTACGGATATTTAACGATCCGGCGACAGGCTCGTAGTTGTTGAATTGAGATGCGCCAACCTAACCAGGAGAAGATGCCCTGAACTGCCTCGCTCCGTCCTGCACACCACGATCAAGAGGCAGTCGTCGGGGTCGCAGTTGCTGGTCTTCGCACATTGTTCTGGATTACGGATCCACGATCCGCCTCTACTCAGGTAGGCGAAAATCAGCGAGACGCTTTACGCGAGTCAAGAAAATTTTCCCGCAGCGACGGCCGCGGATGGCAGAGAACGAGTACGGCGTTCTAAGAAACACCCCACTTTCGCGCCGGTTCGCGGAAAGTGGGGTGCAGCCGTGAGAATGGCCAGCGGTTAGCAACTGGCGGTCCTTATTGGTCCAACAGAAATCCTGAAATGTTGCAGATGAAGGAACCGTTGCTGAAATTACTGAGCGTCGTAAAGCAGAACGGGGTCGCTCCCAGGCTCGAGTAAATGTGAGTGGCCTGATGGGTTGCGAATTGGTCGCCGTTGAAATTGCCCATCAGTGTAGCTGGGAAGTAGTGGTCAACCGATAGGGCATTCAGTAGAATGTTGGCCGGTTTTGTTCCCGGCTCTACAAGAACGTCAGAATCGAACTCCTGAATGACGAGGCGTTTGCCTGCGGGCAGAGCGTGGAAACTACATTTCGCACTGTTACTACCACCGAAGAGGGTAGAGCAGGTGTCCTCATAGATCTGGAAGCCTTCCATTATCGCCAGAGGGCTGGGATTGCTTTGGCCGTCAAGCGGATTCGTGACGCTGACGCTGCCACCTGCCGCCAGGTTGACGGTGGGCGTGCCGGCGATGCTCACGCTCGGAGTGTTCGCGACGTTCACGTTAGGCGTGTTAGTGACGTTGACGTTCGGCGTATTGCCAACGTTCACCGTGCCGGCAACGTTGGTTGTGCCCTGCGGGGCGGTCGGAACTGGCTGCGCCGGCGTATTTGTCACGAGAACATCCTTTTGCCCGACTGCCGGAAGAGCAATCAGCACAAAGCCGGCCAATACAGACACAGACACTGCAAACATCCACTTCGATTTGTGACTCATCAGCGTTTCTCCTTTTAACTTGATGTCGATTCGCTTTCTTTCGCGACGGATTCAGAGACCTGAACCTCGGGAGCCTGAGCGCGACCGTCGTCACACACTGGCAGCCCCGCAGCCTTCATTACGGCACTTCGCTCCGTTGCGCCAGCGCCCCTGAGGTTTGCTCTCTGATCAGGTAGGCGAAAATCAGCGAGACGCTTTACGCGAGTCAAGAAAATTTTCCCGCAGCGACGGCCGCGGATGGCAGAGAACGAGTACGGCGTTCTAAGAAACACCCGACTTTCGCGCCGGTTCGCGGAAAGTGGGGTTCGGCAATTGCACGAGTTGATCGGTGGTTCTGGATTCGGCTTCCGCTACAGGCCAACCCGTGGCGGCTTATCCCAACTACTGCACATCCACCAGGAAGCCGGCCAATGCACAAAAATAGGTGGCCCCGGTCGGATTGCCCGACAGGACTACCCCGCATTTCGGCTGCCCGGTCGGAGGAGCATAAATTCGGGTTGCCTGGTGCGTAGCGAAATTGTCGTTGGAGACCAAGCCGTTGCTGCCCATAAATGTCGCCGGAAAGTTGTGAACCACGAAACCTGCAGGGTTCAGGGTCAACTGGATCGGCTTGATACCCGTGTCCATAAAGCCATAGGCATCGAATTCCTCGATGATGAGCCGCTTTCCTGCCGGAATCTGCTGGAAGGTGCAACTCCCGTCGTTAGTGGAGGAGATTTTCATGGAACACCCGTCTTCGTAAGGTTGGATGGCCTCCAGCACAGCCAGTGGGTTTGGGTTGTTCTGGCCGTCCAGCGGATTGGTGACGTTGGTGCTGCCTCCCGGCGCCAGGTTGACCGTTGGCGTTCCGGAGATGCTTACGCTTGGTGTATTCGCCACGTTCACGCTGGGCATGTTGGCGACGTTGACGTTGGGCGTGTTGCCGATGTTAACTGTGCCGGCAACGTTGGTTGTGCCCTGCGGGGCGGTCGGAACTGGCTGCGCCGGCGTATTTGTCACGAGAACATCCCTTTGCCCGACTGCCGGAAGAGCAATCAGCACAAAGCCGGCCAATACAGACACAGACACTGCAAACATCCACTTCGATTTGTAACTCATCAGCGTTTCTCCTTTTACCATGATGTTGATTCGCTTTTCTTTTCGCGACGGATTCTGAAATCTGAACCCGGGGAGCCCTGGGCCACAACACAGCCAGCAATTGGCCCGGGCACCCCGCACGATGGCTATCGCTCCGTGGCGGCCAACCCTACTGATTGGTTATCGCCGCGCAGGGAGCCACATTGCAATCCAGTTCATAGCCGACCAGGGTTAGGTTCTGCCCAGCGCTAGGATCGAACTGCCCGTTGGTATTGATTTGGACTAATGGGGTTTGACCCGCATCAAAGTACAACAGGAGCGCGTGATCAAACGAAGTTAAATTCGAGCCGGGGGGAGGCGGCACGTTGAAAAAAATGGCACCCAAGCCCCCGTCGACGGCCGCAAATAGAGCTGTCGGCGAGGGGGCGAGGAACGCCAGGCTCGCCGATACATGTTGGAGCACGACCCGGTGTCCCGCCCGCAGAGTGGGAAAAGTGTAATCGCAACCGGTTCCGGAGCAGGTATTGGAAGAATATGCCACGAACGGAATCCGTCCGGGCTCGTCCAGGGCCCACGTCGGTATAGGGCTGGACGGAGAGTTTCCGAGCTGTACCGTGGGAGAGTTGGTCACGTTCACGCTCGGCGTATTCGCGACGTTCACGTTGGGCGTGTTAGCGACGTTGACGTTCGGCGTATTGCCAACGTTCACCGTGCCGGCAACGTTGGTTGTGCCCTGCGGGGCGGTGGGAACAGGCGAACCGGTACCATTTACCACAAGGACCTGTGTTAAAGGTGGACCTGGATTGTTACGTTGGGCAGGCTTGCTGCCCGGATCGACTTGGGCGAAGGCCATGGAAGCGGCCAGGAACGTTAGCAGTAGCATTGCCGCGCTCCGTGGTCTCTGAGTCACTCCTAATCTCATTGTTGTTCTCCTCGTGTCCTGTGCTTGAAGTGCGGCTTCAAAGTCCGCCTCTATTCAGGCAGGCGAAAACCAAGGGAGGATTCGCACGATGAGGAAGAAAATTCTCTGGTGACTCTCGGCACATCAGTTGCGGTAACCCGACCAGACGAAACATGAGATGTTCTGCGTCGCCATTCCGGCCGCACGCTCTTCTGCAAACAAACTACCGTCATAAAGCGATTGGCGGTGCTCATCGGAACCCTGAGGTTCAATGGCTCCGCGGCTTTGTCCGTTTCGCTGTTCACTGCACACCTTATGTGCCCACCTACTCCACATGCTGCTGTCCACGCGGCGGCCGCACCGCCCTTACTGCTGGGCTGGCAACCGCCGGGAAAAGCCGCGGAAACCTACCGGCTCGAAGTGAGCCGAGCGACCTGGTTTTGTAGCTCGTTCAGCTGACGCGTAAGTTCCTGCGCTTGCTGCTGGCTAAGCCGATACAGAGCCTGGATCGCCGCCAACGCTACGCCTTCCGAATCCACCGTCGAAATGTGGCGGTCGTCCTCCCCCAAGCCGAACGCCGCGCGGAAGTCCTGCGCCGTGGGTCCCACGTGCCGGATCGAATCCGCCTGCGCTTTGTAGTTCCAGGTTGCAATGGGCAACGCTGCCAACTGCGCCAGGAGCGCCGTGCCATCAACCGCGCTGAAGTTGTCCTTCACATTGCGATCGCTCAATGACGACCATGAACCGGAGCCGGAAGGCAGCGTGGCGCCCACCGGGAAGCCGGACGCGGTGTAGAACGTAAACCCGCCCGAGGCCTGAGCGACAAATTGATACGGACCTGTATCAGTGGTTAAACCCTGGCCATCGCCCCAGACGAAGCTGCCGACGTTGATGGCGGTAGCATTAAATCCGGCGGCGAAGCTATAGTCTCCGTTGGCTACGTTTTTATACCCGCCGGGCACCACCGAGGCCATGCCGTTGGCTTGGTTCAGGGTTCCACCCGAAACCGTTGCGATAGTGCCTTCGGCGAAGTTCTGGAATCCCCCGCCCACCGTCGCGGCGTAGTCGGTGGCGGTGTTTTTGTGTCCCCCGGCCACCGTCGCAAAGAGGCCGCCGACGGTGTTCAGACCTCCGCCGCCCACTGTGCCCCAACTGGCAGTGACGGTGTTAGGCACAAATCCAAATTGTGCGGGGTGGCTGCCCCCGCCGCCAGCGATGGTCGCACCAAGCACGCCGCTCGCCACGCTGTTCCCCGGGACACTGCTGCTGCCGCCGAACCCGCCAATCAGGTTGGCGCCAATATCTCCGAGTGAGCCGTTCAGGTTGCCTTGCAAGGTCAGCGTTTTATTGATGGAGCCCGTCAGGTTCAGATTGCCTTCGATGGTTTGAGTTGTCGTGAAGGTGTTTTGCGCCCCAACCTGCGCAAAGGCGCCTGATCCCAATCCCCCCAAGGTCGCCGCGTTTACGTTGCCGAGCCCAGAGCCATTGCCGCTGAAGCTGGATGCTGTGACTGTCCCGTTTGCCGACATCCCTCCGCTCACGTTCACGTTGCCGCTCGACTGGGACATCATGGAATTGCCCAACGTCGAGTTGTTGACCCATACCGGGATGGTACCGGCTGTGCCGCTGCCGTGTACCGCCTGCACTTGGGCAGCTGCAGCTGTTGCCCAGCTCAGGATGCCACTGATAGCTGCTACTAGAATCCAAAGTTTCGTCGTCTTGCGCTCCTGGTGCGCAGCGTTAGCGTATGTTATTCGCATCATGGTCACTCCTCATTTTTCTGGATTGCGGATCCACGATCCGCCTCTATTCAGATATGCGAAAACGGAATGACCATTTTGCGGCTACCAGGAAAAATACTATGCGCATCTTCTCGAACAACGAAGATAGCGTCTCAAGTAAAGCCCCACTTTCCGCTGGTTCGCGGGAAGTGGGGATGACAGCCAACAGCAAGAGTCAACGCTTACTGACTCTTGATTCCGTCGTGGATCACAGTAAGTGTCCGTCCGGGGTGAGGTGGTCAGGGCGTTCGCCACCGGTGAACCTTCCAGTGTAACTTCATCCACTTCAAAACCAGTGTCCAATTGGTGGAGACATCGTGGTGATCAAGGCACTTTGAGGGTGACTACCCAGTGGGTGATTCGGCTGAAATCGGAGCTCGGTACTACTGCAGTTGTTGCAGGTGCGCCAGCCGAGGCGCGGAGCCGTAGAACGGCTCGGCGTACCTTGCTACTTGGATCGCTGCGGGCGACGGGAGAGGGCTTATGGGGTTCGCAGGAAGCCGTGGTTCACAGAGTTCGCGTCCTGAGAGTATCCCGTAATGGACCCGGCTGAGTTGATTGAAAAACCAGCCGTGCCTTGAGGGATCCCGCCTGTGCCTGCGCCCGGAGCATCAAATGTGGTGATTTTGCCGTTGAGAGAGCGCACGAAGCCGTGGTACCCAAGGGCGTCTGAGTAGTAGCCGGTGATTTCACCCTTTTTGTTGATACTGTCGCCAGTAGTGCCCTGGCCGATGCCGGTGCCCGCGCCGGGAGCGTCGAACGAAGTGATTTTGCCATGCGGAGCGCGCACAAAGCCATGGAGCACATCGCTTCCGTCAAAGTACGATCCCGTAATCGTCCCCTCCAAGTTGATGTCCGCGGCGAGCGTGCCCTGGTTGGCGCCAGTGCCCGCGCCCGGAGCGTCGAACGTGGTGATAGTGCCGTCAGGTGCGCGCACGAAGCCGTGAATCACATTGCTCGCATCGATATAAGCCCCAACGATAACCCCAGGCAGGTTAATGATAGAGGCGTAGGTGCCCTGCTTGGCGCCAGTGCCCGCGCCCGGAGCGTCGAATGTGGTGATGGTGCCGTCAGGAGCGCGCACGAAGCCGTGCCGCACTGCGCTGGCGTCAATGTACTCTCCCGTGATCGTCCCCCCCAAGTTAATGCTGAAGGGCACGGTGCCCTGAGCAAGGCCGGTGCCTGCGCCCGGAGCGTCGAACGTGGTGAATGTGCCGTCAGGGGCGCGCAGAAAGCCGTGGCTCACATTGCTCGCGTCTGCGTAGTTCCCCGTGACCGCCCCCAAGTCGTTGATGCTACTGGCGATTGTGCCTTGTTCGACGCCAGTGCCGGCGCCGGGAGCATCGATTGTGGTGATCGTGGCCGCCCGAGCAGTCCCAAACGGGGTCAGCGCCAGGCCACAGAGGGCCAGGCAAAGTAGCAGGCGGTAGCTCTTTCTCTGATGCTTGTCGTTCATTTGAATTCCTCCTTTGATTTGTCATTTACGCTGTGGTTTTTAGTCCTTGGTGCTTTGTTCTTGGCTCTCTCGGTCTCTGTGCGTCGGTGGCGTGTGGTCAAGAATTACCGTCGTTGTTCAGGTGCGCCAGCCGACCGCGCAGCGCCAATCTGCTGGGTTAGTGGTCGCGGGTCTGGGCCTGACGAATCCTCTCTGGATCTGAGGTCCTCTTCTACCGTGCGGTTTGAGATTGCGCTCTAATCAGGTAGGCGAAAATCAGGGGAGGATTTTGCGGAAGGAAACAAAAATCTTAGGGCTAACCTTCACGCTGGAGAGATCCCGCTGCTTTCCTTCGCCAGCGTTGTTTATTCCCCAATCGGTCGTGTCTTGTTCTGCCGACGGTAGAGACGCCTGGCGTTTTTCACTTCTTCACTGGAGGAGAGAATGTTGTGCCAAACTGCGCTACGCGACGCTGGAGGGCACGGCACGCAATTTTCGCAGTTGTACTTCCGCGCCTCCGTGCCGGTAGATGACCTCGTCTATCAAGCTTCGCATCAGGCAGATTCCTCGGCCGTGCGTCGTGACGTTGGCGCCAGCCTTGGTAGCTTGCGTCGCCCCTTCCACATCGAATCCTGGTCCGGGGTCGCGGATGGATATCGTGAAAGCAGAAGAGTCAATCGCGACTGAACAGTGGATGGTCTTGGAGCGATCGTTTTGGGACCCGTGCAGCGCGGCATTGGCCAAGGCTTCCTGGAGGGCGACAAGAACATCGATCTCCTCAAGATCGCCGGAAAAGTGAGGCCGGATAAAGTCCATCACCAATTCGCGCGCCGCCACCATGGACTCCGAGTCTCCTGGGAAAGCAAACTCTTTTGAGATCCGCTTCAAACTGTTTTTCATAGCCTTCTCCTAATTTTTCAGTCTCCCGATCACGACAACGTCAATGTGAACCAATCGCGCCGGCAGCCTCCGTGGAAGGCGGTGGTGGGTCGCTGATTCCGCTTGGGCCTGTTTTCCTCTCTAATCAGGTAGGCGAAAATTAGCGGAGAATTTTGCCGGAGGGCGCATTCCGAAGGCAAATCCGAGAATGCGGAGCAGCGCCCAGTCCGGCTGCATTTCCACATAAGCTACCTGCAGAGAGAATGCGGTTTTTCGTGCAACCCAGCTGGAATTTGCGGCATCACTCCCTCCGGATCTGCTCCTGGCGCTAGCCTGTGGGAGCCCACTACGTCACCCTGCTGCGTCGTCTCCAAGGTGCTAAGACCGGGGTTCAGCTGCTGCGTCAATGGCGATTGAAAGCAAGAAATGATTAACCGAGTGAAGACGAGGCTGCATGAAGACAACACCTGGGACGGCTGGTATCACAGGGACAAACAAGGCGAAGAGGAAACCGAAGCAACTGATCTAACTTTCAATTTAGCGAAACCGGAGCAAGAAACATGACGAATTTGAACTTCGACAAAGAGACCACAGCACTCCTTGTGATTGATCCGTACAACGACTTCATTTCCGAGGGTGGAAAAATATGGGATCGCATTAAGCATGTTGCGGAAGAAACGAATACCGTCCCTCATATGTCGCAACTCCTGGCAGCCGCGCGCCAGGTTGGACTCCGTGTCTTCTATGCGCTGCATCATCGATACCGTTCAGGCGACTACGAGACCTGGAAGTACATCGCGCCCATACAAAAGGCGGCCTGGTCACATAAGACGTTTGAATACGGCACGTGGGGTGGCGAGATCCGCTCTGAGTTCGCACCTCTGCCAGGTGAAATCGTGGCCCAGGAGCATTGGTGCTCCAGTGGATTTGCAAATACGGATCTGGATTTGCTGCTGAAGAACCATGGCATCCATAAACTCATTGTCATCGGGATGATCGCACACACATGCCTGGAGTCCACAGTTCGCTTCGCCGCTGAACTTGGCTACGAGGTCACGATGGTAAGAGACGCAACCGCGGATTACTCGCACGATGAGATGCACGCCGCTCTCGACATCAATCTCCCGAACTACGCCAGTGTCATCGTGACCACAAGTGAAGCCCTCGGTTCGATCTCCTCTCTCGGTGAGACCAAAGCTGCCGCTTAATTCGCCGGCAACTCGCCAGGGGCACACCTGCTGAGAATCAAACCGGAGGTAGGTAAATGTCTGACGGAGAAAAACTAGATCGCCGTCAGTTCTTGCGCGGTTCTGCCATTACTGCAGATGCCAAGTTCGCAATCCTGGGCTCTTGTGTTTAGCTCGCTCGTGCAGCAAATGATGAGGAGATACGTCATGAAAGCTATCCTTGTACACCAATACGGCGGTCCCGAGGAACTGAAATTTGAGGAGTACCCTGATCCGGTGCCGGGTCCAGGCGAGGTGCTGCTGCGAGTGGTAGCCAGCAGCGTCAATCCAATCGACTACAAGCGGCGTGCTGGGCTGACGAAAGACTTTGAGCCGATCAATTTCCCGGGGCAGATAGGGGTGGATGTTTCGGGTACTGTAATCAAGATCAGCCCTGACGTTGAAGGCTTTTCTGTCGGCGCGCAGGTCTTCGCGATGGCGACTGACACGTACGCCGAACTGTGCGTCGTAAAGGCAGCGAGCCTGACCAAAGTTCCTGCGGGACTCAATCTTATCGACGCTGCGGCTTTGCCGCTGGTGACAACAACGGGGAACGAATTGATTTCGGCGACGGGAATCAAACCGGGCCAGACGGTGCTCGTCACGGGCGCCGCAGGAGGCGTCGGACGTTCGGCAGTGTTACTGCGAAAGAACGCGGAGCGACCGTGATTGCAGGTGTTTTGAAGAGGCAAGCGGAAGAAGCGAAGACAATCGGTGCGGACCAGGTAGTCGCAACAGACGACAACGATGCTTTTTCGGATCTTTCGCCGCTCGATGCTGTTGCCGATACGGTCAACGGCAGCACCGCCGAAAAGCTGATCGCCAAGCTCAAGCATGGCGGTGTGTTTGCCTCGGTGTTAAAGCAGCCTCCTCGGAATGCGGAAAAATATCCATCGGTAAAGGTCGTGCCAGTTTTCGCCACGCTGAACGTCAACGTGTTGCAATTCATGGCTGATGCCGTCCTAAATGGCAAGCTGGTCATTCCGATAGGTCGCAGGCTGCCGCTCAGCAAGGCCGGCGAGGGGCAAGCCGCGGCAGAAAAGGGCGGTATTGGGAAGTGTTGCTGGTGGCTTGAAATCTGTACCGAAGTCGCCGAAACAAAACCAAAAACCAAAATATTATGAAGTGGAGATCGATCGACATGGCGCAAAACATAGCAGATGTACTTTGGGAAATGCTGGAGAGCGCAGGAGTGAAGCGTTGTTACGGCATTGTGGGAGATGCACTGAATCCGACGATCGCGGCGCTCCGACGAAATGGGAAGATCGAATTCGTTCATGTCAGGCACGAGGAATATGGCACGTTCGCGGCGGTTGCCGATGCCTACCTGACAGACGTTCCTGTTGCTGTATGCGGTACTACTGGTCCAGGCAGCGCACATCTGATCAATGGACTGTTTGACGCGCTTAAGGAAGGTGCGCCTGTCATTGCCGTCGCTGGCGACGTAGAGACGAAGCTGATCGACACGTCGTCTCTGCAAGAGCTCAATCCATACAAGTTCTTCGATAGCGCTGCGCTGTACATTGGGCGCGTGGTAAATCCCGAACAAGCGCGTGCAATTTTTTCGACTGCAATCACGACC
>Ga0310916_10002102_pt1 | contig 12081 bp, 7 predicted proteins | sample GREbulkMGLF176_FD_203444 | JGI IMG/M metagenome (GOLD analysis project Ga0310916, IMG submission 203444) | Lab enrichment of tropical soil microbial communities from Luquillo Experimental Forest, Puerto Rico - GRE.bulkMG.LF176 | ecosystem: Environmental > Terrestrial > Soil > Tropical forest >...
CCGTGTCCCTGAACTACAGCCGTTCTTGATTCATACGGGCCAGCATTACGATTCGCAAATGTCCGACGATTTCTTCCGCGACCTCGGCATGCCGATGCCCGACATCTATCTGGGAGCTGGATCAGGTAGTCACGCTGAGCAAACCGCTCGCGTTATGGTCGCGTTCGAAAAGGCTTGCGTCGAGCACAAGCCCGTGTTGGTGGTGGTTGTCGGCGACGTGAATTCGACCCTGGCCTGCGCGATATCTGCCAAGAAGCTGGGGATCCCCGTGGCGCACGTGGAGGCCGGCCTCCGGTCGCGCGATATGAGCATGCCGGAAGAAATCAATCGCCTGTGTACCGATATCATCAGCGATTTCCTATTCACCACCGACGAACTTGCCAGTGCCAACCTCATTGCTGAAGGTTGCGCGCCGGAACGGATCTATTTCGTCGGCAACACTATGATTGATTCGCTAACCAAGCATCTGGGTCGTGCTCTTGCCGCACCGCTTCCTTATGGCTTGGAGGCCGGCTCCTACGCGCTGCTGACACTTCATCGACCATCGAATGTGGACGAACCGGTCGCATTGCACTGCTTGTTCGACGCGATTAATGCGATCGCCGATTACATTCCGGTCATTTTCCCCGCTCACCCTCGCACGGCACAGCGCATGGGGACGATTCAACTTCACCATGGTGTACGGGTAATTGAACCGCTGGCTTATCTTAGTTTTCTTGGGCTCATGGCCCGCGCCCGTATTGTGCTGACCGACAGCGGCGGCATCCAGGAGGAAACCACCGTGCTGCACGTGCCGTGTCTCACTTTGCGGCGGAATACCGAACGCCCCATCACATGTGAGCAAGGAACAAATTTCGTGGTGGGCACCGACCCGAGAGAGATTCTTCAATCGGCCCTGCACGTACTAAATGCGCCGCCTCCCAAAAATCTCATCCCCGACAAGTGGGATGGGCATGCTGGCGAGAGGATCGCCGACATCTTACTTGGGTGGCTTTCACCTAATCGCGCAACTGCAGCAATCGGTAGCGCAGTGACCTCAGGTACGGGGCCGGCGAAGAAAACGGCCGAATAACCTCCACTTCTCAGCCACTCCGTCGAAAGTCGCGCATTAACCCATTTGGAATCAATCGGTCGTAGAAAAGCGCTTTCATTCCCATGGGTGGGCCGAAGGCCCATGGAAACTCACAACGGCGACAAATCGCCTTCATGCTTCCTTTCCCGACGCTGAGCGGAAAGTCTCCTCTCCAAAAACTCTCGCGCTAGGCCCTGCCCTCCTAAACCGAAGGCAATCGCCATTCCCAACATCAAAGCTCCAAACACGATGGCGAACGCAATAATAATGGTGCGTTGCGCAAGGCCGAGCTCTTCGAACGCCATCGAGATGGTCAACGCAATAATGAGGACCCTGACTGCCTGGCTGAGCAGGTGCGGCGAAGGCAGATCGGAATTCACCGCTCCTAGAAGTGCAGCGCGCGCAAAAAATCCCGACGCGAGCATGCCGAGGAAGATCACGAACAGGGCCACGAAGAACCTCGGCAGATACAGGAAGAACACACCGATATGCTTCTGCAATCCGCCGATATCGAGAAAGCTGATCCCGGCCAGAAGAATTCCGATCCAGGTAATCCAAAACACCAGCTGGACAAGCAGTCCCGAGGGCGAGGGCAAAGCGGCCGTGCTCAGCAGTTGCGTTGCCCCAGCCAGCTCGGAAAGATGGTCGAACTTCACCAGCCGCAGCAAGCTGCGCAACATGACCTTCAAGAGGTAGGCGATCACCCACCCCACAAGGGCAATGATCAACATCTCCAGCAATCGAGGCAGCAGGTGCGCGAAACCATGCGCAAACTCGTTCCACGCCTGGCCCAGTTCACTTACGATCATGTCTGTCATTACGAACCTCTTTCTGGCGCCGACCACAACTCCAACAGGTACGGCTTGAAACGCTCAAACGTTACGCAGAGGGCCTCGATGCGCTCGCCCAGCGCGTCCGGAGCTGCATTCAGGTTTTCGGTTACGAAGGTGTATGCCCTGCCTCGATACAGAGGAGCCAGGGCCTGGATGATGTGGTCACGGCTTATCGCCGAGCGGTGATAAGCCGAAGCGAACTCGTAAACCGCTTTCGCCCATAACTCCTCGGAAAGGTGAAAGTGTGCTTCGTCAAGCGAGGCGGCATATTGGAGCTGCGACAGCGTATCGGCTGAAACGATGGACTTCAGCACCGACTCCAAGTCTTTCGCGCCGGAGCAGAACATCTGGTGCAACCGCGCCAGATCGACGTTTGCCATGCCATCTGTACTGACATCGAAGGTCGGCCCGATGGTGAGCAGAGTCGGTGCTTCCGCAGGTGAGCTCCAGGCGCCGCTCGCGTTTTCCATGGACCAGAAAAGCGGTCCTACGGTCTGCCGAAGCGCAGCTACCAGATCAGGCGCCGGCCTCTCTGCTTGACCCTTCGGCCCAAGGAAGGCCTGCACGATGCGGTGCCCTTCGGCCAGAGCTTCCAGCGTGAGACAGACTTCCGGTCCCAGTCTGCCGGCGTCCTGGCTCCACATGGGATGGCCAACAAGACGGCTGCCGAGAAGATCGGAAAACGCGAACTCTCCCGGGCGCGGCTCGCGAATCGACTTTCCATAGAGCGCACGCGTCACGGGATACAGCAGATTGGTAACCAGGATTCCCTCGAAGCGTTGACGGCGATAAACGGGCGCCACGAAGTCGGCATTGTCGCGGTAAACCGGCCCGAGCAGCTGGTCCATCCAATCCGGGCGAATTTCCGAAGACTCAGGCGCAATCACCGCACAGGCGCGGGCGCGCAGCAGGTCGGCTGCAGCCGCGATGATGTGCATCGCGGTTCCATTGGAAACATTCGTGCCGTATTGGCTGCTGATACAGTGCAACGTACGCAAGGTGTAAAAGGAATTCTCACGACGCAAATCCGTAATGGACGCAGCGCGCACCAGCTCACGCGTGCCGTCAACCGAGCCCCCGTCGGCATTCAGCACAGCGACTCGCTCGCGCGGAAAGTACTTCAGCAATCCCTCACGAATGACCTGCACCACATGTCCGATAGTCTTGGCGTGATTATGTGTGTGCAGGCCGACAAGAATATCCACCTCGCCAACGCTGATGAGTTGGCGTAGCAGATCGTCCGACAGGATGTTATCTTCGGCCATCCTTTCGCTCCGGTAAGGCTTGCCGAGGGCCCCAGTTACGTCCGCCCGGCGCAGCAAGGACGATGATTATCGATTCGATTGTCGTCGCTGGTCAAATCCGCCGCAAGCGGAACCAGTAAAACTGGTAAGGCCCCATGGTCAACAAGTATGGCAATTCGCCGATGCGCGGAAAGATGTTTCTACCAAACATTTCCACCAGAATATTTCCCTTGAATCTTTGTAAGTCCAGCTCCACGGCTTGCGCCGAAGCCGAGAGGTTGTTCACCGCCAGAATCGTCTCTTCCCCCAACTGCCGCACGTACGCAAGCACCCGATGATTATCGGGATACAGAAATTCGATGCTGCCGCGTCCAAAGATCGGCGTCGATTTCCGCACCTGCAGCAGGCGTCGCATCCACGACAGCAACGAGTGCTGCAACCGTCTTTGTGAGGTGACATTAACTGATTGATAGCCGTAGATCGGGTTCATGATCAGCGCCGAATAGAGGCTCTCCGGATCCGACGAAGAAAACCCCGCATTCCATCCCCCGTCCCATTGCATAGGAGTACGCACTCCGTTGCGATCGCCGAGGAAAATATTGTCGCCCATACCGATTTCGTCTCCGTAATAGATGACGGGAGTGCCGGGGAGCGACATCAACAGGCCGTTCATCAACTCGATGCGACGGCGATCATTGTCCAGCAGCGGAGCCAACCTTCGTCGGATGCCGAGGTTCAGGCGCATTGCCTTTTCGTTGGCGTACACGTCATACATATAGTCTCGCTCCATATCGGTGACCATTTCCAACGTCAACTCGTCATGATTACGAAGGAACAAGCACCACTGGCAGGTGTCGGGAATTTTCGGCGTCTGCTGCAGAATTTCCGTGATGGGCTTGCGATCTTCCAACTTGAGCCCCATGAACATGCGGGGCATCAGCGGAAAGTGAAACGCCATATGAAACTCGTCACCCTTGCCAAAATAGGGCAGCAGATCGGCCGGCCACTGATTGGCTTCAGCCAGCAACATTCTGCCAGGAAAATTCTCGTCGAGGCGACGACGCAATTCCTTGATTACGCCATGGGTCTCAGGCAGGTTCTCGCAATTGGTGCCTTCACGCTCGAACAGGTAAGGCACCGCATCCAGACGGAAGCCATCCACTCCCATTTCCAGCCAGAACTTCATGACGTTCCACATCTCTTCGCGGACGGCGGGATTGTCGTAGTTCAAATCCGGCTGATGGCTAAAAAACCGGTGCCAGTAATACTGCTTAGAGATCGGGTCCCAAGCCCAGTTCGACATCTCGGTATCCAGAAAGATGATGCGAGCTCCGCGATATCGCGTGTCGCTGTCACTCCATACGTACCAGTCACGTCGCGGATTGTTCAGTGAACTTCGCGATTCCTGAAACCACGGATGCTGGTCAGAAGTGTGGTTCAGCACCATCTCGATAACGACGCGGATGCCCCGATCACGAGCAGCATGTAGAAAGAGCTGAAAATCCTCCAGCGTGCCGTAGCTGGGATGGACGGACCTGTAATCCGAGATGTCGTAGCCGTCGTCTCGCAGCGGGGAAGGGAAGAACGGCATGAGCCAGATGGCGCTTATGCCTAGTTCCTGCAGGTAATCCAGCTTTTGCGCCAAGCCCCGGAAGTCGCCGATTCCGTCGCCATTGCTGTCGTACATGGCGCGCACATGCACCTGGTAAATGACGGCATCTTTGTACCAGAGCGGAACCTTGGGTAGTGCCAAAACAATTCTCCCTCGAGAGTGCGCACGGCGCATCTCGCGTGCCCGAATCCATCATCATAGCCAGCTTCCTAGACCGCTCGCTAGCCTTGTCAGGCCGCGAAGAGATTCTTTCGCGACTGTCTTGCGTCAGGGCACGACCTCAGTCGTGCCACTAAACCGCATATTTTTACCTTGCCGAGTGAGATTTAGCCCGCGAGGCGCAGCCTCTTGGATTTTTCGCAGCCTCGCCGTTTTGACGTAGGACTGCTGCACTCCATGCCCGACATTCTCATCGGCGCTATGCCGAACCATCCGAACCCGAGCCGTGAACCTCAGGTTGCGCCGAACTCGCTTCCCCTCGCTGCCGGCCGGGACTGGTGGCGCGCCCTAACTCGAAAGCCGCATTGATAAGCGCAATATGCGATAGCGCTTGAGGGAAATTTCCCAATTGCCGCTGGGCTTTGGAATCGTATTCCTCCGCCAGCAGCCCAACGTCATTCCGCAATCCCAGCAGGCGGTCGAACATGCGCCTGGCCTCGTCCTCGCGACCCAGCATCTGCAGTGCCCTCACCATCCAGAAGCTGCAAGCCAGAAACGCTCCCTCGCCCTCGGGCAGCCCGTCATCCACATGCTCTGTCCTGTACCGGAGTACAAATCCGTCGACCAGCAAGTTCTTTTCGATGGCTTCCACCGTTCGACGGATCCGCGGGTCGGTAAAAGGAAGAAAGCCGACCAGCGGCATCAAGAGCAAAGAGGCATCCACCTCTTTGGACCCATAGGCTTGCACGAAGCTGCCTAATTTTGGGTCGTAACCGCGCTCGCAGATTTCGTCATGAATCCCTTGGCGCAGTGCGCGCCACTTCACTTCGCCTTGCAGCCCGAATTTTTCGGATGTCTTGATGGTCCGGTCGAAAGCCACCCAGGCCATCACCTTGGAAAACGTGAAATGTTGTGGCTCGCCGCGAACTTCCCAGATTCCATGGTCCGGCAGGTTCCAGCAAGTCGCAAGATGATCGGTGAGCGCGCGCTGCAGAGCGAAGGAAGTTTCGGGTCCCGGAATTCCGCCGAGATGCCCCTGAAAAAAGGTATCTGCGACGTCGCCATAGACATCAAGTTGAAGTTGTACGGCAGCAGCGTTGCCAACGCGAACCGGCTTTGAGCCTTCATACCCTGGAAGCCCATCCACCTCCCACTCGAGCAACTGCCGTTCGCCACGAATGCCGTACATGATTTGTGCCTGGTCGGGGCTCCCCATCGTGGCGCGCAGAAGCCAGTCGCGCCAGGCACAGGCCTCGTCGAAATACCCGGCATTCATGAGAGCGAGTAGCGTGCCGGTCGCATCGCGCAGCCAGCAAAACCGGTAGTCCCAATTCCTCGGGCCACCAATCCATTCGGGCAGCGACGTGGTCGCCGCTGCCACAATGCCACCGGTCTGCTGAAAGGTGAGCGCCTTCAGTGTAATCAGCGAGCGCTCTACGGCATCGGCGTACCCGCCGTTCAGTTTCGAGCGGCCCGCCCAGTCGCGCCAAAAACGGACGGTCGCCTCCAGCGCTTTTTCGGCGTCCGAGGGCTCATGTGGGTCCTCGTACGACAGCGCATACGTTAAGACAAAGGAAACAGTCTCGCCTTGGTGCACAGTGAACTCGGCAAGCGTCTTTAGGTTCTCACCATGCGTCTCAACGGGCGATTTGAGAAGAACCATGTCCGGACCTGCGATCGCCCGGATGCCGCCATTTTCCGTGCGTGTGACCCATGGGACCGAGCGCCCATAGTCGAAGCGCAACACCAATTGCATCGTCATGGGAACGGTGCCTCGAACTCCACGAACGATGCGGACTAGATCGCAACAGGTGCCACCACGAATAGGCATGAAGTCTAGGAGGACGACGGCGCCTTCATCTGTTTCGAAGCGAGTTTCCAGAACCAGGGTGTGATCGAGGTAACGGCGCGTGCCGGGTTTGCCGTCCTTCGGAGCGATCGACCAGTGCCCGTTCTCTTCCGTTCCCAGCAGCGCCGCGAAGCATGCTGGCGAGGAAAAATGCGGCCAGCACAACCAGTCAATAGACCCCCGATGGCTCACGAGCGCAGCCGTCTCGCAGTCACCGATCATCGCGTAGTCTTCAATACGTTCCGCCATCGCTGAGTCAGGATACGTCAGATTTGGCCGACGTCATAACGGTTGAAGCGAATTTGCCCTTGGCCGGATTCGCCTCTCGTGCGAACCCACGCCATTTGGTTTGCCGTGCCGCTTCACGTTATCATTTAATGTTCAATTAGAGATTGACGGATGCGCCTAGCCAACGGTTGGAGGTCTTTCTCCATGCGAATTCGCAGTTTTTCCCTTATTACGAGGGTCTTGCTCGCCTTAGTTCTGACGGCATTATCCTCTGCGGCAATCGCGCAGCAATCGGGCACTTTGGGTACTCATCCACCCTTGCCTAATGCCCCGAGCACACAGAAGTCTAAGCAACAGACCGCCAAACCGCCCGCTGAAGGGTGGCCCCGCACTTTTACTCACGGAGCAGACACATTCACCATCTATCAGCCGCAAGTCGATAAGTGGGAGAGCGACCGCATTGACCTCTACAGTGCCGTCGAGGCGAAAGCGGGCACGGAGTCTCCCCCGCGTTATGGCGTGGTGTGGTTTTGGGCGCGAACGGAAGTCGACAAAGTGAACCGGCTGGTGACGCTCGATCAGCTCAAAATCGCCAGCATAAAGTTTCCGCTTGCCCACGAGAAAGAACTGGAACTCACCAGGCTCCTGGAACAGAAATTCGCGAACGCCACTAAGACTATTTCGCTGGACCGCCTTGAAGCCGGACTGGAAGCGGACAACGAGCGGATCAAGTCGGTCGAGGTGAAGAACGATCCACCGAAGATCATCATCTCAACCAAGCCCGCCCTGCTTGTGCTGATTGATGGCTTGCCGCAATTGCGCGAAGTGCCAGGTGTCAAGCTCCAACGAATCATCAACACTCGCTCCATCATCCTGTTTGAGACAGACAAAAAGCTCTATTACCTGCGCGTGCAGGACTGGTGGCTGCAATCCGAAGAGCTCGAAGGTCCTTGGGAATACGCAAAGAAACTGCCAGACGACATGAAGAAAGCCGAGGAATTCCTCGTCAACCAGAACCTCGCGCAGAACCCCGAGGGTGAAAAGCCCCCGCAGCAGCAACAGCACCCGTCGCTGAAAGAGGCCGGCAAAAAAGCGCAGATCCCGGTTGTGTATGTGGTGTTCGGTCCGGCGGAGCTCATCGAAGTTAACGGCGATCCGAAGTACAATCCCATCTCCGGCACCGGGCTGCAATACGTCATCAATACAAACGGCAACATCTTCCAGCTTGACGGCCAATACTACATCCTCATCTCCGGCCGCTGGTTTAAGGGCTCCTCGCTCGACGGCCCGTGGACATTTGTCGACGCCAAGGACATGCCCGCCGACTTCGCGAAAATTCCCAAGGATAATCCCAAGGCCACCGTGCTGGCCTCAGTGCCCGGAACACCGGAATCCAAAGATGCCCTGATCGCCAACTCGATCCCCCAGACGGCAACCATCACGCGCTCGGAGGCGAAGCTCACGGTGCAGTATGACGGCGAGCCCACGTTTCTTCCGATCCAGGGCACCTCAATGAGTTACGCCAAGAACACTAGCGCCGCAGTCATCAAGGTCTCGGATAACAACTATTACTGTGTCGAAGCCGGTGTGTGGTTCAAGGCTCCGACACCGCAAGGGCCGTGGCGGGTTGCCGATTCAGTTCCAGACGAGATTTACACGATTCCTCCAAGCTCACCGGTTTATTACGCCACTTATGTAAAGGTGTACAGTTCCACGCCAGATGTGGTGTACGTCGGCTACACGCCCGGGTACTACGGCACAGTCGTTTCCGCCGGTACAACCACAGTCGTATATGGGACGGGCTGGTATTATACGCCTTACATCGGTCCCACAGTGTGGTATGGCTGGCCATATACCTACGGAGTGGGAGCTGGGTTCACCTACACCACAGCCACGGGCTGGAGTTTTGGCTTCGGTTACGGCTATGGCTACTATCCCTGGTATTACCCTTGGTGGGGACCGATGGGTTACTACGGATGCTGCTGGTATCCGTATTACGGATGGGGTGCATGGGGCGGAGCAGCCGTAGCCAACGTTTATGGCGTGTGGGGTAACACTGCTTATTCGCGAACCGGAGCTGCTTGGGCGAATCCATACACCGGCAATTACGGAGCCGCCAGCCGCGGTGCTTACTACAACACTCAGACGGGGCGCACCACTGTCGCTGGCCGCGGCACAAATACCAACATATACTCTGGCAACACCTACGGCTACCGTGGCGGAGCGACCTACAATCCAAACACCGGAATTGTTGCCGGAGGCGGCGCCGGATACGCAGGCAACATCTACACCGGTCAGGGCAGTGCGAACCGCGGCGGCTTCGTCTACAACACCAATACGAATGCTGGAATCGCCGCAGGCAAAAACAATGTTTATGCAGGTAAGGACGGCACTGTCTACCGGTACAATCGCGACAGCGGTAACTGGTCGTCCAACAGTGGCGGCGGATGGCAGCCGGTAGATAAGCCGCAACCCACGCTCCAACGTCAGCAGGAGATGCGCAACCAGGGCGCGCAGCGCACGCAAAACTTTAACTCCATGAACCGCAGCATGAGCGGCGCAAGAATGGGCGGCGGCATGCGCATGGGCGGAGGAAGGCGGCGTTAATTAGAGCTGCTCAGAGTTCGCGGAAAAAATCGGTTTTGGGTAGAGCTGGCGCCTTTAGGCCAGCGTCTAAGCCCGGTTTAATTTTGACCATTCCGAGGCGACTTGAGTCGCCGAAGGATGATTGTTCCCGCAGCCACTTTAGCCCGAAAGGCTCGACCTTCGCGACTGTGCCACTTCATTGACTGTCCGTAATCTGTTCGCTTCATCGAGCGTGCCGCTTTGAGAACGAAAGAAGCTTCTGAAACTGCTGCCGTCAGTACTGCGCTTGAATCCGCGGTTCACATCGGTCTGGCGGCGTTGTTGACCATCTCCTGTCTTGTGATTTTGTGGCCGTTCATACCGATGCTTGCGTGGGGCATCATCATCGCGGTCGCCGCCTATCCCGCGTTTAAGAAACTACAGAGAGCTGTCGGGGGACGAGCGGTGCTGGCCGCAGTTCTTTTCACGCTGGCGTTTCTGGCTGTGCTGATCATTCCGACACTCCTGCTTGCTGGAAGCCTGATAGGGGGCGTGCAGTCCATCACTGGCCACATCCGCTCCGGAGCGCCTATCGTTCCGTCTCCTCCCGCATCGGTGCAGGGATGGCCGCTTATCGGAGGCCCATTGAATCAGCTTTGGCTACAAGCCTCCAGAGACGTCAGTGCGCTGCTTCGCGAGTACGCACCACAAATCAAAGCCGTCCTTCCTGAAGTGCTTTCTGCCTCAGCGGGCTTAGGAATGACCATCCTCCAACTCTTGTTGTCCATCGTCGTCGCCGGTGTCTTGCTGGCCAATTCTCAAGCGGCCTACGAAATGACCCGGTCTTTAATGAATCGCCTTTTCGGCGAGAAGGGGCCGGAATTCCAGCAATTGGTTGGCAACACAATCCGCAGCGTGACGTTTGGAATCCTTGGTGTCGCCGTCATTCAAACTATCTTTGCTTCGGTCGGCTTTCTGGTTGCAAAGCTGCCCGCAGCAGGCGTGTGGGCGGTGGTTTTCCTCATCGCTGCTGTTTTACAGGTCGGCATGGTGGCGCTGATTCCGGCGGTCATTTACGTTTTCGCCATAGCTGCCACTACCAAGGCGGTCATATTTCTCTTCTGGTGCGTCATCGTCGGCCTCATGGACAACGTCCTCAAGCCGATTCTGCTGGGCCGCGGCGCTACCGGTTCCGATCGTCGTGGTTTTTCTGGGCTCAATCGGGGGATTCATCGCCATGGGTATTATCGGCCCTTTTGTGGGCGCGATCGTGCTGTCGGTGGGATACAAGCTGTTTGTGGCATGGTTGGAAGACACCGGAGCAGCCGACAAGGCTGCAAATCTGGAAAGGTGAAAGTCCTTTTTCCGTCAATTACCTGTATCGGCGGATAGCATATCCGGAGCGTGCGGAGGTAACAAAGCACGATATGCCCGGACGTAAAAGTCTCGGCTGCCCTGTGGGGAGACTCGCAGCGGTAGGAGCGATCTGGGAGACGACGCAAACTCAGAGGCCTGAACATAACGAAATGTCTGCATCCTCGAAAACTAGCCCGCGGAAAGTCGCGTTCGCGGAACGAAACGGGAAGCCGACCCATAGTGTCTTGGGGAAGGCCGATGGCACCGGGGAAGAAACAGGTACAAGCACTCGGTGGGACCGTCGGGGTAGGGGACCAGGTATCTGGGGAAAGATTTGCAGAGATAGAGTCGGGAAGAACCGCTGGCAGCAGGGGCTGGTAGCAACCTGCAGAGACTCTCGGACCGAGGGAAGAACCGAAGGAAGGGAGAGCCAGCAGGGTTTGGCGCATGAGTCCGTATGAGCTGGGAACGGGGAGTAATGTCCTCGGAGGAGGCGGACCACGTCTCCCCATGGGAGGTAACACCGACTGTGGGCAAAGGGACTCTGGGTACTTGGCGGTTTCCACGTCAGCGTGGGTGGCCGGCTTGATAAAACCGGTGCAGTCGCCGGACGCTGTCCTGGAGACGAGGCTGTGGGCAAACCACGGAGACAGGGTGTATGCGAACCAGCGCTTGAGCCTTGGCGAAGAGGGAAAGGCCTATGGAGGAAAGTCAAGACTTCAAACCGGACCGGGGAAATCCCGCCGTCCGGCATTATAGGGGGGCCTCCGGAACCGTGGCCATGGTGGAAATGAGATCCCACCTCGCAATCGAAAGAGCGAGACTGGTAACCCTCCACCTACAGCAGGCGCGCCGGAGCTCTATCCCAACCCCAGAGGAAACGGGGAGCAACAGATAGGCTGAGTCTACGGCGCCTGGCGCCAGTCCTCGACCCTACAAGTGGGCGGTGATTTACTGCACACCATGGACGTGGTCGGACTCCCCCGCGTACGAACCGAACTTTTTCAATTGCTCGTAATTCCATTCCTTACGCCACATCCAGAACAAGCAAACGGCGAGTTTGCGCGCCATCGCCACCTTGGCGATTCGACGTTCCCGTCGCATTGCCAGGTGCATGAATCGACGTCGCCAGTCGGGATTGGAACGGGCAGCAGCTTGTGCGG
>Ga0310916_10002103_pt1 | contig 12079 bp, 9 predicted proteins | sample GREbulkMGLF176_FD_203444 | JGI IMG/M metagenome (GOLD analysis project Ga0310916, IMG submission 203444) | Lab enrichment of tropical soil microbial communities from Luquillo Experimental Forest, Puerto Rico - GRE.bulkMG.LF176 | ecosystem: Environmental > Terrestrial > Soil > Tropical forest >...
TCCTGCGCCATCGAGACCTGCTGCGTCATCGCGACATATCCGTCCTTGCGAACCTGCACGTTGACGGTGCCGGAGAGGCCGTAGAATCTGTACGCTCCCCCGGAGTCGGTCGTTCTCGACAAACCGGCGGATGGCCCGTCGAGAATCGCCACCGTCGCCCCGCTCACGATGAAGCCCGGCTCCCGTACCGTGCCCTGGAGAATATGGGTGCCTGCAGGGAGAACCAGGACGCGCGCAGTATCGGAGAACTGCCCGAATCGCGCGGTCAAGGTCGTCTCCCCGGCGGTCTTGCTCATGAAGAGCCCTGGCTGCGACCCGAAGTCACCGATGGAGCGGTCGGCGATCTGCCATGACGTGCCCTTCGTGACGTCTTCTGACGTGCCATCGGCATGGCCGCCTGTTGCCGTGAACTGGTGGGCTTCGCCAATCGCCGTGAAGGTCGCATTGCCGGCGACCTTCACGTTCACGACGGTTTTTGGAGAAAGGCCCGTCGGTGCCATCGGCGAGCTTCTCCCGCACGTCGTTGTTGCGATCAGAACGACGGCGATCAGAACGACGAGCGGAAGGCGTTTCATCATGGAATTCCCCGCGCGTCTGACCGGCGAGCCGCAGCGTTCAGTGCTGCCGGCGCGATAATCAGGTTGTAGAGATCAATGCGGTCCTTCGGATCCGGCAGTCCGGCCTGGTTTTGAACCGCGCGTTCCGTTGCCCCTCCCACATAGCCGAGCGCCGCGAGCCGCGCGCGCGCCTCGGAATCGACGCGCGAACCAGATCCGCCGGGCTGGCCCGACCTCGGTACTTCCGGCGGCTCTGAACCACGCACATCCGCGAGAGCGCGGGCGCGCGCCGCCATCCGGTCGCCCAGTGCCGACCGCTCCGGGTAGAGGTTGCGGAGCTCGTGCGGGTCCGCAACCAGGTCGTAGAGCTCGGGACGCGGTGCGACGATGACTTTGAATCGCCCCGCCCGCGTGGCATGCAGGTCGCTCCAGCCGAAATGGTCGCGGGGGTACAACGACTCCGAATATGTTTCGAGGTCCAGACCGCGTTCGGCTCCCGTCATCAGGCCCGCGAGGCTTCGACCCTGCGTCTCACGCGGCACGCCGATGCCCAGCAGGTCCAGCACGGTCGGCATCATGTCGATGCTGCGCGTCGGCTCATCCACCTGGCGACCACGCAGACCGGTGAAGGGCGCGCGGATGATGAACGGCACCCGCAGGACCCCCTCGTACACGAACAGTCCGTGGGTCCGCTCGCCGTGTTCGCCCAGGCTCTCGCCGTGATCGCCGATGACGACAACGATCGTGCGATCCAAGAGGTGGCGGCTGTCCAGGAACCCCAGCACGCGGCCGAGCTGTTCGTCGACGAACGCAATCTCGCCGAGGTAGGGATCCAGCGCATACAACGTCCGATAAGGCTCGGGCGGCTCGTACGGGGCGTGGGCGTCGTAGAAGTGCAACCAGGCGAAGAAGCGGCTGCCCTCATGCGCCTGCAACCAGTCGAGCGCCCGATCGGCGACTTCGTTGGCGGGGCGCCGCAGGACGCGCCTCGCGCGAGGACCAGCCTTATCCGCGGATTCATCGAGATAGTCCACGTACTCGTCGAACCCTCGGTTCAGACCGAATTGCGACGCGACGACGAAGGAGCTTGTAATCGCGGCCGTCTGAAACCCCTGCGCCTTGAGGATCGCCGCGAGCGTGACCTCGCTCGATCGGAGGGCCATCCCGTTTTCGCGCACGCCGTGTTGTGGGGGCAGACGGCCTGTAAACAGGCTGCAGTGTGCGGGCAACGTCAGCGGCGCCGCCGACGCCGTCTGGTCGAACCGGACGCCTTCGCGAGCGAGGCGATCGAGGAACGGCGTTTCAATGCCCGAAAACCCGTAGGCTGCCAGCCGATCGGCCCGAGTCGTGTCGAGCGTGACGAGCAGGACGTTGAGATTGGCGCGATCGACGCCCGGCGGCAGGCGGCCCAGCACAAAGCCCGTTGGCGTCCGCCACCGTGCCCCAGCCACTACCCACAGCCCGACGCCGATGGTCACCAACAGGGCGCCCGTCCCGATGAGAGGCGTGGGCGCCAAGCGTCGGCGCGACGTCCGTCGTGCCATGCGCACTCCTTGAGAAGGTCGCGAGGTCGCGCAAACGAGCGCCGCTCGCGCACTCTGTAGAGACAACCCCGCACGACGGTTTCTCAGCCGTTTTCAGATTTTTTTCTCGATCGGACAAAAAGGGGCTATTTCCGACCTTCCGCGGTCGTTGGATCGATTTTCGTTCGACCTTCGGAACCTCTCCTTTAAGATCGCCTGCGTGGAGGTGTTGTATGGCGAAGTACCTGATCTCGGCGTCGTACACGGCCGAGGGCGCGAAAGGACTGATGAAGGACGGTGGAACAAAGCGACGACAGGCGGCCGATCAAGCCATCAAGAGCGCCGGCGCCAAACTCGATGCCTTCTATTTCGCGTTCGGCGAAAACGACGCCGTAGTGATCATCGATGCGCCCGACCATGCGACTGTGGCCGCGGCATCCGTGGCCATCAACGCGAGCGGGGCTGTTCACTCACGAACGACTGTGCTGTTAACACCGGAGGAAATCGATCAGGCCGGGCCAATCGTAAAGCGCTGACGCTCCCGTCAGACGACGGTGTGGAGCCGACAATAGATGCGTCCACACCGCCGTAGCGGGGCGCGGAGGGTTTCACACATCCCACCGGAGCGTTCGCCTCCGCGTCAACGTGACGGTGATTGACCGAGACTGAACGGCTTTTCCGAGACCGCGTCGTCCAGCGTCGCCCGCAGGACGACGCGCTCTGTTTGCGTCGGGAGATCGAACACAAAGTCGCGGAGCGGCGACGATGAGCCGCCCGCCACCGTTTCATTGGGACCGTCGATGGGGGCGGTCGGAAGACCATCGACGAGGACTCGAACACCGTCCGATCCAAAGTGCTGCATGTAGTTCTGCAGGTTGTTCATACGGATCGCGAAGATTAACCGGACCGTGTTGACGAACCGGCGCGAAGTGACGCTCGCGAGGGTATAAGAGACCGATTGATTTGATACGAGCGGTTGATCACCATGCGCAATTCTGGTCATCACGGCGCGCGCCAACGGTGCGCCGGCAGCGTCATCGGGTACGACTCTCCGATCAGTCGTTGAAAGATCCAGTTGAAGCGTGCCCGGAGGATCTCCTTGCGACTCTACTCGCAAAGCAACTTTCCCCGCAGGAGCCGGGACCTCGAAGCTGACGATCCCGTCCTTCACGGCGTGCGCAGAAACCACTTCGTCCAGGTTGCTGGTCGGCGCGAGCGTCTGATCTCCCACCAGAAACCGATACGATCTGTCCCAGAAGTTCGCGTCGTAACGTCCTTCGTTCGTGACACGAATGCGGAGTCGGACGAGACTCACATTTCCACGGGGCGTTACGCCTCCCGAAATCAGCGTATGAATCACGCTCCCGTCGGCAAACTCGGATATCCGCGGAATCTCGATCCCGTAGCTGCCTGACGTGCCAGTCCTCGGTCCGCTGTCGAGAGTTTCACTCGTTGCAGATCTCGTCGCCGTTCCGGCTGCGGTTTCGATGCGATTCTCTCGAAATCTGGTGACGATCATTGCCATGATCGCCAGCGCGACCACGACGACTGCCCCGATCAGGAGTTTTCCGATGATTGGACTCGCAGGCTGAACTGTCGATGCACCTCGCGCCTGCATCACCTGCCGAGGAGCCCCACTGAGTCCGAGCCTCCTCGCAAGCACTGAGGCGAGACGGTCGACGTCTTCGTCCCACGTTTCATCGCGGATCGTGACGGCTTGACGATGGGCGAGGCTGCGAATGGATGGCGGAAGCTCGTCGGCCGCCGGCATGCGTGCGTTTTCGACGAGCACGGGAACCACAAGTACTTCGGGCCGTTTCAACGCACCGGCGATTTCGAGGGTCACGAAGTCATCGGCGAGGTCGAGGCGCCGCTGGCCGGCAGCGTTGGTGGCGTGGAGCCATTTCTGCCCGATCAGAGCCAGCAGCGCGCCGCATTCACCCACGCGGGTCTCGATTGCCTGCACGAAGTCCTGTCCCGGCTCGATCGCGTCTGCATCGCGAAACACCCGCCCTTCACCGAGGCGCCGATCCAACGCCTCCCGGAGGCGGCCGGCGTAGCCCGATGCATCTCCGCGACGATAGCTGATGAACACTGCCGCCATGAGCGAAATATAGGCTGGTCTGAGAGTGTGTCCGATGATTCAGACGGTATGCAGACCTCCAGCGATCTGAAATGTCACACGCTTTGGCAAGAGCCTCAAATTACGCCGCCCGTTCGCAGTAATTGAGCTGTCCGGGCCCACGGCGATTCGAACCCGATTTTCAGCAGTTACCGCTTTTGGACTCGTCCCGGACCATGTTCGCGAGACGTGAGCAGCGCGGCGCGTGCTGTCTATCTAGTTGATTCTTCAGTGGTTTAGGCCTCGCCTCCTACCGACTTCACCAAGGATACTTTACTTGTTGTTCACAGTTGCCTCTCTGAGCCCTCTGCGGCAGGATCCTGCGTCGATCGCCGAAATCTGCACGACCCCACAGGCCGCTAACCTCGGAGGTGCATGCATGCGTGCGTGGAGTCCTGAGAGACGCATGAGCAAGTGGTTCGAGACGTACCGCACTATCGTGATGCCGGCGCATTGCGATCACTACGGACACATGAACGTCCGTCACTATGCCGCGTTCTTCGACGACGCGGGATGGCACATGTTCGCCCGTGCCGGCGTGTCGCTGGGCGACCTCAACTCGCGCGGCCTCGGCAGCGTGGTGGCCGCCCTCACCATGGATTTCCATCACGAAATCAAGGCCGGCCAACTTGCCATGATTAGGGGCGCCTTCACGCGCGTCGGCACCAAAAGCTTCGAATACGCGCTCGAGCTTTACGAAGCCGATTCTATGACGCATTGCGCGTCGCAGAAGACCGTCGAGGTGTGCTTCGACACCGCAAAGCGTAAGTCAGTCCCTCTGCCCGACGATATCCGCGGGAAACTCACCTCGATGCTGGCCGATTCGCGATCGTCAATCGCCGCCCGCAAAACGCGTTAGACTTTCGCCCATGCCCATCGAGATGAACCGCCGCGCCGTTCTGCTTGGCCTGTTCTCTGCGGCCGCGATTGCGGGGGAGGACGATATTGGTGCGCAGGAGCCTTCGGGCCCGCCGGATCCGTCGCTCTACATTCCCAAAGCCCACGTCGTCGATGAGCTGAAGTTTCTGCACGACTTCATGGAGGAGTTCTCGTTCGTCATGCTCGTGACCGCGACCCCGACCCTGCGCATCACCCACATTCCATCGATCCTCGATCGCACGCAAGGACGGTTCGGCACGCTTCGCGGTCACATTTCAGCACAGAACGCGCAGAAGGCGGCGTTCGACGGGACGCATCAGGCAGTCATCGTGTTCCGCGGCCCGCAAGGCTACATCTCGCCGACCTGGTATGCGACCCAGGCGTCGGTCGTGCCCACATGGAACTTCGGCGTCGTGCACGCGTCGGGACGGCCGCGCCCGATCACGGACAAGGCGAAGACGTACGACCTGCTCGCCACGCTGATCCGCCGCAACGAGCAGCGCGTGGGATCAACGGAGTACGACTTCGCAGCGCAGCCGCGGGAGTACGTCGATCGCATGATGCAGGGCATCAGCCCCTTCGAAATGGAGATTCAGGCGCTCGAGGGCAAGTTCAAACTTGGCCAGGAGCGCAGCGAGGGTGATCGAAACGGCGTCGTCGCGCACCTCGCCCGCGGTGAATACAAGGAACGGTCGCTCCACGATCTGACGCAGGCTTTCTACAAAACGCTCCCGAAATAACGGCTTTCCTCGGCGAGAGGCGGGTTTGCTCGGGGCGACGGGTTTGCTCGCCGAGGCGTCGTAAAGATCAGCCTGGTGGAGGTCACACACATGCGGCGATTCTTCCGGTGCGTCTTCGTATGGTCGTCCGTGGCCGTTGCAGGCCTTGCGAATGCGTTCGCGCAGCCGCCATGCGATCGCACCTGCCTGCGGACGATGCTCGACCAGTACTTGAACGCGGTGATGAAGCACGATCCCTCAACGGCCCCGCTCGTTGTCGGCTTTCGCCAGACTGAGAACGCGGTGAACGTCCGACCAGGCAACGGCGTGTGGACGACCGTCACCGGCTTCGGCGGGATGCAGCGTCGCTACCTGGATGCCGTCAGCGGCCAGGCCGCCTATTACGGAATCGTGCAGGAGGGCGCTGATTCGGCCATCGTGACAGTGCGGATCCGAGTCGAACACCGGAAGCTTACCGAAGCCGAATGGTACCTGGCACGCGCCAACGATCCTGGACTGAACGGACCGCGTCAGCCGGGCCGTCCGCCCGCAAACCTCTTCAATCCCGATTACCTCGCTGCAAATCCGCCGCCCGAGCGCGTCGTCCCGGCGGCGCAGCGGCTCTCGCGCGACGCGCTCCTGGCCATCACCAACAGCTACTTCGATGCCATCACCTCCCACGACGGCTCGATCGCCCTGACACATTCCGGGTGCGGGCGCGTGGAAAACGGCTCACCGACGCCGCCGGGCCGGTTCCTGCCGCCTCTGTCGCCGGCCGCTGCGGCCACGACGAACGACTGCGTCTCCGGACTGCAGAACTTCAATGCGTCGATGGTGGTCGCACGGCGGATACCGCTCATCGACGAAGAGGCTCAGGCCGTGCTCGCGATGGCGGTCTTCATCCGGCGACCTGGCTCGCCGACGCCGCGCAATGTGTTCAGCGAATGGTTCTTCATCGACGAGGAAAAGATCCGGACGATCTACACGGCGATGTTCTATCCGCCCCCGGAGCTCGCCGTCCCGAACTGGCCGCCGTATGAAGGCCACTGGCCGCTGCCCGCCGGCATCGTCCCGACGCCACTGCCGGGGCGCCAGTAGATCGCCGTCTACTTGCCGACGATGTGCTTCGAGGATTTCTCGTTTTCAACGCACATTTCGTCCACGAGCTCGGTATTGAGCACGATGTTCTGCTTGAACGTCACCGTCCACGGTTTGGTGTAAGCCTTTGGATCGTCAACGGTCGTGACGACCTCGAGATGTCCGAAGTCGGGGCGCCGGATGCGCTCGCGCACCTTGGCCGCGTCGGTCATCGGAGTGCCGGCCATGTCGAGCCACTGGCCGTCGCGGAATCCGATGGAGTCCACAACCAGAGTGTCGCCGTCCCATTTGCCGATTGAATATCCCTGCCACGACGGCTGCGGATCGTCGGGCAGCGGCCGGCCGTCGGTAAAGACCTGGCGGTAGTTCGCGTTCAGCTCGTAGAGCATCACGAGCAGACCAGGCGTCTGGATGAACTTCTGGATGTGGGGCAAGCCGTATAAGCGCACGAACGTGTCAGGCAAGCAGCGGGCGTGCGGATCGTCTCTGGAGTGTTGCTCGATCTGGGTTTTCACCTGCTCCGCCGCCCACGGCAGGTACGGGAGGCCGCCCGGTATGCCGGTCGCCATGTTGATGCCATAGCGCGAGATGGGCAGTTCCGAACCACAGACCTGGAACTGCTCGTTCCGCGCGTCGCACGGCCTCCCGTCGCCGGTGAGCCACATCCCCGAGAAATCCGGTTTGCCGTCCACGGTCCGAGGCGTTGGCGCCATCAGGTTGGCGTTCCCATCAGGTGTACGCGGCACGGCGGCCGTCGGGTACTTGAGCCACTGAGCGGCAAGAGGCGACGACACGCCCGCGGCAACAAGCGCGACCAACACGCACGAAGTCAAGCGAGAAGGCATGATCTTCTCCTGAATTCGATGAACGCTTATTTTACTTCGCGCGGCCGGTGTAGCCCTGAGCGATCATCTGGATCGACCAGACCTGCGCCGCGTTGGCCACCTCGTTGCCCTCGGCATCCTGCGCGCCACGCGCGAGGACGAACAGCGTCCGCTTGTCCTGCCCGCCGAACGCGCAGCTGATGACCCCGCGGGGTGTAGGAATGACGCCGAGATGTTGGCCGTCTCGCCCGATGACCTCGACACCCGCGCCGGTCGTCACGTAAATGCGCCCCTGCGAATCAATCGTGCTGCCGTCGCCGCCGCCTCCGATGAGCTTCACGAATTCGCGCTGGTTGATCAACGCTCCGTCCGGCTGCACGTCGAAGGCCGCGAGCGTCGTGACGTTGGTGACGTAGAGCGTTTTCTCGTCGGGGCTGAGGATGATGCCATTCGTGAAGAGGTTCTCGCCGTACCGGGTGACGACGCCCTTTGAGTCGGCATGGAACAGCCCGCCCATCGTGAAGTACACCCCGCCGCGGCGGTCCGCGGTCAGGTCGTTGATGACAGCCCCGACGCAGTCGAGCGGTTCGCCCTGGTAACTATCGGCCAGCACCTTGCGCTGCGGCGCGAGTTGCTCGACCTTCATGCGCAGACCGCGCTCGACAATGAACAGGTTGCCCCGAGAGCTCATCGACAATCCGCCGCCTGTGTGCGTGTCGGAGTAAGTGACGGAAGGGGCGCCCGTCCGATCCAGCCTCACCACTTTGCTGCGGTCGTTCTGCGCCACCAACACGCCGCCGTCATTGGTGCCGACGATGCCATCGCCGTTGTTGCCGGCCTCCTGCCAGATGAACGCCCATCTCTGGCCCGCCGCAATCACCCCAGGAATGTCCGTGACCACATAGTCCCTGACGCCTTGCGGCGGAGCGCCACGCGCGCCACCTCGAGCGCCGCCCGGCCCGCGGCCGCCGCCGGCTGTCGGTGGCGTCTTGCACGTCGCAATCAACGCCGCGTACCCGGGATCGAGCGGAGCCTGCACCGAAGGCGCAGGCGGATTGGCGGGCGCAGGCGGTAACCGCGGGGCCGTGGTCTGGGCGACCAGGGGCGCTGGAGTCAACAGATACAGCCCCGCCACGAGAATTCCAATCATGATCTGACTCTCCTCAGGAACACTCAGGGCCAGAACTTACGGCTTGCGATGGCGGCACCCTGCGCCAGCGAGCCGAGCTTGGCCCAGACGACCTCTGGATCGACACCGCCCGATCCGACGTGAATGCTGAAGCCGCAGTCGACGCCGGCCATGACGTTGTCTCGACCAACAAGCGTCGCATACCGCCCGATGCGCTGCGCCACGAGCTCCGGATGCTCAATGTAGTTGGACTGGCACTCGATGACGCCCGGGATCAGCACCTTGCCTTCGGGCACTTTGACCGTCTCGAATACCGCCCACTCGTGGCCGTGGCGCGGGTTCGCCGCCTCGAACTGAATCGCGTGCGGCTTGGCCTTCCATACCACATCGATGATGTCCTGAAGCGGGACGTCGTAATGGTGCGGGCCGGGATAATTGCCCCAGCACAAATGCATCCGGACCTGCCCCGCCGGAATGTTCACGAGCGCGCGGTTGAGCGCCTCGATGTTCAGCTCCATCTGCTCGCGAAACGCGGCGAGGTCGAGATCTCTGAACTGCGCGTGGCGACCCATCGCCAGGTCGGGGCAGTCGATCTGCAGCGTGACGCCGGCGGCCGCGATCGCCTCATACTCGTAGCGCATGCCCTCGGCGATCGCGAAGACGTAGTCTGCGCGCGTCCGGTAGTAGTCGTTGTGGAAGAAAAAGGCGGTCACGCCGGGCGACGCCGCGGTCAGGAACCCACCCCAGGCACCGTGCGCCCGCAGAGCCTTCTTCAGCCGCTCGGCATCTTTGCGCGGCGCCTCCACGTCGCGTACGCTGATCACCGCATTGCACGCCGGTGCCTTGCGGTGTTTGCGCCCCGGGTCGGCGGCGACGCGTGCCTTCGTTTGAGGCAGAGCCTCGATGTCCTGAAACACATACGAGGGGACGGCGTTTCCGCCGAACCCATTCAACCGGTCCTTGATGTACGTCGCGTAGCTCGGCTTGCCCCATTCGCCGTCGTTGACGATGTCGATCCCCACGCTGGTCTGCCGCGCGACGACGTCGTCCACTGCTGCGCGCACACGCTCCTCCATCGCAGCCGCGTCGACGGGAATCCCGTCTTCCCGCGCCCACATCATCGCAATCAGATCGTCAGGCCGCGGGAGGCTGCCGACGTGGGTGGTGAGAAATCGGCCATGGGTCGCCATCGGTGGTCCTCGTGTGTTTCGAACGCGGGTAACCTATCACGGACATGCGGGGGCTGGCCTCGTAATGGCGACCTCCCGCCGCGCAGCGCCTGCGATACCGCCTGGGCCGAGTCAATATATAGTGTTTGCGTTGCCGGAGCGGTCAGCGTTGTCACGCCTCCCGAACTACCTCGCGCAAACGGTCCTCATCCTCGGGCTCGCTGTCGGAGGACGTGCGCAACGACCGGCCGCGACAGCAGCGCAGGAATGGCGGACGTACGGCCACGACCTCGCAGGAACCCGGTTCTCGCCGCTGACGGAAATTCACGCCGGCAACGTCGCGAAGCTGGCAACGGCGTGGACGTACAACTTTCCGCCTCCGCCCTCTGGCCGAGGCGGGGGCATCGGTACAGGCGGCTCCGAAGCCGTGCCCCTCGTCATCGCAGGCGTGATGTATGTCCCCGCAGGCAACACGGTTGTTGCCCTCGAGGCGGACACGGGAAAAGTGATCTGGCGGCGTGAGATGGGCGGCGGCCCACCGCCGGGAGCCGTGTCGCGTCGCGGCGTCGGTTACTGGCCCGGCGACGGCACGACCTCACCGCGCGTGTTCGTCACCGCTGGCCGGCGCCTGGTGTCCCTCGACGCGACGTCCGGCAAACCCTCTGAAGGATTTGGCGCCAACGGCGAAGTCGACATGGTCGTCGGCTGGGCGGGAACGCCGACGGTCTACAAGAACGTCATCATGGTGGGCGCCAGCGTGAGCGAGGTCCCGCTCGGACCGCCCGGAGACACGCGCGCATTCGATGCGATCACAGGCAGGAAACTCTGGGACTTCCACACCGTGCCACGGCCCGGCGAGGTCGGACACGAGACGTGGCTCGACAACGGCTGGGAAAACCGCTCGGGCACGAACGTGTGGGCCTTCTCGATGACCGTCGACGAAGCCCGCGGCCTCGTCTACATGCCGGTCGCCGGACCCGCCGCGAACTACTGGGGCGGCGATCGCCCCGGCGGCAATCTGTTCGGTGACTCCATCGTCGGCGTCGACATCGCCACCGGCACCTACCGGTGGCACTTCCAGACCGTGCATCACGACATCTGGGACATCGATGTGTCCGCCGCGCCCGGTCTCGTCGACATCAGACAGGGAGGTCGCACGATCCCCGCCCTCGCGACGGTCGGCAAGGGCGGCTACATGTTCGTCCTCGATCGCACGAACGGGAAGCCGGTGTTCGGTGTCGAGGAACGCCCCGTGCCGAAGGGCAATGTTCCTGGCGAGTGGTATGCGCCGACGCAGCCGTTCCCGCTGAAACCGCCGGCCCTGGCGAAGACGAGCTTCAACAAGAATGACATGGTGACAGCGGCCGACACGACGGCCGAGCACGCCGCCGCATGTCAGGCGCTTTGGGACAGGAGCGGTGGGTTCGTCAACGAGGGTCCGTTCACACCGTTCACGTTTCACGAGGACGACACACCACCGAAGTCGACTATTTCCTTCCCCGGCGGCACAGGCGGAGTCAACTGGGGCGGCACGGCGACTGATCCACGCACCGGCTACATCTACATGAACTCGCACGATACGTCTCTTATCGGGTGGGTCGAGAGAAAGAAGCCCGGCGTGACGTATTCGTTCGACACGGTGGGCTCGCCTCATATCTACGACCGCGCGTCGGTTGACGGCGTCGGCCCGTTCCACATGTTCTCGGCGTCAATGGGCACCGACGCGGCCGGCCGCAACATCATGCTTCCGTGTCAGCGTCCGCCATGGTCGCGGCTGATCGCCGTCAATGCCCACACGGGCGAGATCGCGTGGGAGACGACGCTCGGGATCAATGAGAACCTGCCGGCGGGAAAGCAGAACGTCGGCGGCAGCGGCAGCGCAGGTCCGACGGTCACGGCAGGCGGACTGGTATTCGTCGGCGCAACCGATGACCGTCGCTTCCGCGCGTTCGATTCAAAGAACGGCAGGGAGCTCTGGGCCGCGAAGCTCGAGGCCGTCGGCAACGCCAACCCGATCTCCTACCAAGCGAGGAACGGGAAGCAATACGTCGCGATAGTC
>Ga0310916_10002107_pt1 | contig 12069 bp, 14 predicted proteins | sample GREbulkMGLF176_FD_203444 | JGI IMG/M metagenome (GOLD analysis project Ga0310916, IMG submission 203444) | Lab enrichment of tropical soil microbial communities from Luquillo Experimental Forest, Puerto Rico - GRE.bulkMG.LF176 | ecosystem: Environmental > Terrestrial > Soil > Tropical forest >...
AGCATGATGGATGTGTGCTCGAATTGCCACGCTTCCGGATGGATTGATAATTTCTATAAGCAGTACGAGGATACGGTGGATCTCTACAACGAGAAGTTTGCGAAGCCCGCGAAATCGATCATGGACAAGCTCTATGCCGCGAAGAAGCTCACGCCGACGCCCTTTGACGAGAAAATTGAATGGACCTACTACGAGCTTTGGCACCATGCAGGACGCCGCGCACGTATGGGCTCGGCGATGATGGGGCCGGATTACACGCAGTGGCATGGATTTTTCGAAGTGTCGAAGATCTTCTACACGGAGTTTGTTCCGGAGGCCGAGCATTTGATGCCGGGAGTCACGGCGGAGGTGATGAAGTCGGACTATCACAAGTGGAGCGAAGGACTATCGAAGGAACAACTGCAGCAGCAGATCGACTTCTATAAGGACCGGTACAAGCAGTAGCGATCGCGAAGCACACGGCAAGCAGAAACGAGTCGATCGATCGGTGGCACCGGGCTCAGGGAACAATCGCGAGAAACAAGAAAGCTACCAGGATAGTGAGGTGCACGATTCCTTGAAGAACGGTGGTGCGCCCGGTCCCCAAGGTGACGACGCTGATCAGCAAGGTTAGCACTAACAGCACTTCTTCCTTGGCGTCCAGGCCGAGCATGAGCGGCTTGTGCAACAGAATGGAAACGCCTGCAACAGCCGGGATGGTCAGCCCAATGCTGGCGAGCGCGGAGCCAAGGGCCAGATTCATGCTGATCTGAAGGCGATTCACCCGCGCGGCACGAAAAGCCGCCATTCCTTCGGGCAGCAGCACCAGTGCCGCGATGATGATGCCGACAAAACTTTTGGGCGCGCCGAGAATTTCGATGGCCTTTTCGAGACTGGGAGTAAGCGCTTTGGCAAGAAGTACAACCGCAACCAGGGCGACCATCAGAAGGCCCAGGCTGATCAACGCGGTCATGTTGGAGGGTGGCGGAGCAAGGGTTCCTTCCGCCGCGTCTTCATCGGGCAGAAAGAAGCTGCGGTGCCGGATGGTCTGAACGAACAGGAACGAACTATAGAGGATGAGAGAGGCCGCGCCGGCAAAAATCAGCTGGGCAGTATTGAAGACCGGGCCCGGGACGCTGGAAGTGAAATTGGGAAGTACCAGCGAGAGCGTGGTGAGAGCGACCAAGACTGCGAGAGCCGCGTTCGCTCCCTGAAGCTGAAAGCCTTGTTCGCGGTGACGCACGCCGCCGGCGAGAAGGCAGAGTCCAACGATGCCGTTGCAGACGATCATGACGGCTGCAAACACCGTGTCCCGCGCCAACTCCGATTTTTCGGGCCCGCCGGTGATCATCATGGAAACGATCAGCGCGACTTCGATCACCGTGACCGCAATCGCGAGAACAAGCGTCCCAAAGGGTTCGCCCACGCGGTGGGCCACAACTTCGGCGTGATAGACGGCGGCAAAAACAGTTGCGATGATGATGAACCCTTCGGCTGCGGCGACGATGCCGCTCGGACCGGCGAAGAACCGTATCGCCAAAATAATCCAGGCGAGCGCCGGCCACGCGACGGCCCACCAGGGAGTTCGATCGGGAGTGGGATGTGCCATTGGTCCTTATTTCTCCGAGCGAACATACTACAGTGAATCTGGAGCGGGGCCGCAGCGATAATTTTGGGAACACGGCAAATACGTCTGGAAAAACAGAACCCCGCCTGAGGAATGGCGGAGCTGCAAGTGCGGATGAAGCGCCGGGGTTTTGCGGCCGTGTCGGGCCTAGTCCAGAGCCGAAAGCGCCTGAAGTTCACGGCCGGCCAAGTTCGCCGGAAGCGGCGCATAGCCGAGGGAACTGCATTGTTTCTGCCCAGCCGTTAGCATCCAGCGAAGCAGATCGCGAAGCGCCGCTTTTTTGGCCGCGTCACGGATATCGGCCGCGACGAGAAGCCAGGTGAAGCTCGAGATTGGATAGACATGCTTGCCCGAGGCGTTCGTGACGGAGGCGCGAAAGTCGTCGCTGCCTGTCCAGGCGGATTTGGCCGCGGCGGTCACGCTATCGAGATCGGCTTTGACATAGTCGCCGGCAGCGTTCCGCACGGCGGCAAAATTCAACTCATGTTGTAGCGCATAGATGAATTCTACGTAGCCGATGGAATTCGGGGTCTTGCGAACCGCATCGGCAACTCCTTCGTTGCGTTCCGCGCCGATGCCGACAGGCCAGTTGACGATGGTGCCTGAACCCTCCGCAGACTTCCACTCCTGGTTCACTTTCGAAAGGTAATCGGTCAAAACGTAGGTGGTACCGCTGCTGTCTGAGCGGTGTATAAGAATGATTTCCTGGTCGGGCAGGTGGGCGCCTTTATTGATGGCACGGATTTCGCTGGCATTCCAGCGCTGGATTTTGCCAAGAAAGATGCCTGCCAAAACTTCGGGTGAAAGATTCAGGCTGTCCGGGGCCCCGTCGACGTTGTAAATAGGAACGACAGCGCCGAGCACCGTGGCGATTTGCAGCGTCCTTCCCGCTGACGCGCTCAATTGCTTGTCGGAAAGGGGCATGTCCGACGCGCCGAAATCGGTCTTTCCCGCAAGAAAGCGCTCAATTCCTTCTCCGGAGCCAACCGCATCGTAGCGAATTTGAATTTCGGAGCGGGCGCGTTCGAAACTCTCGAACCATTTCTGATAAATAGGGGCGGGAAACGTGGCGCCGGCGCCATCGAGAACGGTGCGAGCCGGCGGCGTGTTCTCCGCAGTGGCTGTTCCGCCGGTGGAAGAATTTGCTCCTGTGTCCTTTTTTGCAATTGTTTCGAGGAGGGCGCGAACGAGTTGGTCGGAAAGGTCGTCGGTGATACTTTTCCAACCGACAGTGCGCGGGGTGACGAGGTAGGACCACAGGGTCTTACCATCCTTGCCCGTGAGTTCGGCGGATGCAAACCCCTGATAGCTCGGTTGCTGATTGCTCTTCGAACGTGGACTTGATGAGAAATAGCCCGTGGTCCAGACGCCGGCGGTGGCGTGAAGAACGGCATCTGCTTCACTTGGGTCGGCGACCAATTGCACTTCCAATGAGGCTTTCAGGCGTTGAATGATTCGGTCGCGGATCAGCGACGGGAGCTTTTCGGTTCCCTGCCAGTCGAGCGCGATTCGCTTCACCTGCGACGAACGCACTGCGCTTTGCGGGCGTACAAGCGATGGGGAAAGAATCACAAAACACAGGGAAGCGCGGACCACGAACCGCAAGAGTTCGACAGGCAATGGCAATGAAGATCTCATTGAGCACACCGGGTGCTTTGAGTTGAGTATACCTAGCGGGAGTCTGCGACGCCGCAAGCACCGTTGACAGGAAACCCGACGGCAGTGAGGTTGGGTTCGCTGCTTCGCCACGGACTCGCGTTGCGTCGGAACCCGGCCAACCCATCTATGTCACAATTTTTGCGCCAGCGGCGTTGTTAGGACATGGATGCGAATAGCCAAGTCGTGGACGCGGCGGTCAGTGAAGAGTCCCCTTTCGATTTTGAGAGCACGTTCCGTGCGCACTACGGGCGAATCGCCCGAATCATCACGAAGCTGGTCAGGGACCCCGCGCGAGGCGAGGATTTGGCAACCGAGACGTTTCTGAAGCTTTGGCGGCATCCGAAGGCACAAGGTGAAAGTGCGCCAGGCTGGCTATACCGCGTCGCTGTGTGGAAGAGCCTGGACGAATTGAGGCGGCAAAAACGGCGCGAGTATTACGAGGGCCTTCTAAGTCTGACAAGAATGGACCCCACGCCCGAAGAGATCCGAAGGACCGGGGAAGTCCAGGAGAGAGTCCGCGCGATCCTTGCCGTAATCGCATCGCGCCAGGCGGAATTGCTGGTGCTGCGGAGTCACGGTTTCAGCTACGAAGAACTGGCACTTTCCCTCGGACTGAATCCTGCTTCCATTGGGACACTGCTTGGCCGCGCGCAGCAAACCTTCCGGAAGGAGTACATAAAACGCTATGGACAAGAACTATGAACGGGATCTGAAGCAGTGGGTCGATGAAAAACTCGCAACCCTGGCTCTCGCCGAAACGTGGCAGCTGGATACAGAAAGGGCGCTCGCGCGGTTTAAGGAGCGGCGTTCGAGGAAAGAAAAAAAACTGGCGATTTGGCGGTGGATCACGGTGCCCGCCCTGGCAATAGGGCTTTGCCTGGTGGCGCTTCCGCAGCCACGCTTGTCGGTCTTGCGCTTCTGCCAGCAGCTCGCGTGCCGGAATGTGAACTCACCCTTGGTGTCGGCCAACGTAAAGACATTGATCGACGGGCAGGCGGCCCCGGATTTCCATTTGAAGGACGCTTGGGGGCGGGACGTGCAGATCTCTTCGTTTCAAGGAAAAGTAGTGCTGCTGAATTTCTGGGCGACGTGGTGCGGAGGATGCCGGGAAGAAATACCGGCATTCATCGAATTTCAGGACAAATATAGAAACCGCGGCTTTACGGCGATCGGCATCGCGATGGACACGGAGGGCTGGACTAAGGTGAAGCCTTACCTCAAAACCAGCAAGATGAACTACCCCGTTGTGTTGGGGAACGACGACCTGGCAAAGCAATACGGCCTCGGATCTATGCCCATGACCTACCTAATCGACCGCAGTGGAAAAATCGCGGCGACGTATGTGGGCCTGGTGGATCGAGGCAACTGCGAAAATGTAATCAGCCGCCTGCTGGAGAAGTAGTGGTCGGAAGGGGGGAATGGCGGCGCCCATTATCGAAGCGACGGGTGGCTGAGAGAACACGATCCTTCTGGGAGCGGCCATCCGAAATGACGTCGCTTGCGGCGTGCCATCTAGGTTTTGATGGCTCGTGACATTTTTTGAGGCCGGGAATGACGGCCGATATCGGGCTGTTCGATCGCAAAGCCATAAAAGACGTGGCGAGGTACAACGACCTGAAAACCGGGTTTGTGAATGGCAGCCCGTGGAGCTAGATGGAAGTCTTTCAGAGGAAACGTCCAGGTGGGGCGCGGCGGGGACCCGGATATGACTCTACATAGTGGACTGCGAGATCAGCTCGCGCCAGCGGTTGCCAGCCAGCGCTTCAGGATGGGCTGATACTTTGGATCAACGTCCAGGAAGACCACACCCGCTCCCATATTGGGCGTGGAATAAATGACTTTTGCGTGCGCTTCGAACGTTTCCTCGCCGGCCGTTATTCTCAGAGTAACCATTGTCCCCGGCGGAAACGGGTTCATCATATCGAGATAGCAGCCGCCGAGGCTAAGCTCGCTGACTCGCGAGACCACGCGCACTTGCGAGGCGTCCTCACGCAGTTCGGCATGAGCGATGAAGGAGATTCTCGGCGTGCGGCGACGCTCCTGTTCCATGCTGCCCCCCTTGTAGGCTGCCCGGCTTCTCTTATCGTATAGCCGCTAGCTCTGGGTGCACCAAGTAAAACAAACCGGTGTACCATGAATGGCACTTCGCGAACACAAGGGAGAAATCCCCATGAAAACTTGGCGAATTTGCACGCTGGCGATGGCCGTAACACCGTTCGTAGCGGCCCAGAACGCGGTTGAGCCCGCGGCGGTGCCGGTCAAAGAAGAGCCGCACCACCATGTTGTGCTGGAAAATGAATGGATTGTTGTGATGCGCGTGTCGATTCCCGAAGGGGACCGCACCCTGTATCACACGCACGGGCCAGATCGTGGAGCGGTTGGGCTGTCGAAGAGTGTCATTACACAGCAACCGATGAACGAGTTGGAAGGTGCGCCACAGCAGAGGCAGCCCGGCGACATTTCGATGAACACGGGAGACGCGCCAGTGACGCACCGGGTGCACAACGTGGGGCCGGGGACGTTTGAGGTGGTCGACGTTGAGTTTCTCCAGCGGCCGCGTGAGGCGCCTAAAGCTGCGGCAGCCGAGGTAATCGGAGAGAATCCCTGCGCCAGAGCCTACCGGTGGACGCTTGCTCCGGGTGCTACGTCAGCCATGCACACGCACGAGCGGCCGTACTTGATCGTAGCGGTGACCGGGTTTCCACTCAAAATGACGTCGCCGGATGGCCAGTCGGCAGCCCACGAAGTGAAGGCCGGGGATTTTCACTGGGTGGATGCCAAAGTGACCCACTCGCTCACAAACCAGGGCTCGGCCGAGGCGCAGATTGTAGAGATCGAACTGAAGTAGCTGCCTCGGCTTTTTTGGGCGAATCTTCCGCTGCATTCCCGCTGCTCCAACCCGTGGTTAAGTGCAGATCCCGCCACAATGCGCTGCCTGTTGGCAAGACAGAATCCAAATTTGGGTTTCAGGATGAATTCAATATGAAAGGCCGGGACATCCCTCAATCGTCCGTTACATAGGTTACAATTTCCTTTTGCCCTTTCGCATTTGGGGCCAGTGAGAGGTGACCGGATGGGTGGTCTGAGGAGGAGTGGTCTGTGCCGAGGCAGAAAACTGGTGCGCGCGGGTCGCTTTTTGCTGGTTCTGCTTTGGTCGCTTTGTGCGATTTCGCAGGCACGGGCGCAACAGCGGCGTGAGCGCGAGCCCAACTCCGCCTACGCGGAACGCCGCGCCAAGCTTGCTTCGAACATCGATGGACCCATTGTCCTGCTCGGCTACACGGGCAAAGAGGTAGAAGCGCAGTCTTACCTATTCGCGCAGGAAGAGAACTTCTATTATCTCACAGGCCACAATGAGGAAGAGGCGGCCCTGATTCTATTGCCTCCGAACGGCAGCAAAGCCAAGAAAGATGACCTCGAAGGGCCGCGCGAAATCTTCTTTCTTCCGCCGAAAGATCCACGCAGGGAAAAATGGAATGGCGTACGAATGTCTCCGAGCGATCCGGGGATCGAAGCGCGTACAGGCTTTGCCGATGTGAAACCACTGCCGGAACTGCGCGCGACCGTGGAGCGGCTTGGCAAGGTTTATCCCAACTTCTACACCGTACTTCCCTACCAAAGAGAGCTGGGCGGCTACCCACACGAGAAAGAGAGCGTGGACTGGCTGAAACAGGCCGCGCCCCAGGTAAATATCAGGGACATCCGGGGGAACATCATCGATTTGCGGATGGTGAAGTCGCCGACGGAGATTGTCCTGATTCGTGAGGCCGTGAAGCTTTCCGACGAGGCGCAAATGGAAGCGATGAAGATGCTGCGCCCGGGGCTGTGGGAGTACCAGGTGGCGGCAAAGATGGTGGAGACGCATGCGATGGGCGGCTCGGAGGCGGAAGCTTACGCTCCGATCGTGGGCGCGGGGCCAAATTCGACGGCGCTGCACTACGACAAGCTCGGGCGCAAAGTTGAGGACGGCGACATCGTGGTGCTCGACGTGGGAGCGCAGTACTCGGGCTACGCCTCGGATATCACACGGACGCTTCCAGCCAACGGCAAGTTTACGCCACGCCAGCGCGAGATTTATGAAATCGTGCTGGCGGCACAGAATGCCGCAATTGATGCAGTGAAGCCGGGCATGGATATGTGCCGCAAGGGCGACAAGAGCGTTTACAAAATCGCGTACGACTACATCAACTCGCACGGAAAGGACCGGCAAGGCAAGCCGCTCGGGCAATACTTCGTTCACGGGCTGGGGCACAACATCGGCTTGAATGTGCACGACCCCGGCGACCTCTGCCGACCGATGGCGCCAGGCATGGTGGTTACGGTCGAGCCGGGTATTTACATTCCGGAAGAAAACCTGGGCGTGCGCATCGAGGACGATGTCCTGGTAACGGACACCGGCCACGAAGTGCTGAGCGAAAAACTGCCGAGAAGCGTCAGCGAGATTGAAAAGGTCATGGCCGACACGGAGCATCGCAATGCGGGTGGACCCGAAGCCGCAAAGCCTTAGCCTGTGACAGGCCTGGGCCGCACGCGCTTTGGAGGACGAAGGTGCAGCCCAGCGAAGTTAGCGAAGGCTACTTGTTGGTCATTGAGTCGACGCGGGCCAGGAAGTCACGGTGGCCCTCGGTATCGAGCAGCGACCCAAATCCAGCCCATGCAGCGGGATTCTTCTTTTCGTCATCGTCGATCGCAACGTTGAACTTGTCGATTCCCTCAGCGCCGTTGGCAACAATGGCGACGGTAAACCAGTCAGGATTGCGCGAGTGGACGCTTTCCTCGTCGATCGAATAAGAGTGAAGGGCGCCGTCGGCAAGAAGTTTTTCGAGCAGGGCAACCATGGTTGTTTTCATGATTTTGCCGTCGGGGTCGCTGGCACCGCCCTTGTACTTCCAGTTCCCAACGCGCAGATAACCGTTCTTGAAGCTGCCGGGATGGGAGTTGTAGTCGCGGCTTTCGAAGATATAGTCCCAATGCTTTGAAGCGGCAAAGATGGGCCCGGTTGCGTCCGGCTGGGAGCGGAGGCCTTCGAGTACCTTCATAAGATTCGCAATCGAGCTTGCGGAGAACCACGAGCCGTGCGTCGGCGCACCTTCCTGATGATTGAGAACCGAAAAAGAGCCGTATGAAAGCAGCGTGCCGTCAGCAACGAGTTTGTTCATGGACTCGCCCGTAGCCGTCTCTGCTTTTGTGTAATCCCCCCACATCGCACGCGGTATGGCCCACTCCGAGACATACGTGTATACCGGGGGCTTTTCCTTAGTGGGAGACTGCGTCCATGCCGTAGTCGCCAGCAACGCTGCGATCGCAAGTGCACACCACAAGAACGTGAACTGCATAATTCTCTTGCGCATTCCATTCCTCCTGATGTTTTCCGCCTGACACGGATGAAAGGGACAGGTGAGACTTGGCGAGATACTATGCTCCGCCCCAGGCGATGTCAACGAATCGAGATTCCGAGAAGGTCGACAGTGGCCGGTAGCAGGTGTTAACCGCCGGCTCCCATTGAGTGCAGCGCGCTGCCCGAAGGTGCAAAAAGTTCTTGACAACGTATACTGTGTACCATATAGTGTGTTACGCACAGTTGGTGATGCACAGTATATGGCGGCTGAACCCAACCTTTTCGAGAACCTTCGGCTTGAGCTCCGCCGTGGCAGCCTGGTCCTGGCTGTCCTGGCCCAGCTACGCACCGAACAGTACGGCTACACGCTGCGCAAAGCGCTGGCCGACCATGGCATGGAGATCGATGAAGGCACCTTGTACCCGCTGCTGCGGCGCCTCGAGAGCCAGGGCCTGCTGGTCAGCGAATGGCGCGAAGAAGACAAGCGGAACAAGCGTTTCTACGTTCTCTCAGCCAACGGCAAGCAAATTTTGAAGCAACTTCGCGGGGAATGGAAAAGTATTGATTCTTCGCTTAATGGGATTGTGAAGGGGTGAGGCAATGGAGCTTTTTGAACAGCAACGGCCAGCAAGACAGCGCCGGCTCCGGCCTGGCGCGGTTTGGGCCTCGGGCCCGGTCTTTCCGCGCTATCCGATTGTCCAGCAAGAGCTGCTTAGGATACTCGTGGCTGCTGTTGTGTTGTGGTCCTTGGCCCGGACGTTTTGCTGACCATCGCGCGTACAAGCGCGGTGTGGATTCAGATTGTGCTGGGATTTTGCCGCAATTGCCTCCCGGTTTTGTGCATTCTCGGAGTGTAAGGAGTCATGCCATGGAGCTTCTCGATCGTTATTTGAAAGCCATCCGAACCTATCTGCCTGACGCGCAGAAAGACGACATCATCAACGAGCTATCCGAAAACCTGCTTTCACAGATCGAAGATAAGGAAGAGCAACTCAGGAGGCCGCTGAACGAGGGGGAGATCGAAGCGTTGCTGAGGGCGCACGGACATCCCTTGATCGTTGCGGGGCGTTACCGGCACGACGAGCGCACTTTGCCTTCGGCAAGCAACTGATTGGTCCGATACTGTTTCCCTGCTACACGAAGGTGTTGACGTTCAATCTGGGCATTACGAGTACCGTGCTCATTTTCGTGTTTACCGCTTTGATCGCGAGCGGGCAGCCAGTGAAACTGCTGACCGGCCTTCCGGCTGTATTCCTCTATCAGCTGCTGAGGTTTCAGTTGCACCAGATCACACGCATAGTCGAGGATGCGGCAGCCTTGGCGATGGGATGTTTCCTGCTGAGGGCCGGGCACTGGATTGTCACCGGGGATACGTCTGGTAGCCTCGCGAGCGGCCGCACGGTCGAAATCATCAATCAGTGCATTTTCTACGGTCTGCTGGTGGTCGTTGTCATCGCCGGAGTGCAAGTATTGCGCGGCGTGCATCGGTTGTTTCGGGGAACGCCAGATCGCGCCCTTTCGCGAGCTTAGTCGCCAATGCGAAATATTGGGGCTCCTGGATCATTGAGGACCGTACGTCAGCCATTGAAATGCCGGATGCGGTTCGCCAACTCCGGCGCGCGCTGACGTTGTAAAAGGTATCTTTAAACCACAAAAATGTAGCAAGGAAGGTGACTCGTTCAGGAGCATTGCGAGGAAAAGCACTGCCGTCACCGATCCGAGGCCTATGGACTGTGATGAATCAATGCCCGTACGCGTCCTAATCGAGCGGCAAAACGCCCGACAGGAAGTTGACCATTCTTCCCCTTAGCTCTTCGGCATGGGTTTCAATATCCTCCTGCGTCTTCAGCAAACGCGAAGGCGGTGTGGGTGGGTCGGCGAGTAAGGTCCACTCGTATTTGAGCTGTCGCGCATGGTGAGCTTCGAGCGAATTGTCAGTATGGGCTTCGGCAACTTTCTGGCAGAACACTGCCAGAATGTTCACGTCCATCCTCTCAAGTTCTTCCCTCTTGCTTGGCATGCGGAGCATTCCGGCCTCCTCATGATCGTCGAGGGCGGAAAGACCATCAGATAAATCGAGTAAGTTGGGTGGGACTCTTAGTATAACACCGAGTGGCCTTACTTTGCTCTCGTCGAGTTAACGACAAATTAAGACTTGCCGCGATTCTACGTGCGAGTCTCGCTTGCTCCGGCGACAGAAAGGACAACACTGCCACGGTGGCAGTCGGACCGCCTTGTCCTCCTGGACGGGTGAACAGCCACCGTCACACAAGGACAAAGTCAGTTCCTGATAAAGGGATCGGAGGTGCGTCCTGCACTGCAACGTCACCAAGCATCCGACGAGCCTGTGGGTTGTGCAGCAATTGCGGGAGGACTTTTTGTTTGGCTTGGCTCCCCGATTTCTGATCTTCGACCGGGACAGGAAGTACGGAGTGGAGGTTCCCGCTGCCGCACGATCCCTCGGGATTGAGGCGACGCAACCCTCGTTCGAGAGTCCGTGGCAGAACGGGGTGGCGGAGCGCTGGATCGAAAGCTGTCGGCGAAAGCTGTTGGATCACATTATTGCGGTGAACGAACGCCATCTGAGGAGACTTCTGTTTGACGATGTTCGCTATCACCACGAGGACCGCACGCATCTCGGACGAGGGAAGGGAACGCCGGCGGGGAGGATTTGTTCCACAAACGCCGCCGCGTTATTTCTCACAATAGACTCGGTGGACTGCATCATCGATACGACCGGGCTGCCTGAGCTGATGCTCCTGACTCCGAGACGGCACGGCCTCCCCCGCCCTCAATATGTTGAGTCTCACCGGTTCGCAGCTTGCTGGAACGAGCGACCAAAGTACGTCGCCTCCAGCCTTCCCACTCAGTTCGGGCTTCGACCTGCGATATTCATACGGAAAAGCTACCCTGCCTTCCGCAGGGATTGAATTTGGCGAGGCACACGTAGCGACGAGTTTATTTCTCCCGTTCGGGCTTGGTCTGCTTCTGGAAGCTAATGACCAGGCCAGCCGTCGAGGCGAACGCCCGTCTGTCGAGTGTTTGTGCATACGACAAGAGCCTAGCGTTTCAGCTGCTGCGATCTCGACCAGGGGCAATACTCTTCCACTTATGGACACTTCGATTCTCGTTGCTCGCAGCGATATGTTGAAAGGACAGCAGTTAGCACGGCTTGCGAAATGCGGTTAATGGGAGCACCCGAACTGCAGTAACGCGAGCAGAGGAGAGGGGTGTACCTGCACAAGAGCGTCAAGTCCTGAGTGTTGCAGTAAGGCGCTCCGCGATGGTGTTGAGAGTCTTCCTCAGGGTCAGGGGTCACCGGAGAACAATCATGGTTTTCAGAACGAAGGGCTGTGCATCTGTAGCAAATGGCGGGTTCTGCGCGCTGGTGTTGTGTCTTTTCGCGGCCGGAAACGCTTCTGCGCAATCGGGTATTGGCGTGAGCCTATCCCCCCAGCTTACAAGC